>Ga0065721_10052149_pt1 | contig 12565 bp, 17 predicted proteins | sample Mesricmetagenome_FD_59108 | JGI IMG/M metagenome (GOLD analysis project Ga0065721, IMG submission 59108) | Mesophilic microbial community from rice straw/compost enrichment Sample: eDNA_1 v2 (version 2) | ecosystem: Engineered > Solid waste > Grass > Composting > Bioreactor | place: USA: Davis... | reverse complement strand
TATGGGATCAGGAACTACTGCTATTGCAGCTATTAATACTAATAGAAATTACATAGGATTTGAGTTAGAGAAAGAGTATTATGAAATAGCAACTAAAAGAATCAAAGATCACGAAAAGAATATTGCCCATATTTAGGACATTATCTTTTTCAAAACAGGCAATAAAATTCTTATTTCATCAACAGCAAAGAAGGTGAACAATGAAAATATTCAACAAAGATATGTGGGGAGAAGACTGGTGCAGATTGTTTCATTCAAATAAAGAGTGGATTAAACAGATTGATGGTGTAATTACATGTAATAAATGTGGCAGAAAATATCAGTTAAAAAATATTGATGATATGATATATGTTTCACGAGATGAGTGATTATGTTGACTACGGTAGATGTTGATAGAATGGAGTAGGTTGATCATGAAACCAATTTATTATGCAGGAATAGGATCGAGAGAAACACCACAAGAAATTCTCAATTACTTCACAGTTCTAGGGAGATACTTCGCTCAATTGGAATTTGTACTAAGATCAGGTGGCGCTCAGGGTGCTGATAAAGCCTTTGAAAATGGAAGTGATTTAATTGAGGGATGCAAAGAAATATATTTGCCTTGGAAGGGTTTTGAGGGTTCAAAGTCTCCGTATTACCAAGACAGGCCAGAGGCAAGAGAAATAGCAGCTACATATCATCCTGCATGGGAAAGACTTTCCGAGGGCGCTAAAAAACTACAAACGAGAAATGTACATCAGATATTGGGCTGGGAATTAGACACTCCGTCAAACTTTGTTATTTGCTGGACTAAGAAAGGAAAAGGCACTGGTGGCACAGGTCAGGCAATTAGAATAGCTAATGCTTACAATATTCCTGTATTTGATTTTGGAAAATACAAAGAGCTGGACACAGCAAAGCAGGAACTAAAAAAGCTCCTGCTTGAATTAAGGTTAATAGAGTTATAGTTGCCAGTCTAAAGACCAATCTTTATATGCACCAGCTCTGAAAAAATTGCCCTTACTATCTCTTTCCATCATGGTTGGATGAGCATGTTGTACTTTCATTTCATATTTGCAATTGTGACACCAAGTTGTAGCAGAATAAGGATAAATGTAATGTGTACCTTTATGACCACAAGCTTCACAAATATAATAAAGTTTATATCTATCGATGCCATATTCTCCTTTTTTAATTCCAGTGATAAAATAGTCAGGCTGATTATCATTAACTGAATTATATGTATTACTAAGTTCATCTTTCGATTCTTGGATAGCGATTGTAAAGTCTTCTTGAATTTCTGCGGGATCAATGGTTTGCTTGCTATTGCTATTATTTTCAATATTGTCTACCGTTTCAAAAAAAGAAGAATAGGCAGCACCAATCTTTTTATAAGTGTTTGTCATGTCTACTATGTCGCTATCAACACCGAATAGGTTAAAAACTTGCTGTATTATTATTAACTTGGCTAAATTATCTGCTTCTTTTAATGTAATATCAGCTTTTTTACCTTTGCCATCATCAATAGATATTTTTACCTCAAGCATTTAGATCACCTGCTTAAATTAAGATTTTTTACTATTAGTATAGCATTTTTGCTATTGACTTAACACTCAAATTCAGGAGGTTATTTTTATGAAAAATGCCGATAAAAACATCCTTTTATTTGCTAGTTTGGTTCAAAATTTAGGATTGAAAGACGGAGATTTGGAATACTTAATTCCTAATTTTAACAAGGAAGAATATAAAACAAGATTAGATTCAATCAGTTTCAGTTCACAACAGGATGTTAGTGTATTATTAAAAGAATTATATACAACTGGCATGAAGAAAGGATGGAGAAAATGATAAGACGTTGCAACATTACTGGAAAAACAGAAGACCTTTTTGAGTTTAATTTTACTAGTGAAGATTATGGGTATTTCGCGAACAAATTGAATGATAGAGTATTTTCTTTTTATCTGCATCGAGACGAGTTTGAGAAATTTTTATGCTTGGGTACACCATATATTATTGGAACAGAAGAAGCTTTTGATAACAATGCTTATAAGTATGGAAGATACTTCAGTAGTGAATCTGTCTATAATTACATAAACACATTTACATATGTCCCTTTCAACTGGTACAAACAAGACTATCCATTTTTAGAATACGAAGAAGAACAATGGCTGTGGGAGGACAAATCACGTACTGTAAATGATTTAATAAAACAAATGCCTGAAAGCGATAGAAAACAAGCAATTACAGAAGTAATGCACTACTATTATATGTAAGATAAAATATAAAATATCTTGTGACTTATTGACTTCAGAAATCAATATATGGTATATTATTATTATGAGGAGGTGATAAATATAGCAAATTGGAAGAAGAGCAATGATTTGGAGTTTAAAAGTAGTAGCAAGTTTGTTGATCACTTGGTCAAAATCAAAAATATTGAGAACTTTTTCATGTTTCTTAATCCAGTTAAAAATGTTCTACATAGTCCATACTTGTTGACCAATGTTGAACTCTTAACCGACACAATCATCGAAGAATGCATTAAACAGAAAAAGAAGACTTACATATTTGCCGATGTTGATCCTGATGGGATTAGCTCGACTGCAATAAAATACAACTATTTAAAACCCTTAAATCCTAATGTAGAATATTTTCACTCTCAAAGAAGTGAGGGACATGGTATTGGATTGGCAGTTGAACTTGTGCCAGATGATTGTGAAGTGTTGATTATCGTTGATTCATCTAGCAACGATGTTGAAGCATGTAAATCTCTTCAAGAGAGAGGTATTACTGTTTTAATCATCGATCATCATGAGGTCGAAATAGAAAATCCTTATTGCATTTTGGTTAATCCGAAACAACCAAATTGCAGTTATCCAAACAAACAAGCATCAGGATCAATGTTATGCTGGAAAGTGTGTCAAGTTCTCGATGATAAACTCGGTTTAACCAAGAGCAAAGAGTTAATAGATTTAGCTGGATTGGGACTATATAGCGACATGCAAGACATGAGTATTCTAGAAAATCGCTACGTCGTTAATCAAATGTTTGGAAATATCAAAAATATTGGTTACAAAGCTTTGTTAAAAGCGCTAGACAAAGACAAAGTGAAGCTTTCTACCACAGTTGTAGGTTTTGATATTACGCCTTGTATTAACGCAGCTACTAGACTTGATAGTATAGAGATTCCATTAGAACTATTCACAACCACTGATGTTGCGAAAGCTGAGGAGCTTGCAAGCAGATTGAAAGAAAACAACATCGAGCGCAAAAAACGTCAAAAAGAAATTGGAACCAACTTGAAAAAATATATTGATACATATATAAGCGATAATGACAAATGCTTATTTGTTAACGACCATACAATTGGTAAAGGCTATAATGGACTGATAGCCAATGATCTAGCTAGACATTATAAGCGACCAGTTTTTGTTCTTGGTGAAACAGAAGATCGTATTGGTGGTAGTTATCGCAGCTACTCGGGTATTAATCTGCTCAATTTACTACGAAAGATCGATGAATTAGAAAATGTAGGTGGACACGATTATGCTGGTGGTATTTCAGTTAAGAAATCAAGCTACGATCAAGTGATTAAGCAGATTTGCAATTTACTGAGTGAATACAAGGTCGATGACGCTATTTATTACGATCTAGAATTGGATGCTGAACATCTTAATGAGAAGAATATAAAACAATATGAAGACTTGTTCAATATCAGTGGCACTGGTTTTGAAAAGTCAAATCTCTTAATCAAGAATCTTGTTGTAAAAGAAGTCAAAAAACTTGGTGACGGAGATACTTTCAAAATTGGATGCGTATCAGAATTTGATCATTTGATGGGCGAAAGTTATCCAACACTCTACTGCATGAAATTCAAATCTAATATTGATTATGAGGATTTATTAAACATTGACGACAAGATTGAAGTGGTAGGTACATTAAATCTAAACACATGGGCAAGATATAGTCCGAGATACGAGGTAATAAAAACGAAACAGATCATTATTGATGATTTGAAATTAAAAAATAAGATATAAAAAAAGGTGAGAATATAATGAATAATGAATACAATAACAGCAATAAATTTTATGCAACTGCATCAGATAAAGACGGAAAAAGTTATGTAATTAAAGTGAACAGCAGTTTTCGAACTACCGCTGTAAAAGAAGCTAAGGCAGAATGTAAGAAAAAGAGCTTGAAATATGAGGGGCTTTATTTGGTAAAACAGAGCGAAAAAAGTGGCAGCACTCTCACTAAATACTACAAAGAGCGCAAAAAACAATAAAATCCAAACTTAAATTCTTGTAAGGGAGGTGAGGAAATTGCATGGTTGCGAATATTCAATTTGGGAACATGATGCTATTAAACTTAAAGGCATATGGGCTAACTCAAAACAAACTTATGACTGGAACACTACAACTATTTTGAGAAAGGAGGAGATTAGTAATATGGAATATCTGTATAAAGTTTACGTAGTTGATAATAAGAAAAACATTATTGTTGACGAAGTAATTGTAGCTAAAAACGAGGACGAAGCAAAATTTGATCTTCGAGTTGATGAGACAATTCGCGAAAAAGGTCTGAAATTGAGTGATGTCACTATTATTACTCAAAATTTAGGCGCTGTAAAAGTAGAGTTAGAAAAAGCGTAATAGTTATTACCCTAAATATGAACATTAAAAATTAGGATATTGGTAATAAAACGACTATTTCATAGGGTGAAATACATATATGATTAATAAATACTATCACATAGACGACGGAACAGTGATGAAAGCAGTTAGAAAAGCGTCTGTGAAATATAAGAAAGCACTAGACAGAATGAGCAAATATGATAGTTATCAAGATAGTGACCGCTGTATTAATTGTGGTCACTATTATTCACCTGATGAGTTAATAGAGATGGAATCTTATGATGATAATACTACTTCACATATTTGTTACTATTGTTCATCAGACATAGAAAATGAAATAACCATATAAAGTTTGAGCATAGTCGAAAGGAAGAAAATGAATTTGCCAGAATTAATTACTAAGCGCAATGGAGAAAAAGTTAAATTTAATGCTGAAAAAATCACTACTGCAATCTCAAAAGCAGGAAAGCAAACTGGTGAGTTTGATATTTTTGAAGCAAGAAGATTAACTGAAGAAGTATTAAATTTGATAAAAACCAATGCACATAATGAACTGACAGTTGAAAAAGTGCAAGACTTAGTGGAAACAGTTTTACTGAGATCGGAGCATAATGCTACTGCAAAAGCTTATATTCTATATCGGGAAAAACGAAACCAAGCAAGAAAACCTGATATTTTTAAGTATCGATTAAATCTAAAACCATATGAGTATCCAGAACTCATTCAGTTTAAAGAAGCTATTCAGCATTCATATTGGCTGCACACAGAATTTAACTATACATCAGATATTCAAGATTTTAAAATCAATGTATCAGACGTAGAGCGAAATGTAATAAAAAATGCAATGCTTGCTATTGCTCAAGTTGAAGTTGCAGTTAAAACATTTTGGGGTGACTTATATCACCGTCTCCCAAAACCAGAAGTAGGGTCTGTTGGTTACACATTTGCTGAAAGTGAAGTACGACATCATGACGCTTATTCGCATTTGCTAGAGATTTTAGGATTGAATAGCGAGTTTGAAAAAATTAAAGATATTCCAGAGCTATATCAGCGAGTAGATTATTTGACAAAAGGTGTAAAACTAGCACGAACAGAAAGTGATAAAGATTATGCTTTGTCAATTCTTTTGTTCTCGTTATTCATTGAGCATGTATCTCTGTTTTCTCAATTTTTAATTATCATGTCATTTAATAAATATAAAAATCTGTTCAAAGGTGTGTCAAACGTGATTGAAGCCACTTCAAAAGAGGAGCAAATTCACGGTCTATTTGGTATTGAGCTTATTAAGATCATTCGAGAAGAACACCCAGAATGGTTTGATGAGTATATGGAACAACTTGTGCTCCAATCTTGCAAAGAGGCATATGAATCAGAGCAGAATGTGATTGATTGGATTTATCAGGCTGGTGATTTAGAATTTCTACCAAAAGAAACTGTGAAAGAATTTGTTAAAAACCGCTTAAATAATTCTTTACGCAGCATTGGTTATGAGCCTATTTTTGAAGTGAACGATGAATTAATAGAAGAAACTGATTGGTTCGATGCAGAACTAATCGCAACTAAACACGTAGATTTCTTCTCCAAGAGATCAGTGAATTATAGCAAAAGAACACAAAGTATTTCAGCAGACGACTTATTTTAAAACGCGGCAAACAGCAGACATAGTTAACTTAGGAGGAATAAATATTACATGAAATGGCTAAATGAACATAGCAGAGAATTTTTATCAAGAGGTTATCTTGCTAAAGGTGTGACACCTGAACAGCGCATACGTGAAATTGCAAATAGAGCCGAAGAAATCTTAGAAATCGAGGGTTTTTCGGACAAGTTTTATGGATACATGGAAAAAGGTTATTATTCGTTGTCTACGCCAGTTTGGGCTAATTTTGGAACAGACAAGGGTCTTCCCATCAGTTGTTTTGGTTCGTATGTTTCAGATTATATGGGGGGCATCCTGTATACACAATCTGAAGTTGGAATGATGAGCAAATTTGGTGGAGGGACTTCTGGTTACTTTGGAGATTTGCGCCCTCGTGGAGCAGAGATTAAAAATAACGGTCAATCTTCTGGTTCTGTTCATTTTATGGAGTTGTTTGAATCAATCACGGATGTTGTCTCACAAGGTTCAACTCGAAGAGGACGGTTTGCTCCATATTTACCAGTTGACCATCCAGATATCGAAGAGTTTTTACAAATTGGAACCGAAGGAAACCCAATTCAAGAACTCACTCACGGAGTAATTATTGGTGACAAATGGATGAAAGAAATGATTGAGGGCGACACTAAGAAACGTACTTTGTGGGCAAAAATTATCCAAAGACGAGTTGAAATTGGGTATCCGTACCTTTTTTTCTCAGATACAGTTAATAAAAACACAGTTGATGTTTATAAGGATAAAGGATTAAAAATACATCATTCTAATCTGTGTTCGGAAATAGCATTGCCAAACAATGATGAATGGTCATTTGTTTGCAATCTGTCATCAATGAACCTATTGCATTTTGACGAATGGAAGAATACAGACGCAGTTGAAACAATGGTATTTTTCCTGGATGCTGTAATGACAGAATTCCTTATGAAATTAGAGAGATTACGAGATTCTAAAGATAAAGAAGATCGCTTAGCATTTTTCTTTATGGAAAGAGCTTATAACTTTGCAAGAGATAATCGTGCATTGGGATTGGGTGCATTAGGATGGCATTCTTATCTACAATCAAATATGATTCCTTTTGAAAGTTTAGAAGCTTCTAAATTAAACTCACGTATTTTTAGTTTTATTCAAAAGAAAGCACATGAAGCTTCTAAAGAATTAGCGAATATTTATGGTGAGCCTGAATTATTAAAAGGCTATGGTCGTCGTAATACAACACTGACAGCTATTGCACCTTAATTTTAGGGCGTTAATAAATTAATATTAATGATAACACTTTTGAATTGCTGGGAAACCTAAGTCTAAATAAAGATATGGTAATCAGCAGCTAAGACTCACCAAAAACAACTTACAACCATAAAAATTAAAAAGAAAGGAGGTGCTGGTATGTGGAAGAGTAGTATTAGTTTTCCAAAGATAGAAGTTTCTAAAGAGGGAAGAGTGCGAACATGGCACAACTCATGGTCAAGATATGTAATTAAAACACCAAGACTTGACAAAGATGGATACGAAATAATTTCAACAAGAAAAAATGATGGAAGTAGTACATCAGTCAGAGTGCATAGATTAGTGGCTGAAGCTTATATACCTAACCCAGAAAATAAACCAGTTGTAAATCATCTTAATGGAATAAAGAATGATAATAGGGTTGAAAATCTTGCGTGGGCAACAATTTCAGAAAACACTCAACACGGTTACGATATTTTAGGGGTAAAATCAGCTAAATCAATGATGATACTTTTACTCATAGATGGAATTCCCTATTCAACATATGACTCTGTAGCTAAAGTGGCTAAAAAGATAGGGTTGGACAGAAATAGAATTGAAGAGTTCGAGTGTCTATCTGATGGATATTTCAAATTCGAGAAAATTAGTAGTAATTATGAATTTCCTTATCATAGTAGAGATGTTTGGAAAGAACAGTTTAAGATAAATACTAGAGGAAATTATTATAAAATAGAAAATAAATATTACGATAAAGTGAAAGATATTGTAAAAAAATACAAGATAGATAGAACTTCTTTTTATAGGTGGATTAAAGAGGGTCATCCACAAGATATGAAGATTGAGGTTGTGAGTTGTAAAGAGTTTCTAATAAATTCTGAATATAGAAATTGGTGAGTAAAGTTCAACGACTATCCTGTTGCGAGGAGTACACTCAAGCGAGTGGAAGTGGAAGTGGTCTTGTTTAAAACAAGATGTGATATAGTCTGCTCTTTATGGAAACATAAAGCAGTTCATAAGAGAACGCACACAGAAGTAGCGAACTGTGTGGAACACAAAGGACAACAAGTTCAGCATTTATTCTAGGTCAAGTATCACAAAGTATTGAGCCTATCTGGTCAAACTGCTATGTAAAAGATGTAGCCAAAATGAAAGTAACTATTAAAAATCCATATTTGGCAAAAGTGCTTAAATCTTATGATAAGGACACACGAGAGGTGTGGAATAGCATTCGAGATAATGACGGTTCAGTACAACACCTAGACTTCTTAAGCGACCATGAGAAAGAAGTATTTAAAACGTTTAGTGAGATAGATCAGTATGTTATCTTAGATCAAGCCTCTACAAGACAACTCTTCCTAGATCAAAGTCAATCACTAAATCTTATGATTAATCCAAAAATGTCTGCTAAGCAAATTAATGAATTGTATTTGTTTGCTTGGGAGAACGGTATCAAAACACTATACTATCAGCACAGTACAAATGCCGCACAGCAATTTAGCAAAGATAAACTATGCACAACTTGTGAAGCATAAAATGCTGAAACCTAATTTATAAATAACATGATATAAAATAGAGGTGTTAATTTGTATAATTTTGTTTTAAAACTATATGCATGGGTAGCAAATAAAATTCACAATATGTTTGAAACTAAAAATTCTAACGTTTCAGCTCCTGTTTCTACTTACGAACAAGTAAAACTTTTTCACAAAACATTTAATATTCCAATGCCTGATTCCCCTACACCTCTAAGCAAGGAGGAAGCTCTAATCAGAGCTTCCTTTGTTGCAGAAGAGTTGGTTGAGCTTCTTCAGGCATCTTGTGAAAACAAGGCAGAATTACGTGATTTATATCAAAAATTACTAGATAAAATGGATATTTCATTGGCAAGAGAGTTAGAGAAAGAATTTCCTAAAGATGATTTTGAGCGTTTAGTCGCCCAAGCAGATGCCATGACGGATATAAGCTACTTCAATTTGGGTAATTTTACACTAATTGATGTCAATCCTGATCCACTATTTGATATTGTGCAGTCAGCTAATATGAATAAACTATGGAATGACAATCTACCACGATTTAATGAGGTAGGTAAAATTATGAAGCCGCCTAACTGGGAAACTGACTTTGCCCCTGAACCTAAAATTGAAAAAGAAATTAAACGTCAAATTGAAGATGCAAAGAAGGTTAACAAATAAATGAAACTATTCCTATACTTGGTACGCTGGCAAACCAGCACAATTGTTCTCTATCCATGTGTTGCGTGGCTACCGTTTGGCGATTTTTACAATGTTGTTATCAGCAATGTCATTGGAGGCTTAATCTATTACCCTATCGATAAACTAATCTTCAAGTTAAAAAGTAGAAAGAATAAAGGAGAATCTAATGTCACAACTTAATGAAGATATTCAATTTTTAATTGAGTTACAAAAAGAACTCAAGTATCAATCCGAACACGATAACGATTATCAAGCCGCACCTAGATTTTGGACAATAGGAGACTTTAAAATGTTTCCTGTTCCATTCGGGTTTGAGGATGATATTACATTCAATCTTCCTCGGCGTGATATATATGGGTGGGCTATGTCCGACTTCTTGTCAGAAATGAAAGAAGAAATTGAATTCGATGACGAATTTTCCAAGGAAGCTGTGGCAGAATTTGTAAACATTTATGAGGACTCTAATAATGATCCTGAAGCTATATTGAGCTGGATACACTCACATTATGACAGTGAAGCATATATTGTTCCAATTAGAAAAGAACATATTATAAAAGAGGATACAATGTTTCTTACTAAAGCAGAAGCTAAGCGTCACATCGAGTTAAATCACTACCACTACACGCCTGAAGCACATACATATGCCATGACTGCATGGAGAGCGCCACAAGTCGAGCGATTGTGGAAGATACTTGAGAACTTTGATTGGTCTAAGATTGAAGTTAAATAATAAAAAGGAGTGAAATTTACTATTATTAATCAAATTTTACATGGCGATTGCAAAGAATTACTAAAATCACTTCCTGATAATTCAGTTGACTCAATCATTACTGACCCACCTTATGAATTAGGGTTCATGAATAAAGCGTGGGATAAAACAGGTATTGCTTATGATGTAGATATGTGGAAAGAATGTTTACGTGTACTAAAGCATGGTGGATACTTACTGTCTTTTGGTGGGACACGCACATATCATAGAATGGCTTGTGCAATTGAGGACGCAGGTTTTGAAATTAGAGATCAAATTCAGTGGATTTATGCACAAGGTTTTCCAAAAAGCCAAGATGTGGGTAAGCAAATTATTAAAAAATATAAAAGTGAGAATGACTACAAAGGATGGGGAACAGCACTTAAACCTGCTCATGAACCCATTGTTATGGCTAGAAAACCGTTATCTGAAAAAACAGTAGTTGATAATATTATAAAACATGGAACTGGAGCAATTAATATTGACGACTGCAGAGTAGAATATAGAAACGAAGCAGACTTAAATTTAGTGAAAGCAAAATGTAATTTCACTGAGAAATCTAAATCAATTGGATTTGGAACATCAGAAACCTTGTTTGGTGTTGGCAATACTCCACTTGAACAAGCGAGAGGCTGTGTTAAAGAAGAAGGTAGATTTCCTGCAAATGTAATGCTCGATGAAGTGGCAGGAAAGATACTTGATGAACAAAGTGGAGAAAGACCATCTGGAAAATCTAATGGCAATGCAACAGTAGGAGAAAACTCTAACGGAGCAATCCAACCAATGCGAAGAGGAAATTTAATTTCTCGTAATGACACTGGGGGAGCAAGTAGATTTTTCTTTTGCCCCAAAGCTTCTAAAAAGGAACGTGGGGAAGAAAATAGTCATACAACTGTAAAACCACTAAAATTGATGGAGTATCTTGTAACTTTGGTTACACCTAAAAATGGCACTGTCCTCGACCCGTTTGCAGGAAGTGGTACAACATTAGTAGCAGCTAAAAATCTGAATTTTGATTACATAGGAATCGAAAGAGAAAAAGAATATATAAATATTATAGAAAAAAGACTAGAATTATAAAATTTAGTAGTATTATCGAAAAAATATTGCCCTAATTCTGGGCATTATTTTTTACAAAACAGGTAATGAAACTGTGATTTCATCGGGTTTTGAAGTAGAAAAAATATAAAAAGAAGGTGAAATAAATACAACTTGGCAATTTGACATTGAATACAATTTATAATATAGACTGCTTAATTGGAATGAGAGATATTCCAGATAAATCAATTGATATGATTTTATGTGATCTACCCTATGGAACAACACAGTGTAAATGGGATATTATTATCCCTTTTAATGAGTTGTGGTTACAGTATAATCGCATTATTAAAGACAACGGAGCGATTGTTTTAACAGCAAGTCAACCTTTTACAAGTGTGTTAATCAACTCAAACTTGAAAATGTTTAGGTATACGTGGGTTTGGGAAAAGTCGAAGGCAACTGGATTTCTGAACGCAAAGAAAAGACCACTAGTGGCTCATGAGGATATTTGTGTTTTTTACAAGAAGCCTCCTATCTACAATCCCCAAATGACAGTTGGTGAAGCCTATAATAAGGGCGTGAGAAAACAACAAACAGAAGATGATGTTTACGGTAAGTTTGAACAAGTGGAGGTTAAATCGGAAGGTATGCGTTACCCAAGAAGTGTGCAATATTTCAAGACCGCAGAATCAGAAGGTAAGACGATACATAAGACACAAAAACCAGTCGCTCTCTTTGAATACCTCATCCACACATATACCAAAGAAGATGATATCATTCTTGATAACTGCATGGGTTCAGGAACCACAGCTATTGCAGCGATTAACACTAATAGAAATTACATAGGGTTTGAATTAAATAAAGAATATTATGAATTAGCAACCAATAGAATCAAAAACCATGAAAAAAATATTGCTCATATTTAGGCTATTATCTTTTTCGAAATGACCAATGAAAGAATACTTTTATCGTCTGTCTTAAAAATAAAATATAAAAGTTGGTGATTAATTGAAAATAAAACTTAATAATATTTATAATATGGATTGCCTTGAAGGAATGAAATACATAG
>Ga0065721_10052148_pt1 | contig 12565 bp, 9 predicted proteins | sample Mesricmetagenome_FD_59108 | JGI IMG/M metagenome (GOLD analysis project Ga0065721, IMG submission 59108) | Mesophilic microbial community from rice straw/compost enrichment Sample: eDNA_1 v2 (version 2) | ecosystem: Engineered > Solid waste > Grass > Composting > Bioreactor | place: USA: Davis... | reverse complement strand
AGAATTTTGCAAACTTTCTTCATAGCAAGGACAAACGGTTCGCAGAATTTACAGCAGAAACGTATCTGAAAGCTAAAGGTTATCAACTGCCAGCTCCTCAGCATCGCGCGAAATTATAGGTTTAATATTTATTGCGCACATCCTTGTCAGGCACAAAGATGTTATATCTTAAATTTGTTTTATTTCGCGACACCCTCCATCTATCCACAGAATCTGTGGATAACTCTGTGAGTAAGCTATCGAAAACTGCCGTGAAACGCCATAGATCAAGACCTTGAGATAAAAGAACAAGAACTGAACACAAGTAAATATTATATTTAAATCAATAGGTTAGTGAAAAATATCAGGCAAGTGATGATAATTGCTCCACATTTTGCATTGAAGAAGCAGTCGGGATGGCGTTTGTGAACAATTACTACGCTGGCTGTGAATTAAACAGTGCTTATTTCATCACCATAAAAAGCTTTTAATTCACGCAGCATCATGGCCGCTGGTGAATGGCGTGCAAACGAGGACTGTAAATCATTTGTCCACTGCCCATTCACAAGATTAACCAGAATAGGCATGCGAAGATCCTTGTGTTGGGGATAAAGCGCCAGCATCCAGTCGCCATAAATATCTGCGTATTGTTTGCTATGGATAATCATTTGCCCCATAGAAGCCTTCACCGTAAGACGAGTGGTGACAGGATCAATCTGGAACAGTTGGATACCTTCGAGCAAGACTTTACGTGTCTCTGGATAAACAGTTCGGATGGCTTCGGGCGAAAAATCGCTTTCCAGGAAAATGTGTCTAGACGAAGGTAACTTCCCGCCTCCTTTGATCACCGACACCAGAGAAGTACAGGACGAGCAGGAAAGAGGATTATCCAACGGAACATGAGCAGAATCCGTAATGCCCAGTAATGCCAGCAGGGTAGGCTTAATGTCCAGTAACGAAACAGCATCCGGCACGACATTCTTTTGCTGATCCCCTGCCCCATAAAGCCTGAAGGCAAGCAACGTATGGTATTGAGGAAGCCCCAGCACATCCGTTCCATGCCCTGCTGATTGATTAATAGCTTCATCATCAAGGCTTGGAGGATAAAACCGCGGGATTGCCTCCCTCTTCCTCGCTGGCAGGAATAAATCCTTTTCCGTAATGCGGTCACCAGCCAATTCCAATGCTTCGCCATGGTCAGATAATAAGACCACAATGGCATGATCCAGCAGATGATTTTTTTTTAGCAGCGTAAAGAAATCCCGTAACTGTCTGTCCACGCGCTGTATACTTTTCTGATAGCGTTCGCGAATAGAATAATCTTCGCCTGATAGACTAGCCCAAAGATAAGGGTGATGAGGGAGACAAAAGTGCACTGCCAACATCATAGGCTTTGTTCGGTGAGCTTCCAGTGTGGAATCCAGCAAATGTAAAAAACTGTCTGGTTCATAATTGAAATAAACCGCCCGGTTGGCATAACTATAAGGAAACAACCATTTACCCAAAGACGTATTCACCAGCAGATTAGATAAGGGAAAATCATTGAAGGTACCCAATAAAAAATCATTTAGACCCATTGGCGGTGTGATAACTTGATTAAAGCCAAAGTTTTTGTCTAGGTTGCTAAACCGAACTTCATCCGTTGCAAAAACCGTTTCATAACCATTGCGTCTTAAAATAGCAGGCAAGGCTTGGGCAAGATTCAGCTTATCCTGCTGGGCCAGGTTAAAACGAATACCTGTTTGCCTGGGATATTGTCCAGTTAAAATACCGGCCCAGGAAGGAAATGTGCGAGCAAGCGGCGTGACTGCTTCCGCAAACACGGTAGCCTGGTTTAGAAAAGCATCCATAAATGGCGTTCTGTTGTCGTGCCCGAAAAAGCCTAAAAAATCAGGGCGAAGCGAATCCACACCGACTAAAATAATATTTGGACGCTCCCGGGTCGCAGCATCATGGACCACAGGTAAAGCAGGTTTTAAAAATGAAAAACCTAAAGCTGCGATAACTGCACATAGGGTGATCGCACCCGGCCAAAGCCCCCAGCTTTTATAGAGCAAATGCAAGCAGCCGAGACCGGCAAAAATAATAAAAAAAAGGCAGCAAATAGATAAAATAGACAAGAGATAACTGGCTGCAGCAGGGCTAAAAAGTATAAAACCTGTAAGACCTGCAAATTTGGAATTAGGAAAGTAGACCTGATTCGCCACTAGCAGTGTAACGATACCTATTACCCAAATCCCGATGCCAAGTGGAATTTGTCGGTGCGGTGGAGCGTGAAAAAAACGCGCAATACTACTGGCTGCTCCCCACACGATCATGCAAAACATAAAATGAATGAGCAAATGCGCGAAAATAAAATAGAGGATACCAGGCAAGATCGACAGTGGGATTTGCAATTGGCTAGATACGAAACTGAAATCAGAAAGATAGGCTTTGTTGCATTGAATAAAAAAGCTTATCTCTAGTAAAAAAAAGAAAGCGGTTAATAAAAGAAGATAAAAAAACAGGCTCATCGCAGCGGATGAGCCTGTTTTATTTACATTAGCCGTTGGTGCCGTCTGATTGTGCATAAAGACTTTGATAGGACTCGCTTAATATATTTCTGGCCAGGTCTTCAGTTAAAAAGTCATCGACTGCGATCACTTTCTTGCGCGCTTCTTCAGCCTGCATGAAAATATCAAATTGTTCGACAGTAATAATTTTTCTCTCCAATGCAGACTGCGCTTGCTCAAACAAGGTATAGCCATGGACTGCCTCATCCTGTTTTGCCGTCTTAATCAGTTTTTCTATCGGCTCGGCTGCAATGGTTTTAATCAAGGCATCCTGAATATCAGCCAGCACATTTTCCTTTACAGGCGATAAAAATGCACCTGCTGCGATGCGTTGGCGCGTTTCAGTGGGTGCCATCAGGAGCCCGGCGATTTTATGATTTAATCTGTCTTTGGGTTTTGAAAAATGCTTTCCAAGCGGGAAAATAAATAGGCGTAATAACGCAGCCATCCAACGATTCGGGAAATTTTTTATAATTTCGTCAAACCGTTCCTGAATGTTAAACAGGCAATACTGGCTGATAAAATGTACCACTGGAAGATCATCATTATTCTCGCCCTGATCGTGATATTGTTTAAGTGTAGCGGACAATAAATAAAGATAGCTTAAAATATCACCCAGTCTCGCGGAAATACTTTCCTTGCGCTTTAAGTTACTACCTAGGCTCAGCATGGAAACATCGGTAATGAGGGCAAAAGCAGAGGCAAAACGCGTGGCTTGCTGGAAATAGCGCTTTAACTTGCCTTTGGGTGCATGCACGATATAACTGCCCGTCAGCCCTAGCACTAGACTGCGTATGACATTACTGATGCCAAACGCCATATGCCGGATAACAGCCTTGTCAAAAGCCGCCAACGCTGCTTTGTTATCTGTTAGCTGGGCAGCTTCCAGCTCGGCCAAGACATAAGGATGACAACGAATCGCACCCTGACCAAAGATAATCATGTTGCGCGTTAAAATATTCGCACCTTCTACTGTGATTGCAATGGGTGATGACTCGTAACCTCTGCCTATGTAATTTTTGGGACCCAGACAAATTCCCTTACCGCCATGAATATCCATGCCATCGCAAGCAATCGTTCGGCCAAGTTCTGTCACGTGGTATTTCACAATGGCTGAAGCAACCGAAGGCTTTTCACCCATATCGACTGCCCCCGCTGCCAACGTACGGGCAGCATCCATGAGGTAAGTATATGCACCGATACGGGCGAGCGGTTCTTCAATCCCCTCAAAGCGGCCAATGGGTATATTAAACTGCTTGCGTATACGGGAATATGCTCCGGTTGCATAAGAAAGCACTTTTGCACCACCAACAGTGCTAGCAGGCAAGGTAATCGCCCTGCCCGCTGCTAGACATTCCATCAACATGCGCCAGCCTTTTCCTGCCTGCGCTGCACCGCCAATAATCCAGTCCATGGGAATAAACACATTTTTTCCCTGGATAGGCCCGTTTTGGAAGGGTGTATTAAGCGGAAAATGACGGCGTCCAATGGTGACACCGGGTGTATTGCGCGGAATAAGTGCACAGGTAATGCCTATATCTTCTTTATCACCCAGCAAATGATCAGGATCATACAATTTAAAGGCAAGACCAATGACAGTGGCAACAGGGGCCAAGGTAATATAACGCTTGTCCCAATTAAGCCGTATCCCCAATACTCTTTTGCCCTGTTGCTCTTCATAGCAGACAATTCCATGATCAGACATAGCTCCTGCATCGGAACCTGCTTCAGGAGAAGTTAGGGCAAAACAGGGCATTTCTTCTCCTCTGGCAAGCCGTGGCAAATAATATTCTTTTTGTTCCTCTGTCCCATAATGCAGTAATAATTCTGCAGGGCCCAATGAATTGGGAACCGCCACGGTAGATGACACGGTAATGCTGCGGCCGCTGATTTTGACCAGAATCTGTGAATGTGCAAAAGCTGAAAACTGTTTACCGCCATATTGTTTGGGAATGATCAAACCAAAAAAACCTTCTTTTTTAAGAAATTCCCACATCGCCGGCGGCAGATCAGCACGATTATGCGTAATATCCCAGTCATTAATCATGCGGCATAAGGTTTCAACCGGACCGTCAATAAAAGCCTGCTCTTCTTCTGTCAGCTTAGGTCTGGGGAAAGATAGTAGTTTTTGCCAGTCTGGATTACCACGAAAGAGATCAGCTTCCCAGGTCACCGTTCCTGCCGTGATGGCTTCACGTTCCGTACGTGACATCTTTGGCATGACCTTGCGATAAAAATTAAAGAGGGGCTGGCTAATAAAACGGCGGCGCCACATCGAAATATTAAGCGGTAAAAACACAGCTAAAAACGCAATCCAGCCAAGCGTAACACCCGCTGTCAATCCATTAAATTTTGTGGCCAAAATAAGCAGCAAAGCAAAACTGATTGTCCATATTATCAGTGCGGCACGATGATAAGCCAACGCAATCAAAGCAGCCAAAGATGCAAGAAACCAACCTAACCCTATCATATTTTTTCCCTTAAATTATAAAAACCGAAATGATATCCGTAACCTTAACGCCTGTTTGCAACGATGCCGTAGAATAAATAAATCATGGCCAGAATGAAATAGAAAAGTAGTTGATATGCAAACTGGATGGCAAAAAAGTCAAAAATAGTGGCTACGACAATAACGGGTGTAATGGCCACCATGGCAATTTGCAAAATCTGACCGTAAGACAACGGCACCTTCGCGATGACACCAAAAATCTTGCCAATAATGCTGTATATTAATGCCTGAATAAGACGATAAGCATAGCCAGCGACAACAAAAATCACAAAAAAGAAAATCCAGGCAAAGTTCAAATAACGTTTGACAATCGCATTGACGGTTTCCGGCACAATGACCATATTAAGTTTGTTTGGTAAAGAAGTGGTGCGGATTTGATTTTCATTATGCCGGGAAATAATTTGCGTTTGCGTGACTAAAACTTCTGCCTTCGCCTCATCCAGACTGGTGTACTTGCCTGTGGTATCGATAACAGCAAATACTTGCTTTGTTTCAGGATCATGAATGACATAAGGACGCTCTTCTGGCGTAGAAATTTTGCCATCCTTGATGGTAACCACCGGCATTTGCGCAACCAGCTTATCTGCATTGGCTGCATAAATCATATTGAGACTATGCTGAAACTGGTAAGTGAATAAGACCCATGACAAGGCAACGATCATGAGCAAATACAAAAATGCCTTGCCACCCCAGTTTGTCGCAACATCCCTGTACAAATTTTTAGAATAAAATGATAGATAGATAGCTTGAAAAATATTGTACTGTCGCATGACACATTCTCCTTATAGGACAATCAGTCACTGCTATTTACCGCATAAATTCCCGGAACATTGCGCAAGTATTCCTCATAATCCAATCCAAAACCAAATAGATATTTATCTTCTGTGGTGACGCCTACAAAGTTAGGCTCAAAATCCACACCGGGCTCTCGTGTACGCTTTTTGCTGACCATCACAGCTGAGTAAATAGCATTTGCTTTAGCTTGCTTGCAATAATCAATGATGGCCGCGAGCGTCAAGCCGCCATCCATAATGTCATCAATAATAAGTACTGTGCGATCTTTTAAACTTTGTCGCGGTTCAACCAGCCAATGTAAATCACCGCCACGAGTGGTACCGCGGTAGCGTGTAGCATGAATATAATCAATCTCTAAAGGAAAATGCAGTCGTGTCAGCAGGTGTCCTGTGGTAATCAGGGCACCCGTCATGACACACAAGATAATGGGATTCTTGTCTTTCAGCGCGTGTGTTATTTCCTTGGCCATTCGATCGAGCGCTTCATTGATTTCATCAAAGCTATAGAGACACTCAGCTTCCTCAAGTATTGATTGAATTTTAGTTATCGTTTCCATATACCTATTATATCTTATTAAGAATTAACACTACCCCAGTAAAAAACCAGGGGCCTTTGCTTTCGCCTTGCATACGACAAGGTCTTAAACTTTAACAGTTTTTTGCGCGAGACTCAGCAAAAAACGCCGTGCATCCTGCCATCGCTGATTTTCTTTAATGGATTCCTGAGCATACGAAAAGTGTCGAGCGAGAACCCCGCGCCACTTTGGTTCGTTCACCTGACATAAGGCGGCTGAAAGTTCATTAAGCACCTGAATAACCCCCTTGCGCTGATTACAGAGTAAAACAAAGTCGCAACCCGCCTCCCGGGCCGCCGCTACACGGTCAGCATAATTAGCAGAGATATTCGCACCTTCCATGTTGAGGTCGTCGCTAAAAATAACACCCGAAAAGCGCAGCTGCTCGCGCAAAATAACCTGCAACCATTGACGCGAAAAACTTACCGGGCGCTCATCCACCGCAGGAAATATAATATGGGCGGCCATGATGGCTTTAAGTCCGGACGCGATTAAAGCAGCAAAGGGAATTAAATCACCCTGCTCGATTTCATTTAACGTTCTCGGATCAACAGGAACCGCAACATGCGAGTCCAAAGACACTGAACCATGACCTGGAAAGTGCTTGCCCGTTGCCGCCATTCCCGCCTCAGCCATCCCCTGGATAAAAGCACCTGCCAGGCGAATGATAGCTTGGGGCGCCGTATGGAAGGCTCGATCTCCAATGACGGAACTCAGTCCTTTATCCACATCCAGCACCGGCGCGAAACTCAGATCTATGCCAACGGACAACAATTCAGCTGCCATCAACCAACCTGTCTGCCTTGCTTGTGTACAAGCTTCATGCGGCTGATCGTCATACATTTGGCCGAAGGTGCGCATAGCGGGCAGTCGAGTAAATTCAGGGATAAAACGTTGTACCCTGCCGCCCTCCTGGTCAACCATGATAAGCAACGGCTGTTTTCGGCATGCGCGTATGTGCTGACAAAGCGTTTGCAACTGGGCGCGGGAATCATAATTGCGCGTGAACAAAATTACACCACCTACCAGAGGATGCGCTAACAACTCCTGCTCTTCCTGAGACAGTGTTTTACTTTCTAAATCGATAATTAATGCGCCGAGCGTATTTGCCATTGTATGAAATTCATTCCTGACTGACGCGAGTCATTATAATGTTGTTTTCAGCAATCATCCACCTTGGTAACATGAGGGTTGTCCGCGTGCTTAGCAAAATAACCGAATGGAAAAAGGCCATGAGTAATTATTCAGAACTTAAAACGATACGTGATTTTATCCGTTACGCCACCAGCCGATTTAATGAAACCGGGCTTTATTATGGTCATGGTACAGACAATGCTTGGGATGAAGCAGTTGCGCTTGTTTTACACACATTACATTTGCCGCATTCGATTAATCCCGCCGTGCTCGATGCCCACCTTACTCAGAAAGAACAAACGCTGCTGTTTGAGCTCATTGAAGAACGTGTTATCAAACGTATTCCCGTGCCTTATTTAACGCATGAAGCCTGGTTCGCAAATTTGTCTTTTTACGTGGACGAACGCGTGCTGATTCCCCGCTCGCCGATTGCGGAACTCATTGAAAACCATTTTGAACCCTGGGTCATCGCTGAAGATGTACACCATATTCTGGATTTATGCACAGGCAGCGGCTGTATTGCTATTGCCTGCGCTAAAGCTTTTCCAGCGGCAGAAATAGACGCCAGTGACATTTCCCCTGACGCACTCGCCGTCGCTAAAATTAATGTGTTAAGACATGATGTGGAAGATCAGGTCAAATTGTACGAATCCGATCTTTTCGCCTCACTACCCAAACAAAAATACGACATTATTGTCAGCAACCCGCCCTATGTCAGCGCTGAAGAAATGACAACATTGCCACCAGAATATTTGCATGAACCTAAAGAAGGTTTATTAGGCGGCAACGAGGGGCTGGATTTTGCTGTGCGTATCCTGCGTCATGCGCTTGAATATCTCAATCCTAATGGCATCCTGGTCGTTGAAGTGGGCAATAGTGAATTTGCGCTAGCAGAAAGATTTCCGGATGTTCCTTTTACCTGGCTCGAATTCGAACGTGGCGGTGGCGGTGTTTTTCTATTAACAGCGGAACAGTTGCAAACGCATCAGAAACTATTCACAGCCAGTGAACCAGCAGCGCAATGATAGTCGTTTTCAGACGTTGCAAGCATGCTAGGACAGGATTTTAATCTTCAGCGCATGAATCTGATCAGGCATCATGTCCTCGAACAAGGCGTAAATCTGGCGATGTGCATCAACGCGTGAAATGCCCTTAAAACAATCGGCCCTGATGATAACAGCAAAATGTCGTCCGCCGCCCTGATGACCAGCATGACCAACATGTTGGTCACTTTCATCAATGACTTCAAGGTGCGAGGGTGAGAAAGTCCTTTTTATGCGGGTTTCGATAATGGCTCGTCGGTTTTGCATAATTTTAATGCTCAATTTTGTCCGATAAATAACGCATCAGATAGAAGGCCTGGAAGATACTGAATAGAAAAAGAGCGCCTGTTACGCCGTAAAATTTAAAGTTTACCCAAGCATCATTACTGAAATAGTAAGCAATATAAAGATTCATGCAACCTAATCCTGAGAAAAACAGTGCCCAGATAAAATCCAATCGTTTCCAAACCTTGATGGGGATCGCGCCTTTATCCTGCAGCATATTTTGCATTAAACGCTGCATCAATGATCGGCGGGCAATCAATTGATAACCGACAATCACCAGCGCAAACACCCAAAAAACAATAGTAGGCTTCCACTTTACAAAAATTGGATTATGAAAATAGAGCGTCATGCCGCCAAAAAATACAAACACACCCAATGTAATCAGCTGCTTGTTATCCCATTTTCCCGCCAAAAAACGGCTCAGGAGCACTTGTGCCAGGGTTGCCACAATACCGACCACCGTTGCGACATAAATATCATAAAATTTAAAAGCCAGAAAAAACAGAAATACTGGAAAAATCTCATAAAACAGTTGCATAGTCACTTTCCTGATCCAATGTGGATTGAGTTAATTTTCGAAATGGCGCCAAATAAGTATAGGTGATGGGAACAACGATGAGTGAAAAAAATGTCCCGAATAACACCCCGCCCGTGATGACCAAGCCTATCTGTTGCCGGCTTTCCGCCCCAGGACCAAATGCAAACGCCAAAGGCAACGCACCGAGCGCCATGGCTGCCGTCGTCATCAAAATGGGTCGTAAGCGTAACATGGAAGCCTGAATCACTGCCTCCTGAATGGATTTACCCGAGCGCCGAAGCTGGTTTGCAAATTCCGTAATCAGGATACCGTGTTTCGCTATGAGTCCGATTAAGGTAATCAAGCCAATATTACTATAAATATTCAGACTACCGCCAAAAAGCTTCAGGGTTATCATCGCGCCCACCATTGCAAAAGGAACCGTCAGCATGATAATTAAGGGATCAATAAAACTTTCAAATTGCGCAACTAAAACCAGATAAATGAAAACCAGCGCAAGGAAAAAGGTAAAAAATGTTTTACCGCTTGAATCAAGAAAACTTTTAGCCTCGCCCGCAAAAGTATACTTCATATCATCCGGCAAGTTTGCTTTTACGATGGTCTGCAAGGTGCTCACTGCATCGGATAGCTTGAAATTCGGTGCCAACGTAATATAAATCGTATCAGAGCGCAAACGTTCATAGCGATGAAACACTTCGGGCGTCGTAATTTCACGCACGCTTAACAACTGAGACAAAGGTACGATATTGCCGTCATTATTGCGAATATATAATTGATTGAAGATGTTTGGATTGGCAAGTGATGCCTGATTCATCTGTACAATCACATTTGCATCATCCGCTTTTCCTATTTTTCTGCCCGCTAATAATGTTGAAAGCGTGTCTGCAATATTGGGAATAGAAACCTTCAGGTCTGCCGCCCTATTTCTATCAATATTGATCTGAAACTGTTCGCTGTCCCATTTCAATCCGTTTTCAACATGCACAAAGCCGGGAATCTGTTTGATGACCTCAATCATCTGCTGCGCAACCTGCTGCAATTTTCGGTAATCACTTGTTGTCATCAGCACAACGCCGATATTATCGCCCTGGTCGCTGCCGGCAAATTCAGCGAGCGCTGGTGGAGGTATAGAAACGTTCACTCTTACGCCGGTCAATGCGTTTGTTTGAGCCGCGAGAGAAGCCTGCACTTCCTCGGTTGAGTGCTTGCGTTCATTTTTGGGTTTCAACTTAATAATCTGCCAGGCTCGAGAGGATGCATGCCCGCCTGAAATGCTAAAATAGGATGCGATATCCGGGTTGGATTGGTAAAGCGATTCAAGCTGTTTTACATAGGTATCCGTATATTGAAAGCTGGCGCTGCGCGGCGCGGCTACGAATACATTCACCTCATCCATGTCTTCAGCAGGCGCGAGTTCAGAAGGAAGGAATTTATAAATACCCAAGCCTAGCAGCCCAACAAGCAAGAGAAAACCCACTACCCATGTTCGTTTCCTCAGTAAAAAAACCAGCATCCTTTGGTACAAATGCTGTAGCCGACTCAGCCGGATGGATAACCATTCGCTATAACGATTGGTATGGTGCGCGGATTTTAAAAAACGTGCGCACATCATAGGTGTCAGGGTTAATGCCACAATGCCTGAAATGAGCACGGCGCCTGCAAGCGTAAAAGTGAACTCACGGAACAGGACGCCTAAAAGCCCTGGTGTAAATGCGATAGGCGCATAAACAGCGGTTAACGTCAGCGTCATGGCAATAACAGGAAAAATCATTTCCCGACTGCCTTTAAGCGCCGCGGCAAAAGGCGTCAATCCGCTCTCCATATGCCGGCTGATGTTTTCAAGCATGACAATAGCATCATCTACGACCAGCCCGATAGCGAGTACAAAAGCCATCAGCGTGATGGTATTAATCGAAAAGCCCAGAAAATATAAAATCGCAAAGGTACTGATCAAACAGACTGGTATAGTAATAACAGGAATCAGCGTTGCACGAAAACTGCAGAGAAAGGCAAGAATGACCAACCAAACGAAGATAACGGCTTCAATAAAGGATTCATACACACTGTTCATTGACGCCCGTATATAATCCGCAACATTGTAATCCAGACTCACATGCATACCCGCGGGCAGTGTACGTTTAAGATCAGCCAATACTTTTTGTACGTTTCGTTCCACATCCAATGGGTTCGCCGTCGATTGCGGAATGATTCCAAGCGCAATGGCTGATTTTCCATTGACACGAAAAGCAGAATCATTGTCTTCAGCATCCAGTTTTGCCTCACCCACATCTTTCAGCCGTATCGCTTGGTTTTGGTTATCCCGGATAATCAAATCATTGAACTGTTCCGGTGTTTTTAATGTCGTATCCGTGACCACACCATAATAACGGTCAAGGCTGCGGATTTGACCGCTAGGGATAGAGACATTCTGATCCCGCAACAGTTGCGTGATTTCATCTACAGTAATATTGGCGCCGGCCATTTTTGCGGGATCCAGCGATACGCGCATAGCGGAAACACGCTTGCCATAAACCCACACACTGCCAACTCCATCAATCGTTTCAAAAGCAGGCACAACGTACTTATCAATATAATCGCTGATTTCCCGTGCGCTATGATGCGTATCGTAAAAGGAAAGAAAAAGGATAGGCATGCCGTTGGGATCGGCTTTCATCACAACCGGGTTATCTACGTCCTTGGGCAGTGCGCCCCGGATGCGCTCAACGCCGCTTCGCACATCCTCTACAGCAGCATCCATATTTCGCCCCAGCTTGAAGGTAATGGAAATCTGGCTTTCGCCCTGACGGCTCGTCGACGTCAGCATTTCAATTCCATTAATGCCCGAGAGCGAGTCTTCGATCACTTTCGTCACATCATGTTCTACCAGACGCGCGCTTGCACCCGGGTAAGTGGTCATGATGGTGACCTGCGGCAGGCTAACGTTGGGTATCCAGCGCACGGGCAGATTTATAAAGCCAATGATGCCAATGATGGTCATCACCAGGCTGATGACAATGGTAAATGCGGGCCGACGGATACAAAATGCAGGTAGATTCACGTTATATATACCCTTTAGCCTTTAACCTTGACAGGGACGCCATTTTTTATTTTAAGCTGGCCGTCTGTAATCACCCTATCGCCCACAGACAAACCTTG
>Ga0065721_10052147_pt1 | contig 12566 bp, 10 predicted proteins | sample Mesricmetagenome_FD_59108 | JGI IMG/M metagenome (GOLD analysis project Ga0065721, IMG submission 59108) | Mesophilic microbial community from rice straw/compost enrichment Sample: eDNA_1 v2 (version 2) | ecosystem: Engineered > Solid waste > Grass > Composting > Bioreactor | place: USA: Davis... | reverse complement strand
GCCCGCGATCACGCCGGCGAGCGAGACGGCATTGCTCTCGTGCGGCACCGAATCGGACGAGACGATCCGGTCGCAGAGAGGGGCGAGGCGCTGGAAGGAATCCTCGGCGAAAATCGCATGCACCACCGCGACCACGGGACGGGCGAAGCCCTGTAGCGGGAGTTGGCGGGCGGCCTCGATGAGCGTGTGCCCTGAGGATGCGATATCGTCCGCGAGCACGGGCTGCCGGCCGCGCCACCCGGTAAGGTCCGGCAGCGCGATTTCGACATTGCGGTCACCATGGCGAACCTTGCGCAGCACCGCATGCGGCGCGCCGATGCGCGCGGCGATGGCCGAGACCCATTGTTCGCTTTCCTCGTCGGGGCCGACGATCAGGGGCTTCTCGACCGCGCTGGCGATCCAGTCCGCCAGCAGCGGCGCGGCATGCAGGGTAATGGTGGGGATCGTGTAGAGCGCCGATAGCGCCGGGTAGCGATGGAGATGCGGATCGACCGTCACCAGCCTGTCGAAGCTCGACGAGACGAGCCGCGCGAAGCTCCTCGAGGTGATCGCCTCACCGGGCTGGAAGCGGCGATCCTGCCGCATGTAGGATAGGTATGGCGCGATCAGGTTGACTTCCCGCGCGCCGAGCGAACGGGCGGCGTCGGCAACGAAGATCAGGCGCAGGAAGCCATCATCGGGCCTCGCGAGCGTCGAGACAAGATCGACCGCCTTGTCCTTCACATCCGAAAGGATGCGGACGTAGGTCTCGCCGTCCGGGAAGCGGCGCGTCGCCAGCGCGCCGAGTTCCCAACCGCCGTCGTCGGCAAGGCGCCGCGCGAACGTCTCGTTGCCCGGCAGTGGAAGGATCAGCCGCATGACGGACTTCCCCGGTTCGTCGGCGAACGTCGTCATTTGTGCCGCCTGTAGGAGCGCAGGAACTGGGCGTTGATGGCGACGATGACGGTGCTGGCCGACATGAAGACGGCGGCCACGGCCGGCGTCATCATGAAGCCGGTTCCGAAGGTGATGCCGGCCGCCATCGGGATGGCGATCGCGTTGTAGCCCGTCGCCCAGATCAGGTTCTGCACCATCTTGCGGTAGGTGGCGCGCGAGAGGCCAAGGATCGCGCCCACGTCGCGCGGGTCGCTCCTGACCAGCACCACATCGGCGGATTCGACGGCCACGTCGGTGCCCGCGCCGATGGCGATCCCGAGATCGGCCACCACCAGCGCGGGGGCATCGTTCACCCCGTCCCCGACCATTGCGACCGAGAGCCCGCGCGCTTGCAGTTCCTCGATCTTCTGCGATTTCTGATCGGGCAGCACCTCGGCGAAATACTCGGTGATGCCGAGTTCTTCCGATACCGCCTTTGCAACGCCCTCGGCATCGCCGGTGAGCATGATGGAGCTGATCCCGAGGGACTTGAGTTCGGCGATGGCTTCCTTCGATTCCGGACGGATGATGTCGGCCAGCGCGAAGAGCGCACGCGGTTCGCCGTCGCGCACGAGGACGACCACGGTCTTGCCCTGCGATTCAAGCTGCTTGAGCCGCTCGTGACCGACCGGCGTGCCTTGCCGTGCCAGATAACCGGGGCTGACGATGCGCAAATCCTTGCCGCCGACCTTTGCCACGATGCCTTCGCCGGTGATGTTGCTGACCTCGCTCGCCCTGGGAACGGTCAGGCTCCGGTCCTTCGCCTCGGCGACGATGCCGTGGGCGATGGGGTGCTCGGACTGGCTTTCGGCCGCGGCCGCATAGGCCAGTTCCTCGTTCTCGTCGCCACCGGCCAGCAGCACGATGTCGCTGACCCCGAAGCGACCCTCGGTCAGCGTGCCGGTCTTGTCGAAGACGGCGGCGTTGAGATTGCGCGCTCGCTCGAAGGCGGCGCGGTCACGGATCAGCAGGCCGTTGCCGGCCGACAGCGACGTGCTCACCGCTACGACGAGCGGAACGGCGAGGCCGAGCGCGTGCGGACAGGCGACGACCATCACCGTCACCATGCGCTCCATCGCGAATTCGAACGGCGCACCCAGCACCAGCCACCAGACGACGAGCGTACCGAAGCCGACGACAAGCGCGATGTAGGTCAGCCATGAGGCGGCGCGGTTCGCGAGGTCCTGGGTGCGGGATCGCGTGGCCTGCGCCTTTTTGACGAGGTCGATGACCTGCGCCAGATAGGTGGCGTCGCCGGTGGCGGTCACCTGGATGGTCACGGCATTGGCGCCGTTGATCGCGCCGCCGATGGCGGTCGCGCCCACGGTCTTGGAGACCGGCCGGGATTCCCCGGTCAGCATCGCTTCGTTGAAGCCCGACGATCCTTCGACGATCTCTCCGTCGACGGGCACCTTGGCGCCCGGCCGCACCAGCACGCGGTCGCCGGGCTGCAGCGCCGAGATCGCGACCTCGTGCGTGGTGCCGTCCGCGTCGATCCTCGTCGCGCTGTCGGGAAGCAGTCGGACGAGCTCTTCCAGGGCGCGCGAGGCGCCCATCACCGAGCGCATCTCGACCCAGTGGCCCAGCAGCATGATGGCGATCAGCGTCACCAGCTCCCAGTAGAACTCCTGGCCGGGGAGACCGAAGGTGACGGCGGCCGAAAAGAAGTACGCCGCCGAGATCGCCAATGCGATCAGCGTCATCATGCCGGGCTGGAGCTTGCGCAACTCGGAGGTGAAGCCGGTCAGGAACGGCCAGCCGCCGTAGAGATAGGCGATGGTCGAGAGCACGAAGAGAACGTAGCGGTCGCCGGGAAAGGCCAGCGCTTCGGCGAGGCCGAGCCAGTGCTGGATCATCGGCGAGAGCAGCAGGACCGGAGGCGTCAGGACCAGCGTGACCCAGAAGCGGCGGCGGAAATCGGCGACCATCGCACCATGGTCGTGGCCGCCATGACCGCCATGTCCGGAATGGCTCGAGCCGGCAGCCGCTACGATTTTGGGATCGCCATAGTAATCGTCGCCACCTCTATGCCCGGTCGCGTGGGTCTGATGGTTCTGATGGCCGTGGTGGGAATGGGGTGAACTCATCAGGACTGTCCTTGATCTGGTCGCGGCCATGGTGCGAAAGCATGTTACTTCAGTCAGGAACCTCGCCCCATCCCGGCATCGAATCTTTGATCGAGGTTAAAGTCTCCGTCGGCGAGTTGTTTGGCGAGTGGCACCCGTCGCCCGGCTTCTCGCCCGGCTGACAAATTGCACGACGCGGATGGTTGAACGAAGCTATCTCACGACGAGCACGGGAATCGGCGACTGGCTCACCACCTCGCTCGTCTGGCTGCCGAGCAACAGCCGGCCGAGCCCACGGCGGCCGTGCGACGCCATGACGATCAGCGAGCAGCCTTGCTCCGAGGCAATTTCGAGGATGGCTTCTGCCGGGCGTCGACCGGGAAGGTGGCGCGTCTCACAGGAAACGCCGAGCTTTGCGGCGTCGGCCTTGATGGGCTCGAGAAGCTCCTTGGCGAATTTGACCTGATCCGCGTCGTAGCGTTCGAACTCTTGGGGTCCAAGAGCCCAGCCCTCTCCCGCATAGATCGGGAACGGCTCGGTCACCGTCACGACTGTGACCTTCGCATCAAGGCTCCTAGCCAGCGAAAGTCCATGATCGACGCCCTTGCGGGCAAGCTCCGATCCGTCGGTGGTGATGAGGATGTGCTTATACATGGCCGTGATGTCCCTTCCGTTTCATTGAAGCGAGAATGTCGTGCCTGAGCGCCGTTCGAGGATCGCGCGGGCATCCTCCAGCTTGCCGATTCCCGCGATCCGCCCCTTCGCCGACGCGAACGCAGCGGCCGCCTCGACCTTGGGGCCCATGGAGCCGGGCGGGAAGTCTCCGGGATCGATCTCATCGGGGCGTATGCGCTCGATCCGACGCTGATGCTCGGTGCCCCACGCCTTGTAGACGCCGTCCACGTCGGTGAGCATCAAGAACGCGTCGGCGGACACCTCTTCCGCCAAAAGCCCGGCGGCGCGGTCCTTGTCTATCACGGCCTCGACGCCGACGAGGTCGCCATCATCGTTCCGGATCACGGGAATGCCGCCGCCCCCAGCGCAAATCGCGATCACACCGTTCTCCACAAGGAGGCGGATGGTCTCGATCTGGGTGATGCGTCCAGGCAAGGGCGAGGCGACCACGCGCCGCCATTTGCCTGGGCTTTCCTCGACGAGTGGCCAGTCATGGTTCTTCCTGACCGTCTCGGCTTCCTCCGGCCCGTAAATCGGCCCGATCGGCTTTTCCGGTCGCTGGAAGGCGGGATCGTTGCGGTCGACCTCGATCTGGGTGAGCAGTGTCCCGATGCGCGTTCCAGCGGGCAACGCATTGGCCAGTTCCTGCTCGACGAGATAGCCGATCATGCCGATACTCTCGGCGCTGATGATGTCGAGCGGGAAAGGCGGAACGTCCTTGTACGCCGCCGCCTGGAGCGCGAGCAGGCCCACTTGCGGCCCGCTACCGTGGGCGACGACGATCTCGTGATCGCGCGCAAGAACGGCGAGCGCGCGTGCCGCCGTGCGAGCGTTAGCGCGCTGCACGTCCGCCGTCATCGGCTCGCCGCGCTTGAGGAGCGCGTTTCCGCCTAGCGCCACGACGACCCGCATGTATCGCTCCCATCCCTGAAACCATGCCGCCGCGCACCGCGCCTGGTGCGAAAGGCGGACCGAACTCGATCGTTCTCCCCATCTCGGGGGCCGTCCGGAACTGCATATTGCTGGACTGAAAGTCTCGATCGCAGCGAGTGCGTGTTCTTTAATCCAGATCAAGTCTTGGCACGACGACGGCCGCTAGTTTTCGGGATGACGTGCTTCTCTCTGAACATTTCGTGGGAGGCGCGCGAAAAAGGGGATGTCGCAATGCAACTCTTTGGACGAATCGCCCTCGTCGCTGGGCTAGCCATCCTTCCGATGGGCGTGATGGCACAAACCGATCCGCATCACCCGGACGGGAATGGTGAGCACGCCGAGTCCGCTCCCGTTCAGCAATCGGGACCCATGATGCAGATGATGGAAGGCATGATGGCGGAGCGCATGGCGACGATGCCAGAAGCCTCGCGAGCCTATATGGGGGCGATGATGGGCATGCACGCGCCCATGATGGAGGCGATGCAGGAAGAGAACGCCGACGTCGCGTTCGTCAAGGGCATGATCGCGCATCACCAGGCCGCGATCGACATGGCCCGAGCGGCTCTCGAGTTCGGTGAGGACGAGCAAAGCCGCCAATGGGCGCAGGAGATCATCGACGCTCAGCAGGCCGAGATCGACGCAATGCGAGCGTGGCTGTCTGACCGCGGCGAATAGGCTGCAGATCCGGAGGATAGCGAGATGGTCAAGCGCAAACCGTCAACGCTGAGATTGTTCGCCGGGCGAACCCTGTCCGCAACCCTCGGCGCGCTTCTCGTGTCGGCAGGCTTGGCGTCGGCCGACGACGGCTACCAATCGGCCGATGGGCTTTCGGTGTATCTCGGCATTATGCCGGCTTCCGTCGTGCGCGGCCATCCCTCCGATCATGCGGAAGGCGCGATGCACGGCGGAGCACCCAGTGGACGGCACCCTCAGCACATCGTCGTCGCCGTCTTTGACACTCGGACAAGCGACCGGATCGAAAACGCCGAGATCGTGGCGACGGTCTCCTCGCTCGGCCATGTCAGCCATGAGCGGATCGATCTGGAACCGATGTCGATCGCCGGCACGATCACTTATGGCGGCTTCGTGAACTTTCCTGGCCGCAGCCGGTACGAGATCGAACTGTCGATTTCGATCCCGGACCGGGACCGGCCGACCCACCTTACATTCTCCAGCGATCATCAGTAGTCACGTCGATTGGGTGCCGCGGCCGCGCAACGCGGAGCGGAAGGCCAGGGGTTGCGCAGAGGCGAACGCGATAGAGCAATTGATTATACCGCGCTTGCTCGGTCCTCGGCGTCGGAGCTGGAGGCGCGGAGGCGTGCTTCTTCGGCGCCAATGTAATCGCGCCTGAGCGGAACACTCGTCTGCCGCTTCGCAATCTGCATCTGAAAGACCATCATGCCCTGATGGCGAAACGCCATTTCCGAAACCGCAAGGTAGAACTCCCAAAGGCGCGCGAAGCGCTCGTCGTAGAGGTCGACCGCCTCATCGCGCCGGGCAAGGAACCGCTCCCGCCAGTGGCGGAGTGTCTCGGCGTAGTGCAATCGCAGGATCTCGATGTCCGTGACCACAAGCCCTGAGCTTTCCACGGCCGGAAGGACTTCAGAAAGGGACGGGATATATCCGCCCGGAAAGATATATTTTGCAATCCACGGATTGGTGAAGCCTGGCCGGTCGAACCGCCCGATCGAATGCAGCAAGAGGACGCCGTCGTCCGCGAGCAGATCATGGCTCTTGCGAAAGAACTCTCTGAAGTGGTTCACGCCGACGTGCTCGAACATGCCGACCGACACGATACGATCGAACCTGCCCTCGATCTCGCGGTAGTCGCGAAGCTGGAAATTCGGCCGCTCGCCGTGAGGCGCTGCCGCGGCCCGCTGGCGGGCGTATTCATGCTGCTCTTTCGAGAGGGTGATGCCGGTCACCTCGGCCCCATAGGTCTCGGCCAGGAAGAGCGCTAGTCCTCCCCAGCCGCAACCGATGTCGAGAACCGACGCGCCAGACTGCACAAGAAGCTTCGCGGCAATATGCCGTTTCTTGGCGGTTTGCGCCTCGTCCAGTGTCAGGTGCGGCTCCTCGAAATAGGCGCAGCTATATTGCCGGTCGCGGTCGAGAAACAGATCGTAGAGCCGGCCGTCGAGATCGTAGTGATGAGCGACATTCCGCCTGGACCGTTTTCGCAGGTTGTGTTGATGGATTCGACGCAGCGCGAGCCGGGTTCCCGACAGCAGTCGTGAGGCGAACTGCCGTTGGAGAGCGTCGCCCTGCGACAGGAGAAGATCCAGCAGATCGGCGATGCTGCCGTTCTCAATCAAAAGCTGGCCATCGGCGTAAGCTTCTCCGAGCCGCAATTCAGGGTCTGCAAGCACGCGCCGCTGCGCGGCCTTGCAAGCAAAGCGAACCGAAATGGGCGGACCGCTGTCGTCCCCGAACACTTTTGTGTTGCCCCGGGCTGTTGTGAGTTGAAGCGAGCCTTTGTTGATCAGGCGATCAAGCGTTCCGAACAGAATTGCGTCCACGTGCCAATACCATGCTTTGCGAGATAACCAGAGCATGGCGACATTGGAGCGAGGTCGAGCATCCAGACTTTAAAGTGGATCAATGAGTTGATGGCATTGATCGTCCGATGTCAGGCGCACGGCTTGTCCTGGCGCCGCTGGGCTTTCCCGTGGGCCGAATGCGCTTCGGATCAAGCCGGCCTGGCGACCAGGCGCGGGAAATATCCCGGCACGTCCCGCATGTAGCGCGCATATGCTTCCCCATGCTGATCTAGCACTTCCTGCTCCTCCCGGCGGGCAAGCCGCCAATACATGATGACGAGGATCGGGAACATCACGGCGGTCAGCAGGGTCGGCCACTGGAGCAGGAACCCAAACATGATGAGGACGAAGCCCACATACTGGGGATGACGCACCCAGGCGTAGACGCCGGTAGTGGCGAGCACGCCCTTCTTCTGAGCGTCGTAGAGGACCTTCCACCCCGAAGCGATAAGCATGAACCCGCCACCGATGAAGACGAAACTGAGAAGGTGAAACGGTCCGAAATGCGGATTCAGCCGCCAGCCAAGCAGCGTCTCCAGAAGATGGCCAGCATCGTGGGATAGCCAGTCGATTTGGGGATAGCGCGACTGTAGCCAGCCCGAAAGAAGATAGATGGTCAACGGAAATCCATACATCTCGGTGAACAAAGCGACGATGAACGCGCTGTAGGCGCCGAAAGAACGCCAGTCGCGTGTTGTCGACGGCTTGAAGAAGCTGAACGCGAAGAAGATGAACACGGCCGAGTTGAGAAATACCAGCGACCAGAGGCCGTAAGCTTGAACGTCTTCGTGCATGTCTGCCTGCTTCCCTGGACGCTTAGTGTTGGTGGGGAGGATTGTCAGAACGCTTCGTAGACGAGCTTCCGTCGTGTTCGTGGCCACCGTGGCTTCGGTGCATGAAAATATGGAGCAGCGGACAGGCCAGGATGATCAGCCAAGGCAGCCACCCCAGCAGGTGCGCTCGATGCTCGGCGATCAGGTAGAAGGCGCCGATGGCGAGGAAACCCCAAAGCGCTATGGTTGCCGCCGAGGGCGACCGAGGAGGTTGGTCGTAGTTGCTAGGCTGTCTCGCATTGCGTGCCATATCCGTTGTCGACCTTTCTGACGGAGCAGATCCGTTTGGACGTAGGCGACGCAACGGCGCGTTAGAGCAGGATTGATCGCGCCCGCGTCGGTTGTTGGTCGTTCAACAGTGCTCGCGCAAGGGGGCAAGAACCTTGATCTCTGTTATAGTTTTGTCTGGGTGGGCGACGAAGTGGAATCGGTTGTGGGCGAGGCAGGGTCCGTCCGTCTCGCTCGTCGCGTTTGCTTCTGGAATCGCCAATGCGCGTCGGCAGTCGCGCGGACTGGACGCGGATGGCGTCAAAACTTAACCCAGATCAATCTTCGCCGAAGGGCCACCAGCTAGGATTTGGAATGTGAGACTTCGTGACAGAGAGCCATTCGTTCCGTCTCGAATTGCCTTGCCGATGATTTCGATGGTCGTTTTGCTGAAGTTTGCGGTTAAGGAAGAGCGTTTGCACCGGGCCGGCGTCGAGGGGTTCGTCAGATCGCAGCGACGTTCTTGATCTCGGTTAAAGAGTCGACCGGATCGACGTGGAGACTGATCTCGCAGACTGTGCCGAAAATCCGGCGCGAGACCTGTCGGGAAAAACCACACTGAAAGGAACGTGCCATGAAAATGCAGAAACTTATGATTACGTCGGTCGTGGCGGCTGGTCTCGGCTTTGCGGCTTCGATTCCAGCATGGTCGCAGGCCGACCACGGCGCGATGCACGGCGGACCAGCCGCCGGCGAGACTTCCGTGTCGCCCGATGATGATCCGGCGGTTCGCGGCTACGTCGATGCCATGGAAACGATGCACGCGGCGATGTCGACCATGGACTATAGCGGCAACCCGGACGTGGATTTCGCCCGCGGCATGATCCCGCACCATCAGGCCGCCATCGACATGGCGCGCGTCGTTCTTGAGCACGGTTCCGATCCGGAGATCCGCGCGCTTGCGGAAGACGTGATCTCAGCCCAGGAAGCCGAGATCGCGCAGTTGGAGGAATGGCTCCGCGCGAACGCTCCCCAGTAGGCGTTATTGCATGGAGAATGGGAGGCGCTGCACGGCGCCTCCTTCTTTTTTGGTAGCCTGCGGCCTCACGCGTCCGGCAAGGTCTCGAACGAGGTGACGAGGTCGTTGACCGTGCGCGCGCAGGAGCCGAGGCGGACATCGATGCCAGCGGCCCGGAGCCTGTCACGGTCGGGAACAGCCACGTAGCCGCAAATGAGGCGAGTTGCACCACTGGCAAGGATCAGGTCGCAAGCGGACTCGGTCGTTCGGGCAACATTGGCGCGATACCGTCGACGCCGCTCCACGGGATCGACTACGAGGAGCCCATCGCTCTTGGCGAAAAACGGGCTTAGAGCATACCTACGTTGGTCGCGGGCGACGAGCAGGGCCACGCTATGATTTCGATCAGACGAGGGTGAGGCTATCGATGCCATTCCTGGGCCGTGAAAGAGCCAGTCGGACTAGTCATTGAACTGTCACTATCATCGCCCCGGTCGCGCCGCACTTTAATCTCGATCAAGTGAGGTCACAAAGGCACGTCGGTTGACCTCGCGATCTCCCGGCAGGCCATGCGAGCGGGGCTGGCGAGGGTTTGGTGGCGCTGACCGTCGTTGGCAACAACGGTTGATCTGGATCAAGGCGGCGCGTGTTGCATTATCGTGTAGTGCAGCGGCGTGGTCTTGCGCGTGCAATGCGATGGGGTAGGCTCTCCGTCGGATGAAGCGTGAAGGAGCGCAGGGTCGCCAACGGAGCGGATTGGGCAGATGCTCAGGTTTCTGGCATTGCTGGTCGTCTGCACGGTTTCCTTTCTCATGCAGGGGGAACCGGCGTCCGCGCACGAAGCCAGGTTCGTTCCGCTTCAATCCATAACCCAGCCCGACGCTGTGGCGGATGTTGTCCTCACGGCATCGACTCCGGGTAACGACTGCTCGTCCCGAGTATCGTGCTGCACCATGACGTGCGCACCCTGCAAGCTACCGCTGCCAGGGCATCGCGGCGAGTTTCTCTGGAGGTCGGTCGAAGCGTCAGCCGTGCCTGGCCTCCGCGATGACTGCCTCCGAACGATCATCCTCAGCAGAGACCCTCCGGTCCCGCGACCCAGCTTCGTCTAGGTCGTTTCCTCGCCTGCACTGACCATGCCGATATGCTCGCGTGCCCGCTCCCTCTGAGGGAGTGGCAGCGGCCACGGACGTGGCGGAGGCGTCGCTTCGGCGCGGCGAGGTTCTTCTTCAGGACAACTTGCTGGCTGCGATCGCAGTCGCTGCAACGGGCCATGCGCCCGGAGGTGTAATATGAGCTGGGATCGAGCGTCCTTATCAACAGAGGTAGCCCGGTCGCTCTTCCGCGACGAATGGGACGATTTTGAACGCGGACGGAGCAGACCATTTTTTCGAGGATCGGTGACACGGGAAGCGGAACGCCCTCCGGGCCTTCCGCTCGATGAGTTGAGCAGGCGCCCAAAGCGCGGGGGCGACGGAAACGACGGCCAGAGCTGGGCTCCGGCTACGGGTCTGCCGCCGTCCACAGATGCGTATCGCCTGCTTCCGCGATACCGCAAGGGTGATCGCAAGATCGCGGCCGGCCGAGATCTGTTCAGTATAGGCGAGACGAACACCGCAATCTTCAACCTGCTGTCCGGATGGGTTGCGATCTACACGCTGTTGGAGGACGGCCGGCGGCAGATCGTCCATTTCGCACTGCCTGGGGCGGTGATGGGGATGCCGACCTCCAAGGGCGCCCAGGTCAGCTACAGCGCGCAGGCATTGACCGAGGTGGTCGTCTCCGTCATTCCGAGCACCGTGCTGTCAGCGGCCTCGCGGGACGATCCGGAGATGAGCATGCGGCTGGCGAGCGCGTTGGCGCGCGACACATCAATGGCCTACGACCATATGACCAGCATCGGACGCCGGACGGCCCGCGAGCGCGTGGCGCATCTATTGCTGGAGTTGTTTACGCGGTATCGCGCTCAATGGCCGGGCGACCGCATTGAGGAGATGGCGATCCCTCTCACCCAAGAGCAAATCGGGGACGCGACGGGCCTGACCTTCGTTCATGTGAACCGCGTGCTCGCCACGCTGCGCAAGGAGAAGATCGTGCATTTCCACTATAGGAGGCTTCGGATACTGGACCCGGATCGGCTCATAGAGGTCGCCGGCGTCGATCCGCAGACTGCCATGTCGTGGTTTCAGCGACGATCGGTCTGAATGGCGGCACCTGTTCGGCATGAGAGATGAACTACGTAGTCGGAGCGATTCGGCTCCGACTGTTTCGTTCAACGATCACGACGCCGATGCCCGTAAGAAGCAGCCCCAAAATCAACGGAGGTCCGATCTGTTCATCGAACATCGTAACTCCGAGCAAGAGGGCCAGCACAGGCGTTAGGAAAGTGAACGCATTGGCATGGCTGAGGGAAATCCGGTCGAGCACCCAGAACCAAAGCCAGTATGACAAGGCCGTTCCGGGAAGCGCCAACAGGGTCAGCGCGATGACAAAGTCGGCCGAAAGATGAATGTCGGAAGGCTGCTCTGTCAGCAGCGCCAGGATCGCGAGAGGCACCGCGCCGAGAAGGAGCTGTGCCGCCATCGCGACGAGGGGATCGATTCGGCTGCGAACCGTCTTCATCAGAACGTTGCTGACCGCGAGCCCGGAAGCGGCGAGGATTAGATAGGACAAGGCGAAGAGCTCACCGGGGCCATTCCCGATACCCAACCGTGGCATGGCGACCGTGACAATACCCAAGAAGCCGATCCCCAGGCCAATATACTGCGACGGTCGTAGACGTTCGGAGAGGAACGCGAACGCTAGGACCGCAGCGATCAACGGCTGGGTGTTGGTGAGAATTGTCGCGAGTCCTGGCGATACGAACTCTGCGGCGTGAAACATTCCGAAATATGCGAAGCCGGTCGCTCCCATTCCCATGGCGCCGAGCGCCATCCACATTCGGAGATCCATCGGGATCGGTCGTCTGAGGAGCGCAGCGACAAGTGCCAGCGACATGCCGGCAACGATCGCCCGCAGCGCGGCGAAGGTCATATGGGGCGCATGCTCCAGGCCGACCGTGATGAGCGGAAAGCAGAGTGCGTTGAGAAAGGCAACCAAGACGAGGATGGGCGTGAAGCGAGTGATCATGAACCCGTCCCAGGACGATGCGGCCGCAAAGGGCTGTCTTTACTTCGCTCGACCGGCGACGGCCGCGTGCTCGACTCGAAATTTCTCCGCCTTCTCGCAATGGCAGTCGAGGAATCCGTGTATCGGACACGTCCGACACATCTCTTCAAGGCGTTTGCGCAATGCACGGCGCCCGCGGTGCAGCCGCACGGTGACGTTGTTCAGTGACGTGCCGAGGCTCGCCGCGAGCCGGTCTCGTGGCTCCCCC
>Ga0065721_10006478_pt1 | contig 12567 bp, 5 predicted proteins | sample Mesricmetagenome_FD_59108 | JGI IMG/M metagenome (GOLD analysis project Ga0065721, IMG submission 59108) | Mesophilic microbial community from rice straw/compost enrichment Sample: eDNA_1 v2 (version 2) | ecosystem: Engineered > Solid waste > Grass > Composting > Bioreactor | place: USA: Davis... | reverse complement strand
CGCCGCCCGTCTTCGCCAGCGTCATCGTGATCGCCGCCGTCAGCGTCGTCTTGCCGTGGTCAACGTGGCCGATCGTGCCGATGTTGCAGTGCGGCTTCGTGCGTTCAAACTTCTCTTTGGCCATTTCAAGCTCCAGCCCTGTCCGGGCTTGTCCTCTCAGCTAGGGTTGGAAATCAGGCGTACTTCTTGATGACTTCTTCGGCGACGACTTGCGGCACCGTGTCGTAGTGGCTGAACAGCATCGTGAACTGCGCCCGGCCCTGCGACATGCCCCGCAGGTTGTTCACGTAGCCGAACATGTTGGCCAGCGGAACGAAGGCGTTGATCACGGTGGCGTTGCCCCGCATGTCCTGGCCCTGGATCTGGCCGCGGCGGCCGTTCAGGTCGCCGATGACCGAGCCCAGGTATTCCTCGGGCGTCACCACTTCCACCGCCATGATCGGCTCGAGCAGCTTCGGGGCCGCCTTCTCGCGCAGTTCCTTGAAGGCCGCGCGGGCGGCGATTTCGAACGCCAGGACCGACGAGTCGACGTCGTGGAAGGCGCCGTCCACGAGGGTCGCCTTGAAGTCGATGACCGGGAAGCCGGCCAGCAGGCCGTTTTCCTTGGCCGACTCCAGCCCCTTCTGGACGCCGGGGACGTATTCCTTCGGCACCGCGCCGCCGACGATCGCGCTCTCGAAGACGAAGCCCGAACCCGGCTCGCCCGGCTCGAACACCAGCTTCACACGGGCGAACTGACCCGTACCGCCGGTCTGCTTCTTGTGCGTGTAGTCGATCTCGGCCCGGCGCGAGATGCTCTCGCGGTAGGCCACCTGCGGCGCGCCGATGTTGGCCTCGACCTTATAGGTGCGCTTCAGGATGTCGATCTTGATGTCGAGGTGCAGCTCGCCCATGCCCTTCAGGATGGTCTGACCGGACTCGTGGTCGGTCGACACCTGGAAGGACGGGTCTTCGGCGGCGAGCTTGGCCAGGGCGACGCCCAGCTTTTCCTGGTCGGCCTTGGACTTGGGCTCCACGGCGATCTCGATCACCGGCGCCGGGAACTCCATGCGCTCCAGGATCACCGGCTGGCGGGTCGGGTCGCACAGGGTGTCGCCGGTGCGGGTTTCCTTCAGGCCCGCCAGGGCGACGATGTCGCCGGCATAGGCTTCCTTGATGTCCTCGCGGTTGTTCGAGTGCATCAGCAGCATCCGGCCGACCCGCTCGCGCTTGTCGCGCGTCGAGTTCATCAGGGCCATGCCGGTTTCCAGCTTACCCGAGTAGATGCGGCAGAAGGTGAGCGAGCCCACGAAGGGGTCGTCCATGATCTTGAACGCCAGGACCGACAGCGGCTCGTCGTCCGAGGCCTTCCGCTCGACTTCCTCTTCGGTGCGGAAGTCGATGCCCTTGGTCGGCGGGATGTCCACCGGCGACGGCAGGTAGTCGACGACGGCGTCGAGGAGCGGCTGCACGCCCTTGTTCTTGAAAGCCGAGCCGCAGAGGATCGGGTAGAACGCGCCGGTCAGCACAGCCTTACGGATGCACTTCTTGATCACCTCTTCCGAGGGCTCCTCGCCCGAGAGGTAGGCCTCCATGGCCTCGTCGTCCATTTCGACGGCGCTCTCGACCAGGTAGTTGCGGGCGGCTTCCGCCTTTTCCTTCAGGTCGGCGGGGATTTCCTCGTCGTGATACTTCGCGCCCAGGGCGTCGTTGTCCCACACCACGGCCTTCATGCGGACGAGGTCCACAATGCCGCGAAGCGCCGATTCCTGACCGATCGGCAGCTGGATCGGAACAGCCTTCGCGCCCAGGCGGTCGCGGATACTTTCCACCGACTTGTCGAAGTCGGCGCCCAGCTTGTCCATCTTGTTGACGAAGACGATCCGCGGAACCTTGTACTTGTCAGCCTGACGCCAGACGGTCTCGGTTTGCGGTTCAACGCCGGCGTTGCCGTCGAGCACGGTCACGGCGCCGTCGAGCACGCGCAGGCTCCGCTCCACCTCGATGGTGAAGTCCACGTGCCCGGGCGTGTCGATGATGTTCAGGCGCTTGCCGTTCCAGAAAGCGGTCGTCGCGGCGGACGTGATCGTGATGCCGCGCTCCTGCTCCTGCTCCATCCAGTCCATGGTGGCCGAGCCATCATGGGTTTCGCCGATCTTATGGTTCTTACCGGTGTAGAAGAGGATCCGCTCGGTCGTGGTGGTCTTGCCCGCATCGATGTGGGCCATGATCCCGAAGTTGCGGTAATCTTCGATCTTGTGGGTGCGGGGCATAGCGGAAGCTCTGCTAAAAGGTATTTCGGGGAAGGCTGAACGAACGGCGCGGGCGGTTTATCTCAAACCGCCCGCGCCGGAAAGCTCACTGATATGGGCGCTTACCAGCGGTAGTGCGAGAAGGCCCGGTTGGCTTCCGCCATCTTATGGGTGTCTTCCCGCTTCTTCACCGCCGAACCGCGGTTGGCAGAGGCGTCCAGCAGCTCGCCCGCCAGCTTCTCCGTCATGGTGTTCTCGCCCCGGTTGCGGGCGGCGTTCACCAGCCAGCGGATGGCCAGGGCGCGCCGACGCTCCGGACGGACTTCGACGGGGACCTGATAGGTCGCACCGCCGACCCGGCGGGAACGGACTTCGATGGCGGGAGCCACGTTGTCCAGGGCCGCATGGAAGGTTTCCAGCGGACCCTGGTCCTTGCGACGGGCTTCCAGGATGTCGAAGGCGCCATAGACGATGTTCTCGGCCACGGCCTTCTTACCTTCGTACATCACGTAGTTCATGAACTTCGTGACGACGATGTCCCCGAACTTCGGATCCGGGAGGACTTCACGTTTGTCTGCGCGACGGCGACGGGACATCTCTTAAATCCTTACTTCGGACGCTTGGCGCCGTAGAGCGAGCGGCGCTGCTTGCGGTCCTTGACCCCTTGGGTGTCGAGCACGCCACGGAGGATGTGGTAGCGCACGCCGGGAAGGTCCTTCACGCGGCCGCCGCGGATCAGGACCACCGAGTGCTCCTGAAGATTGTGGCCTTCGCCGGGGATGTAGCACACCGCTTCGATGCCGGTGGTCAGGCGCACCTTGGCGACCTTACGCAGAGCCGAGTTCGGCTTCTTCGGGGTCGTCGTATAGACCCGGGTGCAAACGCCGCGGCGCTGCGGGCAGCCCTTCAGGGCCGGGACCTTGTTCCGCGCCGGCTTCGACTGGCGAGGCTTGCGGATGAGCTGGTTGACTGTCGGCATCTAATCTCGCTTGGGAGGCGTGTGCCGTTTGGCCGGAGCGCCTCGGTTTGGGGTCTCATTTTCGTAGGTCCGAAGCCGGCCCTCAGAACACAAAAACTCGCCGGGACGCGTGAATGCGGCGTTCCGGCGGGTATGGGCTCATCGGACTGGGACGGGAATCCCGGCCTCGAAAGAGCGCGCTACATAGTCTTAAGCGGCCTTCCCGTCAACGCGAGTCCTGGGACGCCCCCAAGGGAGCCCCTTTAGGGACGGTCAAGAAGCCGCCCGTGGCGCAGGGGCGCAGGCCCGTTCGGTCTTATAGAGCCTTCCGTGCGGCAGCGGAACAGGCTCGGCCGCCTGGCTATCGACCCCCACATCCGCAATAGCGAGCCCGGGGCGGAACGCCGATAGTGGACTCAACGTCTGCGCCCTCGCCGCCCCCGCCCTGTGGAGTCGCCATGAAATCGCCGCGCCGGCCGAGATACGCTCTTGGCCAAGCTTGACCACAGACCTGGAGCGCCATGAGGCCGGCTGGACGGGGCCGAACCTATAACGCCGTGGCGATCTCGGTCGTCGCGCACGTCGTCCTGCTGACGGCGGCCGCTCTGCATGCGCCCAAGCTGCTGGCGCCGCCCATGCAATCGGGCCCGCCCGAGCCGATCATCCCCGTGCTGATCATGCCCAAGGTGCCGCCGCCCCACGCCGGCGGGCCGACGCAGCCGATCCGCCTGCACCGGCGCCAGCTGCGGAACATGCCGCCCCATCCCGAAGTCCCGCCCCTCATCGTCCCCCAGGCCGAACCTGAGCCTGCGTCCCAGCCGCGGCAGGCCCCGGCCCGCCCGTCGGCGCCTGACCCCGTGGCCGCCAACGCCCGGCAGGCCCTGCGCGGCCTCGTAGGCTGCGCCAATCCCGCCCTGCTCAGCCGAGAAGAGCGGGAGAAGTGCGACGAGCGCCTGGCCCGGGGGGCCCGCGACGCCCCCTTCCCTGGCCTCGGCCTGGACCGGCGGGACAGTTCCGAGTTCGGCGGCGCCGCCGCCCAGCGGGAGGCGGCCTACCGCTACAAGCGCGGCGAAGAGTCCCGCCCTCGCGCCCCCGGCTCCCAGGTCGACTGGGACGTCCAACGCAGTCCGCCCGCCGGCGCGGCGCACATGAAGGGAATGGGCGGCTCGCCGGCCGACGCGAGCGCCGCCGCCGGTCGCCCTCGCGAATAGACGGCGGCGTCCCTCACGCCCCCGTCCTGACGGCGCAAAACGAAACGGCCCGGGATCACTCCCGGGCCGTCCGTTACGCTTACTGCTGGAGAGCTCTTACGACTCCACCTGCTCGCCCACCGCGGCGTCGGCGATCTCGGCCGGCAGCGGCTCCATCGCCTCTTCGCGGCTCTGGGTGAGCGCCTCGTCGCGCTTGGCGGCGATGCGCTGCAGGTTGCGCAGGTACGAGCCCGTGCCCGCCGGGATGAGGCGGCCGACGATCACGTTCTCCTTGAGGCCTTCCAGGGTGTCGATCTTGCCCTGGACGGCGGCCTCGGTGAGCACCCGGGTCGTTTCCTGGAACGACGCCGCAGAGATGAAGCTGCGGGTCTGCAGCGAGGCCTTGGTGATGCCGAGCAGCACCGGCTGGGTGATCGCCGGACGGCCGCCGCGGGCTTCCGTCTTGGCGTTCTCCTCTTCCACCTCGATCTTGTCGAGGTGGTCGCCCCGGAGCAGGCCGGTGTCGCCGGGCTCGAGGATCTCGACCTTCTGCAGCATCTGACGAACGATCGTCTCGATGTGCTTGTCGTTGATCGGCACGCCCTGCAGTCGGTAGACCTCCTGGATCTCGTTGACCAGGAAGTCGGCCAGCGCCTCGATCCCCTGGATGCGCAGGATGTCGTGCGGATCCGGGTTGCCGTCGATGAGGTATTCGCCCTTGCGGATGATGTCCCCGTCGTGGACGGCGATGTGCTTGCCCTTCGGGATCAGGAATTCCACGGGCTCGCCGCCGTCCTCCGGCGTGATCTTGATGCGACGCTTGTTCTTGTAGTCGCGACCGAACTCGACCCGACCGTCCATCTCGGCGATGACCGCGCAGTCCTTCGGACGCCGCGCTTCGAACAGCTCCGCCACCCGCGGCAGACCGCCGGTGATGTCGCGCGTCTTGGCGCTTTCCGTCGGGATACGGGCCATGACCTCGCCGGGCTTAACCTCATCGCCGTCGCCGACGGAGAGAATGGCGCCCACGGGCAGCAGGTAGCGGGCCTCGCCGCCGTTCGAGATGCGCTTGTAGGCGCCGTCCTCGCCGAGCACCGCCATAGCCGGACGCAGGTCCGACCCCTTGGAGCTGGCGCGCCAGTCGACGACCACGCGGTTGGAGATGCCGGTGGCTTCGTCGGCCTCTTCGCGGAACGAGATGTTCTCGACGAGGTCCTCGAACCGGACCCGGCCGCCCACTTCGGTGATGATCGGCGTGGTGTAGGGGTCCCACTCGGCCAGACGCTGGCCGCGCGTGACCTTTTCGCCGTCCTTCACCCGCAGCCGGCCGCCGTACGGGACCTTGTAGGATTCCCGATCCTTGCCGTCGACCTGGATAGTCAGCATCAGGTTGCGGCTCATGGAGATGAGCGCGCCGTCCGGCGCCGTCACGGTATTGCCGGAGATGCGGGCGATACCGTCGTTGGCGCTTTCGTAGAACGACTGCTCGGCCACCTGAGCGGTGCCGCCGATGTGGAAGGTCCGCATCGTCAGCTGGGTGCCGGGCTCGCCGATCGACTGGGCGGCGATGACGCCGACGGCCTCACCGATGTTCACCGGCGTGCCGCGGGCCAGGTCGCGGCCGTAGCAGGCGCCGCAGACGCCGGTCTTGGTCTCGCAGGTCAGGACCGAGCGCACCTTCACCGACTGGACGCCCGCGGCCTCGATGGCCTCGACCATGTTCTCGTCGAGGTAGGTGTCGGCCGGGACGATGACTTCCTGGGTGCCCGGATCCTTCACGTCCTCGGCCGCGAAACGGCCCAGGATGCGCTGGCCGAGCGAGACCAGCACGTCGCCGCCTTCGACCACGGCGCGGAGCGTGATGCCCCGGGTGGTGCCGCAGTCTTCCTCGGTGATGATGCAGTCCTGCGCCACGTCCACGAGACGGCGGGTCAGGTAACCCGAGTTCGCCGTCTTCAGGGCGGTGTCGGCCAGGCCCTTGCGGGCGCCGTGGGTGGAGTTGAAGTACTCCTGAACGGTCAGGCCTTCCTTGAAGTTCGAGATGATCGGCGTCTCGATGATCTCGCCCGAGGGCTTGGCCATCAGGCCGCGCATCCCGCCGAGCTGCTTCATCTGAGCCTGCGAACCCCGGGCGCCGGAGTTGCTCATCATGTAGATGGAGTTGATCTCCTGCTGCCGGCCGTCGGGGCCGATCGGCGTGGTGGAGACCTCGGCCATCATCTCGTCGGCGACGCGGTCGGTCGCCTTGGCCCAGGCGTCGACCACCTTGTTGTACTTTTCGCCCTTGGTGATCAGGCCGTCGGCGTACTGCTGCTCGTACTCTTCCACGAGCTTGCGGGTCTCTTCGACGATCTCGGCCTTGCGCTTCGGAATGACGATGTCGTCCTTGCCGAACGAGATGCCGGCCTTGGCCGCCTCGCGGAAGCCCAGGCCCATGATCTGGTCGGCGAAGATGACCGTCGCCTTCTGACCGCAGTGCCGATAGACGGTGTCGATGAGGTTGCCGATTTCCTTCTTGGTGAGGTTCTTCTCCAGAAGGCGATGGCCGACGGCCGGGTGCTGCGGGAACAGCGCGGCGATCTTCATGCGGCCCGGGGTGGTCTCGATGACCTTGGTCACGAGGTTCCCGTCGGCGTCCATCTCGGTGTAGCGGCAGCGGATCTTGGAGTGCAGCGTCACGACGCCGGCGTCGAGTGCAGCCTCGATCTCGCCCAGGCTCGCGAAGGCCTTGCCCTCGCCCGGCTCGCCGTCCTTGACCAGCGACAGGTAGTAGAGGCCGAGCACAATGTCCTGCGACGGCACGATGATCGGCCGGCCGTTGGCGGGCGACAGGATGTTGTTCGTGCTCATCATCAGCACGCGCGCTTCAAGCTGGGCTTCCAGCGAGAGCGGCACGTGGACGGCCATCTGGTCGCCGTCGAAGTCGGCGTTGAAGGCGGCGCAGACCAGCGGGTGCAGCTGGATGGCCTTGCCCTCGATCAGCTTGGGCTCGAACGCCTGGATGCCGAGGCGGTGCAGCGTCGGGGCGCGGTTCAGCAGCACCGGGTGCTCGCGGATCACCTCGTCCAGGATGTCCCAGACCGCCGGCTGCTCACGCTCCACCATGCGCTTGGACTGCTTGACGGTGCCCGACAGGCCCTTGGCGTCCAGACGCGCATAGATGAACGGCTTGAACAGCTCGAGGGCCATCTTCTTGGGCAGGCCGCACTCGTGCAGCTTCAGCTCGGGACCCACCACGATGACCGAACGGCCCGAGTAGTCCACGCGCTTGCCGAGCAGGTTCTGACGGAACCGGCCCTGCTTGCCCTTCAGCATGTCGGCCAGCGACTTCAGCGGACGCTTGTTGGCGCCGGTGATCACACGGCCGCGGCGGCCGTTGTCGAACAGGGCGTCGACGGCTTCCTGCAGCATCCGCTTTTCGTTGCGGATGATGATGTCCGGCGCGCGCAGCTCGATGAGGCGCTTCAGGCGGTTGTTCCGGTTGATGACCCGGCGATAGAGGTCGTTCAGGTCCGAGGTGGCGAAACGGCCGCCGTCCAGCGGCACCAGCGGACGCAGTTCCGGCGGGATCACGGGGATCACCGTCAGCACCATCCACTCGGGCTTGTTGCCGCTCTCGATGAAGTTCTCGATGAGCTTCAGGCGCTTGGACGCCTTCTTCAGCTTCATCTCCGAGGTGGTGGTCTGCAGCTCCTCGCGAAGCTTCTCGGCCTCCTTCTCGAGGTCGAGGCCCTTCAGCAGGCCCTGGACCGCCTCGGCGCCGATTTCGGCGGTGAAGCTGTCGTCGCCGAACTCTTCCTGGAAGCGCAGGTAGTCATCCTCGCTGAGCAGCTGGTGCAGCTTCAGCGGGGTGAGGCCCGGCTCGGTGACGATGTAGTTCTCGAAGTAGAGGACGCGTTCAACGTCCTTCAGGGCCATGTCGAGCATCAGGGCGATGCGCGACGGCAGCGACTTCAGGAACCAGATGTGGGCGACCGGCGAGGCCAGCTCGATGTGGCCCATCCGCTCGCGGCGGACGCGCGCCAGCGTCACCTCGACGCCGCACTTCTCGCAGATGATGCCCTTGTACTTCATCCGCTTGTACTTGCCGCAAAGGCACTCGTAGTCCTTCGTCGGTCCGAAGATGCGGGCGCAGAACAGGCCGTCACGCTCCGGCTTGAACGTGCGGTAGTTGATGGTCTCCGGCTTCTTGATCTCGCCGAACGACCACGAGCGGATCTTTTCGGGCGAGGCCAGGGCGATGCGGATCTGGTCGAAGGTCGGAGCGGCCTGGACCGGATTGAAGATGTTCAGGACTTCCTGGTTCATCTCGGTTCCTTCTGCGGGTCTGGACCCGCGAAAATTTCAAAGCAGGACGGGTGGGCGAACCGCCCTCCCCCGCGTCGCCGCGAGGAAGGGCGCGTAAGGTCCCGTCAGCTGTTCTCCAGCTCCACGTTGAGGCCCAGGGAGCGCATCTCCTTGACCAGCACGTTGAAGCTTTCCGGGATNCCGGCCTCGAAGGTGTCGTCGCCGCGGACGATGGACTCGTAGACCTTCGTCCGGCCGGCCACGTCGTCCGACTTCACCGTCAGCATNTCCTGCAGGGTGTAGGCGGCGCCGTAGGCCTCCAGGGCCCACACTTCCATTTCCCCGAAGCGCTGACCGCCGAACTGCGCCTTACCGCCCAGCGGCTGCTGGGTGACGAGCGAGTACGGGCCGATCGAACGGGCGTGGATCTTGTCGTCGACCAGGTGGTGCAGCTTCAGCATGTAGATGTAGCCGACCGTGACCGGACGCTTGAACCGCTCGCCCGTCTGGCCGTCGTACAGGTACGACTGGCCCGAACGGTCGAGGCCCGCCTTTTCCAGGAGGTTCTCGATGTCCTCGATATGCGCGCCGTCGAACACCGGGGTGGCGAAGGGGATGCCCTTGGAGAGGTTGCGGGCCAGTTCGACCAGCTCCTCGTCCGTTTCCGGCAGTTCTTCGTCCGGCCCGTAGATGTCGCGCAGATGGTCGATCAGCGCCTGGCGCTGGCCGCCGTTCTGCCAGTCCTCGAGCAGGCGCTGGACCTGCTTGCCGAGGCCGGCCGAGGCCCAGCCCAGGTGCGTTTCGAAGATCTGGCCGACGTTCATCCGCGAAGGCACGCCCAGCGGGTTCAGCACGATGTCCACGCTGGTGCCGTCTTCCAGGTAGGGCATGTCCTCGATCGGCAGGATCTTGGAGATGACCCCCTTGTTGCCGTGACGGCCGGCCATCTTGTCGCCCGGCTGCAGCTTGCGCTTCACCGCGACGAACACCTTGACCATCTTCATCACGCCGGGCGGCAGCTCGTCGCCGCGCTGCAGCTTGTCGACCTTGTCCTCGAAACGACGGTCGAGGCGCTTGCGGGCGTCGTCGAACTGCTTGCGCAGGGCTTCGAGCTCACCCATCGCCTTCTCGTCATCGAGGGCGATCTGCCACCACAGGCCGGGCGCGATCTCGTCCAGCTTCTCGGCGGTGATCTCGCCGCGGCCCAGGCCCTTCGGACCCGAGACGGCGGTCTTGCCCACCAGCAGCTGACGCAGGCGGCCCTGCATGTTGCGGTTCAGGATCGCGAACTCGTCATCGCGGTCCTTGCCCAGGCGGTCGATCTCGGCGCGTTCGATGGCGAGCGCGCGCTCGTCCTTGTCGACGCCGTGGCGGTTGAAGACGCGCACTTCCACGACGGTGCCGGCCACGCCCGGGGGCAGGCGCAGCGAGGTGTCGCGGACGTCCGAGGCCTTTTCACCGAAGATGGCGCGCAGCAGCTTTTCTTCCGGCGTCATCGGGCTTTCGCCCTTCGGCGTGACCTTGCCGACCAGGATGTCGCCCGGCTGCACCTCGGCGCCGATCGCCACGATGCCCGCTTCGTCGAGGTTGCGCAGGGCTTCCTCGCCGACGTTCGGGATATCGCGGGTGATCTCTTCCGGACCCAGCTTGGTGTCGCGGGCCATGACCTCGAACTCCTCGATGTGGATCGAGGTGAAGACGTCATCGCGCACGATCCGCTCGGAGATCAGGATCGAGTCTTCGAAGTTGTAGCCGTTCCAGGGCATGAACGCGACGAGCGCGTTGCGGCCCAAGGCCAGTTCGCCGAGTTCGGTGGACGGGCCGTCGGCGATCACGTCGCCGGCGCGCACCGAGTCGCCCACCCGCACCAGCGGACGCTGGTTGATGCAGGTCGAGGTGTTCGAGCGCTGGAACTTCTGGAGGCGGTAGATGTCGACGCCCGGCTTGGAGGGGTCGGTCTCTTCCGTCGCGCGGATCACGATCCGGGTGCCGTCGATCTGTTCCACCACGCCGGTGCGGCGGGCGACGACCACGGCGCCGGAGTCCACGGCCACCACGCTTTCCATGCCGGTGCCGACCAGCGGCGCATCCGACTGGATGAGCGGCACGGCCTGCTTCTGCATGTTCGAGCCCATCAGGGCCCGGTTGGCGTCGTCGTTTTCCAGGAACGGGATCAGCGAGGCGGCCACCGAGACGACCTGCTTCGGCGACACGTCCATCAGGTCGACGTCGGCCTTCGGCAGCAGGCTGGGCTCGCCGTTGATCCGGCCCGGGACCAGATCCTCGACGATCTCGCCGTCCTTAAGCTTGATGTTGGCCTGGGCGATGACGTGCTTCGCCTCTTCCATGGCCGACATGTAGACCACGTCGTCGGTGATCTTGCCGTCGCGGACGCGCCGGTACGGGCTTTCGATGAAGCCGTACTTGTTGACCACGGCGTGGGTGGCCAGCGAGTTGATCAGGCCGATGTTCGGACCTTCCGGCGTCTCGATGGGGCAGATCCGGCCGTAGTGGGTCGGGTGCACGTCGCGGACCTCGAAGCCCGCGCGCTCGCGGGTCAGGCCGCCCGGGCCCAGCGCCGAGAGACGACGCTTGTGCGTGATCTCGGACAGCGGGTTCGTCTGGTCCATGAACTGCGAGAGCTGCGAGGAGCCGAAGAACTCCCGCACCGCCGCCGCCGCCGGCTTGGCGTTGATCAGGTCGTGCGGCATGACCGTGTCGATATCGACCGAGCTCATGCGCTCCTTGATCGCCCGCTCCATGCGGAGCAGGCCGACGCGGTACTGGTTCTCGAGCAGTTCGCCCACCGAACGGACCCGGCGGTTGCCGAGGTTGTCGATGTCGTCGATCTCGCCGCGGCCGTCGCGCAGGCCCACCAGGGTGCGCAGCACGGCGATGACGTCTTCCTTGCGGATGACGCGCACGTCGTCCGGGCAGTCCAGCTCCAGACGCATGTTCATCTTCACGCGGCCGACCGAGGACAGGTCGTAGCGCTCGGAGTCGAAGAACAGGCTCTTGAACATCGCCTCGGCTGCTTCGACCGTCGGCGGTTCGCCCGGGCGCATGACCCGGTAGATGTCGAACAGAGCGTCCTCGCGGGAGGTGTTCTTGTCCACGCGCAGGGTGTTGCGCATGTAGGCGCCGACCGTGACCTCGTCGATGTCGAGGACGTCGAGGGTGGTGAAGCCCTGTTCCTCGAGCGAGGCCAGCAGGGTCGGATCCAGCTCGTCGCCGGCTTCGGCGTAGATTTCGCCGGTTTCGAAGTTGACCAGGTCCTTGGCCAGGTAGCGGCCGGTGAGCGCCTCGGGCGCCAGCAGGAGGGTCTTCAGGCCGTTGTCGGCGAACTTCTTGGCGTTACGGGCCGAGATCTTCTGGCCGGCAGGCGCGATCTCCTCGCCGGTGTCGGCGTCGATCAGCGGGAACTCCGGCTTCACGCCGCGCCAGCGCTCGGGCTTGTACGGGGTGGCCCAGCCGTCGCCCTTCTTCTCGTACGGCACCGAGTCGTAGAAGGTGGCGAGGATCTCCTCGCCGTCCATGCCCAGGGCCATCAGGAACGTGGTGGCCGGCAGCTTACGGCGACGGTCGATACGGACGTAGACGATGTCCTTGGCGTCGAACTCGAAGTCGAGCCACGAGCCGCGGTAGGGGATCACGCGCGCGGCGAAGAGCAGCTTGCCCGAAGCGTGGGTCTTGCCCTTGTCGTGGTCGAAGAAGACGCCCGGCGAGCGGTGCATCTGGGAGACGATGACGCGCTGGGTCCCGTTGACGATGAAGGTGCCCTTCTCCGTCATGAGCGGGATGTCGCCCATGTAGACATCCTGCTCCTTGATGTCCTTCACGGAGCGGGCGCCGGTTTCCTCGTCGGTTTCGAAGACGATGAGGCGCAGCTTGACCTTCAGCG
>Ga0065721_10005698_pt1 | contig 12571 bp, 14 predicted proteins | sample Mesricmetagenome_FD_59108 | JGI IMG/M metagenome (GOLD analysis project Ga0065721, IMG submission 59108) | Mesophilic microbial community from rice straw/compost enrichment Sample: eDNA_1 v2 (version 2) | ecosystem: Engineered > Solid waste > Grass > Composting > Bioreactor | place: USA: Davis... | reverse complement strand
GCTGGGTGACGTTTGGTGCACTGGAATGCGGATTTACCCTTGAATTACTCAAACATGTAGGCGTTTGCTGGTCTTGAACTACTATGGAGGGGGAGGTCTGCCAATTGCTCTTAAACTTCGGGACTAACCCGCATTCGACGTATCACAGAAGTTCCATCCTATCCCATCCCTCCGGCCCGCTGAACCCTACGGCAGTCAAACCCGTAATATTGTCGCTGAGATTGTCCGAGCGTATAATTACTCTCATAGGCCGCCGACGCATCCTGCCTTCACCCATTCCTCCGAGTCGACATTTCGTACTTCACGCCATGGATGCCGTTTGCTATCATGCCGTACGCACATCTACCTTGGTGGTGTCCGTTGTGTTTACCTTCCTCCCTAGCCTCGTCAACTCGAGATCATCCGAGCACCTATTCCCCAAATCCGAGACGATCAGGTGCTGATCAAAGGTGCGTTGTACCTCAAGGCACCATCTACGCTGCACAAGCCTCTGATTCCTGCCTCCACAAGTGACGTGCTGTGGTGTATGCGGTACCGATTACCATCTCGCGGAGGTGAGGGACGAGATAAGCCCCGGAATATAACCCCGGAAGCTGATCCTACGACTCACGAAAGGGAGAGTTTATTTCGGAGTTCCCTGTAAGTCGAAGTCATGATACAATTGCGGACGTCGAACTAACTTTGAGGTGATGATAATCTGTCACAGCTTATTCCTGGACATGAGATCGTCGGCGTCATCGAACAGGTAGGGAAGGATGTTGGCGATTTCAAGGCAGGGGAAAGATGCGTCGCGGACAACACCATCCTCGTGCGTACATCTCGTCCTTGAGCATTCTCCCTCTCATGTCTGGTCTTCTTCAGTGTGATTCATGTTTCCACTGCAGACGCGGACAATACCTCCTGTGTGAGAACTTCAGTAGCCTCGGGGTCACCATGGCCGGAGGCTTCGCCCAATACGTCGCCGTGTTAGACTCCCTTCCCCGTCTTACCATAACCATGTTAACACCCCACAAGTCAGAGCAAAAAGGTCTACAAAATCCACAATCTCACTGACGAGGAAGCCACGCTCGTCGAACCTACCGCATGCGCGATTCACGGGATGGACCGCCTCTCACCCCCTGTTGGAGCCGAAGCCCTCATCCTCGGCGCAGGCCCCACAGGTTTGATCCTCGCGCAGCTCCTCAAATTAAACGGTGCTTCCAAGGTCGTGCTCGCCGCGAACAAGGGTATCAAGACGCAGATCGCGCAGTCGCTGGGTGAAGCCGATGTGTATTATGAACTGGATAGAGAGGATCCGTCCGCGCAGTGGGCAGAAATTAAGGAGAAGTATCCCAAAGGGTTCGATGTCGTCGTGAGTCGCACTGGGTCTGGTGTGCATGGCTTTGTTGATTTGACTGCGGGTAACGCTGGGTAGATAGAAGCAACAGGAGCTGAGAGCGTCGCCAACTTTGCTCTGGACTACGTCAGGAGGGGTGGAAAGCTTCTGGTTTACGGAGTCTATGCCAAGAAGGACAGAGTGAGCTGGTCTCCAGCGAGGATATTCGGGGATGAGATCACGGTTCGTCACCCTCCAACTCCTTGTCGATCAGACTTGACAGTGATTCTCCAGATTATCGGGTCTTTCGCGCAAGTCCACTGTTTTCCGCGCGCCATCGCATATCTAGAAAGTGGGAAAATCAGTGTGAAGGGAATGGTGACTATTCTGCAAGAATCTCAAGTGGCTTGCAGCTCACGATTCTCAAAGGTTACCGATATCTTCTCAATCAAAGATTACCAGAAGGCTTTGGACAAGCTTAACAGCAAGACTGCATGCAAGATTGCCGTCAAGCCCTGAACCATTGCTGAGCACTGAATAGAGAAGGGCTGAATCATGAAATGTATTAATACATAAGATACTTTTTGAGGTCTGCAAAAACCAAAGATCATTGAGTCTCACCGAAGATGACCCAACGGGAACCTAAGGTCCCATCCTCCTGAACTCATTCTTACTCCCGCTCCGCACACCCGTCCGCCTCTGCTTCCTGCCACTCCTCTCCGCCTCTGACAGATCATATTCAGGCTCTGGCGCCCCACGCTCGAGCCCAGCCCCAAAGCTCTCCACACCCTTCTGCTTCTTCTTATCCTTCGGCCTTGGGCTCTCACCGCTTCCGCTGCTACCCTTCCCAGACGAACTCGGCACCCAGCTAATCTCCATGGCGTCGTCATCTGCGGTGTCTTGACGAGATTTGCCTTTGGCGTTGTTAGAAGGCTTAAGTCGTTGGCCGAAAGTGACGTCCTTGTCGGCTGCGCTCGCGCTCGAGGAGGCACGCATAGGAGCGAGGTTGACGCGGGGAACACGTTGTGCTGCACGGTTGGACTTGATATTCTCAACAAGCTTCGCGTTCTTCTGTCCAGGTCGTCTACGAGGATCAAACTTTGACAGCGCTGAATCAAAGAGGTAAGTTGGAAACAACATCGAAGACCGAATCTCACACATACCGCCTTCGTCGTCACTGTCACTCTCCTCGCTTTCACTCCCTTCCTCGCTATCCTCTCCCTCAAGTCCATCAGATGACTCCTTGTCGCTCTCTTCTTCTTCTTCCTCCACCGCAGTTTTACCCCGCTGAGCCACACTCGAAGGATGCAACAGAGCATATTCTCGAGAGTTTTCGTCGATCGCAAAGTCCGGGTCCTCGAACACCTTCGCGAACCGAGGATCGGTGAGCAAACTGCTGGCACCCGGCCTCTCCTCATCATCTTCACCCGCCTCACCCATCTCTTCATCTTCTTCCTCACCGCGCGCAGCTGCCGCGGCCTTCCTCTTCTTACGCCTCTCCTCTCGTGCAGCCGCCTTCGCCTCCTCTTGCAGAATCCTCTCTGCAAGCGCCTTATTGACCTTGACGCCTGGATCTTTCTTCGCACGGATCCGTGTTTCGGCCATTTTCTCCATCTTCTCGCGGACGAGCTTCTCGCGGTGCTCGGCGTAGGCGTAGGGGTTGGCAATGACGCGGGCAGTTTCGTAAAGTTTGAGGGAGATGAAGTATCCGTGCATGTAGGGTTTGAGCGCGGGTGTACCAACAAGGTGGTCGAGACCAAGACTTTAAAAATTGTCAGCTAGTCGTGGAGAAAGAGGGAAAAGGAAAACGTACGCAGAGAGCTCGTTGCGAGCAACGAACTTGTAGTCCTCGTACACTGAGCGAGTCGTCTGGTCCTCCATCTCTTCTGTGATATTCTCCAGGAAGCTCGCCCACTTGGGCGCCGGGCCCAGTTGGGGAATGTAGTATGTGCACATCTGGATACCCTCGTTCGCCGTGAGGAACAAGCCGCTGTCGCGGATATGGTGAACGTTGTTGACGTCGTTTGCGGGTGTGATTGAAGCGAAGTTGGTCGACGGAGTCTGGCGGTCCCAGATCTTGATGACTTTCTTGTCGGCACTGAGCACGAGCCCGTCCCCAGCCATGCGGTGACCGCCCTCAATCCAGAATGTGTTGACGATGGGAAGACCGTACCCTTGGTCCTTTAGCGCGAAAGGGTTTGCAGCACGAATGTCATACAGCAGCGTATGACCAGTCGAGGTTCCAATGGCGTACGAGAGGCCATCGTGCCTCGACGAGATCGCAGTCACGCTAAGCGGGCCGCTCATGGCGTTCGAGCCATACATCGGTGCGAGGCGCGCCGCAGGCAGTCGAAGGGTTCCAACGTTTGACCGGGATCTTGGGTCCCAGAACTGCACGGTACCGTTCCCGTCTACACCGAACGCCATGAGTTGGTGTGCAGGGTTGATGTCGACGACATTTACGCCGAGGATATCATCATCTTCATCATCTTGAAGAACCAGGGGAGTCATGAACCGACCCTGGTCGAGGTTTAGCCGGTATACCTCGTTCCCAGTCGCTGTAAGAATGGCGTCGCAGGAGGGAAAGTGGTATGCTGCCGACCGACCGAATTTCGGTATCCTCGTCCGGTAGTAGAAGCCACCTTGGGTGTGAAGTTCGACCGTTCGATCATTTTGCAGCATCAAGATCTTCGTCCAGTCATCCGACAGCATCTATGGAGGACCCTTAAGCTTTCGTTTAATGGGATGTATGGGCGACTCACGTACAACGAAATCTACATTCTCCGCATCCGTGTGCCGCTCGAACTTGAGCGAGAGCTGATCCAAATCCCACACCCTCAGCTGAGGCTTGTACGTTCCTGTCGCCAGTGTGTGTCGCCCATCCCTCGTTGTCGTGATCTTATTGCTCGCCTCTGGGAACTCGAAACCTTGGATGAGCTCGATTGAACCTTCGTAATGCTCCTTCACCGCCCGTCTTCCTTTTGCTGCAGTTCGCTTTCGTGTAAGCCAGTCGGGGAGCGAGGAGGAGGATCCTGCAGTGGCCCCGTTGACGGTATAGACCTTCACAGAGGAAGGGTCGGCCATGCTTTTGAAGGAGGTGGTGGTCGAAAGGAGCGTTTTTTCTCCACACTAATTTGGCAAATTTTGCTGACAAACGGCATCAAGGCGCTAAAGCCATTATTTTTTCGGGAGATTTTCTCTGTATTTTGTCGCACTTCACCATCAGATCGAGTTGGGAGGCTATTTTGCGGCTCATGGGACCGGAATTATGATCGATTCCCCTTTTCTTGGTGAACTGACCCCCTGGAATGGATCAAAGACCTGTGTGATTGACTCACTCCGACTTAGCTCATGACCGGTTGACTCAGGCAGCCGCAGCTCCTCGAGAGGAACCTCAAGGACCCTGAAACTCCAAGAACCACCGTTGTGAAGAAATACATGACGTAAAGATGTCGAGACGATTTTTGGTCATCGTACTTATCTTTCCGTCTGCCAAGATGAGATTTCTAACAGACAGAACCCCCAGCACCCCCACACGTGTGCCAATGCACTCCTATAATTGCTGGCGTACATTTACTGATTATGACGACAGCACCTTGAGACGACGCTCTACAAGTTCAGTACACTAAAAATAAAATACGCCTGCCCACGTATCTATACAGACCATTCTTCTGTCCGTTGAGCATCTAGCGACATCGATCATAAAGGGGGATTATAGCTATTGCCCATCTACAAAGGCAAGTATGTGTTAAAGATGATATCCCAGAACTTGCCTAGAAACCGCAGTTAGCACATTATGCGAAAATATCTGCTCACGGATACGCACTGGTTACTCCGAAGCCGAGCTCAAAGTTTTTATAGTGGTGAGCGAGGTGGTATTTCTTTTGCTCGCGCATGTACTCGGGCAGCTTGGTGTGGTGCAGCGCGTAGTGCATGCAGTCGTAGACGACATACGCAGCGAACGATCCCGAGATGATGCCATTCGCGATCCGGGCGGGGAAGATGAAGTGACCCAACTGCGTGAAGGGTGTTTGCAGTACGAAGAACAATAGGGGCGGCATGACCAATCGCAATCTGTCCATGGGCAAGTAGTGATGGATCCCATGCATGAGGAAATGGACCGTCAGCGCCGTGGGATTGTCGGGGAGATAGTAATCCACGTGAAAGAGGAAGCGGTGGAGGACATATTCGAGGATGGTCCAGATGAAAAGGCCAGCAACGAAGCATGCGCCGCTCTTGACAAAGGACACAGCGGGAATGCCGCGGCTCAGGAGGTAGGCAATGGGTGCCCATGGGTTGGTGGTGAAGTAGGGGAGGGGGGCTGTCCACTGGATCACAGAGCGGAGGAAGAGATACGCAGAGATGGGGCCCCAGAACATGGGCACCACATACCACTTCGTCCTGGTGAAAACTTCTAGAAAGTCAGGACCGAAGAGGCGCGCCGGCTCTGGCAAGTGTCGCGGTTGGTGCACCTGCTGCAGATAGTATGCCTTGCTATGGTCGAGTTAGTCGTGTACGCTAGAACACATCAGTCAATTCACCTAAAGTTGGCCTGCCACATTTGCCAGAGCAGAGGTTTCCTGAGGTCCAAGAACTCATTCTTCTCGAAATCTCGAGTGACGTCGGTGTCGTCGGGATGGAAATCATCAGTGGCCTCCCAGTCTTCAAGCCCAATCAGCATGGAACACGCAAGACAGATTCGACAGACACACCTTCGCGCACTGTCGCTTCCCCGACCACCAATCGCCCGATGAGATACTCCTCCAACATATCGTAAGCAGAGTCTGAATGTTCATGCTCATTGGCGTCCTTCATAATCTCGGCTACGTCCTTCCCAGCATGCTCCAGGATAAGATCATCGCCTCCAGGATGGTCGTTGAGAAATTTTGTCACGTCGTAAACCTTGCCCCCATGAGAGATCCAGCAGCTGGACGCCGAATTGTGTGCCGCAACGTCTTCTGCAGAAAATATACGGATTCGCTTCGACATGGCGGTCGTTTCGTGATTTCCGTCGTGCGCTATGTCGTCGGATGGTGTGCTGGCGTCGGCAGCGTCTTCAGCGACGTCGACAAGGAGAGAAACACAGAGACGATAGAAAGCAGAAGAAGAGAGTCGCTCGGTGCGTTTTCGCTGACCGAGTCCGACCATCTTGCGACTTTTGAAGTTCCCACGTTGCATGCCGACATCAGCGGGATTGACAGAAATAAGCGCTCCTCCGCCACCACCAGCGATGCCCAGAGAGTCAGGACAAAGCAATCGGTGCAAGCAAGGGTTAGAATGTCCCGTAGCGCGGCGAATTATTTGTTTGAGCGAGGTAGGAGACATGGGGATCGTCGCAGCAATAATTCTCCTATTCCGTTCTCGGCTTGCCTGGATTCGTCTTCGGTCCACCGCGGGCACTGCTTCCTAATCTTTCGTAACAAAGCATTACACCTCCGACTCTTGGCCAGATGGAAAAACAACGCTCAACCGAGTCGTCTCTCTAAGGCAGGACAGCCGTCCCCTGACTTTATGGACCACCTCCTCCCTAAAAGACGGAGACACCCTGGGCCCATCGTCTTCCAGCTGAATACGAAGCTCTCGAAGCTCCTCTAACGCCGCCAAACTCTCCAGCGCCCTGTCCAAACGATACCAATCCACAATATCCTTGACTACTGGGTTCTTATCTCGGTTCCATGGGAAGATGATAGTGAGGGTGGAGAGCTTTGTCTGCTGGAGAGTCGAGAGGACTTGTAGATACCACGGCGGCGTTGGCATGAGCAGAAGATCCATCTCGGTCACCCCATAGGAGACTATGTCTTGCAAGTTCCCATGATATGTTCCCCCTATATTGGAAGCGACAAGGTGCTTGAGATTGGTGCAGTGTTCAAGGGTGAAGCCACAGTCTACAGGATATCATCAGACAAAGACCTAAAACAATCAAGCAGGAAACCATTTACCGACAAAATCAGGGGGATGTCCCCTCACAAGGCACGGGGATGATATGTGGAGGTACTGCAGTGACGCTCCATGCATCTCCAGGAACCCCTGTGCTTCAGAGTTCTGAGCCACCACATCGCCACATTTAAGGATGACGGATGTCAAATTGGAGAAATGTGATTGCTGGCTCAACCAATCGATTATAGAGCTTCGTTGAAACCAGCTGATGTCTGCACCCAGCGACAGCTCCTCTAGAGAGGCTGATAATGTATCCCCTACCCTGCGAGCCAGCTCCGGAGTGGGAGCGGCACCTGAGGACCACCACAACCCATCCAGCTCGAGTCTTCGCAAGCATGGACAGGCCCCAATGAGTTGCACCAATTCGCTGAGGTTCGAAAAGGTGCAGTTCACCAACCGCAAGGAAGCCAGATTTTTTGAAGACTTCTCCAGTGCTGAGATGAAACCGAGGAAAACATCTTTTTGGAATGCCCACGGGACGATGTTATGCCCAGTACCGTTGACCACGGCCAGCGATCGAAGCATCGGGAGGTTGGAGAGTACGTCCAGCAAGGATTGGATGTCACCCAACGGATCGCCTGTTCCAGCAACATAATCTTGGGCCCGCCGATAGATGGTAAAAACCTTGATGTACGGTGTTATTGTTGAAAAGTCGATGGCCGGGCGACCGTCCTTCCCTGACTCTTTGTCAGGACCCTGTTCCTTTGGCATCCATGTCGACCTGAAATTCACTTGTGCGAAAAGATGCGGACGACAACTGGTGTTCCAGCTCGAAGAGACAAGGCTACAGTTCTTCAAGACCCGCGGTTGGTCATGGAGGTGATCGACGATCCTGTCAAGGATCTCCTGTGGTATCCGGGACCAAATGTCGAACGGGAACGACAGTGTGTCTTGGCTAGACATATTGGATCGTGTGGGACGAGAAACGGCACAATTAATTGGGAGGATGGAGAAGAGTGGTCAAGAGGCTTGACCAAGATAGGACCAAGAAGGGGACACGAAGAACAGTTCGCAGATGGTTGGAAGAGTTGATGATAACGTGACCTTTAATTGGTGTCACGCGATCGTAACCGAGAACGCGTCCGGCAGGCAAACGGGAACTGTGCATCAATGCAGAAATATGCTGCATACACGCGTGACGTTATTGACAGAAGCAGTGGATTCAGACAAATAGAGACGTTGTGAGAGACAGGTTCCGCAGTACGATCGCCCGCCAATCTTTCAGCCCGATTAGGAGGCTCGATGACAGGAACTGGTTCCACGCACTGCCCTCCAAAATCCAGAATACAGATGAGACAGACCTAATGCCCTAATCCAATCGATTCCCATCGCCTCCACACTCCCCGCAAACGAGTGGCACTCAATGGCAAGCAGATAATTAACGTTATAGCGGACAATCCAGGCACCGATCCAGCATCCCACTTGCCTGAACAGCAAATTGCCACCCGCCTTCATCAACACGGCTACAGCTCAAAAGCTCCAATCATGCCATTCGACCGCAGTTTATTCTCCCCCACCTCGATCTCCCCTTCCCCTTTCCTACTCCTCTTCGCCAGACAGACTGCTCACTCTCGTCCAATCAGCGCTGGCGGCTCTTACGGCGGACAATGTTGAAGGACAGCTCAGGTCTGGATCGACTCGACAATGGATCGGAGCTCAGTGGGACACGCGCCATCCGACAGGGAGCGAGGCTACCTCAGTGTGTGCACTGCACACTCCGCGGTATGCACAAGGCGGGGTGTCTCTTCGAACCCACAACCATCCTCTGGAAGGCATATCCGAACGGTGTTGAGCCAGATGTCGAAAGGGGTACAGAAGATGAAGCAGCGCAGAAGAAAACGGCCTTGCACATGCCACAGTTGCCTGGGAGTGCCCCAATTGCAATTCCCCGTCGCAGATCCTCACTCCCATTTTAACGCGAGACGTTCCTCGTCAGAATCGTGGATTCTTTCCCTCTACCAATCCGCCTGCCCATCTGCTTATGCCGGGAGCGTAATGCTGTACTCTTATTCCCCTCCATATCGTATCCTACTGCTGGCCAATGATATTCAGCTTTGATCCACGTCCGAACATCGCTGCTGGCGTGCATTTACCTTGGTGATGTTGCATATCCAAAACGAGCGTTGACACTCGAAGGCAACCCAGGAAAGTGATCCCTAACCGCCCTCTCTAGAATCGACGCCTCAAGCTGTTTTCCACTTTCCAACTTCGCTTCGAACCTGATCTCTTTGAGCGACAATAGAGACGGCGACGACCGCAAGAGGTCCTCCAGGCCAGACCAGTCAACGCTCGCGAGCCCTTCGTCCCAATGTCCGCGGACCAAGTCCACTTGAAGGGTCAACTGGAGGAGAGGAGATCGAAGTGTCGAGAGCGTTTGGATGTACCATTGGTTGGATAGGGGGAGAGGCTCGTAGGCACAGCTGATGGGGGATAACGCGAGGCGCTTCAGATTCAAGCAGCGCGACAGGTCGAAGTCGAATGCTAGTGGCGAGTAAATTATGAGAAGTATATGATGGTATGAGATCACAGCACTGACTGAGTTGTGGGGCCACTCCGCCTGTGTTGAAAGTCAGGGCAGTGAGGTCGAGATGGATGAGAGACCCTGCGTGAGATTCCAGAAGTCGACTGAACGCATTGAGGTTTGCCGGAAGATCCAGATCGAGGCTTACTATCAGCGACTCCAGATGCGTGAAGCTAGCAACCCATCGAAACATATCTGGTTGATGCTCCAAACCCGTGACCAAAGAAGTCTCCAGAGACCTCAGCTTTCCACAGAAAGGGTTGGATTTGGGGGAGGCATGAGTTTGAACCGACCCAGTCGCCGTCGACTCCCAGAGTACGCTTAGGAGTTTTAGTTCTTCCAGGTCCGGAAACGAACGGAGTAACTCCTCCGTGGAGTAAAAACATTCAGACACATGCTCCTCCAGAACGAGGGATTTTACCCCCTTCCAAGGCCTCATATCCACGATCCACCGCTCCGCCTCGTCCCCGTGCCAGTTCTTCAAGATCAACCGCTCGAGCCTCGGTAATTTAGCGAGGAGCATGAAGGGGGCACGCATCGACTCCAAGGTTGGTGTCGGACGGTGAAAGGGTTTGTACTCGATCAGTACCTGACGAATCCACGGTGCGTAAATGGCGAGGTTGTGTTCGTCTGATGCAAGGTGTTCGGTGAACCTCCTGGTCAAGTCGACTTTGTGGAACAGGAGGCTACGGCAGGTAGAAAGCCAGGCGTGGCAGACGAGGCTGCATTGGGACAGAGTGGTCTTGGATTGCCTCAGCTCATTGAGGATGACATCGATTAGCTCTTGGGGAAGAGAAAGAGCTGGGGGTAACTGGCTGAGAAGTTGAGCGTCTGTGATTCCAAACGAGATGTCCATAAACAATTCACTCCCGCAGTCGCCGCATAAAAAGTGGGGTATTACCTTGAGAGTCCATGAGAGAGAAAGGACGCGATGGTGGTGGGAAGAATGTGAAATGAAGCCTGATCAATAAACGCTCTTGCCCCAAGCCCATTGCCGTCTGACAAATGCATGGTCGACATGACCGTAATGGAAAGAAAGCTAAGTCCATGGGCACTGGCGGATTGGTATATATTCACAACATTGCGGTTGCTAACATCTCAACACAGAGTTCGTTCACTGAGCTAGGTGATTACTATAGGTCTATAATTGGTTTCCAGTGAGCCCACGAAGTCCGCCATTAATTCCACAATGGCTCATGTCCTCACCGACTTGACGAACTCCACTTCGACAGCAATTGAAGACGGAATATGAGGCACCGACATGTGCTTCAAAATTGCAGCTTCGACTTGGTGGGGGTCCCATGCACGAAAAATTTTGAATCGAATGAGCTGAAGCGAGGACAACGGCGATGTGTTGAGTAGGTTTGTGAAGGTCTGCCAGTCCTCCCACTCAAGTTGACCGCCTACTTGCCAATGAGAGAGGCAAAAGATGATGGTCAAGTGTGAGAGGGGTGAGTTGATGGTTTGGAGCGTTTTCATGTACCAAGGTGTATCGGGAGGGATTGATGTATCCCAAGCTTCCACCGGACTTATCCACCCTAAGGTACAGCTTTTCAAACGGGAGCAGCGCGAGAGGTCATAATGTGCTAAAGAGGTTCTGTTAAGTACACCACGGAAGGGAAGCAGAGGACTGGCAGGTGAACTCACGAAGACGGTCCGGGCGTAACGTGACAGGAGATATATCTAGTTGCTCAAGGGAAAGCCCTTTAGCGCTGAGAAGACGCTGAAAGGTCAGACAAGTTTCTCGATCATCAGGATCGAGGTCCACGCGCAATGCTCGCAGAGGGGAAGCGTTCTTGGCCGATCCGGTGAGTAGCCAACCGAAGAAGGGGCGCGGCACTGTTTTCGACGTCTCGGAGCGGACTTCAACATCTTGCAGATGAAACGATGGACACAGATCCCTTGAGTCGCTGTTCGGCTCTTCTTCCATGTCCCATTCCACATTACGCATATTGACTGACTCCAACCCAGGAAACGCCCCGATGAGCGATCGCAGTGCTGAAAATGAGTAGCAATAGAGGTTGACCAGGTGCAGCTGCCTGACGGTGTAGAGCGGCCATGGATNGCGCAAGAGGTCGTTGATATCGTNGTCGCAACTCAGATCGTTGATAGTCAGGATGTCGAGGTTCTCGANCTTGCGGAGCAANGGAAACGGGCGCTTGATAACTTGCTCTGACCAGTCGGAAGGGTCACCTGGAGACACGATTTCGGCGTGACGGATGTAAGGCCCCAGGATTCCCATACTGTGCTCTTTTTCTAGGTATTCCACAAGCGGTGTCGTGAGGGTGACCTTGGAGAAGAGTTTCACTCGACATATTGGCAACCAGGCTCGGCAGACGAGGCTGCACCGAACCCAATCCTGGCGAGAGTCGAGGAGGTTGAGGGTAGCATCAAGTAATTCGGGAGGCAGATCGGGTNTCATGGTTGGAAAGCAGTCGAAAAAGGTCTTTGTCCCTGGTTGCTTATAAGCCTCTTCAACCCAATATTAAGGGCCCTTTAAGAGCACGCGGCGAATGGTTTGAGTCATTTCTTGAAGTCACTCTGCCCGGATCCCGGCCTGTCTGGCGCCTGATCAAAGACCATCACTGCAAGAGCACCATGTAGTACACACTTTGCTCTGAACCACCACCAACCCGGACTCTGACCTTCTTAGACCATGGAAGAGAGTTGCAACCGCATCTATGGTTCCTCCACGAGCGCAGGCACCTTAGGGAAGACTTTGCAACCTAACTATCCTCGCCACCACTCCCTCGCTTTCCACCTCGCCGATCTTCCTCTCGACGAAGTACAGGAATTCC
>Ga0065721_10001737_pt1 | contig 12572 bp, 6 predicted proteins | sample Mesricmetagenome_FD_59108 | JGI IMG/M metagenome (GOLD analysis project Ga0065721, IMG submission 59108) | Mesophilic microbial community from rice straw/compost enrichment Sample: eDNA_1 v2 (version 2) | ecosystem: Engineered > Solid waste > Grass > Composting > Bioreactor | place: USA: Davis... | reverse complement strand
CCGGCCTTCGTCGCTGATCGTGTAGAAACGTGCGCGCTGGCGATAGCCGGCGGGGGAGTGATCGCCGAGCGCGGATTTTTCGGGGCGTCCGTCGGCGGCGAGGACGTAGAGGAAGTTGTATTCGAAAAAGAACATGTGCTCGGGGCTCGGGGGGAGCGATTCGAGCGCGGAGCGGGTGTTGGCGGGGGAGGAGAAAAGAGATGAGTCGTGGGCGAGCGGGCTTTTCGCATCGGCGAGCGAGATGGTGATGAAGGTGCGCGCCATTTTTTGCTCGGTGGCGTCGGTGCTGAAAGCACCGGCGAGGGCGAGCTCGAGGGTGAAGCGATACCAGTCGCGCCAGAGGGTTTGGTCGGACGCGTTTTTCGAGGCGAAGAGCGCGCGGCCCATTTCGTAGGTGTAGCGGCCGCTGGTTTTGATCTCGAGGCGGGTGCCGGTGGCGGCGCCCATGACCTGGTAGTTTTCGGCGGATTTGCCGGAGCCGGAGTGGAAGCCGATGGAGACGTCGAATTTTTCGCAGACGGCCCATTGTTTCGCGATGAGTTCGCGGAGGGCGGCGTTGTCGGCGACGGGGGTGTTTTTCTGGAAGCCGAAGGCGGGCGCGACGAAGTGGATTTTCATGCCGAGCGCTTCGCAGAGCGCGAGCATGATGGCGGTGGTTTCCTGGGTGGTGAGGCCCGGGAGTTCGTCGATGGAGAGCTCGCGGAGGTAGTCGCGGCCGGCGGGAACGGTGAACGCGGCGGCGCGAGCGGCGGCGTATTTTTCGTCGCGGCGCTTCATTTTTTTGGAGCGCGGGCCAGACGGAGCAGAGGAGTTTTTCGAATTCGGCGGCGTCGAGCGTGAGGCCGGCGGCGGCGACGCGGGCACGGACTTTTTCGACGAGATCGGCGGGGATGTCGGCGAGTTGCGCGGGTTGGTTGAGCGCGAGTTCGGGGGAGAGGTCGAAGGTGATGTAGCTCGCGAGGAGGCAGCCGCGGACGAGCTGGTCTTCGCGGGAGTCGAATTTGCCGCCGATGGGTTGGTGGTCGGCGTTGAAGGACCACGGAATGCGGCGGTGGTGGAAGCCGTGTTTGAGTTTGGTGAGGACGCAGCCGTGGCTCATGCCCTCGACGGACTGGCCTTGGTGGCCCTCGGGGACATTCGTGCCGATGAACGGGAACGGAACGGTGTCGAGCTGACCGGCGAGCATTTGGTCGACGTCGAAGACGAGCTCGCGCGGGATGGAGTTTTGGTTGGCGGTGAAACCGTGGTCGAGGGCGCTCATGGCCCAGTCGACGGCGGGCCAGTGAAGGACGGTGAAGCGGGCGCCGACGCCGATGGTGCTGCGGCCGAGATCGCCGCCGGCGGAGGGGAAGATCGTCGAGGCGGGGTCGTGTTCGAGAATCAGGTTTTTGAGACGGAGAAGATTTTCCCACGAGGCGGGGAAAGCGGCGAGCGAGCCGGAGAGGGCGACGCCGCGATCGAGCACGCCGACGGCGGCGCCGGTGATGCGGGCTTCAAGGCGCCAAGCGCAGTCGCCGGTGGCTTCGTCCTCAAGGAGCGTCCAGCGGCCGGCGGCGGTTTCGAAGTGACTTTTTGGATACTCGCGGAGCGGAGCGCCGGCGACGAGCTTCGCGCCGAGGGCGGGCCAATCGAGGCAGAAGTCGGGGCTGACGCAGGGGTTCTGCGCGATGCGGAGATCGTGGCGGAGGAGGAAGTCGTTGATGGCGCTCAAAGGACGGAAGGTTTTAGGAGGGCCCACGGAACACGCGGACTACACGAAAAGGAACGAAACGATTTAAATGGTCATCGCGTGGTAGCCGCCGTCGACGATGAGCTCTTCGCCGGTGATGAAGGAGCCGGCGGCGTCGGAGGCGAGGAGGAGCGTGGCGCCGATGAGCTCGCGGGCTTCGCCGAAACGTTTGGCTGGCGTGTGGCCGAGGATGGCGGCGACGCGGTCGGGGGAGAGGATCTTGCGGTTTTGTTCGGCGGGGAAGAAGCCGGGGACGAGGACGTTGACGCGGACCTTCGCGGGCGCCCATTCGCGGGCGAGATTGAGGGACAGGTTGTGGACGGCGCCTTTCGAGGCGGAGTAGGTGATGACGCGCGAGAGCGGGACGATGCCGGACATCGAGCCAAGATTGATGATGGAGCCGCCTTCGCCGCGTTCGACGAGGTATTTGCCGAAGACCTGGCAGCCGAGGAAGACGCCCTTGACGTTTACGCGGAGGATGCGGTCGAACTCCTCTTCGGTGATGTCGAAGAAAGGCGTGGCGGAGTTGATGCCGGCGCCGTTGACGACGATGTCGACGCGGCCGGAGCGTTGGAGGACGGCGTCGAGGAGACCTTGAAGTTCGGCTTTGCTGGTGGCCTCGGCGGAGTGGAACCAAGCTTTGCCACCGGCGGCGGAAATTTTTTCGAGGCGGGCTTGGGCTTTTTCGGGGTTGCGGCCGACGATCACCACTTCGGCTCCGGCGCCGGCGAGACCTTCGGCCATGGCGCCGCAGAGTTCGCCGGTGCCGCCGATGACGACGGCGACCTTGCCGGAGAGACCGAAAAGTTGGTGAAGGTAGTCGGAGTTATTCATTGTTGAGCACGTTTGGGCGATGTGCGGGGCCAGACGAGCGCATTGTGAAGGCGGGTTGAAGACATGGAAGGAGGGCGGTGGATGGTGTCATGGCTGCGCGGGTGTGACGGAGAGAGTTTCGCGGAGCCAGGCGATGAGGCGGTCGGGGTAGTCGGGGAGGAATTTTGGCCAGGTGAGAAGGCCGTGCGGGGCGCCGGGGAGCGTGATGAGATCGCAGCGGACGCCGGCGGCGCGGAGTTTTTGTTGGAAGGCGAGGGATTGGGAAAGGCGGACGGTTTTGTCGGCGTCGCCGTGCAGGAGAAGGAAGGGCGGAAGATCGGGTTTCGCGTGAGCGAGGGGCGAGGCGGCGCGGAGAATGGCGAGCGATTCGGGCGTGGGCGCGGCGGGGAGATCGAAGAGCGCCTGGAGGGAGGTGCTGAGTTGTCCGCCGCGGTGGGCGACATCGGTTTCGAAATCGGTGACGGGGGCGAAGCCGACGACGGCTTGGACGCGCGTGGAATCGTCGGCGAGCGTGGCGGCGAGACAGACGAGGTGGCCGCCGGCGGAGTGGCCGAAGAGGGCGATGCGTTGCGGGTCGCCGCGGTAATCGGCGGCGTGGGCTTTGATCCAGCGGATGGCGGTTTGGACGTCTTCGAGGGCGGCGGGCCAGCGGTGGTCGGGGGCGTGGCGGTAGTTGATGGAGAACCAGGTGAAGTTCGCGGCGGTGAGCGGGGCGAACCAAGGGGTGATGTCGGCGCCGTCGCCGGGTTTGTCGCTGCCGGATTTATCGCCGCGGGACCAGCCGCCGCCGTGGACGAGGATTGCGATCGGGTGCGGGCCGGGAGCGTCGGGGATGTGGGCGTCGAGGAGAAGCGTCTGACCGGCGGCGCGGCCGTATTCGATGTCGCGACGGATCTCGCCGGCGGGAAGGGCGGCGGCGAAAACGGAGGCGGCGGCGAGCGCGATGGCGGGAAGACGGCGGAAGAGGAAACTCATGGGAGACGCGTGAGGCGAATCCGCAAAATGGATACGCCGCCGAGGGGAGAGAAATCGGGGCGGCGGTGCGAGTGGGTGAAGCGTGCGGGGAGCGGGCGCGGTTTCGAACGCGGGGGTGCGCTCATCGTTGAATGGGAGCGCGGGGTTTGTGATCTGAAATTTGAGATTTCAGAAATGGAGCGAAGACCGGACCTCGCGGTGTTTGCTGGCTGAAGAGCGGAAAGGCTCACGCCTTTCTATTGTTGGAGGCGGCGGGCGGCGCGGAGCTGGGATTCGGCTTCGGTGTGGCGGCCCTGTTGTTGCAGGGCGCGGGCGAGGGCGAGGCGGGGGGCGGGGTTGGCGGGATCGAGTTCGATCGCGCGGTGAAAATGCGGTTCGGCGGCGGCGAAGCGGTGGCTGAGGAGGAGGGCGATGGCGAGGCCGAGGTGGGCTTGGGGGTCGCGCGGCGAAAGTTCGACGGCGCGGGTGAAGTGCGGGACGGCGTCGGCGTTGCGACCGGAGGCGGCGATGGCGAAGCCGAGGTTGCGGTGGGCGACGGGGTGGCGGGGATTGAGGGCGAGGGCGCGTTCGAAGGCGGGGATGGCGTCGGTGTAGCGGTCGAGCGCGGCGTAGGCGGAGCCGAGGTTGTTATGGGCGTCGGCGAAATTGGGTTGAAGCGTGAGGGCGCGTTCGAGGTGAGGAAGGGCTTCGAGCGGGCGGCCGAGGCGCGTGAGGTTGTCGCCGAGATTGGAGAGGGCCTGCGGGTAATCGGGGCGGAGGGCGAGGGCGGACTCGAGGTGTGTGATGGCTTCCTGGATACGTCCGCCTTCGGTGAGCGCGAGGGCGAGGTTGTTGTGGGCGATCCAGGCGGTGGGGTTGCGGGTGGCGGTGGTTTGCCAGAGCGTGAGGGTGTCGTGGTAGGTGCGGGATTGTTGGAAGGTGAGCGTGGCGAGGATGAGCAGAACGGGGAGGGCGAGGCGGAGGAGTTTGGGGTTTTGAGTTTTGGGTTTTGAGTTGAGGAGGAGGTGGGTGCTGGTGGCGGCGAAGGCGGCGAGGATCGGGAGGGTGGCGAGGTATTGGAAGTGGTCGGCGACGTAGGAGAAGAGGAAGGGATAGACGTTCACGAAACCGAGGACGGGGAAGAGGGTGCCGCCGAAGAGGAGGAGGGCGGCGAGGGCGCTGCGGGCCCAAGGGTAATGCTTCGAGGCGAAAAAGGCGGCGGCGAGGAGGGCGAGGGTGGCGAGGACGAAGAGCCACTGGGCGGGCGAGGCGGTGTCGAGGGTCCAGCGCGGGTAGATGAAGATGAGGTCGACGGGCCAGAGGAGTTTGCCGAGGTAGAACCACGGGATGCGGCCGGCGAGGAGGAGGCGTTCGGTGAAGGTGAGATCGAACGCGGCGCCGTCGGCGCCGATCTGGGTGCGTTCGAAATGCGCGGTGTGGAGGCCGGCGACGAGCGCGAGGACGAACCAAGGAAGGAGGGGAAGGACGTCGCGACGGAAATGGAGCGAGCCTTGGCGCCACCAGAGAAGGACGAGAAGCGCGGCGGGGAGGGTGGCGGTGACGGATTTGGTGAGGAGGGCGGCGAGGAAGAGGGCGCTCGCGAGGAGGTAAGTTGAGAGTTGAGGGTTGAGAGTTGATGAGGGTGAAGCCGAGCGGGTGTCGTGGAAATTTAGATACGTGGAGGCGGCGGTGAGATAGAGGAGGGTGGAGAGGGTGTTTTTCTGTTCGGAGATCCAGGCCACGGATTCGACGCAGACGGGATGGAGGGCGAAGAGAAAGGCGGCGAAGGCGGCGCCGGGGAGGGCGAGGCGGTGGAGGAGCTTGGCGAAGAGGCAGGCGTTGGCGGCGTGGAGGAAGATGTTGAGGAGGTGGTAGCCGAAGGCGGCGTCGCCCCAGAACTTGTGTTCGAGCCAGAAGGCGGAGTGGAGGAGCGGGTAGTATTGTTGCGTGGCGCCGACTTCGAACCAGATGCGGACGAGACCGGAGAGGGATTGGAGGTCGGGGCGGGTGACGTGGCCGGCGTCGTCCCAGATGAAGCCGGCGGAGAGGGTGGGCCAGTAGGCGATGAGCGCGGCGAGAAAGAGGAGCGGGAAGAGCCAGCGGGGGAGTGGAGCGGAGGGGGCGCGCATCGCGACGGGAGATGAAGGTATGAACTACGAAGGGTCGCGAAGGGGCACGAAGAAAAAGGCGGCTGGCGTCCGCTGCACGAGGGTCACTCGCTCACGTTCGAGCCACGAGAAAAAGAAGGCCGCCGCTTTGAAGGCGGCGGCCTGGTGAACCAAGCGAGAGAGTTGCTCGCGTTTAGAACTCGAACGTCGCGGTCAGGAAGAACTGTCGCGGGTCGATGATGCGGTAGGTGTGGATCTCACCGTTGGGGAAGGCGCCGACGGGGCGCAGTCCGCCGTTTTCGGTGAGATTGCGGACGTTGAGCTGCAGGATGGTGTTCACCTTATCGTTCCAGAGCTTCGTCTTGTAGGTGATGAAGGCATCGAGGTAGGTGTTGTCGCCGTCGTAGATCGGGCGGCTGGTGTCGAGCTGCGTGATCTTGTCGGGGAGGGACTGGACGCCGTAGTAGCCGATGGCGGCCTTGCTTTCCCAGCGGATGGCGCCGCCGATGGCGACCTTGCGCCACACGCGGTGATCGGTGAGGCCGTCGAGGTTGATCTTGGTGCTGAAGCGGGCGTTCCATTCGCGACCCTGCGGGTTGGCTTTGCCTTCGAGTTCGCGGAACGCGCTGTAAGGAGCGCCGACGAAGGCGGTGAAGTTGTCTTCGGGCGTTTGGTTGCCGGAGGCGCCTTGGTAGAGTTGTTTCCACCAGAGGCCTTCGGTGTTGCCGGGCGTGGGTTCGAGGCCGCCTTGCTCGACGGGCTTGCCGATGCGCGGATCCTTGATGGTGGTCCAGATCGGCATGCGCTCGTCGATCCAGCGCTGGGTGGCGGCGGAGACGTTGCGGTTGGTGACGGTGGATTTCGTCACGGAGCCGGCGACCGTCCACCACGAGGTCGGGTTGTAGTTGATTTCGATTTCGGTGCCTTTGGCGACGACATCGGCGGTGGCGGCGAAGGGGATGCCGGGTTCGAAGAGGAAGGCTTCGAGTTCGGGCGAGATGCCGGTCTGACGGGTGACCTCGGCGCGGACCTGTTCGTCCGACCAGCCGGTATTCTCCGAGCGGATCCACGCGTCGGCCTGGAAGAGGAGGCGGGCGGGGTTGGCGGTCTGGCCGCGGGGCGACATGTCGATGCGGGTGACGCGTTGGTTGAAGACGCCGGCGTCGCCGTTGCGAGAGTCCTTCTGGATGTTTTCGTAACGGGTGGCGCGGATGACGAGTTTACCGTCGAAGAGGTTCAGGCCGACGGTGAAGCTTTCGTCTTCGCCGGTGGGATTGGGCAGCGGTTCCTTGTAGAGGGACTGAGCCGGGGTGTCGGGGAGGAAGCTGTCGGATTTGTTGTAGCCGAAGGAGAATCCGCCGAGCGAGGTCGGAGAGGAAGCCGGTTTCCGGGATGAACTTCGCATCGCGGAAGGGGCGAATGATGGCCTGATAGTTCGTGGTCTGGCCGGAGTTGGCGACGTATTCGCCGGACCAGCGGTTGGCCGAGGCGTAGTCGAGGGTGATGCCGTCGGGGTTGAGGCGGACGTCGGAGTGGCCGAACATCGTGTAGACCTTGTCCTCGCGGGCGCCGAAGGTGGTGACGAGGAGGCCGTTCAGGAAGTGGCCCTGCCAGACGCCGCCGAGGGTCTTGATGGTGACCTTGCGGTTGTTGGTGCCGCCGGTGGCGTCGGAGGCGGCGGCGAGGCCGAGTTCGACGGGATCGCGGTTGAAGACGCCGGTTTGGGCGTTGCCCCAGACGTATTCGTAGGTGCCGGGGGAGAAGTCGGTGGGGGCGTAGTCGACGTTGTTGCCTTGGGCGTCGCCGACGTAGTAGCGGAAGAAATTACGCGTGGCCTGGATCGCGGGGTATTGGCCGGTGACGCCGTTGGTTTGGTTGGCGACGGCGATGCCGGCGGGGAGGAAGGACGGGCTGGAGATCATGGCGTCGCGCCAGGAATACTGCCGGTCGACGCGGTATTTGTATTCGTAATACCCGGTGATCTGATGGGTGCCGAGGTGCTTCAGCCAGCCGTCGAGCTGACGGAAGTCGAAGCGGTAGGCGAGCTGGCCGCGGCTGGTGTCCCACTTCGCCGGACGATAAACGGTGCGCGGGCGGGCGACGCCGATGTAGGGCCGCATGAAGTAGGGGTTCGGGGTGCCGTCGAGAAGGCGTTCGTTGACGTCGACGGAGAGCTGACCGGATTGGCCGAGGTCGTTGGCGATACCGATGTAGTTGCGCGTCCAGCGTTCGGAGTCTTCGCGGAAGAAGTTGCCTTGGAAGGCGAGGGTGTGAAGCGAGTCGGAGAAGAAGACGTGGTCGAGCTGGAGATTGATGGTCTCGTGGCGGTCCCAGAAGCGGTTAACCGCGGCGATGTTGATGTTTTCCCAGTCGTAGATCGAGCGATCGGTGACGGTGGGCGTGGTGAGGAAGAGCGGCTGGGTGTTGGAGCGGACGCCGGTGCCGCGGGCGTCGGCCGCGCCGGTGATTTGGAGGTAGCGGTAGCTCTGGAGAGAGGATGGATTCCAGGCGGGCGCCGTGGAGGCGGTGGACGTCCAAGGGTGATCGCCGGTCCAGCCGTTGGGCGAGGCCCAGTAGCCGGCGCCGTTTTGGTCGATGAAGAGCTGGCTGGAGTCGAAGCCGAGCCAGCTGGCGGTGAAGTAGTCGATGTTCTGGATGTCGGGATTGGCGGCGGTGCCGAAGTTCGCGGTGGTGGGGAACGTGGTCGCGGTGATGGGGAGGCTCTGCTTGCCGTTGACCTTGATCACACGCTCGACGGGGTCCCAGGTGGGGCGGCCGTTGCGAACCCAGTAGGAGATATTGTCGCGGGGCGGGAGAGAGTTTGGGCGATTGCCGTAGGCGTGGTAGTAATTGTAGGAGGCGCTGAGGGTGGTGTTCTTGAACGGCTGATACTTGATCATGCCATTGTAGCGCTCGGTATCGACGCCGGAGGGTTTGCGTTCGAAGGCCTCGTGCTGGAAGACCTGTTGGAAGCGGAGGGCCAGCTTGTCCTTGATGAGGACTTTATTGAAATCGAGGCTGTTGCGGTAGCCCTCGTAGCTGTCTGCGCGCAGGATGAGCTGGGCGCGGTCGCGCTGGAGGTTGGCGGAGGAGGGCACCTGGTTGACGGTGCCGGAGGGGTTGCCGAGGCCGAAGACGTTGGCGTTGGGGCCGCGGCTGATTTCGATGGAGTCGATGCCGATCGGATCGACGGGGACGCGGCCCATGGTCTCGATGTTGCCGAGGGAGACGTTGGCGGGTGCGATGCCGCGAACGCGGTTGGCTTGGGCGGGGTTGAGCTGGACGTTGTCGGAGATGGAGCCGTTGCGGTCGATGGTGTAGTCGGTGTAGGTGCCCGTGCCTTCGGCGCCGGCGACGTAGAGGAAGACGTCGTTGATGTCGGTCATCGCGAAGTCCGTCATCTGCTCCTTCGTCATGATGGTGATGGAGGAGGCGAGGTCTTCGAGCTTCGTGTTGAAGCGCGTGCCGGACATGGTGTTCGAGCTGTAGTAGCCCTGTTGGTCGCTCACGACCTCGAAGGGCGAGAGGACGACGACGTCGTCGTCGGGCGCGGCGGAGGCCGCGGGTGCGGATTGCGCGTGGGCGGGGGATAACGCGAGGGGGAGGCAGGCCGATGCGAGGAGCAATCGGTGCAATGGGGTTCGCTGTGTGACGGTGTTCATGGTGTGATGTCTCGGGTTGAAACAGAAAATCGGGGACGCAAAGCGGACCGGAAGAGGGGGTGGTCCGGGAAATGAACGCGCAACGCGGCAGAGAAGCGGCAGCAAGGCGCGGCGTGAGGAGACTAGACTAGCGTTTTGGGGGCAAAACGGGTCAGGTGATGGTCTACGGTCGGAACGAAGTGGGGAGATCGTCGAGCGATCATCGGCGCGAGCGCACCGGGGGAAAGATCGCGTGAATACCTAAGGGACTGCGAAAACGGAATTGGGTGCGCGAAAAACTCACAATCGCCCCGTTGCGCACATTGTTGACTGATGCGGGGCGAAAGGGCGGGTCGCGGCGGAAATGGGGCGGGTGTATCCGGACTGCGGAGACGGCGAGGCGGGATTATGCGACGGGCGGAAGGGGGAAACGCCCGGGCGCCGCGCCGTGGAGGGAGGCGAGGTTTAGAGGCGGGAGGGGAGCATGTGGTGCTCGCGCCATTCGCCGGTGAGGAGGACCTCGTGTTGCACGGAGGGGACGCCGGTTTCGTTGCGGTGCATGAGGCCGATGAGCATTTCGACGGCGAGGCCGCCGATCTTGGCGGGGTCGTAATACATGCCGGTGCACTCGAAGTCGCGGCGGTGCTCTATGGAGACGATGCCGACGTCGTCGGGGACCTTCACCTTGAGCTTGTCGAGCCACTCGATGAGGAGGCGGGCGTTGTTGACGAGGATGGCGTCGGGTTTGTGTTTGAGGAACCAAGCGCGGAAGGCGGCTTCGTCGGTGGGTTTTTCGGAGCAGAGCGGGAGGCGGTTGCGCGCGGGGAATTTGAGCTGCTGGGTGAAGTAGGCGCCGAGCCAGCGGTCTCCGACGCGCGGGCTGTCGTTGCCGTCGGGGAAGACGATGCCGACGCGTTTGTAGCCGCGTTCGCGGCAGCGGTCCATGGACTGCCAGACGGTGTCGTAGTGGTTTTCTGTTACGTGGTGCAGGATCGGCGAGCGGAGCGTCATGCCGAGGGCGACGCAGGAGAAGCGGTTCCATTCGAGCTCGAGCGAGGACTGGCCGGGCGGGAGGCGGCCGATGATGAGGCCGTTGATGCTGCGGGCGGAGAGCATGTCGCAGAAGCGGCGCGGGGTCATGCCGGGTTCGGCGAGCCAGAAGTGCTCGAGCTTGTAGCCAAAATCCTGGGCGCGCTCGGCGGCGCCGGGGAAGAAGTTGGGGCGGTCGTGGTGTTCGGGGCGCCAGCCGTAGCGGGTGGGGTAGTTGGTGACGTAGGCGAGGGCGGCGTGTTTGACGGGCTTGCCGGAGCGGCGCGACTGCATGAGCGCGGAGACGAGCGGGTTCATCCGGTAGCCGAGCTCCTTGGCGATGGCTTTCACGCGCTCGCGCGTGGACGCGGGAATGCGCGGGTGATCGCGAAGGGAGAGCGAGACGGTCGTGCGATGCACGCCGGCGCGTTTGGCAACGTCTTCGAGGGTGGCGGTGACCTGCACGAGTCGCTTAGTGACGCGGCAGGGGAAGGGAGGTCGAGAGAAAAGTCGACGATGAGCGCAGAGGAGCGGACGGCTCGGAGAGGCGTCCCTACGGGAGGAGGGCGGGGGCGATGGGGCGGAGGTCTTCGGCGATGAGGCGGGCGAAGGCGAGGGCGCCGGCGAAATCGAGGTGCGTGCGGTCGGGGCCTTTTTCGGTGGGCGGGTTGAAGGCTTCGACGGCGGCGGGGCCGAGGCTTTCGCAGAAGGCGATGCTGCGGGCGTGGAGATCGATGACGGGGACGTTTTTCTCCTGTGCGACGCGGCGGACGGCGGCGGCGTAGGGGGCGAGGGTGTCGGCGAGCTTGGTCGGGTTTTTTGGATCGAAGGTGCGTCGGCAGAGGGACGTGACGAGGATGGGCTGGGCGTGGAGGGCGCGGACGTCGTCGATATAGCGCGCGAGGTTTTCGGCGTAGGTGGTGTCGGGATCGGTTTCGCGTTCGGGGCCTTTGCCGGGCTGATCGTTGTGGCCGAATTGGATGAGGTAGAAATCGCCGTGGAGAGAGAGCGCGTGATCCCAGTGGCCTTCGTCGCGGAAGCTTTTCGAGCTGCGTCCGCTGCGAGCCGTGTTGAGGCATTCGATGCCGGGGGCGAGGAGTTGTTTCAGCCCGCCGCCCCAGCCGGCGTGGTCGGTGACGGTGGAGTCGCCGACGAGGACGACGCGCGTGGGGCGGGGCGTGTCGGAGAAGAGCGGGCGGGCGATGAGGGGATTGAAGATGCGCTCGCGGTTGAGGTCGGCGGCGTCTTCGGGCGTGAGCGTGTGGGCCCAGGCGACGCGGGTGGAGGGCGAGGCGCCGGGGCCGGTGCTGGCGTATTCGGCGTAGTAGGACGTTTTTTCGGCGTGGGGTTTGTTCCAGTTGTGCCANCCCTCGGGGCGGACGACGTCGGACATGTNGGTGCGGATGAAGACGGTNTTGGCGTAGTCGCGCCACGGGCGGCCGAGGTAGGTTTTGGCGTTNTCGGCGCCGGTGATCTTGCAGTCGAGGAAGACGAAACCGTGCGGGGTGTCCTTCGGCGTGGAGGCGGCGGTGATGTAGCCGTTGGCGAGGCAGTGGATGTGGCAGCGTTCGAATAGGGCGGTGGCGCCGCCGAAGATGAAATCGACGTGGCCCTCGATGTAGCAGTCGGTGAAGTGGTGGCGGCCGCGGTTGACGAGAATGGTGTCCTGCCAGCCGAGGAAGCGGCAGCGGCGGAATTCGAGGAGATCGCCGTCGGCGCGGAGGGCGAGAGCCTGGCCGACGGGACCGGCGGTGTTGGCGAAGGTGATGTTTTCCCAGATCATGCCATCGCCGTCGATGTGGACGGTGGGCGTGCGGAAGGTGCCGATGGGTTTGCCGTCGGGGCCGGGAAGATTCGCGTGAAGATCGAAGGTGACGATCGTGGTGGCGGCGTCTTCGCCGAGGATGTGGAGATGGCCGCGCTCGCGTTGGACGTGGATACGTTCGCGGTAGGTGCCGGGTTTGACGGCGATGACCCAGCGCGGCGTGGCGGGGTCGGTGTTCATCGGCGCGGCGCTGATGGCTTCCTGGAGCGAGNTGTAGTCGCCGGAGCCGTCGAGGGCGACGGTGGCGTTGGGNGTGGGGGATGCCGCCGAAACCANGGGAACGAGAAGGAGGNAGAGGAAAGCGACGAAGGACTTCATGGGGCGCGAGGAAGGATGCGGTGGAGAGACGGAAACGCCATCTGCGCGATGGTCGCATCGTTTGAGNGAGGCGGGCCTTCCGCAGTGGAGGAGGTTGAAAATAAAAAGGGCGGGTCTGAAGACCCGCCCTACTG
>Ga0065721_10005756_pt1 | contig 12576 bp, 11 predicted proteins | sample Mesricmetagenome_FD_59108 | JGI IMG/M metagenome (GOLD analysis project Ga0065721, IMG submission 59108) | Mesophilic microbial community from rice straw/compost enrichment Sample: eDNA_1 v2 (version 2) | ecosystem: Engineered > Solid waste > Grass > Composting > Bioreactor | place: USA: Davis... | reverse complement strand
GGAATCTGATGGAACGATTCCGCGTGGCCGCCGGCAGCCTGCCGGTGGAAACCGATGAGGTCGGGGATGCCAACAATGAACAACTATACTCTGGAGACCATACTGGTCGCCCTCGGCGCATTTCTAGCGCTACTGGCCGCGGGCTTTACCCACGATGCCCTTTTCCAGGCGCATATGTGGGTCGCCTTCGTTTCTCTTCTTCTGGGAACGGTGCTTCTGCTGCGACGCGTCAAGTTCGCGCCGGCTGCAGGTGCAGCAGTGTCTGAACAGTCCACTTCCGGCTATCTGGACGAGGTCGTCCGCTACGGTGTCATCGCCACCGTGTTCTGGGGTGTGGTCGGCTTTCTGGTGGGCGTCGTCGTGGCGCTGCAGCTCGCCTTTCCCGATCTCAACATCGCTCCGTGGTTCAACTTCGGCCGCATGCGCCCGCTGCACACGTCGGCGGTGATCTTCGCATTCGGCGGCAACGCGCTGATCGCGACCTCATTCCACGTCGTCCAGCGTACCTGTCGGGCTCGCCTGTTCGGCGGCAATCTCGCCTGGTTCGTGTTCTGGGGCTATCAGTTCTTCATCGTCATGGCCGCGACCGGCTACCTGCTGGGCATCACCCAGTCCAAGGAATATGCCGAGCCCGAATGGTATGTCGACCTCTGGCTCACCATCGTCTGGGTCGCCTACCTGCTCGTCTTCCTGGGTACGCTGCTGAAGCGCAAGGAACCCCACATCTATGTGGCCAACTGGTTCTACCTCGCCTTCATCGTCACCATTGCGATGCTGCACATCGTCAACAACCTGGCGGTTCCGGTTTCGCTGCTCGGCACCAAGTCCTATTCGCTGTTCGCCGGCGTCCAGGACGCGCTGACCCAGTGGTGGTACGGCCATAACGCCGTCGGTTTCTTCCTGACCGCCGGCTTCCTCGGCATGATGTACTACTTCGTGCCGAAGCAGGCCAACCGCCCGGTCTATTCCTACCGGCTGTCGATCATCCACTTCTGGGCCCTGATCTTCATGTACATCTGGGCCGGTCCGCACCACCTGCACTACACCGCCCTGCCGGACTGGGCGCAGACGCTGGGCATGGTCTTCTCGATCATGCTGTGGATGCCGTCCTGGGGTGGCATGATCAACGGTCTGATGACGCTCTCGGGCGCCTGGGACAAGATCCGTACCGACCCGATCATCCGCATGATGGTCATGGCCATCGCCTTCTACGGCATGTCGACCTTCGAAGGCCCGATGATGTCGGTCAAGGCGGTCAACTCGCTCAGCCACTACACCGAATGGACCATCGGTCACGTGCATTCGGGCGCGCTCGGCTGGGTCGGCATGATCACCTTCGGCGCGGTCTACTACCTCGTTCCGAAGCTCTGGCATCGTGACGGCCTCTACAGCCTGCGTCTGGTCAACTGGCACTTCTGGCTCGCCACCATCGGCATCGCGATCTATGCGGCCGCCCTGTGGGTTGCCGGCATCCAGCAGGGCCTGATGTGGCGCGAATACGACGAGCAGGGCTTCCTGGTCTACTCGTTCGCCGAAACCGTTGCAGCCATGTTCCCGTACTACCTGCTGCGCGTGCTCGCCGGTGTCCTCTACCTGGCTGGCTCGGTGCTCATGGCCTACAACGTTTACATGACAATTCGTGGCTCCGAACGGCGCGAAGCACCTGTACCGGGTGCCCAGACCGCCGCCGTGCTCGCAGAATAGGAGGGGCGTAAATGGCCATCCTCGACAAGCATTCAATCATCGAAAAGAACGCGACCCTGCTCCTCATCGGTTCGCTGCTGGTTGTCAGCATCGGTGGCATCGTCGAAATCACGCCGCTCTTCTATCTCGAGAACACGATCGAGAAGGTGGAGGGGATGCGGCCTTACTCGCCGCTCGAGCTTGCCGGCCGCAACATCTACATGCGTGAGGGCTGCTACGTCTGCCACAGCCAGATGATCCGTCCGTTCCGTGACGAAGTGGAACGCTACGGCCATTACTCGCTGGCAGCCGAATCCATGTACGACCACCCCTTCCAGTGGGGCTCGAAGCGTACGGGTCCGGACCTGGCGCGCGTCGGCGGCCGCTATTCGAACGAGTGGCACGTCCAGCACCTCGTCGAGCCGCGCTCGGTGGTGCCGGAATCGATCATGCCGAGCTACGCCTTCCTCAAGGATACCGACCTCGATATCGCTTCCTTCCAGGTCCAGGCGCAGCTGAAGGCCAACATCAATGTCGGCGTCCCCTATAACCAGGAGATGCTTGACAATGCCGAGGCCGACCTCAAGGCCCAGGCTGATCCGAACGCCGATACGGAAGGGCTGCTCGCCCGCTATCCGAAGGCCAAGGTCGGTGACTTCGACGGTGATCCCAAGCGTCTGACCGAGATGGACGCGCTCGTCGCCTATCTCCAGATGCTCGGTACGCTGGTCGACTTCTCGACCTACAACGACGCTTCTGGCTACCGGTGAGGTGAAGAGCCATGAGCACCTATGAAACAATGCGTCACTTCGCCGACAGCTGGGGCATGCTCGCCATGCTTCTCTTCTTCGCAGCGGCGATCATGTTCGTGTTCCGGCCGGGTGCGCGCGAGCGTGCCCAGGAGGCCGCAGAGATCCCCCTGAAGGAGGACTGAGAAATGGCGAAAAAGGAAATCGACGAGCTCTCCGGCGTCGAGACCACCGGCCATGAATGGGACGGTATCAAGGAACTCAACAACCCGATGCCGCGGTGGTGGGTCTACAGCTTCTATGCCACCATCCTCTGGTCGATCGCCTACACGATCGCCTATCCGGCCTGGCCGCTGGTCAAGGATGCAACCCAGGGCGTGCTCGGCTGGTCGAGCCGCCAGGAACTGACGACCGAGATGAACGCCGCTGCCGAAGCGCAGAAGGTGTTCCGCGACAAGATCGCAGCGCTCGACATCAAGGACGTCGCCAAGGATCCGTCGCTCAGCCAGTTCGCGATCAATGCGGGTGCCGCAGCCTTCCGTGTGAACTGCGTTCCCTGCCACGGTTCGGGCGCGGAAGGCCGTGCCGGCTATCCGAACCTGAACGACAACGACTGGCTTTGGGGCGGCGATCTCGACTCGATCTACCATACGATCGCGCACGGCATCCGCTCGGAGGATGACGGCGACACCCGCGTGTCCGAGATGCCGGCCTTCGGCGAGATGCTGCAGCCGCAGGAAATCAAGCAGGTCGCGGCCTATGTGGTCAGCCTAACCGGCACGCCGCGTGACGCCAGCATGGTCGAGCCCGGCAAGCAGATCTATGCGGACAACTGCGCGTCCTGCCACGGCGAGAATGCCGAGGGCGTTCGCGAGTTCGGTGCCCCGAACCTTGCCGACGCGATCTGGCTGAAGGGCGAGGGCGAGGATGCCATCGCGCGTCAGGTTGCCGCACCGAAGCACGGTGTCATGCCGGCCTGGCAGGCACGCCTTGGCGATGCAACGGTCAAGGAGCTCGCCCTCTACGTTCACTCCTTGGGTGGCGGCGAATAACAACCATATCTCGCCACTTGAACGATTCCCCGGAGTCCCGCCTGCTCCGGGGATTTTTTTTGCCATGACCTGACCCGTTGCCGCTTGCGGTGGGTCAAGCCGTCGCCGATCCATCTGCGGTATCCGGATATGGCGCCGGGCGAATTGGCCCGCATGCGGCGGAATGACCGTGCTTGACATAAATCAAGGGCCTCTGTGCCAAGGGGCTTTAAGACGGGACAAAGTTCGAAAGGCTTTTCTAATGGATATCCGTCACGACCAAGCCGCCTCGGGTGACGCACCGGTGGAACGTTTCGATGCGCAGCCGGTGAATGCAGCCAAGGTGCGGCAACCCCTCTACGCTCCACGCAAGAAGATCCACCCCAAGCGCGCCGAAGGCCGTTTCCGCCGGTTCAAGTGGCTGGTGATGGCCATCACCCTCGGCATCTACTATCTGGCGCCCTGGATCCGCTGGGACCGCGGGCCCTATGCCCCCGACCAGGCGATCCTGCTCGATATTGCCAACCGCCGCTTCTATTTCTTCTTCATCGAGATCTGGCCGCAGGAATTCTATTTCGTTGCCGGGCTTCTGGTGATGGCGGGGCTGGGACTCTTCCTCGTGACATCCGCGGTGGGGCGCGCCTGGTGCGGATATACCTGTCCCCAGACGGTCTGGGTCGACCTCTTCCTTGTGGTCGAACGGGCGATCGAGGGCGATCGCAATGCCCGCATCAAGCTCGATTCGGCGCCCTGGACCTTCGACAAGATCTGGAAGCGCGTCAGCAAGCACGTGATCTGGCTGCTGATCGGCGTGGCAACGGGCGGCGCCTGGATCTTCTATTTCGCCGATGCGCCGATCCTGCTGCATGACTTCGTCACCCTCCATGCGGATCCGGTCGCCTACATCACCGTGGCGATCCTGACTGCGACCACCTATACGTTCGGTGGGCTGATGCGCGAGCAGGTCTGCACCTATATGTGCCCGTGGCCGCGTATCCAGGCGGCTATGCTCGACGAAAACTCGCTGGTCGTCACCTATAACGACTGGCGCGGCGAGCCACGTTCGCGCCACGCCAAGAAGGCGGCCCAGTCCGGCCAGGCGGTCGGCGATTGCGTCGACTGCAATGCCTGCGTTGCCGTCTGTCCGATGGGCATCGACATCCGCGACGGCCTGCAGCTCGAATGCATCACCTGCGCGCTCTGCATCGATGCTTGCGACGGCGTGATGGACAAGCTCGGCCGCGAGCGCGGCCTGATCGGCTATTCGACGCTTTCCGACTATGCGTCGAACATGGCGCTGGCCACCAACGACGACAGCGAAGAGATCGACCCGCGCCGGGTGCGCAACCCCGACGGCAGCTTCGTCGACAAGGTGCGCCATTTCAACTGGCGCGTCATCTTCCGCCCGCGCGTGATTCTCTACCTTGTGCTGTGGGGCGCCATCGGCATCGGCCTGCTCACTGCGCTGATGATGCGCGACCGGCTGCAGGTGGACGCACTGCACGACCGCAACCCGCAATATGTGCTGGAATCCGACGGCTCGATCCGCAACGGCTACACCGTCAAGATCCTCAACATGGTGCCGGAGCCGAGAAACGTGGTACTGTCGGTCCGCGGTCTGGACGGCGCGAACATGACGCTGGCAGGCGACAGCACCGCGCATGGTAATGCCATCAATGTCGACCTGCAGCCGGATGCGGTCACGACGATGAAGCTCTATGTGACCGTGCCCAAGGATGCCCTGCCGAAGCGCACCGAGGATTTCCACTTCGTCGTGGAAGAACGAGATGGCGGCGAGAAGGCGAGCTACAATGCGAACTTCATCGTGCCCGAGAGGAAACAGTGATGAGCATCACCGAACGTGAAAGGACATTCACCGGCTGGCACATGCTTGCGGTCATGGTCGCCTTCTTCGGTGTGGTGATTTCCGTCAACGTGCTGATGGCCTATTACGCGACCACGAGCTGGAGCGGAATCCTGGCAAAGAACACCTATGTGGCGAGCCAGGATTTCAACAAGAAGGCCGCCGAGGCGCGCGCCTGGGCAGCCAAGGGCTATGCCGGTGATCTCGAGGTCGCGGACGGCCGGGTGATCTTCAGGCTCAGCGGACCCGCAGACGAGATCGCCGCGGTCGATTCCGTCACCGCGCTCTTCCACCGCCCGGTCGGCGAGGACCAGGACTTCACCCTGACCCTCGTCAAGACAGGCGAGGGCCGCTACACCACCGAACATGCCGTCGCGCCCGGTCCGTGGGTCGTCGACGTCGAGGTCGAGAACGGTGGCCAGGTGATGTTCCACAAGGCCGAACGGATCGTCGTTTCCGGAGGGAAATGAAATGAGCTGCTGCGCACCGGGCGCTGAAGGCGCCATGGACAATGCCACTCTGCCGTCCGCGGAGGAGCTGTGGCTATCCTCGCGTGCGCTCGGTGACGGTCTGAGACAGTCCGACCTCAGCGTGCCGGACGTCTATTGCGGAACCTGCATCACCACCATCGAGAACGCGTTGAAGAAGCGTCCCGACGTGGCGCGGGCCCGCGTCAATCTCTCCACCAGGCGCGTTTCGATCGTCTGGAAGGAAGACGTGGCCGGCACGCGCACGGATCCCCAGGCGATTGTCCAGGCGGTCGCCGATACCGGCTACCGGCCGCATCTCTTCCAGGATGCGGAAGCGGGCAACGATGCGTTGCGCAACCAGCTGCTGCGCGCTGTGGCCGTGGCCGGCTTTGCCGCCACCAACATCATGCTGCTGTCGGTTTCGGTCTGGTCCGGTGCGGATTCCGCGACGCGAGATCTCTTTCACTGGATCTCGGCGCTGATCGCAGCACCCGCGCTCGTCTATTCGGGCCGCTTCTTCTTCTCGTCGGCCTGGAACGCGCTGAAACACGGCCACACAAACATGGACGTGCCGATTTCGCTTGCCGTCATCCTCTCCTATGCGATCTCGCTGTGGGAGACGATGCACCATGCCGAGCACGCCTGGTTCGACGCCACCGTGTCGCTGCTGTTCTTCCTGCTTATCGGTCGCACGCTCGACCACCTGATGCGAGACAAGGCGCGCGCGGCCGTCGTCGGTCTTGCGCGGCTTTCGCCGCGGGGGGCGATGGTGATCGCGGACAATGGCGAGCGCAACTACCGCCCGGTCGAGGAAATCCGCCCCGGCGACACGCTCTTCGTTGCGGCCGGCGAGCGCATTCCGGTCGACGGTGTCGTCGTTGCCGGCGCAAGTGAGGTCGACTGGTCGATCGTCAATGGCGAAAGCCTGCCGCAACCGGCCGGGGAGGGCGAAAAGCTGCTGGCCGGTACGCTGAACCTGACCGGCTCGCTCACGCTGCGGGCAACGGCGGAAGCCCGCAATTCGTTCCTCGCCGAGGTCATTTCGCTGATGGAAGCCGCCGAAGGCGGCAAGGCGCGCTATCGCCGCATCGCCGACCGCGCCGCGCAGCTCTATTCGCCGGTCGTGCATCTGCTCGCCTTCACCTGTTTCCTCGCCTGGGGCTTCCTCGGCGGCGACTGGAAGCACGCGCTGATGGTGGCGGTCGCCGTCCTCATCATCACCTGCCCGTGTGCGCTCGGTCTTGCCGTGCCGGTGGTGCAGGTGATTGCCGCAGGCCGGCTCTACAAGAGCGGCATCATGGTCAAGGATGGCTCGGCGATGGAACGGCTTGCCGAAGCCACCACAGCGCTCTTCGACAAGACCGGCACGCTCACCCTCGGCAGCCCGCGGCTGGTCAATGCCGGCGAGGTCGGGGACGAGGCACTGCGTGCCGCTGCCGGGCTTGCGGTTCATTCGCGCCACCCGCTGTCGCGCGCCATTGCGGCGGCTGCGGACGCTGCGGAGGAGTTTGCCTCGGTCAGCGAGATCGCCGGTGGCGGCCTCGAAGCCCGCGACGGCAGGGGGCTCTGGCGCCTCGGCAGCCGCAATTTCGCGCTCGGTGACCGGGCGGTGGCCGGCTCCTCGCAGATGACCGAAACGGTGCTGTCGCTCGACGGCCGCGAGGTTGCGACCTTCCGCTTCGAGGACACGCTTCGGCCGGAAGCCGCCGCGACGGTCCGCAGGCTTCAGACCGAAGGCATGTCGGTCGGCATCCTTTCGGGCGACCGCGAGCCGGTGGTGGCCGCACTTGCCCGCAGGCTGCGCGTCGACCGCTGGATGTCGGCGCTCGATCCGCAGGGCAAGGTGAAGGCGGTTGAGGCCGCCGCAGAAGCCGGCGAGAAGGTGCTGATGGTCGGCGACGGCATCAACGACGCGCCGGCGCTGCGCTCGGCGCATGTGTCGATCGCGCCCTCTACGGCTGCCGATATCGGGCGGCAGGCCTCCGACTTCGTCTTCATGCGCGACAGTCTGAGCGCCGTCACCGAAGCGATCGACGTCTCGCGCCGCGCCGGACGCCTGATCCGCGAGAATTTCGCGCTCGCCATCGTCTACAACATCATCGCCGTGCCGATCGCCATTGCCGGTTACGCGACGCCGCTGATTGCCGCCGTCGCCATGTCCACCTCGTCGATCATCGTCGTCGCCAACTCGCTGAGGCTCAACCGCTTCTCCGATCATGTGCGTGCGGCCGGGGAGCCGGCCAAGCCGGTGCACGCCAAGGAGGTCCTGCAGCCATGAACATGCTGATCGTCCTCATCCCGGTGGCGCTCGGCCTGGGCGGGCTGGGGCTGCTCGCCTTCCTGTGGACGCTGAAATCGGGTCAGTACGACGACCTCGACGGGGCGGCCTGGCGCGTGCTCAACGACGACGACGGAAAGCCCGACGAGTAGCGAAACCGCACGCCTCCTCCTTGCCTGATCGCGACGGCCGCGCCTATAGTCCGGCAACAAGCATCGTCAAAGGGCAAGGGAGACCGGGATGGAGAAGGCGGAAATCGGACTGATCGGGCTCGCGGTGATGGGCTCGAATCTCGCGCTCAACATTGCCGAGAAGGGCAACAGGATCGCGGTCTACAACCGGACACCCGACAAGACCGACAGCTTCATCGCCGAGGCCGGCCCGCTTGCCGAGCGCATCGTTCCCGCCAAGACGCTCGAGGAATTCGTCGCTTCCATCCGTCCGCCGCGACCGGTGATCATCATGGTCAAGGCCGGCGATCCGGTCGACCAGCTGATCGCCACACTGCGCAACTATCTCTCGCCCGGCGACATCATCATCGATGCCGGCAACGCCAATTTCCGTGACACGATCCGCCGCTTCGAAGGGCTCAAGGATTCCGGCCTCACCTTCATCGGCATGGGGGTCTCGGGCGGCGAGGAGGGCGCGCGCCACGGTCCCTCGATCATGGTCGGCGGCACGGAGGAATCCTACAGACGCGTGGAAAAGGTGCTGACCTCGATCTCCGCCAAGTTCAAGGGCGAGGACTGCTGCGCCTGGCTCGGCGAAAACGGGGCAGGGCACTTCGTCAAGACGATCCACAACGGCATCGAATATGCCGACATGCAGATGATCGCCGAGATCTACGGCATCCTGCGCGACGGGCTCGGGCTCTCCGCCAAGGAATGCAGCGAGATCTTCGGCAGGTGGAACAAGGGCCGGCTCAACTCCTATCTCATCGAGATCTCCGAAGCAGTGCTCAAGGCGGACGACCCGATCACCGGCAAGCCGATGGTCGACATGATCGTCGACCGCGCCGGCCAGAAGGGCACCGGCAAGTGGTCGGTGATCGAGGCGCAGAACATGGGCGTGCCGGCAACGGCGATCGAGGCGGCGGTGGCTGCCCGCAGCCTGTCGTCGTTCAAGGAGCAGCGCGAACGGGCGGAAAATTTCCTCGGCCGGCCGGGCACGGGTTCGATCAATGTGGCGGACCGCGACGTCTTCATCGCCGATCTCGAGCTGGCGCTGCTGGCCGGCAAGATCGGCGCCTATGCGCAGGGCTTCGCGGTGATGGCGGAAGCGTCGAAGGAATTCGGCTGGCAGCTGCCGATGCCGACGATCGCCAAGATCTGGCGCGCCGGCTGCATCATCCGTTCGCAGTTCCTCGACGACATCACCCAGGCCTTCCGTGAAATGCCGGACGTCGACAACCTTGTGATCACGCCGGCCTTCTCGGCCATGGTGAAGGAAACCGACGGCGCGCTGCGGCGCACGGTGTCGGCAGCGATGCTCGCGGGGCTGCCGGTACCGGCACTGGCCTCCGCGCTCTCCTATTTCGACAGCTATCGCCGCGGCCGCGGCACGGCAAACCTGATCCAGGCGCAGCGCGACTATTTCGGCGCCCACGGCTTCGACCGCGTGGACGGCGTCGACAAGCATCACGGGCCCTGGGGCTCGGGGCTGGCCGATTTTTGAGAGTGGGATGCCGATGGGCCGGCCTCAGGCCGGTTCCAGTTCCGGATAAACGATCCGACCGTCCGGCATGCTGATGCTCTGCAGCCGTTCGGCCGGCACGCCCTCGATGCGGGCGATCACCGCCTTGGCGAGCTCGCGGCCGGCAAGGCGGATGTCCTCGTTCACCGACATGATTTCCGGGCGGATGAAGCGCAGGAGATTGGCCGGCTGCTTGGAGACCATGTCGATGTCGTGGCCCACGCGGCGGCCGCTCGCCTCGATCGCCGAGGAGATTGCCACGGCTCCCGCACTCGAGCCGCAGACGATGCCGTCGACGTCCCTGTTGGCCGAGAGCAGTTCCAGCGCCGCCTGATGGATCCGGTTCATCGGATCGTGGAGCGTCACCTCGTTGAACGGCACTTCCTCGGCGCCGAAATCCCGCAAGCCCTTGAGGAAGCCCGCGCGCATGTGGTGGTAGAAGGAATAGCGGGGAAGCGGCGCAAGCAGCGCCAGCCGCTTGCGACCGTGCTCGACCAGCCGCCGAACCGCCTCATGGGCATAGGCCTCGTTGTCGAAGTCATGCAGCGGATGGGTGATGCCCATGCTGGTGCGGCCGTGGGTGGCGAAGGGCAGGTTGTGCTCGGTCAAAAGCCGCACGCGCGGATCGGCCGGCTCGATCGACGACAGAATCACGCCGTCGGCGGAGCCGGTGTCGAGGATGTAGCGCACCGGGGTGAGCGGATCCTGGTCGTCCGAATAGGGCGTGACGATCAGGTGGTAGTTGGTGTTCGCCAGTACCTCGGAAATGCCGTAGACGATGTGCGAGGTCAGCCCCATCAGCTCTTCGTTGATGTTGAGGATCAGGCTGATGACGTTGGTCTTGCCGGTGCGCAGCCTCACCCCGGCGCGGTTCGGGTGATAGCCGATCTGCGCCGCCACCAGGCGGACGCGTTCCTTGGTTTCCTGGCTGATGTCCGGCGCATCCTTGAGGGCCCGTGAAACGGTCGTGACCCCGAGGCCGGTCATGTAGGCGATTGTCTTGAGAGTCGGTCGCTCCCTGTTGAGCGGGCCATTCCCCGCCGGCTGTAGTCCCTTCATTCCCGCTACCCCGAATTCCCGCCACGACGTCTATGACAAAACTCCGTCAAACGCCACGGCGGCATCCTCGCGCCTGAAAATCTGTAACGATACAGTAGGATTGTCGAGCGAAAAAGAAAACAGGACTGCGGATTTCCATCTTGCGGTGCAGGTTGTGCTCTGCAGAAAATTATTGCATGTGCGAACGGCGAGCCGAGAGCCGGTTTGGTCAAGAGTTCGCCGCTTTACTGATAAATCAGGGATTTATGGCCCATTCTTGTGCTGTTTGCAGTGCGTCCAACTCCAACTAAGGGAAAATTCTTCCGGAAGTGTACATCTTATGATTGCATTATTTCGATCGTCGAAGATTCTTGCATCACAGCTGTTGCGGCGAAAGAACAATTGTCATAAGTTTTTCCGGCAACGTTTCAGTGAGGGAGGAGACTCATGAGAATGCGCAAACTTGCAGCCGCGCTCGCCCTGTCGGTCGCTTTCGCCGGAGGAGCGGCGAATGCCACCGATCTCGAGGTCACGCACTGGTGGACGTCGGGCGGCGAAGCGGCGGCCGTGGCCGAGCTGGCCAAGGCGTTCGACAAGACCGGCAACAAATGGATCGACGGTGCCATCGCCGGTTCCGGCTCCACCGCGCGCCCGGTGATGATCAGCCGCATTACCGGCGGTGACCCGATGGGCGCCACCCAGTTCAACCATGGCCGCCAGGCGGAGGAACTGGTCGAGGCCGGCCTGATGAAGGACCTCACCGAGGTTGCCGAAAAGGAGAAGTGGAAGGACGTCATCCGTCCGTCCGGCCTGCTCGACAGCTGCACCATCGACGGCAGGATCTACTGCGCGCCGGTCAACATNCATTCCTGGCAGTGGCTGTGGCTTTCCAANGCCGCCTTCGAGAAGGCGGGCGTGCCGGTGCCGNAGAACTGGGATGANTTCGTCGCCGCAGCACCCGCGCTCGAAAAGGCGGGCATCGTGCCGCTCGCCGTCGGCGGCCAGGCCTGGCAGACGTCCGGCGCCTTCGACGTGCTGATACTGTCGCTCGCCGGCAAGGACGTCTTCCTCAAGGTGTTCGGCGAGAAGGACGCGGAAGTGGCGGCCGGTCCCGAGATCGCCCGCGTCTTCAAGGCGGCCGACGACGCGCGCCGCATGTCCAAGAACACGAACGTGCAGGAATGGAACCAGGCCACCAACATGGTGATCACCGGCAAGGCCGGCGGCCAGATCATGGGCGACTGGGCGCAGGGCGAGTTCCAGGTGGCTGGCCTCGAGGCCGGAAAGGACTATACCTGCCTGCCGGGTCTCGGTGTCAACGAATTCATCGCCACCGGCGGCGATGCCTTCTATTTCCCGCTGCTCAAGGACGAGGAAAAGTCCAAGGCGCAGGACGTGCTGGCGGCAACGCTCGTCCATCCCGACACCCAGGTCGCCTTCAACCTCAAGAAGGGTTCGTTGCCGGTCCGCGGCGACGTCGACCTCAATGCCGCTAACGACTGCATGAAGAAGGGTCTCGACATCCTTGCCAAGGGCAATGTCGTGCAGTGGACCGACCAGCTCCTCTCCCCGGATTCGCAGAAGCAGAAGGAGGACCTGTTCTCCGAATTCTTCGCCAATCTCTCGCTGACGCCGGAAGACGCGCAGAAGCGCTTCGTAGACATCATCGCTTCGGCCGACTGAGCCCTGGCCGGAGCCTTGATGGCCGGCAGCTGCGGCTGCCGGCCGGTTCGCCGCCTGGCGGTACCGGCTGACCTGCGGGCTGACGGCC
>Ga0065721_10007145_pt1 | contig 12578 bp, 10 predicted proteins | sample Mesricmetagenome_FD_59108 | JGI IMG/M metagenome (GOLD analysis project Ga0065721, IMG submission 59108) | Mesophilic microbial community from rice straw/compost enrichment Sample: eDNA_1 v2 (version 2) | ecosystem: Engineered > Solid waste > Grass > Composting > Bioreactor | place: USA: Davis... | reverse complement strand
CGCGCTGGTGGCAATCGGGACGCTCGCAGATGCGACACGAGATGCCGATCGGTTCAAAACCCTGCGGCCGGTCGAGATCGAGATCGTCGGAATAGACCAGTTCGCCGGCATGGGNGATCTCGCAGCCNAGCGCCAGCGCGTAGGTCTGCACCGGCGAGCGCCATCCGCCCGANGAGCGCGTGACGGCAAGCGCGAGGCAGAGATAGCGGCTGCCATCCGGCGTCTCGGCGAGNTGGCGGATGATGCGGTTCGGCGTCTCGAAGGCGCGNTGCGCGTTCCACAGGGGGCAGGCCGAGCCGAAGCGGGCGAATTGNAGTTTCGTCGCCGAGTGCCGCTTGGTGATGTTGCCGGCCTGNTCGACGCGGGCGAAGAAGAACGGTACGCCGCGGAGCCCCGGTCGCTGCAGCGTCGACAGCCGGTGCGCCACCTGCTCGATCGAAGTGCCGAAGCGCTCGGCAAGGAGCGTCAGGTCGTGGCGCAACTCGCGCGCGGCCTCAAGGAAGGGCTGGTAGGGCAGGATGGCGGCGCCGGCGAAATAGTTGGCAAGCCCGATGCGGCAGATGGCCTCGGCATCCGCGGAGCGGAACCCTGCGCCGGCGATGATGCGCGACATGGTCTGCTCGTGCTCGAGCAGCGCGATCTGGTGGGCGATCTGGAAGCCCTGCGTCGACGGCGCGGAGCGCGGATTGAGCCAGAGCACGCGGCTCACCGGATCGAAGGCGCGCAACCCTCCCTCGTCGCGTTCGCCCAGCCCTTCCGACCGGAGCACGACGCGCACGCGGTGCCGGCGCTCGATATGGTCGGCAAAGGCGCGCACGGCCGAGCTGCGCGTCTTGGCCACCTGCATGCCGAGCGCCTCGCCGGCGAGGTCGAGCTCGTGGATGTAGTTGTCGACGTAGTGAAAGAAGTCGCGGACCTCTTCATAAGGGGTCGGCTCGGAAAGCGCGCCGGAACGCTCGATCGTCTCGTCGAGTTCGGCCAACTGCTCGCCTGCCCGGCGCATGGCCTGGTGCATGGCGAGGAAAGCGCGGGCGAAGCCGGGCGCGTTCTGGACGACGAGCTTGATGTCCGCCGGCGTCGGCTGCGCGGCACCGACGACCGGATCGGCGAGCGCTTCGCTGACGTCGGCCAGAAGCCGGTCGGAATCCTGGTCGGAGAGGCTGGCGATGTCGACCGAGAAGGCCTCGGCGAGCGCAAGGAGGACCGAGGCCGAGACGTGGCGCTGATTGTTCTCGATCTGGTTCAGGTAGCTCGTCGAAATGCCGAGCCTGTCGGCGAAGGCGGCCTGGGTCATGCCGGCGCCGGTGCGGACCGCCCGGATCTTGCCGCCGATGAAGAGCTTGCGCGCGCGCATGTTCGCAACTTTGCAAAATTACATATGCAATATTTGTTAAATTGACTTGTTCACGTTTTCAAGCCTGTCACCAAGGGTCGAGCGGGTGTAGCGTGCCGAAAACTGCGCCTTCTGGCGCGATCACGCTCGCACGCATGCCTGTCAACCGGATCGACCNCCNTCCGGTTCCGCCTGCGCCGATATCGGAGGATTTCATGCAGGACATTCTCGAACAGCTCGAACAGCGCCGCCACGATGCCCGCCTCGGCGGCGGAGAGAAGCGCATCGAGGCCCAGCACGCCAAGGGCAAGCTGACGGCGCGCGAGCGGCTGGAAGTGCTCCTCGACGAGGGTTCGTTCGAGGAATACGACATGTACAAGACGCATCGCTGCACCGATTTCGGCATGGCGGAGACCAGGTTTCCCGGCGACGGCGTCGTCACCGGCTGGGGCACGATCAACGGCCGGCCGGTCTATGTCTTCTCGCAGGACTTCACGGTCTTCGGCGGCTCCTTGTCAGAGACCCATGCCGAGAAGATCTGCAAGATCATGGACCTCGCCATGCAGAACGGCGTGCCGGTGATCGGGCTCAACGATTCCGGCGGCGCGCGCATCCAGGAGGGCGTCGCCTCGCTCGGCGGTTATGCCGAGGTGTTCTGGCGCAATGTGCAGGCGTCGGGCGTGGTGCCGCAGATTTCCGTCATTATGGGCCCCTGCGCCGGCGGCGCGGTCTATTCACCGGCGATGACCGACTTCATCTTCATGGTGCGCGACACGTCCTACATGTTCGTGACCGGGCCGGACGTGGTGAAGACGGTGACGAACGAGATCGTCTCGGCCGAGGAGCTCGGCGGCGCCTCGACGCACACGAAGAAATCGAGCGTCGCCGACGGCGCCTTCGACAACGACGTCGAGGCCTTGATCGAGATCCGCCGGATGTTCGACTTCCTGCCGCTGTCGAACCGCGAGGAGCCGCCGGTGCTCCCGACCAACGACGAGCCGGACCGGATCGAGATGGCGCTCGACACGATCGTGCCGGACAATCCGAACAAGCCCTACGACATGCACGAGGTGATCGTGAAGGTCGCCGACGAGGGCGAATTCTTCGAGATCCAGAAGGACCACGCGAAGAACATCCTGTGCGGCTTCATCCGCCTCAACGGCTCCACCGTCGGCGTCGTCGCCAACCAGCCGATGGTGCTCGCCGGTTGCCTCGACATCGATTCCTCGAAGAAGGCCGGGCGCTTCGTGCGCTTCTGCGACGCCTTCAACATTCCGATCCTGACCTTCGTCGACGTGCCGGGCTTCCTGCCGGGCACCGCGCAGGAATATGGCGGCATCATCAAGCACGGCGCGAAGCTTCTCTTCGCCTATGCCGAGGCGACCGTGCCGAAGGTCACNGTCATCACGCGCAAGGCCTATGGCGGCGCCTATGACGTGATGAGTTCNAAGCACATCCGCGCCGACGTCAACTATGCCTGGCCGACGGCGCAGATCGCGGTGATGGGCGCCAAAGGCGCCACCGAGATCCTCTACCGCTCGGAGCTCGGCGATCCGGAAAAGATCGCCGCGCGCACCAAGGAATACGAGAACCGCTTCGCCAACCCGTTCGTCGCCGCACAGCGCGGCTTCATCGACGAGGTGATCATGCCGCATTCGACGCGCCGGCGCGTGCTGCGGGCCTTCGAGATGCTGAAGACCAAGAAGGTCGAGGCCCCGAAGAAGAAGCACAACAACATCCCGCTCTGAGCAGCGGCGCCGACCGTGCAGGAGAAACAGTCACGATGCCGGTGAAGACGAGCCAGTTCCCCAGCGACTTGCTCTGCCCAGCCGCAGACCCGATGGATATGTCTTAATGGCCAAAGTTCCTCCCATGACCAAGCATCGCGGTTTCCCGTCCGGCCTGCCCGGCACGGGATTCCAGTTCACGATCCGGCGCGCCAATCCGCGCGGCGTGTCGAAGATCTTCGAACGCTACCGCCCGAATGATCGCACCGCGACCGAGAAGCTCGCCGACACCGCATTCCTGCACGCGCTCTGGCACCATTTTGGCGACCAGCCGTTCGAGCGCGGCAACCTCGATGCCGGCCGCATCTCCTGGCTCTTCGGCCGCGAGATCGTCCCGGCCGAGCATCCGTTCGATCCGGAATCCTACGAGGCGCTCCTGAAGATCAACGAGAAGGTCGCCCGCACCACCTATCCCGACGCTTTCAAGGACGTGCTCGAAGTATGACCCGCTCAATGTTCAGGAAAATCCTCATCGCCAACCGCGGCGAGATCGCGTGCCGGGTCATCAAGACCGCGAAGAAGATGGGCATCGCCACGGTCGCCGTCTATTCCGATGCCGACCGCAACGCCGAGCATGTGAAAATGGCCGACGAGGCCGTCCATATCGGACCGCCGCCTGCGTCCCAGTCCTACCTCATCGCAGAGCGGATCATCGCGGCCTGCAAGGCAACCGGAGCTGAGGCCGTGCACCCGGGCTACGGTTTCCTCTCCGAACGCGCCTCCTTCTGCGAGGCGCTCGAGCGCGAGGGAATCGTCTTCATCGGCCCCAAGGTCAAGGCGATCGAGGCGATGGGCGACAAGATCACCTCGAAGAAGATCGCCGCCGAGGCCGGCGTCTCCACCGTGCCGGGCTTCATGGGCCTGATCGAGAACGAGGAGCACGCCGTCGAGATCGCGCGCGGCATCGGCTATCCCGTTATGATCAAGGCGTCCGCCGGCGGCGGCGGCAAGGGCATGCGCATCGCCTGGAACGACGCCGAGGCGTGCGAGGGCTTCGCCCGCTCCAAGTCGGAGGCCGCCTCCTCGTTCGGCGACGACCGCATCTTCATCGAAAAGTTCGTCGAGGAACCCCGCCACATCGAAATCCAGGTGCTGGCCGACAGCCATGGGACCGCGCTCTATCTCGGCGAGCGCGAATGCTCGATCCAGCGCCGGAACCAGAAGGTGGTGGAAGAGGCGCCCTCACCCTTCCTCGACGAGGCCACGCGCCGCGCCATGGGTGAACAGTCGGTGGCGCTGGCGAAGGCGGTCGATTACCAGTCGGCCGGCACGGTCGAGTTCATCGTCGACCGGAATCGCAATTTCTACTTCCTCGAAATGAACACGCGCCTGCAGGTGGAGCACCCGGTGACGGAACTCGTCACCGGCATCGACCTCGTCGAGCAGATGATCCGGGTCGCGGCCGGCGAGCGGCTTGCCTTCTCGCAGGACGACGTGAAACTCAATGGCTGGGCGATCGAGAGCCGCCTCTATGCCGAGGATCCGTACCGCAACTTCCTACCCTCGATCGGCCGGTTGGCGCGCTACCGTCCTCCGCAGGAAGAGGCCGCCGGAGACATCACCGTTCGCAACGACACGGGCGTGACCGAGGGCTCCGAGATCTCGATGTTCTACGACCCGATGATCGCCAAGCTCTGCACGCACGGGCCGGACCGCCTGTCGGCGATCGACGCCATGGCCGAGGCGCTCGACCGGTTCGAGGTGGAGGGGATCGGCCACAACCTGCCCTTCCTCGCCGCGCTGATGCAGCATCCGCGCTGGCGCGAGGGTCGGCTCTCCACCGGCTTCATCGCCGAGGAATACCCGGACGGCTTCGCCCCGGTCGAGCCGAACGAGACGGCGACCGAGGATTTCGCGATCTGCGCCGCGCTCCTCGCCCACATCCTCTCCGAGCGCAACGCCTGGATTTCGGGCGCGCGCTTCAACCAGGCGCGCCGCCGCGAGCACGAGGACAAGGTCGTTCGCGTCGGCAATCGCGAAGTGCGCGTCCACATCGATGACAGCGAGGGCTCCTTCGTCTGCCGCGTCAATGGCGGCGAGGCAATGCTGGTCGCCACCGACTGGGCGCCGGGCAACACGCTTGCCGAGATCCAGACCAGCCGCGGCCTGCTCTCCTTCAAGGTCGGGATCGTGCCGGGGGGCTTCCGCCTGCGCCGCCAGGGCATGGACCTCAAGGTCCAGGTCTTCTCGCCGCGCGTCGCGGCACTCGCCGCGCTGATGCCGGAGAAGAAGGCGGCCGATACATCCAACCTCCTGCTCTGCCCGATGCCGGGCCTGATCGTCTCGATCGCCGTCGCGGAAGGCGAGGAGGTGCAGGAGGGCCAGACGCTCGCGATCGTCGAGGCGATGAAGATGGAAAACGTGCTGAAGGCGGAGAAGCGCGCCGTCGTCAAGCGCATTCCCGTCAAGGCAGGCGACAGCCTCGCCGTCGACGAGGTGATCATGGAATTCGAAAAGTGAGGACTGCCGCTGCGGCGATCCGACGTTCGGGAATGACGGTTCAAGGGAAAGGCGCCGGCCAATGACCAAGACGAAACGCGACTGGCTCGACCTCGCCACGAAGGAACTCAAGGGCAAGGATCCGTCCACGCTCGACTGGCACACGCCGGAAGGCATCGTCGTCAAGCCGCTCTACACGGCCGAGGACCTGCCGGCGGACACTAAGGGTGAAATTCCGGGCGTCGCCCCGTTCACCCGCGGCGTGCGCGCCACCATGTATGCCGGCCAGCCCTGGACGATCCGGCAATATGCGGGCTTCTCGACGGCCGAGGAATCGAACGCCTTCTACCGCAAGAACCTCGCCGCGGGGCAGAAGGGCCTCTCGGTCGCCTTCGACCTCGCCACGCATCGCGGCTACGATTCCGACCACCCGCGCGTCGTCGGCGACGTCGGAAAGGCGGGTGTCGCGATCGATTCAGTCGAGGACATGAAGATCCTGTTCGACGGCATCCCGCTCGGCGAGATGAGCGTGTCCATGACGATGAACGGCGCCATCATTCCGGTGCTGGCCATGTTCATCGTCGCCGGCGAGGAGCAGGGCGTCTCCCGCGCGGCACTGACGGGGACGGTCCAGAACGACATCCTCAAGGAGTTCATGGTCCGCAACACCTACATCTACCCGCCGGAACCCTCGATGCGGATCGTCGCCGACATCATCGAATTCACGGCGAAAGAGATGCCGAAGTTCAACTCGATCTCGATTTCCGGCTACCACATGCAGGAGGCGGGGGCGACGCTCGCCCAGGAGCTTGCCTACACGCTCGCCGATGGCATGGAATATGTCCGCGCGGCCATGGCCAAGGGCCTCGACATCGACGCCTTCGCCGGCCGGCTCTCGTTCTTCTTCTGCATCGGCATGAACTTCTTCATGGAGGCGGCGAAGCTCAGGGCGGCCCGACGGCTCTGGGCACAGATCATGACGGATTTCGGCGCGAAGTCCGAACGTTCGAAGATGCTCCGCACCCACTGCCAGACCTCGGGCGTGTCGCTGACCGAACAGGACCCCTACAACAACATCGTGCGCACGGCGTTCGAGGCGATGGCCGCGGCGCTCGGCGGCACGCAATCGCTGCACACCAACTCATTCGACGAGGCGATCGCGCTGCCGACGGAATTCTCGGCGCGCATCGCCCGCAATACGCAGCTCATCCTGCAGCACGAGACCGGCGTGACCAAGGTCGTCGACCCGCTCGGCGGCTCCTACTACGTCGAGGCGCTGACGAGCGAGCTCGCCGACAAGGCCTGGGAACTGATCCGCGAGGTGGAAGCGCTGGGCGGCATGACCAAGGCCGTCGAACAGGGCCTGCCGAAGCTCCGCATCGAGGAGGCGGCGGCCCGCCGGCAGGCACGCATCGACCGCGGCGAGGACGTGATCGTCGGCGTCAACCGCTTCCGCGTCGAGGACGAAGTCCCGGTCGATATCCTGCAGATCGACACCGACAAGGTGCGCGCGCGCCAGATCGCCCGGCTGAACCGGATGCGCGAGACGCGCGATCCGAAGGCCTGCGCCGCCGCGCTGTCGGCGCTCGAGATGGTCGCGGCCTCGGGCAAGGGCAACCTCCTCGCCGCCGCGATCGACGCGGCCCGCGCCCGCGCCTCGCTCGGGGAAATTTCCGACGCGATGGAGCGCGGCTTCGGTGGCCGCCATGTGGCGGTGACGAGGGTGATCTCCGGCGTCTATGACGACGCCTATGCCGACGATCCGGAATACCGGATCCTGCGCGACAAGATCGCCACCCACACGAAGGAAAAGGGCCGCCAGCCGCACGTCCTCGTTGCCAAGATGGGCCAGGACGGGCACGACCGAGGCGCCAAGGTGATCGCCACGGCCTTTGCCGACCTCGGCTTCAAGGTCGACCTCTCCGACATGTTCGAGACGCCGGCGGAAGTGGCCGAAAAGGCGATCCGCCTCGGCGTCGACGTAATCGGCGTCTCCTCGCTCGCGGCCGGCCACAAGTCGCTCGTGCCGCAGCTCATCGCCCATCTCAAGGAGGCCGGACACGGTGACGTCACCGTCGTCGTCGGCGGCGTCATTCCCGAACAGGACTATGCTTTCCTGCGCGAGGTGGGCGTGGCGGAGATATTCGGACCGGGCTCGAACGTGCTCGAAGCGGCCAACGCGGTGCTCGCTCGTGTCGAGGGGATGCGACGTAACGTCTGACCCCGGAGCAATGCGCCCGGCAAAACGTTATATGTTTGACTCTCGCGGCTCGAAGCCGCAGATAGAATGACATACGGAACGGTCGGCGCACCGGCGTGGCCGCTTCGGCTCAATCGGCAAGCGGCCCTGCGACGGATAATCCCCCTCGATGCTCAACACCATTTTCGACTTCGGCTCGATCATCATCGCCGACATCGTCCTTTCAGGCGACAATGCCCTCATCATCGGCATGGTGGCGGCTTCGCTGGCGCCGGAACTGCGGCGCAAGGCGATCGTCTTCGGCATGGTCATCGCCGCGGTTCTGCGCATCATCTTCGCCGTGATCGCGACGAAACTGATGGGCGTTCCGGGCCTTCTTCTCGTCGGCGCCCTTCTCCTTCTCTGGGTCTGCTGGCGCCTCTACGGCGAGATCCGGGCAAACGTCGACCGGCACGCGTCCGAGGCGATGGAAGCGTCCGAGGGCGAGGAAGGCAGCGGCACCAAGGAAGCACCGCGGCGCTCGCTCGGCAGCGCTCTCTTTTCCATCACCGTCGCCGACGTGTCGATGTCGCTCGACAACGTGCTCGCCGTCGCGGCGATTGCCGGCGGCGACGAGATCCTCCTGATCTTCGGCCTCGGCCTCGCCATCCTCCTGATGGCCTTCGCTGCGACGCTGATCATGAAGCTGCTCGCGCGCTATCCGTCGATTTCCTGGCTCGGCCTCGCGGTACTCGTCTACGTCTCGCTCGAAATGCTTTATCGCGGCCTGTTCGATCCCGAGCACGGCATCCTGCCGCTGCTCGGCTACATCTGATCCCCGGCGCCGGGGACCTGCCATATATCGGGTCCGATCAGGGTCCGGCTCAGCCGCTCCGCATCGGCGATCACGACCTCCGGCGCGGGCGAGTTGTTGATCTCCGCCCCCCATTCGTTCGCCTGCAGCGGCTCCAGGATGGCGAGCTGGCTGCCAAGCAGTTCCGGTCCGGCAAAATGATTGCGGCGGGCGACGAGGCGCTTGGCGATCTCGGTCGCCTCAGTCCTCAGATGGAAAATGAAGAGGCGCGGCAACGCGGCGCGCAGGCGGTCGCGGTATTTCCGCTTCAGGGCCGAACAGGCAATGACGACCGGACGGCCGGTCTCCTCGCGCCGGGCGCGCGCCGCTTCCGCTACCGAATCCAGCCACGGCCAGCGCATCTCGTCGGTGAGTGCGTTCCCTCGTGAGAGCAGGGCGCGGTTCTCGTCGCTGTGGTAGTCATCCGCCTCGACGAAGGCCAGGCCGAGCCGTCGGGCGACCTCGCCGCCGACGCTGCTCTTGCCTGCGCCGGCGACTCCCATGAAGAGGAGATAGTTTGGGTTGCCTTTTTCCATTTTTCCCGCCCCGGCGGCCCGTGCCCGCCGCATGTTGGCGGAAAGACATGGCATGTCGGAACGCAGATGGAAAAGTCAAAATGGGTGATCGAATCATCGGATTCACATGAGGCACGGGCCTTGCGACCGGCATTCGCGGTCCAGCCTGTCACCTCTGCGACTGCGGCAGCAGGAATTGCCCATTCGCCTCGCTGATCGGTCGTTAAACGCATTGCGTTGGTGGATCGTGACGCAGGCGGTCATTCTCGCGGCGAGGAAAGAACCGAGGTGCGTTCATGAAAGACCGGAATCCCATTGCCGTCATCGCCGACGTCCACGGCAACGCAGATGCGCTGAAAGCCGTCCTTGCCGACATCGACTCGACAGGAATCGGCACCATTCTCAATCTCGGCGATCATCTGTCCGGGCCGCTGGCGCCCGGCGAGACGGCCGATATCCTGCTGTCGCGGGAGATGGTTTCCATCCGCGGCAACCACGATCGCTATCTCATCGAGCAGCCCCTTGCCGCGATGGGGGCATCAGACCGGATCGCCGCGGCCGAACTCACCGCCCGGCACAAGGCCTGGCTCGCCGATTTGCCGGCTTCCACGACGTTCGACGACATCTATCTCTGCCACGGAACGCCCGCTTCGGACGAAACCTACTGGATGGAAACCGTCCGGACGGACGAAACCGTCGGCCGGCGCGACATCGCGGAGATCGAGGCCTGGGCGGCCGGCATCGATCGTCCGGTCATCGTCTGCGGCCACACGCACGTACCGCGCGCAGTCAGGCTTTCCGATGGGCGGCTCCTCGTCAATCCCGGCAGCGTCGGCTGCCCCGGCTACGAGGACACGGCGCCACCGCACAGGATGGAGACGGGAAATCCGGCGGCCTCCTACGCGATCCTCTCGCAGACCGCTTCGGGGTGGGACGTGACCTTCCGTCTCGTGGCCTACGACCCGTCGCGCATGGCGGCACGCGCCGCGGGCTTCGGCCGCCCGGACTGGGCGAGCGTGGTGGCGACCGGCTGGCTCCCGCGACGATAGCGCACGTCCGCCGGCGTACGATGGTGGGCATCGGGCACTTTAGCTTCTATGATCGGGCGAAGCAGGCCCATGCGGTGATTCAGACCGGCGAACGCCGCTTCTACGGCTGCTTCATTTTCCGCTAGGGTCTCATTCCGCCGGAAGCCTGAGGTTCGTGTCCATGCCCAAAGTTGTCATCCTTGGCGTCTTCGTCGCCGACACCTCCTACCGCGCCGAACGCATGCCGCGCATGGGCGAGACCATTCTCGGCAAGAGCTTCGCACTCGGCCCCGGCGGAAAGGGCTCGAACCAGGCGGTGGCCGCCGCGCGCGCTGGGGTCGAGACCCACATGATCACGCGGCTCGGGCAGGACACCTTCGCCGACATGGCTCTGTCGATGTGGCGCGAGGCGGGCGTGATCCCGGAAGTGTCGCAGCACCCGGAAAGCTATACGGGCGCGGCCTTCATCTTCATCGACGAGCATACGGGCAACAACGCCATCATCGTCTCGCCCGGCGTCGCCGGCACGATTTCGGAGGCCGACATCGAGGCCCATGCGCGGCTGATCGGCGACGCCGACGTCTTCATCACCCAGCTCGAGCAGCCGTTGCCCGCCGCGAGGCGCGCGCTCGAGATCGCCAAGGCCGGCGGCGCCATCACCATCCTCAATCCCGCCCCCGCCGCCGGCCTGCCCGACGGAATGCTGGAGCTCTGCACCTACGTGACGCCGAACGAGAGCGAGGCCGAGGCGCTGACCGGCGTGCGCGTGGTCTCGATCGACGACGCCCTCAACGCCGCCAGAGCCCTCGTCGCCAAGGGCGCGGGCGCGGCCGTCATCACGCTCGGAGAGAAGGGCGCACTCTTCCACAACGGCGCCGAGACCGTGCACGTGCCGGTCTTCGATGCCGGCACCGTCGTGGAGACGACGGGCGCGGGCGATTCCTTCAACGGCGCCTTTGCGGCCGCGCTCGCCCGCGGCGCAGCGCCCGAGGACGCGGTGCGCTTCGGTTGCGCGGCGGCGTCGATTTCGGTGACGCGACCCGGCACGGCGCCGGCAATGCCGAGCGAAAAGGAAATCCGCGCGCTGCTCGCCCGCGGCTAGACTGAAGCGGGCCGGGAGGGGGACGTGACTTTCGTAGACAGGAGCGTGCGCGCGACCGCCAGCGGTCGGGGAATAGGCAGGGCAACCGCGCCTGGCCTGGTGACACGCCGGTCGATGGGCTGCATCGGCTCGCCGGAGGAAATTACCGACCTCGCGCGCTCACTTACCCCTGCCGCCTTCACCACCGGCCAGGCCGTCGCGATCGACGGCTGGACCATCTGATCCACAAGGGAGCCTCTCACTCATGAAACTCGTCCGTTACGGCGCGCCCGGCGCCGAAAAGCCCGGCCTGATCGACGCCGGAGGCAGGATCCGCGATCTTTCCAGCCACATGTCCGACGTGGCGGGAGCGACCCTCGATCCGGAGGCGCTTGCGAGACTCGCCGCGCTCGACCCGGCGAGCCTTCCGGAAGTCTCGGGCAACCCGCGCCTCGGGCCCTGCGTGGGCGGCATCGGCAAGTTCATCTGCATCGGGCTCAATTATTCCGACCATGCGGCCGAAACCGGCGCGAGCGTGCCGCCGGAGCCGATCGTCTTCATGAAGGCGACCTCGGCGATCTCCGGCCCTGACGACGACCTCGTCATCCCGCGCGGCTCGGTCAAGACCGACTGGGAGGTCGAACTCGGCGTCGTCATCGGCAGGACGGCAAAATATGTGAGCGAGGACGAGGCGCTCGACTACGTCGCCGGCTACTGCACCGTCCACGACGTCTCGGAACGCGCCTTCCAGACGGAGCATCACGGCCAGTGGACCAAGGGCAAGTCCGCCGACACGTTCGGGCCGACCGGCCCCTGGCTCGTCACCAAGGACGAGATCGCCGACCCGCAGGATCTGCGTCTGTGGCTCAAGGTCAACGGCGAGACGATGCAGGACGGCTCGACCCGGACCATGGTCTACGGCGTCCGGTTCCTCGTTTCCTACCTGTCGCGCTTCATGTCGCTCAGACCCGGCGACATCATCTCCACCGGAACGCCGCCTGGCGTCGGCATGGGCATGAAGCCGCCGCGCTACCTGAAGCCCGGCGATGTCGTGGAGCTCGGCGTCGAGGGGCTCGGCAGCCAGCGCCAGAAGGTCGTCGCCGACGCCTGACGCGGCGGCGCCCGCCACCAGATACACCCCTTTCCTCCCCACACCACCCGTGGGATAGTCGGCGCGCGTCAGCGGCGCGCAGGAGTGCATGGCATGATGAAGTGGATCGTCCTCTGGGTGACGATGGCGCTCGTCGCCGTCGTCTTCGTCGCCCGGAACGTGACGCCGTGGCCGAGCGTGATGATCATCCGCGCGATCTTCGACGCCGGGACGGAGAAGGTCGCCGCCGAGCTCGAGGACCACGTGCCGGAG
>Ga0065721_10052144_pt1 | contig 12580 bp, 11 predicted proteins | sample Mesricmetagenome_FD_59108 | JGI IMG/M metagenome (GOLD analysis project Ga0065721, IMG submission 59108) | Mesophilic microbial community from rice straw/compost enrichment Sample: eDNA_1 v2 (version 2) | ecosystem: Engineered > Solid waste > Grass > Composting > Bioreactor | place: USA: Davis... | reverse complement strand
GTTCGCTCTTGCAAAAGATATATCTTTGAATAGATAATGCTTGCATTGAAACGAATGAGGAGTTCAACATGTTCGGACTGCACAGACACAGAGGACATCGGCATGGACACGATCACGGGCGCGGCTGCGCCGGCTTTTCCGAGGGACGGGGAGGGCCGGGCATGAACGGCCGCGGCCCGTTCGGCCGCCATCGCGGCGGACCTTTCGGTGGGCGCGGATCGCGGATGTTCGATTCCGGCGCGCTGCGCCTGGTCGTGCTCGGCCTTATCGCCGAGGAGCCGCGTCACGGCTACGACATCATCAAGGCGCTCGAAGCCCGCTTCCAGGGCACCTACAGCCCGAGCCCGGGGGCGATCTATCCGATGCTGCAGATGCTGGAGGAGGCGGACCTCGTCACCTCGACGCTCGACGGCAACAAGCGACTGTTCTCGATCTCCGAGGCGGGCCGCGCCTATCTCGAGGAAAACCGGGTCGATCTCGATCGCATCAACGCCCAGCTCGACGAGGTTTCGGGCGAGATGCGCGATGCGGCGCTTGGCCAGGAATTCCGGGAGCTCAGGCGCGCGCTGATGCGCCAGGTGCGTGGCGGCGCGCTGACCGCCGACCAGGCGCGGAAGGCCGTCGAAATCCTGCGCAAGGCGCGCGGCGAGATCGAAGGGCTGTAGGGACCTCTTCCATCCCTTCGGAAACAGAAAGCCGGAGCGCGAGCTCCGGCTTTTCATTTTACGTCGAGAGGAAGATGCGCGGCCGTGAGCCTGCGCCTCCGGATCAGCCCCGGCGGCCGCGACGTTCGCGTGTGGGTGCGGCGTTGCCGGCGCCCGCGGTCTTGTTGCGCATCGGCCCGATGCGCTCGACAATGGTCTCGATCGTCGGGCGCGGGCCGCGGACATGGCCGTCGACGGCCTTGCGCATCGCCGCGAGGTGCTCGCAGGAGGTGCCGCAGCAGCCGCCGATGATCTTCGCCCCGGCGTCGATGGCGAGCCGCGCATAGTCGGCCATCAGCGGCGGCGTGCCGGAATAGTGGATCTCCGTGCCGCGGAATTCGGGAATGCCGCAATTGCCCTTGACGATGACGATCGCGTCGGGATCGGCGTCGGTCATGTCCAGGAGCGAGGAGAGGATGTCGGAGGCGCCGACGCCGCAATTGGCGCCGACGGCGAAGGGGCCGTCGCCGACGTCCTTTGCCACGCCGTGGATGTCCTTCGGGTGCAGCCCCATCATGGTCTTGCCGGCCGTGTCGAATGACCCGGTATAAACGAAGGGCAGGCCGACGCGGCTTGCGGCCTCGGCTGCGGCGCGGATCTCCTCCGGCGCCGACATGGTCTCGATCCAGGCGACGTCCGCGCCGCCGGCCTTCAGCCCCTCGATCTGTTCGACGAAGGCGTCGACCGCGTCCTCGTAGGAGAGTGCGCCAAGCGGTTGCAGGAGCTCGCCGGTCGGGCCGACCGAGCCGGCGACGATCACCTTGCGGCCGGCCTTGTCGGCGACCGAGCGGGCGATCTCGGCGGCGCGCCGGTTGAGTGTGAAGACGCGGTCCTCGGCGTGGTGCAGCTTCAGGCGATGGCGGGTGCCGCCGAAGGAATTGGTGAGGATGATGTCCGCGCCAGCATCGATGAAGTCCTGGTGCAGCTTGACGATCTTTTCCGGCGCGCTCTCGAGCCACAGTTCCGGCGCCTCGCCGGATTCAAGCCCCATGGCGAAAAGGTTCGTCCCCGTGGCGCCGTCGGCGAGGAGGACGCCCTTTTCGGCAAGGAGGGCGGCGAGCGGATGGACTGCGGCAGTCATGGAAATCTCCGGAAATGTCTGACTGTAGATATAAAGATTTCTTTATGTCAGGTCAACGTGCGCGCTCGAGACGATCGAGAGTGCCGAAGGCGGAAGCGCACAAAAAGAGGGCCGGCTGGGCCGGCCCTGAGTGCCATGAACGGAACAGGTCAGGCCATGGTGTGGTCGACCGGGGTCACCATCGCCGAGATGACGTTCTGGATGTCGACGGCGCCCAGCGGCTTGCCCGCGGCGTCGACGACATGGGCGCGGTTCTGCGCGTTGTCGGTCATTTCCTTGGCGGCGATCTCGAGAACGGTGCCCGACAGGATCGGCAGCCCCTGCGGCCCGGCGCCGTTCAGGGGCGACATCACCATGTCGATCGAGATGACGCGGCCGCGGTTGACCTCGCGCACGAAGCTCGAAATGTACTCGTCGGCGGGCCTCAGCACGATCTCCTGCGCGGTGCCCTGCTGCACCACCTCGCCGTCGCGCAGGATGGCGATGCGGTCGCCGAGCCTGAGCGCCTCGTCGAGGTCGTGGGTGATGAAGACGATGGTCTTGCGGATCTCCTTCTGGAGGTCGAGCAGCACCGACTGCATGTCCATGCGGATTAGCGGGTCGAGCGCCGAGAAGGCCTCGTCCATCAAGAGGATCGGGGCATCGTTGGTGAGTGCGCGGGCGAGGCCGACGCGCTGCTGCATCCCCCCTGACAGCTGGTTCGGGTAGGAGTTCTCGAAGCCGTCGAGGCCGACGCGCGAGATCCAGCGACGCGCCTGCTCCTCCTGCTGCGGTCGCGGCACGCCCTGGATCTCCAGGCCGTAGACCGTGTTCTCGAGCACGGTGCGGTGCGGCAGGAGCGCGAATTTCTGGAACACCATCGCTGTCTTGTGGCGGCGGAATTCGCGCAGCTCGAGGTCGCTCATCTTCACCACGTCCTCGTCGCCGACGATGACCTCGCCGGCGGTCGGATCGATCAGCCGGTTGATGTGGCGGATGAGCGTGGACTTGCCGGAGCCCGAAAGGCCCATGACGACCTGGACGCCGCCGCCCGGCATGTCGATGTTGATGTCCTTGAGGCCGAGCACGTGGTCGTGGCGCTCCTTCAGTTCGGCCTTGGTCATCCCGCCTTTGACCGCGTCCACGTATCGCTCCGGCGTCGAACCGAAAATCTTGTAGAGATGGCGGACGGAGATGCCGATGTTCTTGTGGTCAGCCATGGACGACCTCCAGATGGCGCTGAAGCCTCTTGCCGTAGGCCTGGCTGACGCGGTCGAAGATGATGGCGATGCCGACGATGGCGAGGCCGTTGAAGATGCCGAGTGTGAAGTACTGGTTGGCGATCGACTTCAGGACCGGCAGGCCGAGTCCCTGAACCCCGATCATCGAGGCGACCACGACCATGGCGAGCGCCATCATGATGGTCTGGTTCACGCCGGCCATAATGGTCGGCAGCGCCAGCGGCATCTGCACATTTTTCAACCGCTGCCAGCTCGATGAACCGAAGGCGTCGGCCGCCTCGAGGACGTCCTTGTCGACGAGCCTGATGCCGAGATTGGTAAGGCGGATGATTGGCGGGATGGCGTAGACCATGACGGCGATCAGCCCCGGCACGCGGCCGATGCCGAGAAGCATGACGACCGGAATCAGGTAGACGAAGCTCGGCATCGTCTGCATCACGTCGAGGATCGGGTTGATGAAGGCCTGCACCCGGTTCGAGCGGGCCATCAGGATGCCGATCGGGATGCCGAAGACGATGGCGAGAAGCGTCGCGACCACCGTCATGGCGATGGTCTTCATCGTGTCGTCCCACATGCCGAAATAGCCGATCACCAGCAGCGTCGCCACCACGCCGGCCGTCACTTTCAGGCTGCGGCTGGCAAGCCATGCGATCGCTGCGAAGGCAAGGATGACGAGAGGCCAGGGGGACTGGACGAGCAGTCTTTCCACCCACAACATGAACCATTGCACGGGTTTGAGCGCGGCTTCAAAGTAGTCGCCGTAAGCCCGCGTGAAATCACGGAATCCAAGGTCGATGGACTTCTTGAGCGCAGTCAGGCTTGCGTCGTCCATCGCGGGAAATTTCTTGAGCCAGTCCATGTGCCGCTCCTGTCTCGCTCGGATCGTCAGCAGGACCGGCCGGCCGCATGCGGCGCCCGGCCGGAACGGGGATGGCGGGCTTTCGGCCCGCCATCGTCATCCAGCGGATTACATCAGCGACTTCTTGACCTTCTCGGCCGCCTCCGGCGAGACCCACTGCGTCCAGATGTCCTCGTGGTTCTGCAGGAAGTACTTCGCGCCAGCCTCGCCGGTCGCCTGGTTGTCGGTCATCCAGGCGAGCAGCTTGTTGACGGTGGAGTTCGGCCACGAGCGCTTGGTCAGGTACTCGTAGGCCGGGCCGGCAGCCTGCTTGAAGCGGTCGGTGACGAGCGTGTAGACCTCCGACTTGGACCAGGCGTTCTTCTTCGGGTCCGGGCAGTCGGTGATCGACGTGCAGCGGTCCCATTCCTCCTTGTCGTGCTCGACGCCGTGGTCGAGCTTCACCATCTCGTACTTGCCGAGGATGGCGGTCGGCGCCCAGTAATAGCCGAGCCATGGCTTCTGGCTCTCGTAGGCCTTGGCGATCGATCCGTCGAGGCCGGCAGCCGAACCGGTTTCCACGGTCACGAAGCCCTTGTCGGCCGCGCCATAGGCCTTGAAGAGGTTGGTGGTGATGATGCGGCAGCCCCAGCCTTCGGGGCAGTTGTAGACCGCGCCCTTGCTCGGGTCTTCCGGGGCGGGGAAGAGTTCGGGGTGCGACAGCGCATCGTCGATCGACTTGATCTCCGGATGAGCCTCGGCGAAGTATTTGGGGATCCACCAGCCTTCGACGCCGCCGTCGGAAAGCGACTCGACGGCATAGTGCAGCTTGCCTTCGGCGACCGAGGCGTCGAGCAGGGTGCGCAGCGAGTTGATCCAGGCTTCCGGGGCGACGTCCGGTTCCTGTTTCTCCACCATCGAGGTGAGCGTCGGCGTGGTGTCGCCGGCCACGAGCTCGGCATCGCAGCCGTAGCCTTCCCTGAGGATGATGGCGTCGATGTTGGCCAGTACTTCGGCCGATGCCCAGTTCATGTTGGCGATGGTGACGCGGCCGCATTCCTCGGCCGAGGCGGCGCCGGCCAGCCCCATCGTCAGGCCGGCGGCGAGAATCGTGGAAGCAATAAGCTTCTTCATTGTGCAAGACCTCCCAGTCTCATCGTGAGCAGTGACGTTTCCCTTTTCGATAGCTCCGGCCACTGCCTTTCCCGGAACCCGATCGTTTCTTGGCGGCAATCCCGCATTCGTGGAATTGAAAACCAGCCCGGTCCTGCATCATGTCGCATTGGCGACATATTCGGGCGCATGCGCGCCCACCGGGCATTTGTTCAAGCCATGGCAGGACATCCCCGTTGAGGTTCAAGCCTACGGCACTGCGGCGAGAAATCAACCTTTGCGTCAGGACGACGGTCGCGACAGCTGCCATTCGATGACAGCGGCGACACACGCGGGAATAATTCCGCGATTCACCAAAGCTTAGGGTTTCAATAACGCTCCGGTAAGAATGTCCGGGGTAAAAGAGACCGCGGCGGGAGACCTCCGCCGACCGCTCCGGATCAGGTTCTGCGTACCGGAGTGCTGCGGTCCTTGCGCGTTTCTGCGAGGACGCCAGGCGTATTTTGGCAGGCCGCACCGATCGACTAGATCGGTGCGGCCTTCGCGTTTTTCAAACTATCCGAATGGCTTGCGGCCGTTTGATCGCTCGAGATGGCAACGCGTCCAACGGCGCGCGTCGCGATTTCGAGCGAGAGCCTTTCGTCTCAGCCGGCAGACCAGGTGCGCACGAAGGAGATGCGGCCGCCGCCCATCTGATTGTCGCGGGAGCGGGCGGAGGGGCCGCGGCCGTGCCACGCGATGTGAACGCGATTTTGACGGTTGAAGATGAAGAGCATGACGTGTGTCCGAAACGAGAGGGAATGCCGGGTGATGCGTGGGAGGGCCGCATCGGCGGCGCTTATACGCCCGCGCCTGTCGCGCGGAAAGACCGAAATCGGCCGCGCCATGTCGCATTCGCGCTCGTGCAACATTCCGCCGCCGGACGATGCTCGCGGTGGTCCGGGAAAGGTTGCCGGCGGGGCGCAAATCGGCCATGGCATGAGGGAGGGAGGGACGGGCGATGACGCGGGCATTGATGCTGCAGGGGACGGGCTCGGACGTAGGCAAGACCGTGCTCGTCGCCGGTTTCTGCCGGCTGGCGGCCAATCGCGGGCTCACCGTGCGCCCGTTCAAGCCGCAGAACATGTCCAACAACGCGGCCGTTGCCGACGATGGCGGCGAGATCGGCCGGGCGCAGTGGCTGCAGGCGCTCGCTGCGCGGGTGCCCGCGTCCATTCACATGAACCCGGTGCTGCTCAAGCCGCAGAGCGAGACCGGCAGCCAGATCGTCGTCCACGGCAAGGTGGCGGGGCAGGCCGGCGGGCGCGACTACCAGGCGCTGAAGCCGAAGCTCGCTGCCGCCGTGCTCGACAGCTTCGCCGAGGTGTCGCGCGGCGCCGATCTCGTCCTCGTCGAGGGCGCGGGCTCGCCGGCCGAAATCAACCTGCGCGCAGGCGACATCGCCAATATGGGGTTTGCGACCCGCGCCGGCGTGCCGGTGATCCTCGTCGGCGACATCGACCGCGGAGGGGTGATCGCCTCGCTGGTCGGCACCCATGCGGTCCTCGACGCGATCGACCGGGCGATGGTGCGCGGCTTCCTCATCAACAAGTTCAGGGGCGACGTGTCGCTGTTCGATGAGGGGCTCGCTGCGATCACGCGTTTCACCGGCTGGCGCTCCTTCGGGGTCGTGCCGTGGCTGAAGGCGGCCGCCCGGCTTCCGGCGGAGGATTCCGTCGCGCTCGAGCGGCTGGCGCGCGGCGCGTCGGGCAGGCTGAAGGTCGCCGTGCCGGTCTTCGGCCGGATCGCCAATTTCGACGATCTCGATCCGCTGGGGGCCGAGGCCGCGGTCGAGCTCGTCTTCGTGCGGCGCGGAGAGCGCATCCCGGCCGACGCGGCGCTCGTCGTCCTGCCCGGCTCGAAGGCGACGATTGCCGATCTCGCCGACCTGCGCGCGCAGGGCTGGGATGCGGACATCCTCGCCCATCACCGTCGCGGCGGCCGCGTCGCCGGCATCTGCGGCGGGTTCCAGATGCTCGGCCGGCGGGTGACCGACCCCCGCGGGATCGAGGGTGAGGTGCGCGCGGCCGACGGTCTCGGCCTTCTTGACGTCGAGACCGAGCTCGGCCCGGAAAAGACGGTACGCAACGTGGCCGCTCGCACCGTAGCGGGCAGCCTGCCGCTCTCCGGCTACGAGATCCATCTCGGCGTCACCCGCGGACCGGACTGCGCGCGGCCCTTCGCGCTGATCGATGGTCGGCCTGACGGCGCGGTGTCGGCCGACGGCCGCGTCTTCGGCACCTATCTCCACGGGCTGTTCACATCGGATGCCTATCGCGCCCGGCTCCTGTCGGAATTCGGCGCCACCGCGTCCGCAAATTACCGCGAGGAGGTCGATGCGGCGCTCGATGAGATCGCCGCCGAACTCGACCGGCTGGTCGGCCTCGACGCGCTCCTGGGCGTCGCCGAGAGGGTGCGCTGAGGTTGCCGCGGCGATTGACTCGACTCCGGGCCGGCAGTATCCCTCATGAGGCCGATGGTTCCATGGCGGCGAAAGCTGCCGGGATCAAAAAGGGAATGTGACGGGATGGACCCATTCAGGGCATCCCAATCGCAGCCGACCCCGCGACTGTAGAGCGGCGAGGCGCACGTCACCCGAAGGCGGAGCGAGACGGACGAACCGGCAATGGTGCCGGACCCGGCTGGCGAGGCCCGAGGGATGAGCCACTGGCGTGGCGGCATGAACAACCGGGCGCGGACGCCTCCTGATCTACGAATCGTCCCGCTCTCATGACCGCAATCACGCCGGGAAGGCCGACTGGCGCCGAGGACGACGCAAGCCGTCCCGACCCGCGAGCCAGGAGACCTGCCATAGGCAAACGGACGCATGTCCGGACCCCAGGGAGGGGTGCTCCCTCAGGCCATTCACGGAGGTTGTCATGGCTGTGAAAACTGTCTCCTCGGCGCAGGTCAGCGCCAGCGCCCGCCAGCAGGCGGGTCTCATCGCGCTCCTTCTCGGCGCCGTTCTCGTCTTCGGCGTCGGCCTTGCGCACTCGGAAGCGCTGCACGACGCCGCGCACGACACGCGCCATTCCTACGGCTTTCCCTGCCACTGAGGAGCTTTCCCTATGATCGTCAGATTGCTCCTGGCGGCTCTTGCCGCCGGGCTCGTCGCCGGCTTGGCGATGACGCCCGCCCAGTATGTCAAGGTCGTGCCCCTTATCCTCGAGGCGGAAACCTACGAGGTCGCCGAGGCGCCCGGGCATAGCCACGGCGCCGAAACCGCTCCCCCCGCGGAAGACGCGACCGCCCACGCCCATTCCCATGAGCACGAGGACGGCGACGGCTCCATGTTCGGCATGGGCCGGCTCGGCGACACGCTGGTCGCCAACCTCGTCGCCGGCGCCGGCTTCGCGCTTCTTCTCGGCGGCGTTGCCCTCGTCCTCGGCATCGGCTTCCCGAAAGGCCGGGAGGCGGTGACGCGGGGGCTGATGCTCGGTGCCGCCGGCTGGTTCGCGGTACAGCTCGCGCCGAGCTTCGGTCTGCCGCCGGAACTGCCGGGCTTCCCGTTCGTCGACCTCGCAACCCGCCAGATCTGGTGGCTTTCCGCCGTCGTCCTTTCCGCCGCCGGGCTCTATCTCCTGGTGTTGAGGCCGGAATGGGTAGCGAAGGTCGCCGGCGTCGCGCTGATCGTCGCGCCGCACGTCTACGGCGCGCCGCAGCCCGAGGACATTTCGAGCGCGGTGCCGGCCCTGCTCGCCTCCGAGTTCACCTCGGCGGCGCTGGCGACGACGCTGTTCTTCTGGCTCGTCCTCGGCGGGGTGATGGGCTACCTCTTCTCGCGGGTCGAAGGCGACGCGGTGTGAGCGAGGGCCTCGCCCGGGCGACGCTCGTTCTCGGCGGCGCACGCTCGGGCAAATCCGCCTTCGCCGAGAAGCTGGCCGAAGCGGCGTCGCCGTCGCGCATCTATCTCGCCACCGGCACGGCCGGGGACGGGGAGATGGCGGCGCGCATCGCCCATCACCGCGCCCGGCGCGGCGCCGGCTGGCGTACCGTCGAGGAACCGCTCGATCTGGCCGGGGCGTTGGCGAAGGCTGACCACGAGCGCGTGCCGGTGATCGTCGACTGCCTGACCCTCTGGGTCACCAACCTGATGCTCGGCGGCCACGACGTGGACACCGCGACGCAGAAGCTCTGCGACACGCTTGCCGGCCTCGAGGGGCCGGCCATCATCGTCTCCAACGAAGTCGGCCTCGGCATCGTGCCCGACAACGCCATGGCGCGGGAATTCCGCGACCATGCCGGTCGCGTCAACCAGCGCGTCGCCGCCGCCGCCGACAGGGTCTATTTCATCGCGGCCGGACTGCCGCTGAAAATGAAGGGATAGGACATGGCTTTCCCCGCCGCGCATGGCAAGATCCCCGCCACCGTCATCACCGGCTTCCTCGGCGCCGGCAAGACCACGCTCATCCGCCACATCCTGTCCGAGGCGCGTGGCAAGCGCATTGCGCTCATCATCAACGAGTTCGGCGATCTCGGCGTCGACGGCGAGGTGCTGCGCGGCTGCGGCGCGGAGGCCTGCACGGAGGACGATATCGTCGAGCTCACCAACGGCTGCATCTGTTGCACCGTGGCAGACGACTTCATCCCGACCATGGAGAAGCTCCTCGCGCGCGACCGGGCGCTCGACCACATCGTCATCGAGACGTCAGGTCTCGCGCTGCCGCAGCCGCTCGTCGCCGCCTTCAACTGGCCGGGCATCAAGACACGGGTGACCGTCGACGGCGTCATAACCGTGGTCGACAGTGCCGCCGTCGCCGCCGGACGCTTCGCCGACGACCATGACAGGCTCGCAGCGCAGCGCGCCGCGGACGAGAGCCTCGACCACGACCGCCCGATCGAGGAGCTGTTCGAGGACCAGCTCACCGCCTCCGACCTGATCGTCCTCAACAAGGCCGATCTGGTCGGCGCCGGAGAGATGGCGGCGATCCGCGCCGACATTGCCGGCCACCTCAAGCGCCAGCCGGCCATGGTCGAGGCGCGCAACGGCGTCGTCGCGCCGGAAGTCCTCCTCGGGCTCGGCGTCGGCACCGAGGACGACATCGCCAACCGCAAGTCGCACCACGAATTGGAGCACGAGGGCGGCGACCACGACCACAATCACGACGAGTTCCGTTCCTTCATCGTCGAGACCGGCGCGATCGGCGATCCGGCGGGCTTCCAGTCCGCGCTGAAGGAGGTGATCGCCCGACACGACATCCTTCGGCTAAAAGGGTTTGCGGACGTCTCCGGCAAGCCGATGCGGCAGGTGGTGCAGGCCGTCGGCGCGCGCATCGACGGCTATTTCGACCGCCCGTGGGGCAGCGGCGAGGCGCGCGGCACGCGGCTCGTCGTCATCGGCCTCCACGAGATGGACGAGGTGGCGATCCGCGCCGACATCGCGGCGATCTCCGGATAGGCCGATGCATCTCCTCGCCGCGCAGAAGGGGACGCTGGCCGACGAGGGCGAGGCGCTCGACCTCGTGCAGACGCCGGGCGACATCGTCTTCCTCTCGGCGGCCGACACCGAACTCGGCGCCGTCGCCGCCGCACGGGCGGGGACAGGTGCGCTCGCGTGGCGGCTTGCCAGCCTCGCGCAGCTTCGCCACCCGATGTCGGTCGACACCTATGCGGCAAAGACGATCGCCAAGGCGCGGCTCGTCATCGTCCGCGCGCTCGGGGGGCTGAGCTATTTTTCCTACGCGCTCGAAGCGTTCCATGCGGCCGCCGTTTCGGCGGGGGCGCTGATCGCGATCCTGCCGGGCGACGACAAGCCTGATCCGGGGCTCGACGCCTATTCGACGCTTGATCCGGCCTTGCGGCATGGGCTTGCCGCCTATCTCGTCGAGGGCGGGGCGAGCAACATGGCGCTGTTCGTCGAGGCGGCCGAAGCGATCGTCGCCGGCGCAGTGCCACCGGCTCCGGCGGCGCCGCTGATCCGCGCGGGGCTCTACTGGCCGGGCGCGGCTGCGCCGACGATCGCGGACCTGCGCGCCGGCCTCTCCCGTCAGGGAGTGCAAGCCGGTTGGCGCGAGGGCGCACCGGTCGCGGCCATCGTCTTCTACCGGGCGCTGGTCCAGAGCGGGCAGACGGCGCCGGTCGACGGGCTGATCAAGGCATTGCGCGAGGAGGGCCTTAATCCGCTCCCCGTCTTCGTCTCCAGCCTCAAGGACGAGGTCTCTGCCGCCACTGTTGCCAGTCTTTTCGCCGAGGCCGCGCCGGACGTGGTGATCAATGCCACCGGCTTCGCCGTGTCCGCCCCGGGGGCGGCGACGGCGGGCACGGTGCTGGAAGCGACCGGCGCGGTCGTGCTGCAGGCCGTCTTCTCGTCGGGCAGTCGCGAGGCTTGGGCGGCGTCGCACCAGGGCATGAATGCGCGCGACCTCGCCATGTACGTGGCTTTGCCCGAGGTGGACGGGCGCGTCTTGTCGCGCGCGGTCTCCTTCAAGGCGGCGGCGAGCTACGACGCGCGGGTGGAGGCGAACATCGTCGCCCATGCGCCGGACGAGGGCCGGACGCGTTTCGTCGCAAGGCTCGCGGCGAACTGGGCGAGGCTCAGGCGGAAGCCTGCGAGCGAGCGACAGGTCGCCATCGTGCTCGCCAATTATCCGAACCGCGACGGGCGTATCGCCAACGGCGTCGGGCTCGATACGCCGGCCGGCACCGTCGAGGCGCTGAAGGCGATGCGGGACGCGGGCTACGACATAGCCGGCCTGCCGGAGACGGGCGACGATCTGGTGGCGATGCTGCGTGCCGGGCCGACCAACCGGATGATCGCGGGACGGAGCGGCGGTGCGGAGCTTTCGCTCGAGGCCTACGAGGCGTTCTTCGCGACGCTGCCGGCAGAGGTGCGCGCGGCGGTTTCGGCGCGATGGGGCGACCCGCAGGGCGATCCGTTTTTTGCCGGCGGCGTCTTCCGGCTGCCGCTCCTCTCCTTCGGCAAGGCGCGCGTCGGCATCCAGCCGGCGCGCGGCTACAACATCGATCCCAAGGCGACCTACCACGACCCGGACCTCGTGCCGCCGCACGGCTATTTCGCCTTCTACGCGTTCCTGAGGGAATCGGTCGGTGTCGACGCGATCGTCCATATGGGCAAGCACGGCAATCTCGAATGGCTGCCCGGCAAGGCGCTGGCCCTGTCGGAGGCCTGCTATCCCGAGGCCGTTCTCGGTCCGGTGCCGCACGTCTATCCCTTCATCGTCAACGATCCGGGCGAGGGCACACAGGCCAAGCGCCGCACCTCGGCGGTGATCGTCGACCATCTGACACCGCCGTTGACACGCGCCGAGAGCTACGGGGCGCTCGCCGATCTCGAAGGGCTCGTCGACGAATATTACGAGGCGGCCGGTCATGATCCGCGGCGGCTGAAGCTGCTCAAGGCGCAGATCCTCGATCTCGTGCGCGACATCGGCCTCGATGCGGATGCGGGGATCGATGCGGGCGACGCCGACGACCTCGCGCTCGCCAAGCTCGACGCCTTCCTCTGCGATCTGAAGGAAATGCAGATCCGCGACGGCCTGCACGTCTTCGGCGTTTCGCCCGAAGGGCGGCTCCTGACCGATCTCGTCGTCGCACTCGCCCGTCTGCCGCGCGGTGAGGGCGCCAA
>Ga0065721_10052145_pt1 | contig 12583 bp, 9 predicted proteins | sample Mesricmetagenome_FD_59108 | JGI IMG/M metagenome (GOLD analysis project Ga0065721, IMG submission 59108) | Mesophilic microbial community from rice straw/compost enrichment Sample: eDNA_1 v2 (version 2) | ecosystem: Engineered > Solid waste > Grass > Composting > Bioreactor | place: USA: Davis... | reverse complement strand
ACCGCCACCTGGCCTTCGCCCATCCGCTTGATGATGTCGCTGCCGTCGATATCAACGATGCGGGCGGCGCCATGCGTGTTATCGGTGCGGATCGGGATCTGCCAGCCCTGCCACGAACGGGCATTGATCCCCATCGATTGCAGGGCGATCGCCAGCAGGCCAGATGTTACCTGCTCGCCGGATGCCACGACGGCATCGTACTCACGCGCATCATAAAAAGGCGACGAAGCACCGTTGACCTTTGGTGTTTCCTGGACCCAGCCGACCAGTTCGTTTGTCTTGCCGGACATCGCCGAAACCACCACGGCCACTTCATGGCCGGCGGCGACTTCGCGTTTGACGTGGCGCGCGACATTGTGGATGCGTTCGAGATTGGCGACGGACGTGCCGCCGAATTTCATGACGATGCGAGCCATACGACAAACCATTCGTTCGCCCGGACCTTGGGAGCGCCCCGGCGTCTGCTGACAAGAATCTTGGACGCCCGCCCACAGGCGGGATCAACAAGTTGCCGGTCTCATATCGAAAAGGGTTTGCCGGTGCAATGCCTCCAAAGGCCGCAAACGGTACGGCTCCCAGGCTTATCATCGGCCCACAGAAGAAGGGCCGCTCTGCGCGGCCCTTCGTGTTCATTCAGATGGAATATCGATCAGCCCGGATTCGGCAGTGCCGGGCATCCCGGGCCGCGCGGACGATCGGTCGGGCATGGGTCCGCACTACCGCCACCACGGTCCGGCCGGCGGATCTCGCGGTTCCTGTCGCGGTCGCGCGCATTGTCACGATCCCTGTCGCGATCGCGGGCCTGTTCCCGACCCCGGTCCCGGTCCCGATCACGGGCTTGGTCACGATCCCGATCACGGTCCCAGCGTGGGGGTGCCGGCGGCTGCCGATCGCCAGGGCGCCATTCGCCGCGGTCCCGGTTGCGATCACGGTCACGATCCCATCCGCCGCGATCGCGGTCACGGTCGCGTTCCCAGCGCGGCGGCGGCGGCAGCGGACGTTCCGAACGCCAGTCGTAGCGGCGCCAGCGGTCGCGCTCGCGGTAGAAGTCGCGGTCGCGATAATGGCGGCCCCAATAGGTGTTGACGTCGAAGGTCACCGTCGGGATGCCGAGGCCGCGATAATAATCCGGCGCGATGTAGACCCGGTTGGAGCGATAGGTCGCCTGGATATAGTTACCCGACACCCAGCCGCGTCCACCAGCAAAGGATACGTCGCACCAGTTGACCGTGCTCATGCAGCCATTGATCGTGATCGGAGAACCGACCGGAATGACCACTACGGCCGGGTACTGCGTGCTCGGCCCGGAACGCATATTCACGTTGGCGGTTGCCTGGCCACGCACGGCCGCATCTGCGATAGTCGGCGCAACGAACATGGCGCCGATCGCTGCAAGCGACATCAGAAATTTATTCACTTGGGCTTCCTCCTGAGAAACCAACAAAAGTCCAAGCAGGTTCATGACCCTGGACCACCACGCCTAACAATGTCGTGGCCGCACCATAGTTCCCTGAGCGTCCTGAACCGTCGATGAATGATGTTCCCGCCCTCATTCACGCCGGCTGGCGCGCCGGCCCGGTGGACTGCCGCTCGGCAATGCGGCAGGCGAGTTCCACACGTCGTGCCGGATGCGCAAGCCCGGTCAGCGACTCCCTCAACAGGTCGAGCGCCACCCCGCCGAGCTCCCGCATCGGGATATGCACGGTGGTCAGCGGCGGATTGAGGAAGGCTGCTTGCGGCAGGTCGTCCATGCCCATCACCGAAACGTCGCCCGGCACCGTGTAACCCATCTGCTGCACGCCCATCATCGCGCCGACGGCGAGACTATCACCGGCCGTGAGTACGGCGGTGAAATCAAGCCCGCGCTTCTTCACCCGCTCACTCACCGCCTGCGCCGCAAGCTCTGGCAGCCAGTCGTCCACCTGCACCACCAGATCGTCGGGACAGTCGAGGCGATGCTGCCGAAACGCATCCTGCCAGCCTTCCCGGCGCCGCTCGATGGTGCGTCGCCCCGGACGCATCAGGAACAGGATGCGCTCGTGGCCAAGCCGGATCAGGTAGTCGGTAGCAACATGCGCTGCGGAGCGATTGCAGGGTGACACGCTGGAAAGCAGCATGTTCGGATCGTCGCCATTGATCAGCACCACCGGCTTGCTGAAGCCGCGCGTCGCCTTGAGGATCCCTTCGTCGTCAACCGTCAGAAACAGCAGACCAGCGACATCCGGGTCGGCGCGGGCATCGTCCAGAACCAGCTTTTCTTCCGCCTGGTCGGCAATGGCGCGGGTAACGATCTCCAGCCCCAGCGCCTGCGCCCGGTCGCGCAAGCCTTCCAGCACATAGAGTGTGAACTGGTTGCGGACATAGTCGATCATGGCCGCACTTGAGGCGGCCAGCACCACCTTCTTGCCGGCGACGGAGGCGGAAACGGAATAGTTGCTGTCCTTGGCCGCCTCCAGGATCCGCTCTCGGATATCCGGTCGCACGCCTTTCTCGCCGGCAAGCGCGCGCGAAACCGTGCTCAGCGACACTCCAACCTTGTCGGCAATATCCTCCAGCCGAACGCGTCGGCTCTTCTTGCCGCGCTTTCCCGGAACGACACTTGCAGCCATGCAACCCTCCCCACTTCTCATGCGCAACCTGCAAAAAATTTTCATATTGCGCAATCAATTTCCGAATGTTTTGATAGCTTACCGTCCGGAGAGACGGATGAATGATGCTGCCTTCTTCGCGGGGCGGTCATGGGAGGAGATATACGATGGGCCTGTCCGCCCGGGACATTCGTCACAAGCTCGACCTTTTGGTGGCCGGCATGACCGGGCTCAAGGCCGATGGTCGCTTTCACGAACCCAATCTCGATGGCACGGCCGGTGACTATATCTCTTTCGACAGCTGGGAATGGCCGCAGGGCGTTGGCCTTTACGGCCTGATCCGCCTTTGGCTCTTCACCGGCAACGATGACCTGAAGACGCTGATCGAGAATTGGTACACCTCGCGGATCGAGGCCGGCCTGCCGACGCTCAACGTCAACACCACCGCGCCGATGCTCGGCCTTTCCGTCCTCTGGCGAGAAACCAGGGATCCCCGCTGGCAGCCGGTTCTGGACGCCTGGGCCAATCGCGTCATGAGCGAAATGGGTCGCACCCACGAAGGCGCCTTCGAACACCACGTCTCCGACAAGGTGAACAACGACGAGCTCTGGGACGACACGCTGTACATGGTCGCCCTCTTCCTCGCCTCTTACGGCCAGGCAAGCGGCCGGAGCGAACTCGTGGATGAAGCGGCGCGCCAGTTCCTCGTCCACACCCGTTACCTCGCCGACAGGAAGACCGGCCTCTGGTTCCACGGCTGGACCTTCCAGGGCCACCACAATTTCGCTGAAGCCCGCTGGGCGCGCGGCAATGCCTGGATCACCGCCGGCATGCTCGACCTGTTCGATCTCGCCGAGATGCCGGCCCCGGTGAAGGATTACCTGCTCGGCGTCCTGATCGCCCAGGTCAACGCGCTGCTGCCTTTGCAAACCGCATCCGGTGCCTGGCGCACCCTGCTGGACGATCCAAGCTCATATGAAGAGATTTCCGCGACGGCCGGCTTCGGTTACGGCCTCCTGAAAGGCTATCGCCTCGGCCTCGGCACGCCGGAATGGCGCACGGCTGGCCTGAAGGCAGTGAAAGCGGTGCTCGCCAACATCGACGCGAGCGGCACCGTCCTCAACGTTTCTTATGGTACGCGCATGGGCCATGATCTCCAGTTTTACCGGGATATCCCGATCCAGCCGACCGGCTACGGCCAGGCGCTGGCGATCCTCTGCCTGTCGGAAGCCATCCGGCATGTGGACGCTCATGGCGACGAACAGGAGCAGGCGGCATGACGATGAAGGTTCTCTACGGGGCAGGCCCCAACGACATCAAGACATACGACACGCAGCGCCTGCGTGACGAATTCCTGATGGAAGACCTCTTCCAGGCCGACAAGGTGAGTTTCACCTATACCCATGTCGACCGCCTCATTGTTGGCGGCGCGGTCCCGGTTTCCTCGACCTTGTCCTTTGGCTCCGGCGAGGACATCGGCACGCCTTGTCTTCTGTCGGCACGCGAAATGGGCATCGCCAATCTCGGTGGCGTCGGCACGATCACCGTCGACGGCCAGAACTTCACGCTGGAAAACCGCGACGTGCTTTACCTCGGCCGCGGCGCGAAGGAGATTTCCGCCCAAAGCACCGACGGCGCCAATCCGGCACGCTTCTACATGAATTCCGTGCCGGCCGGCGCCGATATCCCGCACCGGCTGATCAAGCGCGCCGAGTCCAAGATGCTGACTTTCGGCGAGGCCAAGCGCGCCAACCTGCGCAATCTGCGCATGTACATCCACCCGGAGGTCGCGCCCTCCTGCCTGCTGCTCCTCGGCATCACCGATCTCGGCGACGGCAATGTCTGGAACACCATGCCGCCCCACCTGCACGAGCGGCGCATGGAAGCCTATTGCTATTTCGACCTGCCGGAAGACGAGCGCGTCATCCACATCATGGGCCGTCCGGACGAAACGCGCCACCTCGTCGTCAAGAACCTTGATGCGGTGCTGTCGCCGGCCTGGTCCATCCACATGGGCGCCGGCACCTCGCCCTATGCCTTCGTCTGGGGAATGACCGGCGAAAACCAGGAATACAACGACGTGGCGCCGGTCGCGCTGAAGGAACTGAGATAAGCATTGCCATGAACCCCGAAGCGAACTGGATGCGCAAACCTTTAAAGCCGGGCGATGCCGTCCGATACTGGCAGCTCGGCCGTATTGCCGAGGAACGCTTCGACGTGCCGGACGCTCCGATGAAGGGGGAAATGGACCCCTTTTTCTTCCTGACGAAGGTCAAGAACTTCATCCCGCACGAATATCCCTGTCGCACCATCTTTGCCGAGAACTATCGCGGCAAGCGTCCGGATGTGCGCGGCGAATTTGAAGCTGCGCGCTGGTGGCTGCCGTTCGGCTCGCCGCGGCTTGATCTGTCCGGCTTCTGGTTCCGCCCTACCCGGCTCGCCACCTGGAGCCGCACCTATATCGAGGCCGATAGCGCCGGCACGGCGAAGATCCGGCTGGGCACCTGCGGCGGCGCGGTTATCTGGTTGAACGGCACCGAAATCGGCTGGATGGCACCCTATAGCCGCAACCTCGAAGCCAAGCAGGAATTCGAACTGCCGCTCGAAGCCGGTCTCAACGAGATCGTCATCTTCTTCGATGACCTCGCCGAACGCGATGCGCGTTACTTCTACCAGTTCGACTTTCTGTCGGGCCCGGCCGCCAGGGTCGCCATCCCCGTGCCTGTTGCAGGTGCTGTCGCCGAGAGCCTGGAAACGGCACTCGACGGCATGCATCTCGACCGCCAGCATTATTTCGGCGGCGACATCACCGTCCTTTTCGCCGAGCCGCTGCCGATCGATGTCGAGGTCAACGTGGCGATCGAAGGCGACTTCATGTCCCGCGAGCGCTTCGATTACGATTTTGCGCTACCGGCCGGCTCCAGCAGCCTCAATGTCGGCCCGTCCGACAAGGCACCAGCCGACTTCCGCCACCTGCGCGTCACGCTGAATGCCGGCGGCTTCGTTGCCGCCCGCTCCGTCGGGGTGGAAATCTGCCATGCTGCCCGCCAGGGCGAGCCACCCGCCTCGCTGGCCGACCGCATCACGGAAACGCTCGCGGAAGTGTCCGAATATTCCGAACGCGACACGGTCCGTGCCTTCGCCCGCCTTGCGAGCGGCCGCGCCGGAGCCGATACCGACGCCATGATCGAGGAGATCCTTCCCTCGATCGAGGACTGCCACGACTGCGCCGATTTCTCGCTCGTGCCGCTCATCTGGTCGCGCACCGTCTGGGGCAAGGACATCAACGAGAAAACCCGCGTCCGCATCGACAACGCCATTCTCAACTACCGTTACTGGATGGATGAGCCGGGCAACGACGTGCAGTGGTATTTCTCGGAAAACCACGCGCTGCTCTTCCATACCTCCGCCTATCTTGCCGGCAGCCTGCTGCCGGACGCGACCTTCGTGCGTTCCGGTCGCAAGGGCTCCGAACAGGCCAGGGTGGGCGCCGAACGCGTGCGCGCCTGGCTCGACCACTTCGAGAAGTGGGAAATGGCCGAGTTCAACTCCGCTCCCTATTTCCCGATCGACCTGAAGGGCCTCACCGCGCTTGCGGCGATCTCGCCCGACAAGGATATCGCCGACCGCGCAAAGGCAGGCATCGTTCGGTTGTGCGAAGTCATCGCGCGTTCTGCCCATCACGGCATGGTCACCGCCGCCCAGGGCCGCTCCTACGAGCACACCCTTTGCGCCGGGCGGTCACTTGAGCTTTCCGCCGTCGCCCGCCTCATCTGGGGCAAGGGTTTTTACGGCCGCCGCGTCCACTGCCTGCCGCAGATGGCGGTCTGCCTGCGCGACCACGGGCTGGAGATCCCCGCGGAATTTGCCGCCATCGCCGATCACCAGGATGCCCGGGACCAGGAATGGCGGTTTGCCCAGGGCGAAAATGCCTTTGCTGCCCTCTACCACTACAAGGGCCGCAACTACGCGATGGGCTCCACCGTCCACTATCGCTGGGACGAATGGGGATACCAGGAAACAGTCCTGCACCTGCGGATCGGCGACAAGCCGGAAGCGGCGATATGGATCAACCATCCGGGCGAGACCATCCAGTTCGGTTACGGCCGACCCTCATTCTGGGGTGGCTGCGGCACCATTCCGCGCGCCCAGCAGTATCGCGGACTGGCGGTTCTTCAGTTTAACACCCATGAGGAGCAGCCGGACTTCACCCACGCCTGGTTCCCGCAGGCCGAGTTTGACGAAAGCCGCGTGGCCGGCACCTTGGCGCTTGCCCGTTCCGGAAACGGCGCGGTTCTGCTGCGCTCGAGCGCAGAGCTGCAAGCCGTCACCGAAGGCCCCTCGGCCGGTGCTGAACTACGCCAGTATGGCCGCAGCACCCGCTGGATCGTGCGGGTCTGCGAGGCATCCGATCTCGCCGCCGTCGAGGCCCGGTATGGCGCGCTGGCCGTGACCGAGAATTCGGATGGCGCCTTCATTGTCGAAGACCCGGAATATGGTACCGTCATCTTCCGGGCCGATGGGGCAGTGGAAGCCGAAGGACGCATCATCGAACGCAAGGATTACACCGTCCGCGGCGACGCGATGATGCTCGAAAGAGCCTGAGGTCTCAAATCATAACCAAAAGGGACGGAAGGAGGCTCCGTCCCGCAGAGGAGGAAGTAAGACATGACCATGAAATCGATCCTGGCGGGTGCAGCACTCGCCCTGATGTCCACGACGGCAGCCTTTGCCGGCGATGTCCGCATCATGTGGTATTCCGACGGCGTGGAAGGCGAGGTCATGAAGGACCTGGTCGACCGCTTCATGAAGGAAAACCCGGGCATCAACGTCATTCTCGACAACGTCGCCTACGGCGTCGTGCGCGAACAGCTGCCGGTGCAGCTCGAAGCTGGCAACGGCCCGGATATCGCCCGCGTGGCGCAGATCAAGGATCTGTCCCGCCACTGGCTCGACCTTCGCCCGCTCGTCAAGGACCCGGCCTACTGGGATGAGAACTTCGGCGCCCAGGCAGACTGGATGCGTCCCGACGGTTCCAACCAGATCTCCGGCTTCATGACGCAGATCACGCTGACCGGCGGTTTTGCAAACAAGACCCTGTTCGACCAGGCCGGCGTGCCGATCCCGGGTCCGGAGGCAACCTGGGAAGACTGGGCAGCAGCGACCAAGAAGGTCAAGGAAAGCCAGCAGATCCCTTATGCCATGGCGATCGACCGCTCCGGCCACCGCATCACCGCACCGCTTCTGTCCTATGGCGCGAACTATATCGGCGCTGACGACAAGCCGGCCCCGATCGACGCAGGCGCCAAGGACTACCTCACCAAGTTCGTGGGCTGGGTCGAAGACGGCACCATGGCCAAGGACGTCTGGGTCTCGGCTGCCGGCACCACCTATCGCGCCGCCGCCGACGATTTCATCAACGGCCAGCTTGCCTTCTATTATTCCGGATCCTGGCAGGTTGCGAACCTTGCCACCAAGATCGGCGACAACTTTGACTGGGTTGCGACCGGCAGCCCGTGCGGTCCGGCCGCCTGCACCGGCATGCCGGGTGGCGCAGCCCTCGTCGCCATCAAGTACACCAAGAACCCGAAGGACGTTGCAACCTTCATGGACTGGTTCGCTCGCGAAGAGATCGTCAAGGAATTCTCCGAGCGCACCCTCTTCCTGCCCGGCCACAAGGCCGTGGTTGAAAAGGGCGGCCTGAGCTTCAAGAGCGACAACGAGCAGGCCAAGGCCGCGCTCACCAAGTTCGTAGAAGCCAGCAAGACGACTTCGGACATCGCGCTGAAGCTGCCGGCCTGGCGCTGGTCGGATACCTTCTATGCCGCCATCGTCACCCGCGTCAGCCAGGCGCTCGCCGGCGAGTTGAAGATCGAGGACGCATTCAGCCGCATTGACGCCGACATCGCCCAGAAGGTCAAGGACGCCGGTCAGTAAGAACAAGCCGGGAGCCGGCGGAGCGGGTTAGGCCCCTCATCCGCCTGCTGGCACCTTCTCCCCGTTCTGACGGGGAGAAGGACGTATGCCGCGCCGTCCCGGTTTCCCCTCCTCGCGCTTGTGGGGTTTCCAAGGACGGGCGAGACACGTGGCTCGCCGAGCTGGGTGCACCGAGCGAAGCGGAGGCGGGGTGAGGGGCAGCCCCAGCGATGATCGTCGGGAGTGACTTTTAAAAACATGACAAAAACAGCTTTCTCCTCCCTCCTGATGGCACCGGTGAATGCGCTGATGCGCATCGTCGACGCGCCGCTGCGCCGCCTGCAGAAGGCGACCGGCATCAGCGGCATGGCCGCGTTCTTCCTGGCGCCGAACATGCTCATCTTCGGCATCTTCGTGTTGCTGCCGCTCGTCATCAACTTCGTCTACTCGATGACCGGCGGCACCGCCTTCTTCCTGTCCGAGCGCAGCTTCGTCGGCGGCGAGCAGTACGCCCGCCTGTTCAGTTGCGTCGATTACCTTGACCCTATGTCCTGCCAGGAGGATGCCTTCTGGACAGCGGTCGGCAACACCTTCTGGTTCGTGCTGCTGCAGGTCTCGCTGATGATCCTGGCGTCGCTGGTGACGGCGCTGATCCTCAACCGCGATCTCGTTGCCCGCTCCTTCTGGCGCGCCGTCTTCTTCTTCCCCGTGCTTCTGTCGCCGGTCGTCGTCGGCCTCATCTGGAAATGGATCCTGCAGCGCCAGGGCCTGCTCAACTACATCCTCTATCAGTTCGGCGCCGAGCCCTATAGCTGGCTGACCGACCGCACCTGGACCTTCGCCGCCACCATCGGCGTCTCGATCTGGGCGCATATGGGCCTCTACACGCTCATCCTTCTCGCCGGCCTGCAGGCGATCCCGAAGGACCTTTACGAAGCCGCCGAAATGGACGGCACCCGTCCTGCCCGGGTCTTCTGGCGCATCACGTTGCCGCTTCTGGCGCCGAACCTTCTGGTGGTCGTGGTGCTTGCCCTCATCAAGGCCGTGCAGGTCTTCGACGAAGTCTATGTGCTGACCGGCGGCGGCCCGGGCACCAGCACGCTTTACCTCACGCAGTATATCTACGAGACCGGCTTTGCCTCGGCACTGCGCAATCCGGGGCTGGCGGCCGCCGCCTCCATCCTCATGGGTCTCGTGCTCGTCGTCCTCACGCTGCTGCAACTGGGCGTCGGACGACGCAGTGAAAACAAGGGAAAACGCTGATGGGTGCGGCTGCGCGTTTCATTCTGCGCCGTAAAGGCGGTCCGGGAGGCCGGGGCTGGCACTGGACGGACATCGTCACCTGGGTCTGGCTCATCGGCGGCCTGGTCATCATGTTCGGCCCGGCCGTCTGGCTCACCTTCTCATCCTTCAAGACGCCGGCGGCGCTCAACGAGTTCCCGCCGTCGATCCTGCCTTACGTCACCAGCCAGGCGACGGTGGAAGGTTACGACAAGCCGCTGCAGCTCTATGACGCCAAGATGCCGGACGGCTCGACCCGCGTGCTCGCCGAAGTGCGCCGCATTGGCATCATGGCGCAGATGGTTGATCCGAAGGCGCCGGGCGAGATCATCCGAGTCAACATCAACGACCGTACACCGGTTCGCAGCGTCTCCTTCGCGACGGAGAACTACACCGAGCCCTTCGTGCATTTTGATTTCCTGCGTTACCTGTGGAACTCGGTCTTCGTCACCGTGGTGGCGACGCTGATCACCCTGATCGTCAATTCCATGGCCGCCTTCGCGCTGTCAAAATACGAGTTCAGGGGTCGCAACCTCGCCATGCTGATCATCCTGGCCACCCTCATGGTGCCGCTCTCGGTCATCATGGTGCCGCTCTATTCGATCATCTCGACGCTGGGCATGTTCAACAGCCTCTGGGGCGTCATCCTGCCGACGGTTGCCACGCCGACCGGCGTCTTCATCCTGCGCCAGTACATGCTGACGATCCCCGATGAACTGATCGATGCCGCGCGCATGGACAAGGCGTCTGAATGGCAGATCTACTGGCGCATCGTCCTGCCGCTGACCGCGCCGGCGCTCGCCGTGCTTGCCATCTTCTCGGTGGTCTGGCGCTGGAACGACTTCCTCTGGCCGCTGATCGTTCTGTCGCGCCGCGAGCTCTACACGCTGCAGGTGGGCCTCAGCATCTATTCCGGCGAGTTGAACGTCCAGTGGCACTTCATCCTGGCCATGACCGTCGTCACCATGATCCCGGTCGTGCTCGTCTTCATCTTCTTGCAGCGCTTCATCACCACCGGCATTGCCGGCACCGGCTTGAAATAAGGAATACCTATCGATGGGCGAAATCAAACTCAGCGATGTCAACAAGTCCTACGGCTCGGTGCATGTCCTCAAGGATATCGACCTCCACATCAACGACGGCGAGTTCATCGTCTTCGTAGGTCCGTCGGGCTGCGGCAAGTCCACCCTGCTGCGCACCATTGCCGGACTGGAGAAGATCACGTCCGGCGAGATCAAGATCGACGGCAAGCGCGTCAACGATGTTTCCGCCGCCGATCGCGGCCTTGCCATGGTGTTCCAGTCCTATGCACTTTATCCGCATATGACGGTGCGCCAGAACCTCGCCTTCGGGCTCGAAAACTCCAACATGCCGAAGGCTGAGATCGCCGAACGCATCGGTGAAGCGGCCCGCATGCTGGAAATTGACCAGTATCTCGACCGCCGCCCGGGCCAGTTGTCCGGCGGCCAGCGCCAGCGCGTTGCGATTGGCCGCGCCATTGTGCGCCGTCCCACCGCCTTCCTGCTCGACGAGCCCCTGTCGAACCTCGATGCCGAGCTTCGTGTTTCCACCCGCGCCGAGCTTGCCGCGCTTCACGCCCGCATCGGCTCGACGATGATCTACGTCACCCATGACCAGGTGGAGGCAATGACGCTTGCCCACCGCATCGTGGTGATGCGCGCAGGCAAGATCGAACAGGTCGGCACGCCGCTCGACCTCTACAACACGCCGGCGAACCGCTTTGTCGCCGGCTTCATCGGCGCCCCGCACATGAACTTCCTCTCCGCCCAGGTGGTTGAGGTCGACCCCGCGTCGGTGACGCTCACGATCGGCGGCAGCCACAGGCTCCTCGTGCCGCTGGCCGGCCACAAGCTGTCGGTCGGCGAGAAGCTGACCGTCGGTATCCGCCCGCAGCACATCACGCTGGCAAGCGACCCGGGCAGCCTCACGGTCAAGGTCCGCCTGGTCGAGGCGCTGGGCTCCGAAACGGTGATCCATGCCGACCTGCACGGCGAAAAGCTGCTCGCCGTCGTCCAGGGCCAGAAGCAGATTACGCCCGGCGACGAGGTGCATTTCTCGGTGGCCGGCGCGCCGCTGCACCTCTTCGACAACAACGGCCTGCGCGTCGGCGCCTGATCCACGCCGTCCTCGTCGGCAAGGACGGCGGCATCAAGCTGAAGACGACGGAGGCGCTCGATGCGTCGGACTTGTTCGGCCTCATCGACCGCATGCCTATGCGCCGCAACGAGAAGAGCTAACTCGTCGCGTTGCGCAGCCATCGCCCTGATTGACCTACGTCCCTGCGTTGCCCCTCATCCGCCTGCCGGCACCTTCTCCCCGCCCGCGGGGAGAAGGGATACGCGGCGACGTCCCCACACGCCCCGACATCGAGCAGGGCACGTCCCCTCTCCCCGTTCTTACGGGGAGAGGGTTAGGGTGAGGGGCAACGACATCGCATAGACGAACTTGGTGAGGGGGTCACAAATCCGCCAACCTCGGTTGAAGCGTGGAAGTTTTTCCACCCCACCTTCAACAACATCAGCAACTTAACCAAATTATCGCCCCCGTTTATCCACGCTCTTCCGCCTGCCTCTACACTAAGCCCGTTCCGCTTCGGCTACACCGGTCCGCATAACCGGCGAGGCGGGACCGGTGGTCCGGGAAGGCTCCCTTATGCAGGCGCCCGCCCGGAAGCTGCGCAGAAAATGGTCTGCCCCTGAACAAGGCGTGCGTGTGTCGCACACAACCCGGCCCACCAAGAACAACAAGAGGGGCCGCCGCAGACGGACCGGAGTTGC
>Ga0065721_10052143_pt1 | contig 12583 bp, 7 predicted proteins | sample Mesricmetagenome_FD_59108 | JGI IMG/M metagenome (GOLD analysis project Ga0065721, IMG submission 59108) | Mesophilic microbial community from rice straw/compost enrichment Sample: eDNA_1 v2 (version 2) | ecosystem: Engineered > Solid waste > Grass > Composting > Bioreactor | place: USA: Davis... | reverse complement strand
CCGTGGCTCAGCACGACCGTCTTGCGGCTGTCGCCGGCGGGAATCCACCAGCCCTCGACCTGGGAAGCGCCGTCCGCGCTCGCGAAGACGACGTCGGAATAGGCAAGGTTTTTGGCGAGCATCGGGTTCGATCCGATCGATGCGATCGGAGGATAAGAGAAAAGATACGCGGCATAAGCATGGAAAGCGACGAACAATCCCGCCATCAGGCAGGAGAGTGCAACGAATAGATTAAGCGCAATGCGGCTCAGCTTGAATGAGGCCGAGTGAGAATAGGAGGAGACGGGAGTGGAGATAACCGTATCCGATCCCGCGTAAGGAAGTGTCGTCGACAATGAGGTCATGGGGATCGCCTCGCTTTGCACGTTCTGAGATTCTTCTAATTTTAATCGTAGAAAAAGCGGCATTCAGCGTCAATGAGTAACGGAGAGTTGTAAATGAGACGTAATCAAATTGTAATAAAGCGCTTCCAATATTTACGGAAATGCAAGTTTGAGTTATAGTGGATGTAACAGGGTTTCATAGAGTGAAACGGATTAGGAGGGACACTGGCATGGAAGAGGAGAAAAAGACGGTTCGTGCCGTGGAGAGAGCGCTGGATGTGCTGCTTTGTTTCGCCTCGGGCCATGAGTGGGGACTTACCGAAATTGCGGGCAAGGTTGGCCTGCACAAGAGCACGATCCATCGGCTGCTCGCGACTCTGGAGGATAGAGGCTTCGTTACGCGCGATCCTTCGACGGAGAAGTACCGTCTGGGGCTCAGCATTCTCGAATTGTCCGCGCACTTGTCGCGGTCGGACGATCCTTCCGTCATGCTGCTTCCCGAGATGGAGCGACTGAGGGATCAGCTTAACGAGACGATCAGCCTCTACGTCCGGGATAGGACGGAGCGGGTCAGAATACAGGCGGTGCAGAGCATGCAGGCGATTCGCAGAGTCGCGACGGTAGGCGCGCGGCTTCCGCTGTCCGTGGGAGCATCGAGCAAGGTGCTGCTCGCCTTCGCCGATCCCGGCGTGAGAAGCGCGGTGCTGACGGACCCCGCTTGGCCCGCCCAGCTCGAGCGAGAGACGTTCGCGAAGCAGTTGGACGATATTCTCGCCGCCGGTTACGCAACGAGCTTCGAAGAGCGCGAGCCGGGCGCAGCGGCGGTGGCCGCTCCGATCTTTAACCGGTCCGGGAAGCTTGTGGCGGCGCTGTCCGTCTCGGGGCCTTCGAACCGGCTGACGCCGGATCGGATGCACGAGTTCGCTCCCGCCATCGTCGAATCGGCGCATCGCATGGGGACGATGCTGGGGTAATTAAGTTATACATCATGGGAAATCAGTAAGTCGGACAAGTGTATTATCGAGACAGAATAGGGGTATGTATCTCCTGGAGAGCGAAGCGCCTGCCTCATACGATCATGAAATTACCCTGTCACGGGTTAATCGATGTTGCGCTCTGACCTCTCTGAACCTCCGACTTATTTGCTGTTGATGCGCTCCTGAACCCGCTTGGGGGCGACGGAGGAGGCCTTGGAGCCGAGCTGTTTCCAGTAAATCTTGTAGTGGGATTTGGCGGCGGATCGCTGTCCGAGCGCCCATTCGACGTCGGCCAGATTGAGATAGGCGACGGTGCGGGAAGGGACGAGCTTAACGACGTTGGCCAGCACCGGCTTCGCTTTCTTGTTTTGCCCGGTCAAGGACAGGAAGTAGCCGTAATCGTTCAGAATGCCGACGTAAGCGCCCAAGGTTAGCCGGAAGTCGGCGTCGAAGGCGTCCGCAAAGCCGACGATATCTTCTTTAATCAGCTTGCCTTCCGCATAATCCCATGTGCCGAAGGCTTCGCTGTATTGCTCAAGGCCGTATTCGAGATAGGCTGCCGCCTTTTTGTTATCTTTGGCCTTATGCGCTTGCAGAGCTTTCTGATGGGCCAGCTTCAGCGTCGGAGCGGCCAGCGTATAGCTCTCTTCGTACGCTCCCGGATACATGGGATAGTCGAGCGAAGCGAGTTCGATCAGTCCGTCCAGGTCCTTCGCTTTCAGCAGGTCGGCCTTCTCCATGTAGTAGTTTGCGGTCGGATCGTCGTATTCGTGGCTGACGACGTAGAACCGGTCGCCGGCCCATTCCAGCTCCACTACGGATTCGAAGGCCCGGAACGGCATCTGGGTCCAGACGTAAATCCGGTTGTCTTCCGTGGAGAAATCCAGCTTGGCGGTGTTCAGGAACATGTCGCCGGTCTCGCTGCTTGCGGCGCGGTCCAGCAGCACGATTTTCGTGGCATCCTCGTTCGTGGCCACCAGTACGAGCTCGATCCATTCGTAATTGTAGATGAAAGAAATAAATTGCCTTGTATAGCCTTTAGGATAATTGCCCAAGTCTACTTCGTAGACGCTCTCGGCCGTGACGGCTTCCGCCTCTTCGTCGCTCAGCTCCAGATTGTCCGCCACGAACGGCCATATCCGCTCGTACAGCCTCGTGCCGTCCTTCAGCTCGTTCAGGCTCGCAGGCGCGAAGGAGGCGTTGCCGTCCGCCGCCGCTGCATAAGGAGTCTGCGGGACTCCGGCGAACGCGAACAGGGTCAAGGCTGCGATCAGAAACCATTTTTGCCAGCTTCTCATACGTTACCCCTTTTCTTTTAACTTCCCGTCGGGTTCATCGGGTTTCGGTTCCAGCTTCTTCAGGAATTCCACCGCTTCTTGCAGCGTAGAGACTTTGACGAGCTTCGGCTTCAGCTTCAGCTTGTCGACAGTCTCCTGGGCGAGCGTCCAGTTGGACTCGTTCTGCTCGCTGTAGGGGACGAGGAAATAATCGGCATTCTCCCTGTCCGCCGCCATCAGCTTATAGTTGATGCCTCCGATCAGGCCGACCGTTCCGTCCGCGCTGATCGTCCCCGTGCCCGCGATTCTGTATCCTCGGGTCAAATCCTCTCCGGTCAACTGGGCGATAATCTCCAGCGTCATCATAAGGCCGGCGGAAGGACCGCCGGTATCCGCGAAGTCGAATTTGACCGGATCGGGGGCAGTGACCTTAAGCACCGTCTCGTTCCTGAAGCCGATGCCGGTGCGGTTGTCCGGCGCCATCGTAATCAGCGGCACGGTCGTTTCGAATTTCTCTTTGCCTCTCGTGCCCGATACTTTGACCTCGTCTCCGGATTTTTTCCCCGTTAAGTAGTCGGAAAGCTCCTTCGCGGAAGGAACGTCTTGGTCGTCCACCTTCGTGATGATATCGCCTTCCTGCAGGCCATTCTCTCTCGCTTTGGATTCCGGCAGCAGCGTGACGACGATGACTCCCTGCGGCTGGACGTCGATCGGTTTGCCCATCGTGGTGTAAGCGGCCAACAGCGCGTTCGCTTCGGAGCTGTCCCGCATGTAGGAGAGCAGGTTGCGATAAGCGGTCAGGTTGGTGGCGCCTCCGGTAGCCGTCTCCTCGGACTTGACTTCCATGCGAGGGTTGAATCTGGCGTACAGAATCGAGAAAATGTTCGGGTTCGAGTAGGTGGAGACAGTCGTGAACAGAAGCGCGCCTTTCTCCTCGAGCTCGTGGCCGGTCTCGACCCGGGGATGCACGGGTTCCGCGGATCCGGGACCGTACAGCATGTAGGGCCAAGGCTTAATGTACGCATAGAACAACAAAAAAAGGACGGCCAGTAAGATGAGGGCAGTCCGGTATTTTCGTAGCCAAGAGGGTTGCTTGTAGGTGTCCAAACCGGATTCGCCTCCGTAATCTTTCATGTGATCCTATTATACCTTATGTGGGACGGGGGAAACAAAAGCACGATTGCCTGCCGAAAAAATGGAGTCGTTGGGGAGCAGTCCCCTGGGCGATTGCCCAGGAGCGGAGAGACATGTCGAAATTGGTCATCTGTCGAAGAGAACTTGCGATTAAACCCGCCTTGCAGTCAGCATTCTATAAAAAACAAACAAAATTTCCTAAATCATTCCATAACGTCGGAGGCGGAAAATCTTCTATGATCATTAATGTAAGCGATTCCAGTTTGGTGTTGGCGTTCGGAGCAAGAAATGGCCCCAACGCAACGGAGCCAAACAAGGGAGGAGGAGTGCGAGGGACGTACCTGAGACACAGGCTCGGAAATGGGAGGTGAGTGCAACGGAAGCGGCGATAAAATAGTTGTCCGTGAATTCTGTAAAACCCCCTTTTTTCGCAATACTACCATTCGTGAGGAGGTTAATGATTTGAAATTTCCCAAAATGAACAAAGCAACGGCTCTGCTCTCGATCGCGGCTATCGCGGCCGGACTGATCGCGGCTCCTGCGCCGCAGGCCGGCGCCGCTCTGCCGCCTTCTGCGGCCAATAATACGATTTTCGGTCCAAACGTGTATGTGTTCGACCCGTCCATGTCCGCCGCCGATATTCAGAACGTTACGGGAGCGGCGTTCGCCTCGCTGGAGTCGAACGAGTTTTCCAGCGATCGGTACGCGTTTTTGTTCAAGCCGGGTTCCTACAACGTGAACTTTAATGTCGGCTATTATACGGCAGTGGCCGGTCTCGGGCAAAATCCGGGCGACGTGAACATCACCGGCGGCCTTAACGTGAACGCAGACTGGGACAACGGCAACGCGACCCGCAACTTCTGGCGGAGCATCGAGAACTTGACGATCACGCCGTCCAGTGGAACGACGCAGATCGCGGTCTCACAGGCCGCGCCTCTGCGCCGGCTGCACGTGCAAGGAGAACTGCATCTGTTCGACTTCGACGACAACTGGAACGCAGGCTGGGCCAGCGGCGGCTTCCTGGCCGACTCCATCGTCGACGGAGCGATCGTACCGGCCTCGCAGCAGCAGTGGTTCTCTCGCAACAGCCAATGGGGCAACTGGACGAACGGAGTCTGGAATATGGTGTTCGTCGGCAGCGTGAACGCCCCGACAGGCGACTTCCCCGATCCGCCGTACACGGTCGTGGAGAGGACGCCGATTATGCGCGAGAAGCCCTACCTCTATGTGGACAATGCCGGAGCCTACCGCGTATTCGTGCCCGCGTTGACGACGAATACGCAAGGCGTCAGCTGGGCCTCGGGCGCGACGCCGGGTCAGTCGCTGCCGATCGACCAGTTCTATATCGCCCGCTCGGATCAATCGACCGCGGCGACGATCAACGCCGCGCTGGCGCAAGGGAAACACGTGCTGTTCACGCCGGGGATTTACCATCTGAGCGAGGCGATCCAGATCAACAATCCGAATACGGTCGTTCTGGGAATCGGCATGCCGACGCTCGTTCCGGATCAAGGCACCGCCGCGATTCAAGTCGCCGACGTCGACGGGGTGAAGCTTGCCGGCCTGACGATCGACGCCGGGCCTGTCAATTCGCCGGTGCTGCTCAAGATCGGCACAGCGGGCAGCGCCGTATCGCGCGCGGCCAACCCGGTTTCCCTGCACGACATTACGGTTCGGACCGGCGGCGCCATTGCCGGCCGGAACGATGTCGGCGTCGAGATCAACAGCAACGATACGATTGGAGATCACTTCTGGCTGTGGCGGGCCGATCATGGGGCCGGAGCCGCATGGACGACGAACGTGTCCAAGAACGGTCTTGTCGTGAACGGCAACAACGTGACGCTGTACGGTTTGTTTAATGAGCATCACAACGAGTACCAGACGATATGGAACGGCAACAACGGACGCTTGTATTTCTACCAGTCGGAAATTCCGTACGACGTTCCGAACCAGCAGGGCTGGATGAGCCACGGCGGAACGGTGAACGGGTACGCTTCCTATAAGGTGGCGGACACGGTCACGAATCACGAGGCATGGGGTCTCGGCATCTACTCGTACTTCCGCGATGCGCCCGTGAAGCTGAACAGCGCGATCGAGGTGCCTAACCTGCCGGGCATCAAGATTCATCATGCGACGACGATCTGGCTGTCAGGTACGATCGGCAGCGAAATTACCCATATCATTAATAACCTTGGCGGCGCGGTTACCGCGAATTCGCCGGCGGAAGCGATGCGCCAGACGTTGACCGAATTCGTAGGCAACGGCACGGGCGGCGGAGGTACGGCGACCGCTCTTGACCGTACCGGTTGGACGGCTGTCTCTTCTCCGTCGAGCGGGGAAGCGGCTGCCAATCTGCTGGACGGAAGCATGGCTACCCGGTGGACCACCGGCACGGCGATGCAGCCGGGGCAGACGCTGACGGTCGATATGCAAGCGGTCCATCCGATTTCCAAGGTTGTCCTCGATGCGACCGGCAGCAATGACGACTATGCCCGGGGTTACGAGCTGTATGTCTCTACGGACGGCGTTAATTGGGGCACTGCGGTAGCTTCCGGTACAGGAACAGGTCCGGAGCTGACGATTGCGTTCGCGGAACGGAGCGCTCGTTATGTTCGTCTCGTACAGACGGGAACGGCATCGAATTGGTGGTCCGCCCGCGAGCTGAACGTGTTCGGCGGGGGAGGCACGCCGCCTCCAAGCGGAACGACGCTAATCGACCGTGCAGGCTGGACGGCGTCATCGAATCCTTCAAGCGGCGACGTCGCGGCCAATCTGCTCGACGGTAGCATGGCGACAAGATGGAGCACCGGTGCGGCGATGGCGCCGGGGCAGGAGATTGTCATTGATATGGCTGCCGCTCGAAGCTTCAGCAAAATCGTAATGGATTCGACCGGCAGCAACGACGACTACGCCCGCGGGTATGAAGTGTACGTCTCGGGCGACGGCGTTAATTGGTCCGGAGCCGTCGCGAGCGGAAGCGGTTCGGGCCCCGTCGTAACTGCGCAATTCGCCGTCCAGAACGCGCGGTACATCAAGGTGGTACAGACGGGAACAGCTTCAAACTGGTGGTCGATCCGCGAAATCAACGTGTACGTTTAACGGCAAAAAAGAGGTGCAGGGATTGTCTCCCCGCACCTCTTATCCATTTCTATGAAGCTTATTGAGCCATCATCTGGCGCAGCACCGTTTGAAGAATGCCGCTGTTGCGGTAGTAGTCGACGTCGACCATCGAATCCAGACGCACGATGACGTCGAACGCGAAAGTCGTTCCGTCTTCGCGAGTCGCGGTGACGCTAACCGTCTGGCCCGGAGTTACGTCGTTGGACAGGCCGGAGATGTCGAACGTCTCGCGGCCGGTGATGCCGAGCGACTTCCAGCTTTGGCCCGCAGGGAACTGCAGCGGAAGAACGCCCATGCCGACGAGGTTGGAGCGGTGAATCCGCTCGAAGCTTTCGGCGATGACGGCTTTGACGCCGAGCAGGAACGTGCCTTTGGCCGCCCAGTCGCGGGAGCTTCCGGTGCCGTACTCTTTGCCCGCGATGACGATCAGGTTCGTGCCGCTGTCCTGATATTTCATCGAAGCGTCATAGATGGACATCACTTCGTCCGTAGGCAGGTAAGTCGTAACGCCGCCTTCCGTGCCCGGAGCGACTTGGTTCCGGATGCGGATGTTGGCGAACGTGCCTCTCATCATCACTTCGTGATGACCGCGGCGGGAGCCGTACGAGTTGAAGTCTTTGCGCTCTACGCCGTGCTCGAGCAAGTATTTGCCCGCAGGGCTGTCCGCTTTGATGTTGCCCGCCGGAGAGATGTGGTCCGTCGTAACGGAATCGCCCATCAGCGCCATGACGCGAGCGGCTTTGACGTCTTGAATGTCGCCGGCTTCCGGAGCGAGGTCCTTGAAGAACGGCGGGTTGGCGATATAAGTGGATTTCTCGTCCCACTCGTACAGTTCGCCTTGAGGAACCGGGATTTGGTTCCATTGCTCGTTCTGCGTAAATACGTTCTTGTATTTAGCGCGGAACATATCCGGGTTGAGCGAAGCGGCAACCGCCTGCTGGATTTCCTCGTTCGTCGGCCAGATGTCTTTCAGGTACACCGGCTTGTTGTCGTTGTCGTAGCCGATCGGCTCCTTCGTCAAGTCGACGTTGACGTTGCCTGCCAGCGCGTAAGCGACGACGAGCGGAGGAGAAGCCAGATAGTTCGCTTTGACTTGCGCGTGAACGCGTCCTTCGAAGTTACGGTTGCCGGACAGAACGGCGGCAACGGTCAAGTCGTTGTCGGCGATTGCGGCGCTGACTTCGTCCGGCAGCGGGCCGGAGTTGCCGATACAAGTCGCGCAGCCGTAGCCTGCGACGTAGAAGCCGAGCTTCTCGAGGTAAGGCAGCAGGCCGGCGTTGGTCAAGTATTCGGTAACGACAAGGGAACCCGGAGTAAGGGAGCTCTTGACGTATTCAGGCTTCGTCAAGCCGCGCTCGACGGCTTTCTTGGCGACGAGGCCCGCGCCGATCATAACGCTCGGGTTGGATGTGTTCGTACAGCTCGTAATGGCCGCAATGACGACGGCGCCCGTGCTGAGCTCGCTCTTCTTGCCGTTCGGGTGGTTGACGGCCGCTTTCTGCTCGATCTGAGCGTCGGACAGGCCGAAGCCGCCTTTCTCGATCGGCGTGCGGATGCTCTCGTTGAACGATTGCTTCATCGCCGTCAGCTCTACGCGGTCTTGCGGACGCTTAGGTCCGGCCAAGCTCGGCACGATCGTGGACAGGTCGAGCTCCAGCACTTCAGTGAAGACCGGATCCGGCGTGTCGTCTGTGCGGAACATGCCTTGCGCTTTGTAGTAGCTTTCGACGAGCGCGATTTGATCTTCCTCGCGTCCGGTCAGTCTCAGGTAGTTCAGAGTCTCGCTGTCTACCGGGAAGAAGCCGATCGTAGCGCCGTATTCCGGAGCCATGTTCGCAACCGTCGCACGGTCCGCGAGGCTGATGTTGGACAAGCCGGAGCCGAAGAACTCGACGAACTTGCCGACAACGCCTTTTTTACGAAGAATCTGGGTAACGGTAAGGGCAAGGTCGGTCGCCGTTGCGCCTTCCGCGAGTTTGCCGGTCAGCTTGAAGCCGACGACTTCCGGCATGACGAAGTAGAGCGGCTGGCCGAGCATGCCGGCTTCCGCCTCGATGCCGCCGACGCCCCAGCCCACGATGCCGAGACCGTTGATCATCGTCGTGTGGGAGTCCGTTCCGACGAGCGAGTCCGGATAGACGTCGGTTACGCCGTCTTTCGTTTTCGTAGCGGCAACGGATGCCAGGTACTCCAGGTTGACTTGGTGAACGATCCCCGTCGCCGGAGGAACGGCACGGAAGTTATCGAACGCCGTTTGCGCCCAGCGAAGGAAGCGGTAGCGTTCCTCGTTGCGCTCGAACTCGACGTCCATGTTGTATTGCAGGGCGTCCGGGCTTCCGAAAGCGTCGACCATGACGGAGTGGTCGATAACGAGATCGACCGGTACGAGCGGGTTGATGCGCTTCGGATCGCCGCCTGCTTGTTTAACGGTTTCGCGCATGGCCGCCAAGTCGACGACTACGGGAACGCCGGTGAAGTCTTGAAGAACGATACGCGCGGGGATAAAAGGAATTTCCTTGTCCTCGCGGCCTTCCGTCCATGTTGCCAGTTGCTTGACGTGCTCTTCCGTGATGCCGCGGCCGTCGAATTGGCGAACCGCCGCTTCGAGCAGCACCTTGATGGAGAACGGAAGCTTGGAGACCGGGCCTGCGCCTTGCTCTTCCAAAGCCGGCAGGCTGAAGTAACGGTAGGATTTGCCGGATGACTGCAGCTGAGCTTGCACTTGATAAGGGATTTTAGACAACTGTGAAACCTCCTTGATTCGAAATCTGTAGGGCAGTCCGTATTTTCGCGCAATCGCGGTTCCAATTGAGAATGAGTTTCATTCTATGAAACGCGATTTCAAAAATACTCTATGAATCCAGTATACCTTGTCGAGGCGGCTCCGTAAAGTCATTTCAGTCCATCTTGAAGCGATTTCACGGAGGAATCCGCAAATGCGCATGTCGTGTTGCCTGGAGCGCAGAGAGATGCCCGGACGTTCCCGAATCGAACTTCTATAGAATGCCTCATTTGAGTTCGGGCCATCCGAGGAGAGCCTCGTGACTGAGCCGCGAAACAAGCTGTCGGAAGATGGAAGATGAGCTTGATCGCGAGAGTGTCGTGGACTTGTTTGGTCGGAGACTGGGATGTGGCTGGGCTGATGGAAAGGCTGGATTATTCGGCGATTGGAGGACGGGGCTGGATTGGCGGCAGGGCTGGATTATTCGGCGATTTGAGGACGGGGCTGGATTGGCGGCAGGACTGGATTAATTCGATGATCGGGAGGCAGGGAAGCATGGAATGATTTTTTCCGGCATAGGATGAAGTGGCGCAATCTGACGACGGCTTGTCGAGAAATCGGATTCGGAGGTGATCTCCATGCCCGGCGAGAATACGGATTGGAAACAGGCTTTGTTCGAATATGTCAACGCGATCAATGAGGCGGCCCTGAGCACGGATTCCCGCAAGCTGCGGGACATTCCGGACAGGGAGCATCGGGAACGGTTGAACGAGCGTGTGCTGCTGGCAGCGCGCAGAGACGCGAGATGGGCGATTCGGACGGCGCGCAGCGAAATGAGGGTAAGAATCGAGCGCTACCAGGCAACGCGCGGAGAGGTCGCCGCCGATCTGTCGATCCATCTCGTGCGCCTGATGGAGCAGCGGAATCAGGTATGGTCGGAGGAACGAGTGGAACGGGAGAGGCTTCGGTTTATACGAGCCGGCAGAGTATGGCGTCTCGAGACGGTAAGGCCGCTGCCCGGAGAAAGACCGGGAGAGCTGGCGGCGGAGGAACTGGACGAAGTTCACGATCCCTGGGACGGAGAGAAGAGGACGCCGGTTCCTTCCGCGCCTTTCATGAACCCGAACGCGCTGTACGGCTTCAAGTCGAAGGTGTACGCGGGGGCATATGCGCTGGGCGACGACGGTTGGGGGTACGGAGCCGTCGGACGGGGAGTTCCTTATTTGCGGGAAGAAGCGGTCGCGTACGCCGAGAGATGGTGGAACGAGCCAAATCCCGCTTACGAAAATTTCGAGGTCAACTGCACGAATTACGTCTCCCAGTGTCTCTTTGCAGGGGGCGCGCCGATGAATTATACTGGGAGAAGGTCTTCGGGCTGGTGGTACAAGGGCTACTCCGGCAAGGAAGAATTGTGGAGCTTCAGTTGGGCGGTCGCGGCCGGATTGCAGCAATATTTGGCGACTCCGCGCGCCTCCGGGCTCAGAGCGGAAGCCGTGTACGAGCCGCAGCAGCTTAAGCTGGGCGACGTCATCTGCTACGATTGGGAAGGCAACGGCCGGGTCGGTCACAATACGATCGTCACCGCGTTTACGCCGGACGGCATGCCTCTCGTGAACGCGAACACGGTAAGCAGCCGACACCGTTACTGGGACTACAAGGATTCGTATGCTTGGACGGATAAAACCCGTTATTATTTTTATCACATCGCGGATGAATTTTGACGAACAGAAAAGCCGGGTTTGCGCGGGGAGGCAGGGCTTCCGCTTCGATTGCGGAATTCGCTGAGGGCGCAAACGCCGATAAGCCGGAGGTATTCGAAGCTATGGGGAACAAAATACGCGTCGGACTCGTGTACGGGGGGCGTTCGGGCGAACACCAGGTGTCGCTGCAGACGGCCCTTGCCGTATTGAAGGCGTTCGACTACGACAAGTACGAACTGATTCCTTTCTATATTACGCCTAAAGGCCAGTGGAGATCGGGACCGCTGCTCAGCGCGCCTCCGTCCGCAGTGGCGGAGCTGCAATTTACTCCCGCAGGGGAAGCGTCGGCCGGGAGCGGAGATGCGGGCGGAACGCTTGCATTGCTGCCGGTGCTGCAGGGAATGTCGGAGAAAGTGCTGACGGAGGGTTCGCCGGTCAGCGACGGCAAGGCGATTGACGTGATGCTGCCGCTGCTGCATGGAACGTTCGGCGAGGACGGCACGATCCAAGGATTGTTTGAAATGGCGGGCTTGCCCTACGTAGGCGCGGGCGTTCTGGCCTCCTCTGTCGGAATGGACAAGGTCGCGATGAAGACGATGTTCGCGCAAGCGGGACTTCCTCAGGTGGGCTACCGGCATTTGATCCGATTTCAATGGAACAAGGATCGGGAAGCGGTGCTGGCGAACATCGAGGAGCTCGGCTACCCTTGCTTCGTCAAGCCGGCTAACCTCGGGTCCAGCGTGGGCGTGTCCAAAGCGCGCAATCGCGAGGAGTTGGTCGCGGCGATCGAGGAAGCGCTGCGGTTCGACCGCAAGGTGATCGTCGAGGAGTTCGTCGACGCGCGCGAGATCGAAGTGAGCGTGCTCGGCAACGACGACCCGCGGGCTTCGGTACCGGGCGAGATCGTCAGCTCGAACGAATTCTACGATTATAAGGCGAAATATATCGACGGCAAATCGATCATGGTCATCCCTGCGGAAATTCCGCAGGAGACGGCGGACGCGGTGCGCGACATGGCGCTGCGCGCGTTTCGTTCGATCGACGGCTCCGGCCTGTGCCGCGCCGATTTCTTCCTGCGGCGCAGCGACGGCAAGCTGTTCATCAACGAGGTGAACACGCTGCCGGGCTTTACCCCTTACAGCATGTACCCGCAGATGTGGAAAGAGTCGGGCGTCTCCTATCGCGAGCTGCTCGACACGCTGATCCAGCTTGCGCTGGAGCGCTTCGAGGAGCGCCAATCCATCGACTACGGCGGCGGAGAGTAGCGGATTTCGAAGGCAGAGAGTGAGCTTCGAAGGCGGGAATGGGCTCTGGCAGGCAGCGAACGGTC
>Ga0065721_10000020_pt1 | contig 12583 bp, 15 predicted proteins | sample Mesricmetagenome_FD_59108 | JGI IMG/M metagenome (GOLD analysis project Ga0065721, IMG submission 59108) | Mesophilic microbial community from rice straw/compost enrichment Sample: eDNA_1 v2 (version 2) | ecosystem: Engineered > Solid waste > Grass > Composting > Bioreactor | place: USA: Davis... | reverse complement strand
ACCACCGTTTACGTTCACTTTTGAAGGATNTAATCTAAAATCTTATTATTAGCTAAACCTACTACAGAGAAAGCCTCATTGAATTCAAAGAAATCGATCTCAGAAATCTCCAACCCTGCTTTTTTAAGAGCGATAGGTAAAGCTTTTGCAGGAGCTGTTGTAAAGTTTTCAGGTTCCTGAGCTGCATCAGCATAAGAAACGATTCTTGCCAATGGCTTAAGACCTAATTCTTCCATTTTTTCTTTAGAAACAAGGATCAAAGCAGAAGCACCGTCATTTAATGTAGAAGCGTTTGCAGCCGTTACTGTTCCTGCTTCTTTTTTGAATACTGTCGGAAGAGTTGGAAGTCTGTCGAAATTTACAGCTTTATATTCTTCATCTTCAGCAAAAATTACCGGTTCTCCTTTTCTCTGAGGAATTTCCACAGGAACCACCTCATCGTTGAATTTTCCTTCGCTCCAAGCCTTAGCCGATTTTTTGTAAGATTCAATAGCGAAATTATCCTGATCTTCTCTTGTTATGCTATAGTCTGTTGCACATTTTTCTGCGCAAACACCCATGTGTACTTTGTTGTAAACGTCTGTCAGTCCGTCAAGAACCATTCCGTCCTGCATTTTGATGTCGCCTAATTTTGTAGCGACTCTTGCATTGTAGTAGTGAGGAACCATAGACATATTTTCCATACCTCCAGCTACAATAACTTCTGCATCTCCTGCTTTGATGGATTGTGCAGCCATCATTACAGCTTTCATTCCTGAAGCACAAACTTTATTGATTGTAGTAGAAGGCGTTTCAATAGAAAGTCCTGCACCAATAGCAACCTGACGAGCCGGAGCCTGTCCTTCTCCTGCTTGCAGAACATTTCCCATATAGATTTCCTGAACATTTTTAGGATCAAGACCAATTTTGTCTAATGCTCCTTTTACTGCAACAGCTCCCAACTTAGTAGCAGGAACAGTTGATAAGCTTCCCATAAAACTTCCCATTGGAGTTCTTGCTGCGGAAACAATGAATACTTCTTTCATGCGTATATATTTAATTTTTATTAGTCACATGGAACCTTACGGTTACATTTCTTTATAATTAATTTATTTTAATCTATATTTTCTCACAACTGAGCTTTGTTCGCATTTTTCACAGCCATCATCATGATAAATGCACCTGCAAACTCTACAATCCATCCCCATCGCAATTTTACTATTCCCGCAAAAGTTTCTCTCCAGGATTTAAATGGCAGAAAGCTAAAATATTCAAGAGACTGAAACTTCACAGCCATTAATGTAAAAACAAATAATATGAGTAAAAGCATAGCAAACAATCTGACGATCCTCACACTTTGGTTTACGATCCCAAACAAGGCACAGGCTGAAAGAATCCAGCAAATAATAGCTAAGTAGTGATCTAATTTCCAATAATTCCAATCTCCGATTACAGGAATATGAACCAATGGNAGAAAGCTTCCTACAACCACTAATAACAATCCTAATAACTGAATATATTTCATATTTATTAAAGTGCCAAAATACGAAAAAAAACACACCTGTAAAAGTGTGTTTTAAAAATAGGTATTCTGTATCAATCTATTATAAACAGTAAAATTTCAATAATATATTTAAATATTTCGTAGAATATTATAGACATTATTATCAATTTAAAAATCAAGATTAACGATCTCTATTCCTATTTGCAATCCATATTTCTTACCAAGCAACGCATCTCCATTGAAAGTTGGAGTAAAGTCTTTTTGAATGAACAGGTTAATTCCGCCATAACCGATCCCTAATTTCCCTCCGAATATGAAATTATTCACTCCCTGCATTATTCTTTCCTTTTCTACAATTCTTTTGGAATTATCATTGGAATATTTGATATAATTCTGGCTTGATAATTTTATACCGCTATAGATCCCTGCGACAATACTTATTTGTCTCTTTGTGTTGTCTAAATATTTCACTCCTTCATATTCTGTATATTTGGGATTCAGTACAAATCTCAGTTCCGCAGGGACATACAGATAGGTATTTCTAAGGTAGGTTCTTCTCAGCTCACCGCGGGTAAAATCATCCACCATCAGTTTTCCTTCATTCTGCACAAAAACCTGTCCGTATTTTGGTGTAAGACCATCTATCCTCACCCCCATTCCAAGACGGTAGAAAACCGGACTTTTATATCCTCCCACCTGATTTTCATAACGTAAAGCAAAACTTGAAGAATTCAGTATGGTATTTTTCATTTCTGAATCTTTGCTGTATACCTTAAAATAATCGTTTTTAGAAACAAGATTAGCACCCACAAGACTTACAGCAAGATCTACACTGCTTAAATGATCTTTCGGAGTCCTGTTGTTGTTAACTTTTAATTTCAAACCTCCTATTCCCAGCTGAACCTGGTTTGCAGAAGTATTTGCACTGTCTTTTCTTCCCAAAACGGCATTTTTCACCATCTCTTTGGTTGCATTTTCAAGTTCTGATTGTTGAGCGGTTACTTTATCATTGATGATCTGCTCGTATTTCGAAGCAATCCCGACTCTCTGTTTTTGCTTTTCTTCAGCTGAAATTCTTTTATCCTTATAGTTTCGGTCTACCTGATCCAGTTCTGCATTCATTTTCGATTTTTCTGAAACTACGATACTGTCGATCTTGTGAGAATATGTTTTAAGATGGTTGTTCTGCTGTGCAAAGGTGTAAGAAAAAGCCATTACAGCAGTCATTAATGCGATTTTAGTTTTCATATTTTAATTTTTATTTTTAGACAATATTTTACCTCTGCTCGTTTTCCGAACAGTATTTTTATTTTTGAAAAGTTTAAGATTTATCTGGATTGAACTGAATCGGAAAAGACGGTCATTCCCAAAACTTTGAAAGAATTCGGACTTTTGATCGTAATCTGTCCCATATCCAGCATACCAATGTTTTGGTTATAGTTATGGTTTTGTTCTCTGGTCTTATCAAACTCCCTACCTAAAAGCAGCTCATCGGCTTTTATATAATTTGTTCTTTTTCTTTCGGCAATAACAGGCTTTTCTTCGTTAAAGATTTTTTTATCCTCAATTACAGAACTTATATTAACGTTATTTTCCTGTATTCTCTCTTCTTTGACTACCTGAAAGCTATTATCTGCCCTTATTATTGAAGGATGAGAAGCAGGTGAAACTATTGTTACCTCATTTGTCTTAGTAATATTCAGGGACTCGACAGTTACGAAATTTTCATTCTCTTTTTGATTCACCACAACCGTTTCTGATGTCACATCCTGCTGTTTTTCAATCTTTTCAAGACTTTGATTTTTCGCAATTGTATTGTGTGCTACAGATTTACCGGAATTAAAATAAAGAATAACTCCTGTAGAAATCAAAAGCAATACAACGGCCGCATATTTCATCCATTCAAAAGTCTTTTGAGGAGCAATAACCGGTTTAGTATCCAGCTTTTGTTCNATTCTGTCCCACAAATCAGCAGAAGGCTGTAATTCCTGCTTATGNTATTCAGATTTCAACTGTTTCAGTATTTCTTTTTTCATTTTCTTTTGCTTTTAAATAATCTGCAAGCCANTTTTTAGCTTTGCTTAACTGACTTTTGCTTGTTCCTTCAGAAATATTGAGGATTTCAGCAATTTCCTGATGCTTTTTATCTTCAAAAATATACAGGTTGAAAACCAGCTTGTATCCGTAAGGCATTTGGGAGAGTATTTCTTCGATATTAATCTCTCCGACATCTTCTTCCTGAAGGTTGTCTGAAAAATCCTCTGCCGTTTCCATATCCACATACATTATGCTTTTATTTTTCCGGATAAAGGTCACCGAATCATTCACCACAATTTTCCTTAACCAATACGGAAAACTCTTCCAGTCCCTGCATTCTTCTATTTTTTGTAAAGCATTTGAAGAATGCATTCATTAAAATATCTTCGGCATCATGAATATTGTTAGTATAAGAATTGGCTACAGCCAGCATTTTAGCAGAAAACATTTCATAAAGCTCTTTTTGAGCCTTACGATCNTGNTTTTTTGCCAGAATAAAAATCTTCTCTAAATAATCCATGTATCAGTTTCTATATATAAGACAACAAAAAATGAAAAACGTTGCCTGTGAAATAAAAAAAAATTGCATTTTTTTCAAAATGCAATTTAATATTTTAATAATCAACGTAATAATTAATGATTAATATTCGCTACTTCTTTCGGATCATGCTTATGTTTAAACAAAACAGCAAACAAAATGGCAATAATCAACGCATACCCTGCAAAATAAAGCCAGATTTCATGCCACATTTTATCTCCGCCTGGTAAAGTAAAGTAGTTCTGAATTACCCAACCGCTTACTAAACTTCCTATCATAGCTCCAAAACCATTCGTCATCATCATGAATAACCCCTGCGCAGAAGAACGGATCTTAAAGTCTGTATTGGTTTCCACAAAAAGAGATCCTGAAATATTGAAAAAATCGAACGCCATTCCATAGACGATGCATGAAAGGATAATAAGAACCAAACCAAAACCTTCCGGAACTCCATAGGCAAAGAAACCGAATCTTAAAACCCATGCAAACATAGAAATCAGCATTACTTTTTTAATTCCAAATTTCTTCAGGAAGAAAGGAATTGCCAAAATGAAAAGGGTTTCTGAAACCTGTGATATAGACATAATTAACGTTGAACGTTTCACCACTAAACTGTCCGCATATTCAGGCATTCTACCAAAATCTGAAAGGAATGCATCTCCGTACATATTGGTCAGCTGTAATGCAGCACCCAAAAACATGGAAAACACGAAGAATAATGCCATTTTTCCGTTTCCGAAAAGCGATAGGGAATTAAGTCCTAATTTCTCTAATGTAGTGGCATTTTTAGGGATTGTATTTTGTGGCGGACATTTAGGTAATGTAAATGCGTAAANTCCTAACAGAATGGCAAATAATGCCGCAATATAAAATTGATTCCCTGAATCTTTATTANCTGTAAGATTGGTGATCCACATNGCTACAATAAATCCTACAGTTCCCCAAACTCTGATCGGCGGAAAAACTTTTACCACATCATAATCATTGTTNTTAAGAACATAATAAGCGATGGAGTTTGATAAAGAAATTGTAGGCATATAGAAGAACATCGCAATCAGCATCACCCAGAAAAACTGGTTAGGATCTGAAACCTGCGGAAGAAAAAACAATGTAACACCATATAAAATATGAAGAATCCCATATAATTTTTCTGCATTCATCCAGCGATCAGCAATAATTCCTGTAAGAGCGGGCATTATAATAGATGAGATTCCCAATGTAGAAAACACTGCTCCGAATTCCGATCCCCCCCATTGTCTAGTACTGAACCAATATACCCCAATGGTAATCAGCCATGCTCCCCAAACAAAGAATTGAAGAAAGCTAAGTATAGTAAGTCGTAATTTTAAATTCATATATGTTTTTGATATATCTCTTAATCGATTTTCTTTTTTCTTCTTTTAATTTCTTCCTGAATTTCAAGAGCGGTATCATAATCTTCTTCTTTTACGGCTTCGTCCAATAATTTTTGGAGTTCTTCCATGGAAAGAGATCTTAAATTGTCTTCTGTAGGTACGGTTTCGGAAAATGATTCTTCTTCTTTGGAAACATCTTCCAGTTCCAGAAGAATTCCTGCTTCATTTAAAACCTGCTGTGTGGTAAAGATCGGCGCGTCAAATCTTACTGCCATAGCTACCGCATCAGAAGTTCTTGCATCAAGAATCAGTTCCTCATCATTGCTTTTATTTTTAAAATTGATATTGGAAAAGAAAACACCGTCTACGATCTGGTAAATGATCACTGAAACCAATTCATAATTGGCAGAAACTATAAATTTTGAAAATAAATCATGGGTAAGCGGCCGAGGAGGATGNATGTCTTTCTCAAGGCCAAGAGAGATGGATTGAGCCTCAAAATTTCCTATAACCACAGGTAATTTTATATGTGATTCCTCATGCTCCAATAACAATGCGTAAGCTCCCGATTGGGTTTGGCTATACGATATTCCGCGAATGATTAGCTGTTTATAATCCATAACTACAAATATAAATTAATTTTTTATTGTAGGTTTTACTTTTTGCACAAAAATAAAAGCCCGGAAAGGGCTTTTATATTGTGAATTGTGAATTAACTTTATTGTCAATTTTGCTTCGCAAGTGAAATTNATTTAAATTGATAAGCGAATTGACTATTAATTCATTTTTATCCTTTNANNGCTTTGATCTTCTCTGTCAATGCAGGAATAATCTGGAAGGCATCTCCTACTACCCCGTAATCAGCAGACTTGAAGAATGGTGCTTCAGCATCATTATTGATCACTACAATAGTTTTNGAAGAGTTAACTCCTGCCAAATGCTGGATCGCTCCTGAAATCCCTACAGCAATGTAAAGGTTCGGGGCAATAGCTTTTCCTGTTTGTCCTACGTGTTCGGTATGAGGTCTCCACCCGATATCAGAAACCGGCTTGGAACAAGCTGTAGCTGCTCCAAGAACGTTTGCCAATTCTTCGATCATACCCCAGTTTTCAGGTCCTTTCATTCCTCTTCCTGCAGAAACTACGATCTCTGCTTCTTTAAGGTCTAATTTTCCTGAGCTTTGCTCATGAGAGATCACTTTTGTATCTTCATTAGCTACAGATAGGTTTTTCACTTCCTCTGAACCTGATACTGTGTTTTCTTTTACTCCGAAAGCATTTTGAGAAACGGTAACAATTACTCCGCTTCCTTCTGCTTTAGCATGCATGAAACCTTTTCCTGAGAACGCTTTTCTTTTTACCTGGAAAGGAGAAAGACTTTCAGGGGCTGCCAATGCATTGGTAATTAAAGAATAGTTTTTCATTACCGCCAACATTGGAGCTACAGATGAAGCATCAGTAGTATGAGGGAAAACAATAGTGTTTCCTTCTGCCACTTCATTGATTGCCTGTGCATATGCTTTAGCTGAGAAGTTTTTAAGACCTTCATCCTTGATGTTGATCACATTCGATGCTCCATATTTGTATAATAAATCTGAAGAATCTGTAGGGTTTACAGAGATTGCTGTAACAGTATCTCCTGCCTGATCAGCCACAGCTTTAGCATAAGAAACTGCTTCGAAAGCTGCTTTTTTGTAAACTCCGTTTATATTTTCTGCGTATACGAATACTGCCATTTTTCTTAAATTAAAAGATTAAAAAATTCAATGATTAAAGATTAGATTACTTTAGCTTCTTCGTGAAGTAGTCTTACTAATTCATCAAGATTATCCGGAGAAACGATCTTTACAGCAGCTCTTGGCGGAACGCTGTCATAAGAAACTCCCTGAACTTTTACTTCTGAAGATGTAGGTTCTACAACCTGTAATGGCTTGGTTCTCGCAGACATAATTCCTCTCATGTTAGGAATGATAAGGTCTTTTTCATCTACTAATCCTTTCTGACCGGCAATTACTGCAGGTAATTTCACAGAAATAGTTTCTTTACCTCCTTCAATTTCTCTTACAGCAGTAGCTTCACTTCCGTTTACATCTAAACCTACGGATGCATTTACGAAAGGCTGGTTCAATAACTGAGCCACCATTCCCGGAACAGAACCACCATTATAATCGATAGATTCTTTACCACAAAGGATAAGGTCATATCCTCCGTTCTGAGCCACAGCAGCAATTTCTTTAGCTGTTGAATAACTGTCTTTAGGATCAAGATTTACTCTTACCGCATCATTTGCACCGATAGCCAATGCTTTTCTNATCACAGGNTCCGTAGCAGCATCTCCTACATTGATAACTGTTACCGTTGCTCCCTGAGATTCCTGAAGCTTAACCGCTTTTGTTAATGCAAATTCATCTAAAGGATTGATTACCCACTGGATTCCGTTCTTGTCGAAGGCAGATTTATCTGCTGTAAAGTTAATTTTAGAAGTAGTATCCGGAACACTACTAATACAAACTAATATTTTCATGTGTACTATGTTGTTTTTCTCTCTTTTATTCCCATAAAATCAGACGATTTCACGGAGAGATTTTGTTCTGATTAATTTCTGTAAATATAAATAAAAAATATATTATGCATGCATAATACCTAGTATTTTATTATTCAATACATTAGATGTATTTACGGCGCTGGTTTTGTTGCCCTAAATTCGATCTTACTGGGTAAAACTCTTGGATTCATTTTCAAAATATCCAATATCAGATTTCCCATGTCTTCGGGCTGAATTTTCCAGCTGTCTTTTTCGGAAGGTATATTTCCATTGAAATGGGTAGCTACCGAACCCGGCATGATTACGGTTGCTTTGATGTTATATTTTCTCAGATCAATCATTGCAGCCTGTGTGAATCCCACTACTCCGAATTTAGACGCATTATACCCGGTACCATTCTCAAAAAAGTTGGTTCCGGCAAGACTGGAAACCGTTATATAATAGCCTTCGGNTTTCTTTAATTCTTCCACAGAAGCTTTTAAAGTGTAGAAAACTCCCGTTAAATTAGTTTCTATCACCGCATTCCATTCTTCAGGAGATAATTGATCTACAGGCTTAAAAACACCTAATCCTGCATTGGCGATAACAAAATCCAGTCTTCCGAATTTTTCAAGAATACTTTTCACAGCATTTTGCTCATCATCCAAATTTCTTACATCCGAAACAATTCCCAAAACTTTATCAGAGTACTGCTTCAATTCTTTTTCCGCTTTTTCTACNTCTTCCTTTTTTCTTCCCGAAAATGCGACTGCAATTCCGTTTTCCAGTAAAATTCTCGCAGTACCAAATCCGATTCCTTTGGTTCCTCCCGTAATGTAGGCTACTTTATCCGTTAACATAATATTTTAAATTTGATCTCTTAAAAATAAAAAAAACGCTCCATTAGGAACGTTTAAATTTCTATAGATTTACTATAATATTATTTTTTGATGAATTTCTCAGTAGTAAGACCATCTTTTGTCTCAATAGAGATAAGATATGTACCTGCTGGTAAATGTCTTACGTCTACAGTATTTTCATTCAATTTTACATCAATGTTTCTACCTGTAACATCTGTAACAGAAACTTTGTTGATTTTGGCTTCTGATTTGATATTAAGAACGTCTGTAGTTGGGTTGGGATAAACTGCAATTGATGAAATTCTAATATTATTATCAGTTAACTCATTAGTTGATAAAGCCGCAGCATTAGAAAATTCAACAAAAATATTATCGAAACCTGCAGTTTTACTTACAGTATTACCAGTTGCTGTAACATTATATAAATATACATCTTCAGCAACCATACCTGGTATAAGTCCTAAACTTGCAGTACTTGACGTATATCCGCCTGAACCCGTTGGCCAAGTCCAAACTATCGCTCCTGTTGTTTTATTATATTTAAAATTTAACGATACCCAAGTATTTGCTGTTAAAAGAACTCCTGGAGTTGCTGCCAAGCCAATTGAATAAACAGTTGGCAACCCTGTAGACATATTTGTAAAAGTACTAAGACCTCTCAATTCTTTAGTAGCTACATCATAAGTAAAACCGCCTATCGTTGTTGAGGCTGTACCATTCATACCCATAACTCTCATCTGGATTGTTCCTGTTCCTGTTGAAGGTCCCGTATACAAATCAAATTTACCATGAAGTATATTGTTTGAAGCTGTAGCAGTAACTGTTGTTAATTTTNCTGCAANTCTATTGTTCAAAGAAGCTGTAGTAGCACTATAACTATTATAACTGGCAATTGTCATAGATTTGCCATGTGCAGCATCAATTGTAGCAACCTGGTAATCTGCATTTGACCCATAAAGCGTGTACCATCCATTTTGTCCAGCGGCTGCCCCGGTTACATCAGTACCAAGATTTCCAGTAGTCAATGTTTCAAAATTTTCATTGACAAGGACTTGTCCAANTGTCATCATTGTTGCAGAAATCAACAATGCAGAAGATAGAATTTTTTTCATAATTTAAATTTTAAATTTTAATGATGTAAATATAAATAAAATCTCTGATGAGTAAAAAATATTTTTATAAAAATAATACATCCCTAAAATAGGGACTTTAGGGATGTATTTTATTATTTTGAATAGTTCTCGAAAAACAACGGAATACTCTCTATTCCTTTATAGAAATTGAACAATCCGTAATGCTCATTTGGAGAGTGGATCGCATCAGAATCCAACCCGAATCCCATTAATACAGACTTGGCACCTAAAACCTTCTCAAACATTGCTGTAATAGGAATACTACCTCCTCCTCTGTACGGAAGCACTTCTTTCCCAAATGCAGACTCCATTGCCTGTTTTGCGGCTAAAAACTCTTTAGTATTGGTAGGCAGAACGTATGGCATTCCTCCGTGATGCGGTGTTACTTTCACTTTTACATTATCCGGAGCTATTTTTTCAAAATATGCTTTGAATTTTTCTGTAATTTCTTCAGGAGTCTGATACGGAACCAAACGCATGGAGATTTTAGCATAAGCCTTCGAAGGAATAACNGTTTTTGCACCTTCCCCNGTATATCCTCCCCAAATTCCGTTGCAGTCTAAAGTAGGACGGATAGAAGTTCTNTCTANAGTTGTATATCCTTTCTCTCCTTCCACACCGTTTAATCCGATTGATNTCTTGAATTCTTCAGGATTATCTTTCAGCTTATTCATTTCCGCTCTTTCTTCATCCGAAACAACTTCCACGTTATCGTAGAAACCATCAATAGTGATATGACCATCTTCATCGATCAAATTAGCGATCATTCTTGAAAGCACATGAATAGGATTCGGTACAGCTCCTCCATACAGACCNGAATGCAGNTCTCTGTTCGGACCTTCCACTTCTACTTCTACATAGCTTAACCCTCTCAATCCTGTTGTAACAGTAGGTTGCTCATTGCTGTAAATATGNGTNTCGGAAATAAGGATACAGTCACAAGCCAGCTTTTCTTTATTTTCATTTACCCAGTCTCCCAAGCTNACNGAACCCACTTCTTCTTCTCCTTCCAAAATAAATTTAACGTTGCAAGGTAAAGCATTGGTTTTCATCATTGCTTCAAATGCCTTTAAATGCATAAAGAACTGTCCTTTATCATCCGCTGAACCTCTTGCAAAGATGGCACCTTCAGGATGAAGTTCCGTTTTCTCAATATAAGGCTCAAATGGCGGTTTTTTCCATAAATCCAACGGATCAGCCGGCTGCACATCATAGTGACCGTATACCAATACTGTTGGCAGGCTTTTATCTAATATTTTTTCTCCAAAAACAATAGGATATCCTTTCGTCTGGCAAACTTCCACATTGTCGGCCCCCGCATTTTTAAGGTGTTCTGCACAAACATCTGCACACTTCAATACGTCATTTTTATACGCCGGATCTGCAGAAATAGAAGGAATTCTCAATAATTCAAATAATTCATCTACGAAACGCTGCTTGTTTTCGTTAATGTAATTTAATGTCTCTTGCATTGTAAATTTTGTTTTGTTAAAAGTATAAAAAAAGGCTTTCAGGGACAAACAAAAACAGTGTTTTTTCCAAGTCTTTATCTGAGAGTTGACAAATATCACCCCACGAAAAATGTCCTGCAAAATTTGCAGGACATTTTTATATTTTGAACTAATAATTAGTGCTCAGCTTTTGGTGTTGCAGCTTCTTCCGCTTTAGCCGATTCAGCTGGTTTCACTTCTTCAGTATGTTTAGTAGCAGCAGAATCAGACATTGATGATCCCGCATTATGCATATCACCTCTGTATTCAGAAAGCTTATCCTGGTCTCCACTGGTTTGCTCGTCATCAGAATATCTTTCTACTCCTTCTTCAAGTTTCAAAGTACCTTTATTTCCTCCGTCCGGCACTTTTTTACAGCTTACAGCTACTGTTGCAACGGCTAAACATATAATTAACTTTCTCATGCTTAAATTTTTGATTGCCCAAAAGTAAGAAATCTTGTATTTGTCGGCAACATTTTTATATTGATTTTAATATTATTTTACCTTTTTTGGATTGTGTAAAAATAAGATAGCGNTCTCCACCATCTTTCAGGCTATATTTCTTCTTGATTTCTTCAGGNTTNAANGGATAATTTTTTGAAATGATATTNAACTGNTCTTTCTTTTTAATCTGCTTGNTATCAACCACTTCCATTTNCANTATTCTGCCGGGAAAATCNTTNATTTCCTGATCTGATGTATATATATGTGTATTGGGATGCAGTTTTTTCACCCCGAATTTTTTGGAGATTAAATTAAACACACCTGCTTTCAAAACACAATGATTAGGTATATAAATAAACTTTTCGGGTTCNGAATATTCCGCAGAGGCATTTTCTTCTTCTCCAAAAGTATAGGTAAAAGCACTTTCGTCACTTTCTAAATTGACACAGTTACAGATAATTTCGGGAAAATCTTGTTTTGAGAGGTATACTACAACCTCTTTCACATCATTTTTTAAAGCGATAATATCGATCCTGAATATGTTGGGTAATACTGAAACGAGATATTTCAGATCAATAAGTGGAGAGAGTTTTATAACGACCTGATCCGATATGGAAAGTAATTTTTCCTGAATATCAAGGATATTGGGGGGAAAGATCTTCCAACAGAAATACTTTATTTTTCTGAGTATCCCGTCTTGCAGGATCCAGATACATTA
>Ga0065721_10052142_pt1 | contig 12584 bp, 10 predicted proteins | sample Mesricmetagenome_FD_59108 | JGI IMG/M metagenome (GOLD analysis project Ga0065721, IMG submission 59108) | Mesophilic microbial community from rice straw/compost enrichment Sample: eDNA_1 v2 (version 2) | ecosystem: Engineered > Solid waste > Grass > Composting > Bioreactor | place: USA: Davis... | reverse complement strand
GGTCTCGCCAGTAACACCGGTACTACCCGTCGCACCTGTTGGGCCAGTCGCTCCCGTCACACCAATACCGGCAGCCCCTGTCTCGCCCGTTGGTCCCGTGGGACCCGTCTCACCAGTGGCACCAGTTGTACCGGTCTCGCCAGTAACACCGGTACTACCCGTCGCACCTGTTGGGCCAGTCGCTCCCGTCACACCAATACCGGTAGCCCCTGTCTCGCCCGTTGGTCCTGTGGGACCCGTCTCACCAGTGGCACCTGTCTCACCAGTCGCTCCCGTCACACCAATACCGGCAGCACCTGTCTCGCCTGTTGGTCCCGTAGGACCTGTCGCTCCCGTCACACCAATACCGGTAGCCCCTGTCTCGCCTGTTGCCCCAGTAGGTCCCGCCACCCCCGTGTTACCAGTAGCTCCTGTCGCACCTGGTGGACCGGGGTCACCAGTGGCTCCGGTCGCTCCAACACCCGTCGCCCCTGTGTTTCCTGTTGCCCCAGTCGCACCGGTAAAGCCTCGCATTCCCGGAATGCCGCGTGCTCCTGACGGCCCTTGCATGCCTCTGACTCCTGTAATACCTACAGGTCCAATCGCCCCGGTTGGCCCCGTCGGCCCTGTTATGCCCATGGGCGGTGCAGGCTTTGGTTTTAAATGATGGTTATGCCGATGCTTCTTCTTGATAGGCTTGCAACAGCATTTATTAAGCGTCATTCGGCAGTTACGGCAAAGTCGTATCGGTCTGTGACGTTTCAACGGCTTACCGCTCCTTTCCGTATGAGCCTTATGCAGCAAAACAAAAAACCTCTCTAAGGAGGCAAGAACGTTTGTAGACATGTGCTCTGATCATGGATTGGTCGTGTAATGCACAGCAGGCGAAGACGATTACTTCATTCTATGACAGGGTTGCTTTGCTCATGATTTCCGAAGGCACTCATCCTTGCTGAAGCTCTTCTTGCAGCCGCACAATTTCATTCCTGCATTTTTCTAATTTCACCAAATGCCGCTCTCGCAGCGCTTCTTTTGTTTCACCTTCAGGCAGACGATCAATGAGTTCAAGCAGCTGTTGCTCGAAATCCTCCTGCTGCTGCCGCCGTTTAAGTCGATTCTCCAAAAGGATTCGGGCTACAGACTTAGAATGGTTCCATTTTGGGATCATAGCAATCACCTCTTCCTTTATCCTATGCATGAATATGAATCGAAACGACACGGTTTATCATAAATCCTATTATCCTGTCATCACATATAAAAAAGCCGCGAAATATCGCGACTTGTTAGGTGAAATATTCGATTACAGCTTCTGGGAAGTTATCATGAATCTGCCTAAATATGAATTGTTTAAGTGCATTCGCTTGCTCATCTGGATAGACGTACTTCCCTTGACCCCAGCGTCCCCACTTGTACTTCCGATTCTCTTCATCCATTTCGAGCTTTGATTTCGGATATCGCTGTTGAATAACGGTCTTTGCTGTTTTGGTGAAACGGTGCTGAATGAGTTCAAAAGTAAGATCGGAGGTCGCTTCTTGCGGAAGTGCTTGTTTAAGCCGAGCGATTAGATCGGCATAACCTTTTTCCCACCCATCATGCCAAATAATCGGGGCAATAATAAACCCAAGCGGATAACCAGCATGCGCCACCTTCCCAGCTGCAGTAATGCGTTCATGGAAATTGGACGTACCTGGCTCAAAATTACGAATCACATAGTCCGCATTCACACTAAAACGAAAACGGGTATGACCGTTATGCTTCGCATCAAGCAAAGGTTCAACATGATGATACTTTGTAACGAAACGAAGCCGTCCCAGCGGCTCTTTGCCCATAAACTCGATATACTCTTTAAGTGAACCCGATATATGCTCCAGACCTACTGGATCGGACGTACAAGCTGCCTCGAAGCGGGTAATTTCGGGAGCACGTTCTTCGATGTACTGCTTCGCTTGGTTTAGTATATCATTAGTGTTCACATAGACACGAACGTAAGGCTTCGCTCCGAGCGTTGTCTGTAGATAACAATAATGACAATGCCCCATGCACCCAGTAGCGATTGGAATGGCATATTCTGCCGAAGGCTTGGATTGGTCGAACTTCAACGTCTTGCGAATGCCGACGACTAACGTTCTTTTGGCTATCCTATATTTCTCCAGATCCGTCTCGCCCGGTAAATTCGTAATGCGATTATGAGAGCTCGTAATCCGAATGGGAAGCCCCTGTGATTGTGCCCACTCATGAATCTGCTGACCTTTCGGGTAATCAAGCGCATCGGGTTCAAAATAAACGAGCTCTGGAACGAATATCTTTGTTTCGCGTGCTGGCGGGGTCAATAACCCTGATGAGCTGGACAAAAACTGATCCCTCCTCCGCTCACTTCTTATTGCTGTATCTATAAGATGGACGTATTCATCATTTTCATACCCCGATTCACTACCAATCACGGAATAACTCATCGATTGCTTCGCGATGCTCAATGAATGGTCTGAATAGAACATCATAACCGTATGTGGAGCCGTCAAATAGCGAATAACCGATATATTCATTATTGGAATCTACAACAGCTGTCCTATTAAGGAGTCAAGGCTCACCTTCATCAACCAACAAATTCGGTAATTTGCTGCTTCTCCCAATAATCCATGAACCGACCGCCACTGCGGATCAGCGCTGTTGGACTTCCCGTTTCCCTGACTTGTCCTTTCTCAAGGAAGACGACAACATCGACATTGCGAATGGTTGATAATCGGTGTGCAATGATAATCTTTGTACTATCGCCTGACCAGTCGGCCAGATGCCGCTGGAACAGCGATTCCGTCTCAACATCAAGCGCAGACGTAGGTTCGTCAAGAACAAGGATTGAGGATTGGCGCAAAATAGCTCGTGCGATCGCGATCCGCTGCTTCTGTCCCTGAGACAGCTTAATTCCCCGCTCGCCGACCCTCGTATCGAACTTATCCGGTAAGGCATCGATAAATTCAATCGATTGTGACAACTTGGCCGCCACAAGAATCTCCTTATCGCCGGCATCCTGATGACCAACAGCAATATTGTCCTTAACCGTCCCATCGAACAAATAGATATCCTGCGTCACAGCCGCAAGACAACGACGAAGCGACTCAAGCGTATAGTCTTCTATCGGTATGCCATTGATGCGGATGGTACCTTCTTGCGGCTTATACACGCGATAAAGCAATTTAATGATCGTGCTCTTGCCTCCGCCGCTTGGTCCGACCAACGCCATTGACTGACCAGGTGCGATTCGGAAGCTGACATTTATAAGAACTTGCTGGCTCTCTGGGTAAGCAAATGAAACATTGTCAAACTCAATGGATGGCGAAGCTTGATTTAGAATGAGATCTCCGCCCTTATCTTCCGGCTCCATCTCCATCGTATCCAGCAGGCTTTCTGTCCCTGCCGATACTCTTTGCAACGAATTAATGATCCCTGTCATATCGTTGAACGGGGCGCTTACACGATCAAGCAGCGTAATGAACGCGACTAATGCCCCGGGTCCAATCTGACCATCGACCATCAGAAGGGCTCCGATTCCGATGCCGAGCAGATAGCCAAGCTTCTCTGGGATCATCCGCACGAGATCGCGAACGGCTTCCATCTTCTCGATGTCCACCCATAGCTTGATGCCGCGTTTGCATACATCCCCGAAACGATGAATGACAGACGTCTCCAGCTGATTCATCTTGATTTCACGCATACCCGACAGCGTCTCGCCTAGATGGAAGAACACCTCCGCGCCGTTCTCCTGCTGCTTGGCAACCAGCTTCTTGTACGATTCTTTCACGACAATGTTGCTTAGAAGCTGCAGTGGGCCGATAAGTATGGCAGCGATGCCAAGCAGCGGATTAACGTTCAACAAATAGATACCAACAGCTACGAATGAGATCGGCAGCGAAATCAATTTGAGGATGTCAAAAACGATAAAATGCTTGAACACTTCAAGCTCATTAAACAGCAGGTTCTGTGAACGTGAGCTGTGCCTGGACTCATGCTCGCTCAGTGACAAGTCAATTAGTTTCGATAGAACGATCTGCCGCATCGTGAATACGACATTCGTATTAATGATCTGATTGCAGATACGCGCAAACGTTGTACATAACAGACCAAGCACGACACAACAGACGATCGCAGTGATCATTGCGAACAGATCGTCCCTCGTTAAGCTCTGTCCTCCATCAAACAGACGCCGACTCGTATCAGCGAGCAATAACGAAGCGCCAGTGCCGCCGAGCTGAAGCATGATAACAGCCAAATACCAATACTTATACTTGAGACATAAGTTAAGAAAATCGCGAAATCCTCTACGTTTCACGAGCGCGATAACGCTCCTACTTGTAGCAGCCTTCAATGCCCCAACTCCCCCGATATTAACTTCGAACATGGCTCTGCGTACCTTCTGTAACAATATGGTATTATTCTTGGAGTTTCTTAAATTTCCTGCTTATTACTAACATATTTAAGTCCTTGCTTGTATGGATTGTACAAATATTACATAGAAAAACCGCCTGATCCAGGCGGTTGCACGCTGATTCTATGTACGGGTGCTCAACACCTTCTGGATACGATTCCACTTTTAATCCATTTCAAAATTTACGATAGAGCACTTTCTCGATTTGATGCGTTTCGCCTTTCTTGAGAATAATATTTGCCCGCCGCTTTGTTGGCAGGATGTTTTCCTTAAGATTAATGGCATTAATCGTATCCCATAGCTCCGATGCCTTCCGGGTGGCCTCTTCTTGAGACAGCTCGATATATCGATGAAAATATGACGATGGATTCTGGAATGCTGTCTGTTGAAGCAGCAGAAAACGCTCAATATACCAGCGCTTCAGATCCTGCTCCTCCGCATCGAGGAAGATGGAAAAGTCAAAAAAGTCGCTCACAAATACATGCCGATTCTTATCGACTTGCAGGACATTAATCCCCTCGACGATTAAGATGTCCGGCTGTTGAATGATATCAACTTGATCTGGGATGATGTCATAGGTTAAGTGGGAATAAATCGGCGCCTCAACGCTGCTCATTCCGGCTTTCACTTTCCGCATAAAATCAATAAGCTTCCTCGAATCGTAACTCTCCGGAAACCCTTTCCGATGGAGCATGTGATTCTTCTCTAATGTCTGCTTATCATACAGGAACCCATCTGTCGTTACGACTTGTACAATCAATTGGTCTTCTCCACGCGATAACAACGTCTGAAGAACGCGTGCAATCGTACTTTTGCCAGCTGCAACGCTCCCGGCGAGACCGATGATGTACGGCTTCTTAACGGGCTGCTCATTGAGAAAATGGTCCGTAATGGCCTGCAGGTGTACGGAAGCCTGCAGCCTCATTTTAATAAGGCGGATTAGTGGCAAATAAATGCTCTCGACCTCTAGCAGCGACAGCTTATCGTTTAATCCCTTGATGCTTTCGAGTTCCTCTTCCAAGAGCAATAAGGGGGTTTTATTCCGCAGATCTGCCCACTGCTCTCGATTGAAATGCAAATAGTTCGAATACGGGGTCATTGCGCTGCTCCTCGACTTTCCTCTACATTTCCTTCAACCAACTGTCGCATTGCAGTAGATGATGTAACTTGTTCTTCAACCTGCTATGAAATCCTCCTTTGTGTACTGATATACCATTCGGTTCACAATTGCAGCAAGTATCTTGCACAATATTAACGTGATTAACAATCACGGTACCAACTAATTTCACCTTATAAATCCCCCATCTACTCGAAATCATCTTGGTTAGCTTTACCATCGGTTGACGATCGCTATTCCAATTGATTACGCTATGGGAAGGCAATATGTTTAGGAGGATTTCTTGTGTTGAAGTCTATCGCGATCTTTATTCTGGCTGGATTAGCCGAAATCGGCGGCGGTTACCTCGTATGGTTATGGCTGCGGGAATCGAAGCCGTTCTGGTATGGAGCTGTCGGCGCTCTTATCTTGATCTTATATGGCGTCATTCCAACGCTGCAGAGCTTCCCATCGTTCGGACGAATCTACGCGGCTTATGGCGGTGTTTTTATTGCGTTAGCCATCCTATGGGGATGGCTCGTCGATAAGAAAACACCAGACCTGTACGACTGGGTCGGCGCTGCTGTCTGTATGGTCGGGGTGTCGATCATTTTGTGGGCGCCTAGAGGATCATGATTGTAAGTGAAGAAGAAGCCGATCCGCAGAGATCGGCTTGTCCTATTTTATACTGTTATAACCAGCTGGCCACTTTCCCCCATCGAGATATCGTAGAAGCCTTCTCCCAGCGTTGATGGCATGAAGGATACATTGTGCCCCGATAATGTGTAATGTTCAAATATTGCCGGCAGCTTCAACGTGATCTTCGTGTTCCGCTCCGCTGTAAGCTTCGCTCGGAACGTACCGTCTGCTCGATTCCATTCAAATGAAACCTTTCCTGTGCAGAAGCGCAGGTCTGTCACCTTGCCGCTGGACCATCTGTCCGGCAGCGCTGGCAGAAGCTTAACCATCGTCGGCGAGACGTAGAGCAGCATCTCCTGAACCGCATTCACCCAACCCATATTCGCATCCAGCTGAATCGGCGCTTCCTCCATATTGAGGCAGACGCCCATGTCCCGCCAATCATTGTGCAGCGTTAAGAAGTTGTTCAGCAAGCAGGAGCGTGACAGGATATCCAGCTGCGCTAATGCTTTGTTGCCGTCGCCTAATCGTGCATAGATAGCTGACATATGTCCAAGTGACCAACCAGTCTGAGCACCAATAAGACGCTTGTTAACCGCAGTTTCGAACGCTTCGAACCGATCCGGATGCTCCTCTCTCGTAAATTCCTGCCCCGGGAAGATCGGATAAATATGCGACAAATGGCGGTGATTATACCGATCGTCGAACCGCTCATCCATCCATTCACGAATGGCGCCATCGGAATTGATCCGATAGTCTGGAATCCGCTTCAGCATGTCCTCCCATCTTGCGATTTCTTCGTGGTACATATCCGCATCCTGACTGCCCTGAATCAAATGCGTAAGCAGCTCCTTCAGAAGCGCACAGTCCATTGTCGCATTTATTGTTGTCGGCATCGGATGCGCCAGCGGCTTGCCATCGGTTGGCATGAAGTTCTCTGGCGTGTTCTCAGGCGAGACGGAAGGGTAGAATTTGATCTGTCGTCCACCCTGCTCCAGCACGATGAAATCTTCATAGAAGAGCACAGCTTCTCTCATGAACGGCAGCACCTTGTTCACGAGAAGCTGACGGTCGCCCGTGTATAGATAATATTCGTAGTAGTGCCGCGCCAACCAAGCCGCTGCGCCTGTCCAGTTCATAATGACCGGCACGATCTGATTCGGCACACCGATGCCTGGCGTCGAACCGGCAGGGATATAGATTCCTCGGCAGCCATACAGCTTATGAGCATTTTCACGAAAATCATCCATCATGCTCTCGTAGTAACGAAGAAGCGCAGGCATCAGATCCATCAGCCCGCCTGCAGGTGCGTGCCAATACATCATCTGCACATTCTCGTTGGCCATGTTGTGGCACCAAGTAAGCTGATAGTCTCCGCCCCACAAGCCGTACAACCCGAACGGATAACCTTCCTCATGTGTACCGGAGATGAATAGATAACGACCGTATGCCCACATTCTCTCTATTAATTCAGTTGAGGCCTCTCCGTCGTACGCATCCAGCAGAAGCTCTTCGTTCGTCCGAACGCTCTCCTCTTGTCCTCCAAGCACGATGTTTGCACGATGAAACAATGGACCGTGAAGGGCTTCGTGTGAGGATAAGAGCTGGTTGTAATCGGCTGGGATAGCTGACAATTCTGCCTGCAGCTTGTTCCACTCCTGGTCGCGGTCGCCTTTCACGAACAGTTTGACGATGGCAAGTACACGGGTGGCATCTTGGAATCCAATCTGATCTTGTACTTGCACTGTTGTATCTCCCGTGCTCGTAACGACCCGCATGACCGCACCGAAGTCTGTACCGTCATCATTGCGTGCCGCGTAATAGCAATAGTCTCCCTCCACTTTCGTCTGAATGGTCGCTTCAATCTCCTTGCAAGCTTCGACTAGACTAGGCTCTTCAGTAGGATGAAACGCAAGGCGGAGCGCGCCGTTGAACGGTTGTCCTGCTGCATTGATTTCGTAGACGATGGCATTATCGGCACGCGAAACGAACAGCTTCCTTTCATACCGCTGGTCCCCATCCTTCCACGTAACCGTGATCTCGCCCGTCTCCATGTCGAGACTTCTTCGATACTGCTTGAACGCTTGCTCGCATTCCATCGTGAGCCGCAGATCTGCAACGGGGAATCGAGACGCCAGTTCTGTCTGATAACCTCTATCTACTAGAGCGTTGGTCAAATGCCAGCTTGCCTCCAAATACTTCTCTTCGTCCATCAGCTTGCGTGTTTCCGGAAGCGTATAGCTGACGTCGGGGAGCTCATCCTTGCGGCCCCAGTGCCACAGATCCTCATGCGTAAGCATGACGGTCTCATCCTTGACTGCTCCGTACACCAAAGCGCCGATTCTGCCATTGCCGGAAGGCAATCCTTCTCTCCACTTGTTATTCCACCACGAGGTTGGATATTTGAGAATCAACTTGTTGCGGCTAGTTGTCGTTTTGTCCATTCATGATCAGCTCCGATTGTTGTAGGCTATTGATCTAATAAGATCAGTATAGGTTCGAGAGCTATACATGTCTTTGGATAAAATGATATGTTTTTGTCCTTTATTCCAATATAATTGAGGAACTAGCATGATGAGAGTTCTGCGATACGGAGGTGCGTCATTTGTGAAAATCCCGGTTTACAGCTTTCGAGTAGACTATGTTACGCGATATTCGGCTTACAATCCTTTGCTTCTTTTTGCACAAAAGTATGTGTTCGCGCCGGACGAGCACTGCTCGCTTCGCAAATGCTACGCTAGTGCCATTGTCCTGATCGAATCAGGCAAAGGGTTGCTTGAGCTTGATGGAACCAGCTGCGTCGTGCAGCAAGGTTCCCTTGTTTATTTACCCGCAGGCTCCGTGCATCGCTGGATAGCGGACGCTGTAGATCCGATGGTTCACCGGTGCGCTTATTTCGATTGGCACCACGTTGAACGGCCGCATTTTCAATACCAGCGTGATTATTTCTGTGCCGTTGAGGATTATCGCGAAGAGCTATCCTGCGTTCTTCCGGCGCTTGAGCTGCATGAAGTGATCCATAGCACGAACATTCAACTATGGGTCTCCTATTACAATGCACTGACGCTGCCGCCCGAGCTGCTGAGTACCCGCAATCCTTGGGATAGGCTGCAGTACAATGGGGCATTTCAGATGTTTCTCCATCAATACCTATCGGCGGCGATGAAGAACGGAACGCGTGATTCGCGAATTACTCGTATACTTGAACGAATAGAACAAGAAACGCCGGAGACCTGCGAACGGTATTTGTATCAATGGGCGGAAGAATTGGGGCTGAAGAAAAGCCGCTTTCACGCTTTATTCAAGGCGGACACGGGCTATTCGCCGAACGATTATGTGAAGCAGCTCCTATACCATCGGATTGCAGAGGAATTGGTGTGCACCAGCCTCTCGATAACCGATATCGCGTCGAAGTACGGTTTTTCGTCCATTCATTATTTCTCGAAGTCGTTCCGCTCGACGACGGGCATGTCCCCTTCGGAATATCGGAAGAAGTATGGTGCTGTCTATTAGACAATATAGCAAAAGCCGCTGCTATGCGGCTTTTGTTCTAGTTCGTATTCAACTGCAATCCGTTTAACAGCTCCAGGAATTGCTTTTTCGTTGAAGCTTCCTTATCAAGCCTCGAGAATTCCAACAAGAAGATCGCTTTGTCTTGAATCGGGATGACGGCGTAATAGACATCATGGGTCCCTTCAATCCCAGAAGCGGCGGTGCCGTTATCCGCATCCAGCGTGTAGAGCTTAGCGCTTCCGAGCGGAATGTGGATTGCCTCTTCGTTCGTAATTTCGGAGCGACCATCCCTGAGGAGCCGTCATTATCAGGTCCGATGCATCATAAACGGGTGTTGAAGGAATCGGTGTGCCGATGGAGCCGTCAGCATCATTCACATACATGTAAGCAATGTTCTGATGTTCGGCGGAGGCTAGGCCGTCGAGCAGACCGATCGACCATTGGTGGGTGTTCATATCATAGGAGATGTTAATGACAATCGGCACTTCCAGTTCTGATTTGTTGTCAATCGCGATTGATAGTGCTTCCTCTGCCCTTAGCTTCGTCTCATTGGAGGCTGGTATGGAGATGACGTCAATTCGATGGGCTCCCCCTATTCCTGGATAGGAAGCATCAATCTCGCCGAAGAGGTATGCTCTTACCCGTTGTCCGATCGAGAACGACTTGCCTAGTGATCCGATCCATAGCGCATCTCTAGCTCCGTTGACAGACGTATTCGTTTCTGAAGCAACAAGAATACGATGCGTCGTCTTTTTGGTCACATAACCGGTGTAAATCGTAGTTTCGTTAGCATGAGGACGGTCAGCTGTTTGCTCTGACTGCGATTCTACAACCGTTGGTTCCACAGGTTTCGTACAAGCCGCCGCACTTAATAAACTTAAGATGAGAATGGCTGAGCGTACAATTCGATTCATATAGGGGTCCCGCCAACATTTTAACGAAAATATACGCTAAGCCCTTGGATGTAACCGGCTTAGCGTTTTTTCTTACTCTAAGCCCTACAGTCCGGGTTAAGCTACCCGGACCACTGGTCATTCAACTTCTTGTTCTTTCAGAGGTCGTAATGAATTAAGAGACGTGTTTTGTCTGAAATTGAATTTGTATTCGCCTAAGAAATTGATGTGCTCCCATCCGAGAGGAGATATGTGGTTTAGAAGTTCTTCCTGAAGCTTTCCTTGTTTTTTGCGGTGTTCTGTCGATTGTTGGAGATAGACGGTATTCCAAACGCTAATTGCATTGATGATAATGTTCAGCGCACTTGCCCGTTGAAGCTGGTCTTGGAGCGCACGTTCTCGCAACTCGCCATGTTTGCCGAAGAATATCGCTCTGGCCAATGCGTTCATGGCTTCCCCCTTGTTCAACCCCCGATGGATTTTTCGCCGCAGCGCCTCGCTCGAAAGGTAATCCAGGATGAAGATCGTTTTCTCGATACGCCCCATTTCTCGTAGCGCGGTAGCCAAACTGTTTTGTCTTGCATAGGAACCGATTTTCCCCATAATGAGTGATGCCGAAACGGTGCCTTCCCGGATGGAGTGAGCCAGCCGGTACATCGTCGTAGTTCTCTTGAATAATCTTTGTATTAATCTGTCCGCGAAGCAGCTTCTCCAATTTAGGAAAATTGGAAGGTTTCCCAATAGCGTAGAGTTTGGAATCTGCCAAGTCACGTAAGCGTGGTGCAAAGCGAAATCCAAGCAGATGCGTTAAACCAAAGACTTGATCGGTGTAACCGGCTGTATCCGTGTAATGCTCCTCGATGGCCAAGTCCGTTTCATGATGGAGCAAACCGTCGATGACGTGTACGGCATCCCGAGCGTTCGTATTGATGACTTTCGTATAGAACGTGGAAAATTGATCGCTTACGAACCGATAAATTGTAGCTCCTTTTCCGGTCCCGTAGTGGGGATTCGCATCTGCGTGAAGCGCCGAAACTCCGATCTGGACGCGCATTCCATCAGATGATGAAGTTGTCCCGTTCCCCCAATATGAGGGCAGTGCCAGCTTGAAAATTAACAAGAACAGCCTGCGCTTTATTCATTGCGTCTTCGTACAGCCGCCATTGCGCTGCATTGGCCATTTGCCGATATGAAATGCTCGGAGTGGCTTCAGCCATTTTTGTAAGCCCAATGTTCGTTCCCATTGCCATAAGGGTAGCCATAAGAATTGTCGTTTCTTCCTCGTTCGGAGCGCGGTTACTGGAAGCATGAATAAACTGCTCATGAAAATTTGTCCAGTTGGCTACTTCCATGAGCAGATCCGTTAACTTAATTCGTGGCAGCAGCTCATAGAGGGAAAGGCTGAAATTCCGGGATTCATCGGGAACATCTTTCTCCAATCGCTCGATATGCAATTTCCCGTTCTCCAAATTAACGCCGTCCAGCTCGTCGATGTGGTCCGAAACCCAGTTTAACCTTTGAATCAGTGATTCAGTCCGCTCTTCAAGATATTCCTTTGCGGACAAGCTAACGGCAAGCTTTGTTGCGTTAGGATCGATACCATTCCAATCAGATTTCGGTACAAGGTATTCCTCGAAGTCCTTATGCTGACGGCTTCCGACAATGGATACATCCCCGGAACGAACGTAATTCCGCAGTTCTGTTAGGACAGCCATTTCGTAGTAATGCCGATTGATGGTTCCGTCATCGTCGTAAACATGTTTTTGCCAGCGGTTAGAAACGAAGTTCAGCGGTGCGCCTTCCGGAACCTTTCGCTTTCCGGTTTCATTCATATCCCGGATGATATCGACCGCCTTCATTAGCGGCTCTGCCGACTTGGTTGACCGAATCTCCAATGATTTTAACAGCGTTGGCGTGTATTTCCGGAGCGCATAGAATAGGAATAGGTAAGATTTTGAGGTAATCTCCATCTTTTCCCCTCCTCCACACCGTGCATGCACGTTTCCGCGCACACGGCGTTCCATCTTTTTTAATTCATTAGGTC
>Ga0065721_10005603_pt1 | contig 12586 bp, 10 predicted proteins | sample Mesricmetagenome_FD_59108 | JGI IMG/M metagenome (GOLD analysis project Ga0065721, IMG submission 59108) | Mesophilic microbial community from rice straw/compost enrichment Sample: eDNA_1 v2 (version 2) | ecosystem: Engineered > Solid waste > Grass > Composting > Bioreactor | place: USA: Davis... | reverse complement strand
CGATCCCTGCCGTCGAGGGCTGCGATGGCGACACGCTCGAGGAGCGGGTCGCCGACGCCAGAGGCGTCACCAGGGCGAAAGGCCACCCCGGGGCGAAGACCGCCACGGCGCATCACTGAATTTTTCGGTAAATGTCAGTCGTTCCGGCTCTTGCGGGCCGGGAAGAGGATGACGTCGCGGATCGACGGCGCATCGGTCAGGAGCATGACCAGGCGGTCGACGCCGATGCCGAGGCCGCCTGCGGGCGGCATGCCTTGGTCGATGGCGTCGAGAAACTCCTCGTCGAGCTGCTTGTCCTTCTCGCCGCGCGCATGCGCCTGCTCGAGCTGCTCGACCATGCGGGCGCGCTGCTCCTCGGGATCGTTGAGCTCGGAGAAGGCGTTGCCCAGCTCCCAGGTGTTGCAATAGGTCTCGAAGCGCTCGACGAGGCGCGGCTCGCCCGGCACTTCCTTGGCGAAGGGCGAGATGTCTTTCGGGAAGTGGATGACGTGGGTCGGCTGGATCAGGGTCGGCTCGACCTTCTCCTCGAAGATGAAGGCGAGGCATTCGCCCCACGTCCAGTCCTTCTCGACCTCGAAGCCGGCGGCGCGGGCGGCGTCCCGGGCTTCCTCGTCGCTCTTGATGGCGAGGAAGTCGATCCCGGTCACCTCCTTCACGGAGCCCGGCATCGACACGCGGCGGAACGGGCCCTTGAAGGACAGGTCCTTGCCGTCATAGGTGAACTCGGTGGAGCCGTGGATCTTCAGCGCCAGCTCGGCGAAGAGCCGCTCGACGAGGTCCATAATGTCCTCGTAGTCGGCATAGGCCCAGTAGCACTCCATCATCGTGAATTCGGGATTGTGCCGCGTCGACACGCCTTCATTGCGGAAGTTGCGGTTGATCTCGAACACCTTGTCGGTCAGCCCCGAGACCAGTGTGCGCTTCAGGAACAGTTCCGGCGCGATGCGCAGGAACATGTCGAGCTTCAGCGTGTTGTGGTGGGTCTTGAACGGCTCGGCCGTCGCGCCGCCATAGACCGAATGCAGCATCGGCGTTTCGACTTCCATGAAGCCGTCATTCTCCATGAAGCGGCGGATGCCGGAGACGATCGCCGAGCGCTGCTGGAAGCGGCGCTTCGATTCCTCGTTGGTCATGATGTCGAGATGGCGCTTGCGGTAGCGGATCTCGATGTCGGAGACGCCGTGCCACTTTTCCGGCATCGGCAGGAGCGCCTTGGTCAGGACGGTGATCTTCTCGGCGTTGACCGTCAGCTCGCCGCGCTTGGTGCGGCGCACCTTGCCCTCGACGCCGATGATGTCGCCGAGGTCGATCAGCGGCAGGAGCTCGCGCGAGGCTTCGTCGGCATAGTCCTTGTGGGTGAAAATCTGGATCTTGCCCGAGGCGTCGTGCAGATCCATGAACATGCCGGAATTGCGCGAGGAATAGACCCGGCCGGCGACGATGACGATGTCGCCCGTCTCGGTATCGGGCTCGATATTCGCGTATTTCTCGTGAAGCTCCGCATTGGTGATCGTGCGGTGGAAATGCGCCGGGTAGACTTCGTCGACCATCTCGCGCAGGCGGGCGAGCTTCTGGGCGCGCACCTCCGTGACGTCGGAGGAAAGGGCGGTCTCGGTCTTTGTCTCGGTCATCTTCTCGAACCCTGACGCGGCTCCCGCCGCGTGAAACATCACTTGATTGCGACTTGCCGGCTAGGTGTCGCTTCCGGTCATCGCCGCCGCCACCTGCGCGGCCACCTTCAGGCGCTGGCGCACGACGGAGCGGCCGAGGATGGCCATGGAATCGAACAGCGGCAGCGAGCGCGACGAGCCGGACACGGCGACGAAAAGCGGCGCCACCACCACCTTCAGCTTCTTGCCGAGGCGGTCGGCGCTTGCGCGAAGCTCCGCCTCGATGCTCTCGACGGTCCATTCTGGCATCTTCTCGAGATCGGCCTGGACCTGGACGAGGATTTCCAGGATTTCCTGCGGCGTCGACTTCACCCTGGCGAAATGGTCGGCGGTGAGGCCGAGGTCGGACTTGAGGAGGAAGCCGGTCAGGTCAGGCAGTTCGCCGAGCTTCTGCACGCGGGACTGGGCGAGCTTGAGGCCCTCGACAAGGCGGCCGCCATCCATGGCCCAGTCGCGGACGCGGGAGAGGAAGTCCTCGGGGGTCAGCTTCTCGCGCAGCCAGCGGCCGTTCAGCCAGTCGAGCTTCTGGATGTCGAAGATCGCCCCGGCCTTGGACAGGTTGTCGGGGTCGAAGCGCTCGACCAGTTCGTCCATCGACAGAAGCTCCTCGCCCTCGGCGATCTGGATGAAGAACAGGCCGAGGAAGTTCATCAGCGCTTCCGGCAGGTAGCCGAGCGCCGCGTAGTAGGGGATCGAGGTCGGGTTCTTCCGCTTCGACAATTTCGACTTGTCGGCATTGCGCATCAGCGACAGGTGCATGAAGACAGGTGGCTCGAGCCCGAGATAGCGGTAGATCAGGATGTGCTTCGGCACCGAGGCCAGCCACTCCTCGCCGCGCGCCACGTGGGTGATCTTCATCAGGTGGTCGTCGACCACGTTGGCCATGTGGTAGGTCGGCATGCCGTCGGCCTTGAGCAGCACCTGCATATCGACCGCGTCCCACGGAATCTCGACCTCGCCGTAGACGCCGTCGGTGAACTTGCAGACGCCCTCGGCAGGGATCTTCATGCGCACGACGTGCGGCTCGCCGGCGGCGATGCGGGAGGAGACTTCCTCGGCGGAGAGGTTCAGGCAGTGGCCGTCATATTTCGGCGGCTGGCCGGCGGCGCGCTGCGCCTCGCGCATCTTCTCCAGCCGCTCCGGCGTGCAGAAGCAATGGAAGCCGTGGCCGTTGGCGACGATCTTGTCGACATAGGGCCTGTAGATGTCCTTGCGCTCGGACTGGCGGTAGGGGCCGTAGGGGCCGCCGATATCGGGGCCCTCGGCCCATTTAAGGCCGCACCACTTGAGCGCGTCGATCACCTTCTGCTCGTATTCGCGCGTCGAGCGCGTCTGGTCGGTGTCTTCGATGCGCAGGATGAACTTGCCGCCGTACTTCCTGGCAAAGAGGTAGTTGAACAATGCGATGTAGGCGGTGCCGACATGCGGCTCACCGGTCGGTGAGGGGGCGATGCGCACCCGCGGTTCACTCTGTGCCATGATGTTCTTTGCTCGGTATCTGTGGGGCGGAGTGCCCGCGCCGACGGTCTCATGCCGGCAAGGCGGAGCGCTGGCGGCAGTTCCGCAGGTCCGGCACGCGCGCCTTAGGCCATATTGCTCCGCTTGCGTCAAGTATTGCACCGGTTCGCGGGCGGTCCCGGCGCGCGGCGATTGAATTTCGCGCCTCCTTCGCGTTTAAACGGCAGAGCCGCACTGCAACGGGAAGGAGGGCGCATGTATCTCGGGCTCGATCTCGGCACGTCCTCGATCAAGGCGATCCTGATGGATGGCCGGCAGAAGATCGTCGGCTCGACGAGCGCGCCGCTCACCGTCGACCGGCCGCAGATCGGCTGGTCGGAACAGGATCCGGAAAGCTGGATCATTGCCATGAAGGCGGCGCTCGCCATGCTGTCGCGCACGCACGCGCCGGAATACGAGGCGGTGAGAGCGATCGGGCTCTCCGGCCACATGCACGGGGCGACGGCAATCGACCAGTCGGGCCGGGTGATCCGCCCCTCGATTCTCTGGAACGACACGCGCAGCCACGCCGAGGCGGCCGATCTCGACGCCGATCCGCGGTTCCGTGCGACGACCGGCAACATCGTCTTTTCCGGCTTCACCGCGCCGAAGCTCGTCTGGATGCAGCGCCACGAGCGCAAGGCGTTCCAGCGTATCGCCAAGGTGCTGCTGCCGAAGGACTATCTGCGCTACTGGCTGACCGGCGAGACGATCTCCGACATGTCGGACGCTTCCGGCACGGCCTGGCTCGATACCGGCCGGCGCGTCTGGGACGATGCGCTGATCGAAGCGACCGGCATGCGGCGCGAGCAGATGCCCGATCTCGTCGAGGGGACCGAGCGGGCCGGTACGCTGCGAAGCATGGCCGCTTCCGAACTCGGGCTGAAGCGCGGCATCCCGGTCGCTGGCGGGGCGGGCGACAACGCCGCGTCCGCCTGCGGCATCGGCGCGGTCGGCGACGGCCAGGCCTTCCTCTCGCTCGGCACGTCCGGCGTGCTGCTCGCCGCCAATTCCGGCTACCGGCCGAACGCGGCGAGCGCGGTCCACACCTTCTGCCACGCGCTGCCTGGCATGTGGCACCAGATGGGTGTGGTGCTCTCGGCGACCGACGCGCTCAATTGGTATGCCGGGGTCGCCGGCCGCGATGCGGCGGCTCTCGCTGCGGAGATAGCGGAGGAGTTGAAGGCCCCCGGGCCGGCCTTGTTCCTGCCCTATCTCGGCGGCGAGCGCACGCCGCACAACGACGCCCGGGTGCGCGGCGCCTTTGCCGGACTCGGCCATGAGGCCGACCGTCCGGCCCTGACGCGCGCGGTGCTTGAGGGCGTCGCCTTCGCTTTCCGCGACAGCCTCGAGGCGCTGGCCCAGGCCGGCACCGCCCCCGAGCGGGTGACGGGGATCGGCGGCGGCTCGCGCTCGGTCTACTGGCTGAAGGTGCTCGCGACCGTACTCGACCTGCCGGTCGAGCTTCCCGCCGACGGTGATTTCGGCGCGGCCTTCGGTGCCGCGCGGCTTGGGCTGATCGCGGCGGAGGACGCAGACCCGATCTCGGTGTGCACGCCGCCGCGCACGGCCCGAACGATCCTGCCCGACGCGGCGCTCAAACCCGCCTTCGACGCGGCTTACCACCGCTACCGCGACCTCTATCCGGCGCTCAAAGGTGCGCTCGGCTGACGATGCCGGGTTGCGCTGCCGGCCTTTAGGCGGCAGTGTCGCGCCAGCGCCGGCCTCGATCCGCAAGGCACGGGAGGAGAGAGCATGCAGTTCGCCCGCCTTAACGGCATCACCATCCACCACCAGGTCTTTGGCGCCGCCGAGGATCGGCCGACCATCGTCTTCGTCAATTCGCTCGGCACCGATTTCCGCATCTGGCGCGACGTGATCGTACGCCTCGCCGGCGACTATGGCATGATCACCTATGACAAGCGCGGCCATGGCCTGTCGGAACACGGCGAGACCTGCACGATGGACGACCATGTCGCGGACCTCGCCGCCGTCATCGACCATTACGGCGCGCGCCACGTCATCGTCTGCGGTCTCTCGGTCGGCGGCATGATCGCCCAGGGACTGACGGCAAAACGCCCCGAACTCCTGCGCGGGCTCATTCTGTGCGACACCGCCCACAAGATCGGCACGCCCGAGATGTGGAACGCGCGCATCGCCGCGGTGGAGAATGAGGGGATCGAATCGATCTCGTCGGCGGTGCTCGAGCGCTGGTTCACGGCGAAGTTCCGCGATCCGGCCAATCCGGATTATACCGGCTACCGGATGATGCTCGAGCGCACGCCGCGGAAAGGCTATGCCGCAACCTGCGCGGCCCTGCGCGACACCGACTATACCGAGGTCGCCAAGGCGATCGCGGTGCCGACGATCTGCGTCGTCGGTGAGGAGGACGGCTCGACGCCGCCGGCGCTGGTGGGCGAACTTGCCCGCATCATTCCCGGCGCGCTTTACCAGCCGATCCCCGGCGCGGCCCACATCCCCTGCGTCGAGACGCCGGTGGAGCTCGCCGAGATCATCCGCGCCTTCATCGAGCGGCTGCCGCCGCTCTGATCCGCGTCGTCAGCGCACGACGAAGCCGTGCGCGAAGGGATCCTCCTCGTCGTCGATGACGATCGTGTTGCGGCCGGTCTCGACCGCCCAGCCGGCGATCGAGGGAATGATGGCCGGCTTGCCGGCGACCGTCACCGCTTCCTCGACCCGGCCCTTGAACAGCGAGCCGATGATGCTCTCGTGGATGAAGTCGTCGCCGGGCTTCAATTTGCCCAGCGCCGCCCACTGCGCCATGCGCGCCGAGGTGCCGGTGCCGCAAGGCGAGCGGTCGATCGCCTTGTCGCCGTAGAAGACCGCGTTGCGCGCCGTCGAGTCCGGCCGCGTCGGCGCACCGGTCCACAGGATGTGGGAGAGCCCGCGAATGTCCGGCTTCTCGGGATGGACGAACTCGTACCTGGCGTTGAGCGCCGCGCGGAGCTCTGGGCTCATGCGCACGAGATCGCCGGCGGAGAAATCGGCGAGGTCGCGGAAATTCTGCTGCGGATCGACGATGGCGTAGAAGTTGCCGCCATAGGCGACGTCCACCGTCACTTCACCGAGGCCCGGGCATTCCGCCGTGAGCCCCTGGGCATGGAGGAAGGCCGGCACGTTCGTCAGCCGCACCTCGGTTACCTTGCGGCCCGTCTGCGTGTAGCGGGCGACGACCTTGCCGGCAGGCGTGTCGAGGTTGAGCACGCCCGGCTCGCGCGGCTTCACCAGCCCGTTCTCGATCGCCATCGTCACCGTGCCGATCGTGCCGTGTCCGCACATCGGCAGGCAGCCGGACGTCTCGATGAAGAGGATGGCGACGTCGCAGTCGTCCCGGGTCGGCGTATAGAGGATCGAGCCGGACATCATGTCGTGGCCGCGCGGCTCGAACATCAGCCCGGTGCGGATCCAGTCGTATTCGGCGAGGAAATGCGCCCGGCGCTCCAGCATGGTCGAGCCCTCGAGCAGGGGGCCGCCGCCGGCGACGAGGCGCACGGGATTGCCGCAGGTGTGGCCGTCGAGACAGAAGAAGGTGTTGCGCGCCATGATGCTCCTCGGAAGGCGGTCAGAACCGGTCGGGCCGGAACGGGGTGAGGTCGAGCGCCGGCCGGGCGCCGGAGACGATGTCGGTTGCGAGCCGGCCCATCGCTGCCGACTGGGTCAGGCCGAGATGGCCGTTGCCGAAGGCGAGCACGATCTCCGGCCGTTCGGGCAGCGGGCCGAGCACCGGCAGGGAATCGGGCAGCGACGGGCGGAAGCCCATCCATTCCGTGCCGCCGCGCGTGTCGAGCCCGGGCAGGAATTCCGCGGCCTTCTTCAGCATCGATTTCGACCGGGCAAAATTGGGCGTCGCGTCGAGCCCGCCGAACTCCACTGCCCCGCCGACGCGAAGGCCGGTTTCGAGCGGGGTGATGACGAAGCCGTGGCCGCCGAAGATCAATTGCCGCTTCACGTCGAAAGCGGTCGCGGGAAGGGTGGTGTTGTAGCCACGCTCCGTGTCGAGCGGGATTTTCAGCGCGGTCGCGCCGGAAAGGAGCCGCGTCGACCAGGCGCCCGCGGCGACGACGATACGGTCGGCCTCGATGCGGGCGCCGTCGGCGCGGATCGCCGCCGGTCTNTCNCCGCGGATGTCGAGGCTGCGGANGTCGGCGATTTCCAGCCGCGCGCCCTGCCTCTCGGCATGNCCCCAGACGGCGCGGGCAAGGAGATAGGGATCGGANACCGTCTTCCAGCCGGGGACGAAGGTGCCGGCGACGAAGCGCGNCGAAAGGCCCGGCTGCAGGTCGGCCAGCTCGGAGCCGCGGACGTGGCGGAAGGCGATGCCGGCCCGCTCGCGCCGGTCCCAGCCGTAGCGCGAGGCCTCGAACTCGCCTTCGCTCTCGTAGAGCTCCAGCGAGCCGTCGTGACGCACCATCGGCATCAGTCCGGCGCGGTCGTAGAGCGCCATGGCCTCGGCCTCGGCAAGGCGGTTCAGGCCGGTCTGCGCGGCGATGCTCGCCTCGACGGCGGCGGGCCAGCTCGCGCGCCAGAAGCGCCAGAGCCAGGGCACCAGCCGCGGCAGGTAGGAGGGGCGGATCGTCAGCGGGCCGAGCGGGTCGAGGAGCCAGCGGGGCGCCTTGCGCATGATCTTCGGCGAGGCGAGTGGCAGGATGTCGGTATAGGCGAGGGCCGCCGCATTGCCGCGGCTCGTCTCCTCGGCCACGCCCTTGCGGTCGATGACCGTCACCCGGTGCCCGGCCTCGGCCAGAAGCGCCGCCGTCGTCACGCCGACGATGCCGGCGCCGATCACCAGAACCTCGCGGGTCGTCTCGCTCATTCGATCCTTTCCGTGGCGCGCGCCTTCGCGGCGGCGGCCAGCATCTGTTTGTGGCGTTCGCGATAGCGCATGCGGTCCTCGTCCGTCCGCGCGCCGTGGCAATGCGGACAGGAGACGCCTTCCTCGTAGAGCGGCGAGGCCCGGTCGGCCGGCGTCAGCGGCAGCCGGCAGGCGCGGCACAGCGTCTCCTCGCCGGGCTTCAGCCCGTGGCCGACGGAAACGCGCTCGTCGAAGACGAAGCAATTGCCCTTCCAGAGGCTTTCGCCTGGCTGGATCTCCTCGAGATATTTCAGGATGCCGCCCTTGAGGTGGTAGACGTTGTCGAAGCCTTTCGACCGCATGTAGGCCGTCGCCTTCTCGCAGCGTATGCCGCCGGTGCAGAACATGGCGATGCGCTTTGCCCCGGCGGCGATGTCGGTCTTCTCAAGCCAGCCTGGAAACTCGCGGAAGGACGAGGTCTGCGGATCGACGGCGCGGGCGAAGGTGCCGATCGCCACCTCGTAGTCGTTGCGCGTGTCGATGACGAGCGTGTCCGGGTCGGAGATCAGCGCGTTCCAGTNCTTCGGCTCGACATAGGCGCCGACGCCTTCGAGCGGATCGACGCCCTCGACGCCCATCGTCACGATCTCCTTCTTCAGCCGCACCTTCATGCGGCGGAAGGGCATNGTCTGCGCGAAGCTCTCCTTGTGCTCCAGCGCNGCAAGACCGGGGATNGCGCGGATGTGGGAGAGGACGGCGTCGATCGCGCCGCGGCTGCCGGCAANGGTGCCGTTGATGCCCTCGCGGGCAAGAAGCANCGTCCCGCGCACGCCGAGGCNGCAGCAGAGCTCGGCGAGCGGAGGCTTCAGCGCCGCCGGATCGTCGAGCCGCGCGAAATGGTAGAGCGCCGCGACGACGATCTCGGTTTCGACGGCCAGTTGCTCGGCGCGTGAGGTCATTGCGGCGGAATACAGCCTCTTTCGGCGGGTTGCAATCGGCGCGCCCGGAGGCTCACGCCGACATGGACTCTTGGCGGGCGAGACTGTATTGCGGGCTCGCGCCGAGTGGGCGCCAGAAGGAGCAACCGATGGGCGAAAAGACCGAAACCCTCCTCTCGATCCTCAAGCTTCAACCGGTCGTGCCGGTGCTGGTCATCGACGATGCGGCCAAGGCCGTCCCGCTCGCCCGCGCGCTCGTGGCCGGCGGACTGAAGGCGATCGAGGTGACGCTCCGCACCCCCGCCGCGCTCGAGGCGATCCGCGCCGTCGCGAACGAGGTGGAGGGCGCCGTGCCAGGTGCCGGGACCGTGCTCGACGCGCGCCAGTGGGACGAGGCGGTGGCGGCCGGTTCGCAGTTCATCGTCTCGCCGGGCGCGACACCCGAGCTCCTCGATGCGGCCCGCGNGTCGGACGTTCCGCTCCTTCCCGGGGCGGCGACGCCGAGCGAGGTGATGGCGCTCCGGGCCGCGGGCTACACGCTCATGAAGTTCTTCCCCGCCGAGCAGGCCGGCGGNGCCGCTTATCTCAAGGCTCTCGCCTCGCCGTTCGGCGGCATCAGGTTCTGCCCGACCGGTGGCATCTCGATCACCAAGGCGCGCGACTACCTCTCGCTGCCCAATGTCGTCTGTGTCGGCGGCTCCTGGGTCGCGCCGAAGGACCTGGTCGACAAGGGCGACTGGGACGGCATCACCCGGCTCGCCGCGGAAGCGGCCCAGCTCACCGCCTGAGCACCGCCGATTTTGCCCGACCTCGTTTGAAACCTTTCCGCCCCCTCCCCATTTACGGGCGGGAGCGATCGCGCTTCCGTGACCAAGGCAAGGATGGAAGGCGAAGATGATCGATCCCAAGGCAATTCTCGACCAGTTTCTCGGAGCGAAGGTCCCCGGTACGGAGAGCACCGTCGGCGACAAGGCGCGCCAGGCGGGGCAGCTCGCACGCGAGAACCCGATCGCGACCGGGCTGATCGCCGCCGTCCTTCTCGGCACGCCGGCCGGCCGCGCGGTTGCGGGCAGCGCACTGCGCCTTGGCGGACTCGCCGCGGTCGCGGGCCTCGGCTATCAGGCCTGGAAGAACTACCAGTCGGGCCAGACGCCCGGTGCGGCGACGGCGCAGGGCGAGAGCGCGGCGCGTCCGCCCGAACTGCCTGCGCCTCCGGCCAATTCCGGCTTCTCGGGCGATTCGGCGCGCACCAGCGACGACCATGCGCTGGCGCTGGTGCGGGTGATGATCGCCGCGGCCAAGGCCGATGGCCATGTCGACGACGCCGAGCGGGCGCGAATCCACGACAAGCTCGAACTGACCGGCATGGCGGCCGACGCCGTCGCCTTCCTCGATCGCGAACTCGCCGCTGAGATTGACATCGACGCACTGGCGGCGCGCGCCGTCACAGAAGCGCAGAAGGTGGAGATGTACACGGCGGCGCGGCTGACGATCGAGCCGGACATGCCGGCCGAGCGCGAATTCCTGTCGCGCCTCGCGAGCCGCCTCGGCCTCGAGCCGGGTCTCGTCGGCCACATCGAGGCGACGGTTGCCGCAGCCAAGGTCTGACGCACGGCCAGAGGTTGGGAATGATGACGCGGTGGCGGGGTCGCACCCGCCATCAATTTTTGTGCGGTTCCGGCCACGCGATGTGAGTTGTCGCCCCCGGACGCGCGTGCCAACCTCCGCGACATGCTTCAGGACTTACACCTCCCCCTGGTCATGGGCGCCGCGCTGATCGCAACGGCAAGCCCCGGTCCCTCCACCGTCGCCATCGCTTCGGCTTCGATGAGCGGCGGCCGCGCGCTCGGCTTCCGGCTCGCCGCCGGCATTACCTGCGGCTCAATGATCTGGTCGTTCTCGGCCGCCTTCGGCCTTGCGACAGTGATGCTCGCCAATGCCTGGCTGTTCGAGGTGTTGCGCTATCTCGGCGCGGCCTACCTGATCTATCTCGCCCTGCGCAGCGCCCGCAGCGCGCTCGATTCGAAATCGGGTGGCCTTGCCGCACGGGCGGCGCCGACGCCGCGCCGCGCCTTCCTGACCGGGCTTCTGATGCACCTGACCAATCCGAAGGCGATCCTGTTCTTCGGCGCGCTCTATTCCGTCGGCCTGCCGCAGGGCGTCCCGGCCGAAAGCCTGCTCGTCGTGGTGCTGATCATCGCGCTCCAGAGCGCCACGATCTTTTTCGGATATGCAGCCTTGTTCTCCAACCCCCGCGCTGTCCATCTCTACACGCGGCTCAGGCGCTGGTTCGAGGCGACCTTCGCAGTCGCTTTCGGCTATGCCGGGCTGAAGCTGCTGACGACGAAGCTCCAGTAAATCCGCATCCTGCGGGGAGGCCCTGACTCAGGGGTGCGATTGCTGGCCAGCAATCGTTAAGGCGCCGTTAACGTTCCGGACGTAAATTCCGTTTCAGACATGCCTTTCACTCCTCCCAAGCGGCATGGCTACATCAAGGGCGGCGAAAGCCGCCCTTCCTTTCTTCCGCTTCATGCGTCTTGAGAAACGCGCCGATCCGCCGAAAGGCCGAGAGGATGTCCTCCTCGGGGCAGGCGCACGAAATCCGCAGATAGCCCTCGCCATGCTCGCCGAACTCCGCCCCTCCCACCACGGCGACGCCGGCCTCGTCGAGGAGCGCTCGCGCCAACGGTCGGGACTTCCAGCCCGTCGCCTTGATGTTCGGGAAGGCGTAGACCGCGCCCGCCGGGATCAGGCAGCTGACGTCTGGCAGGCGGTCGGCGAGTTCGGCGACGAGCCTGCGGCGGCGGTCCAGCGCTTCGGCCGTGGCTGCCACCATCTCCTGCGCCTCCTCCATCGCGGCGATGCCTGCCTCTTGCGTCGCCGCGTTGGCGCCGGTCCAGGTGTTGGCGGCAAGCCGCCGCACCGCAGTCAGCAGGTTTTCCGGCCAGACCGACCAGCCGAGCCGCCAGCCGGACATGCCCCAGCTGCGTGACCAGCCGTCGACCACGATCAAGCGGTCGGCGATCTCCGGGAATTCGAGGAGCGAGGTGGCGCGCTCGCCGCCCGTTGGCAGCGCGGCGAAGGTCTCGTCGGAGAGGATGGCGATCTCGGGATGGTCTGCAAGGCCGGCGACGAGCTTCTCGATCTCAAGTCGCGACGTGACGGCGCCGGTCGGATTGGCGGGTGAGTTGAGAATCAGGAGCCTCGTGTCGCGGCTGATGAGCGAAAGGGTCTCCTCCGCCGAGAAGGCGAAGCCGTTCTCCTCGCGCATAGGCACGGGAATCGCGCGGGCGCCGGTGAGTTCGATCAGCGCGCGGTAGACAGGAGAGCCGGGATCGGGATGGAGGATCTCCGCGCCAGGCTCGCCGCGGAAGAGGATCGCGGCATAGAGCGCGGGCTTGGCTCCGGGCGTGACGACGACCCGGTCCGGCGAGACTTGGACGCCGATCGTGGCGTGGATGCGGCACGCCACCGCCTCGCGCGCTGACGGCAGGCCGAGGGTCGGCGTCTCGTCGCGGCGGCCGTCCCGCGCGGCTTTCGCCGCTGCCTCGGCCGCGAACCGGGGCGTGCGGAAACCCGGCGTTCCACATCCGAGATCAACGATGTCCCGCCCCGCGGCGGCAAGCTCGGCCGCGCGGGTGAGGACGGCGAAGGCCTTGTCCTCGCCG
>Ga0065721_10005608_pt1 | contig 12587 bp, 4 predicted proteins | sample Mesricmetagenome_FD_59108 | JGI IMG/M metagenome (GOLD analysis project Ga0065721, IMG submission 59108) | Mesophilic microbial community from rice straw/compost enrichment Sample: eDNA_1 v2 (version 2) | ecosystem: Engineered > Solid waste > Grass > Composting > Bioreactor | place: USA: Davis... | reverse complement strand
GCTCCCGCCTCCGCTTCCTTCAGCACACCAATGATTTGCTCTTCCGTGAACCTCGTTCGCTTCATCTGTCCGTCCTTCCAATGGGCCGGACTCTAATCAAGCTTGGAGGAAAATCAGGGGGTCACGTCACATGATATCCGTGCGTCTTGAGGTATTCGCTAAGCGACGCCGTGGCGTCGAAGATCGACTTCTCCAACCCGGTTGGTGTGGGTACAAGTAGCGCCGAATCGATCCCATGTTTGGCCAATAGCTCTAGGGCAGTCGTCACTGGGAAGTCGCTCTTGGCAAGCATGGGCTAACGAATCCTCAAGCAGCCGCCTAAAGTGCCTTCCGACGCGCTCAGCCAAGCCAACTGGTACGGCGTTGCCGATCTGCGTGTACTTGGGAACTTCGCGGTCAAAGATGCCTTCCCGTGGATTACCGGCGCGGCGAATACCGCCGGTCGTGCGCTTCCCTACAAACGTGTACCAATCAGGGAAGAGTTGCAACCGGGCCCATTCGCGCACGGTCAAGATCCGTGGCTGTGAGTAGTGCACGTAATCGTCCGGCATCGATGTCGCCGTTATTGTCGGCCGACCATTACCCCAATCTCGAGGCAAGACCTTCTGGGCAAACTTCTTCGTTCTCGCCTCCACGGGTATTTCACCATGGGCGATCATATTCTTGAATTTCTTGACTATCCGGGCGGCGTGCTTGGAATACTCGTGATCCGTTAGCTGCCCCGTGCGCCTCTCATGCGTAGGTGCTGGCGCCCTGAGCAACCGCTGAATCATGGATTGGGGCGGTCGTGGATATGTCGTGGTTTCAAACTTGCCTGGCGGGAAATCCTGGCTCTCAAGAATGCGTTCGACAACTGGGTCGACGAGGTCGCCGAGCAATTCCTCGAGTCCAGGTGCCTCGGATGGTTCGCCTGTTGGCAGCAAACCGCACTTCACTGCGTCTTGCTTGTCCGCGGTCAGGTCGATCAACGAGGTATCTCTTACGATGTCTTCGCGGATGCCGACAAGGAGGACGCGAGGACGATTCTGCGGAACACCGTAGTCGGAGGCGCGAACGAGCGAGTAACGAACCTGATATCCCGGTATCGTCCGAAACTCCTTCCAGACGTGTGGCCAGATCAGGTCGTTGCCGTCGCGCGTCCATTTTGACGTGAGAATACCGCGAACGTTTTCGAATAAGAACAACCGCGGACGAAGCCGACGAATGATCTTTGCCATCCGCCGGTAGAGTTGGTTCGAAGGCAAGTCCTTCTTGTCAACTGCATATGAGCGGCGATGGCCAATACCAGAGTAACCTTGGCACGGCGGGCCACCGGCCAGCAGGTCAAGTGTACTGCCACCTTCTCCACGTTCAGCTTCTGAATGGCTCGGAAATTCCAAGCCCAGGGCGGAGAGGTCCGCCACCATTTGCTCGAGACGCTCCCCCTTCAGATCATTGGCATCGTGGCATCGCAAGTTCGGTTGATCTGCAAAAGGTTTTCCGCCGACAAGGTGGTGTCGATTGGCGAGGTAGGTCGCCATTGCGTCCTCGTTCAGCTCGTTCACGAAGACGGGAGTGAATCCCGCGTTCTCCATGCCGAGCGACAGGCCGCCGCAACCGGCGAAGAGGTCAACCATCGATAGAGGGATTCGCGACTTTCCTGTCATGTGTCTTCTAGTGCTCGGTTCCGAGTGCGGTCTGCACCTACTGCCCGAAATGGCGCTGGGTGTCCAGGGAGCCCTGAGCTTCATCCAGGACGCAGCTGCGCGACTGTGGGCGACCGTGGAGGGAAGTCCGAACGACCCGAGGTCAAAGCTATTGATCTAGGACTTGAACGAAGTCAGGGAAGCGTGCCGCTACGTCGAGCATCAATCGCGACGGCTCAGACTGGTCATTACGGATGGTAACGACTAACGTGTCAATTGGTCGAGTTAGCGAGATCATGGCCCACCGCCAGGCCGCAAGTCGAGCCCGCCTCTCGGGGTCTAGAATTGCCTCCGGCTCGCCACTGCCTCGCTGAAGTTCCCAATGCTGGCGCTGCTCGATGGCTTCATCGAAGCCGTCCAGTACCGTGGTCCACCCTTCGAGACCGCGATTGGACTCGTAATGGAGAATACGGCAGACCTTACTTGACCTCGGGAACTCTTGCCGCACTTGCTCATCGACTGCGTCCCAGGTTTCGAGCCCCTGAGCCTCGAGCAGGCGGGAGAGCTTGCTCCGCCGCAGAGTACCGAGGTCTTCGATGTCCGAAGCTGGTACGCAATGCAAGAAGTCGATTAGGTCGTTCTCCGCGCTTCTGGCCTCTTTGATTAAACTCGCAACTATCTCACGGTTTTTGCCGTAGCGTTCCGAGAGAAGGATAACCTTGCCGCCCGCGGCCTCGTCGTTCGGTTCAACTTGCCAATTGAGCCCTGCCCTCGCAGCGATTGCATTCGCAAAAATCCCCAGGTTCTTCTTCATGCGCAGACATCGAAAGAAGTTTCGCTCATCAACCGGTTGGCCCTTTTCTAGTGTGCGCGACCAGTCGGTTGGGCGACCGCGGAGAAGCTGCTCTCGTCCATCGGCAACAGCAATCTTTTCGCCGCCGTAGAGGGCAGCTAGTAGCTTGGCCTCGGGTTGAGGCCAATCTTGCGCTTCGTCGACGATTATGGCGTCAAAGTCGAACCTGTCAGGCTCATCATCGAGGACTGCCTCGATTTCGCTGCGGGTGATCGCTCCCTCCCGCACAAGCTCGAGAAACTCTGCACATTCCTTCTCATAGTTCTCGTATGCCCCAAACCCTTCCGCTGACCGTACGCCCAGCGCGTGCAACCACGAGTAGACGAAGGACATGGCCGTCTTCACGTCAACGCCACCTCCTTCGCCAGAGGAAGGCACGCCCAGCAACGTCAATATCCGCCGAATATCAGCAGCGAGGGCGACGTTGTATGTGAGCACGAGCGTTCGTTTCCCGTGGCGCTCAAATGCCTCGTGCGCGGCCTGGAGCATCATCACGGTCTTACCTGTTCCACCGTGGCCCCGAATGTGGACGCGCTGCTTGCCTAGAAGCTCGGCAATCTCGATGGCCGTGCCCTTTCTCGCAGCAATACGGTCCATTTTCTGCCGATCGAGACCAGTAGGCACGATGCGCCGAAAAATCGGGGTCTCGAGGATCTTGGTGATCACCTCTAGCTTACACGAAGAGATCGAGTACTCGCCCCCAAACTTGGTGAGGCCGTGGACTCCGCCGATGGCCGAGAAGAACTCTCCCGCCGTGAACTTGCTGGCGATTGCGCCCGCCTCTGGCCTCGCCTTGCCCTCGACTTTCGGCAATTCGTCAACACCATCCAACACCACGCAGCGATAGACAAAACAATACAGGCCTTGGTTTGAAAGGTAGTTCTTGAGGGCATGGGCCTGCTTTATGTTTTGATCGGTAGCACTTTTCCAAGAACCTCGATATCTTACATTTATTTCATCGCCGCTAATAGAAATGCCGCAACTATCCTGTGATTTTACTTCGACTGCGCACACAAAATTCTTTATGCGCACCTTCACGCCGGAGACAAGGGGGGCGTTTTGTTCCTTAATCGGCCTTCGAACGACGAAGTAACGCGCCTTTCTCAGATTGCCCGCCAGGACCACATCAATGTCGCTTACCTGGCTACCGGACAATTTAGCGTTCGCTGCGATAGTGATGTAATCTTCGCTGCGCGGCGTCTCGTGGATGCCGGGCCACTGGGACGCGAAGGCTTTTGCGAGCGACTGCGCTACCTCGTATTCTCGGCTTCCCGGAATCCCGACTACCTCGATCATGCCTGGAGCCTAACCACGTAAGATGCCGGGTTTGCCGCGAAATCTCGAACATCCACAAACGCGATGTCTACGTACGGCCCAAGGTCGGCCGCGAGAGTTGCCTTCGCCTCCTCTTGTTGGGGCTGCAGCAAACCGTCGTCAAAATGCCAGAGGGGATGGGACAGGATAAGTCCGCGCTCTCCGCGCGAGATGGTCACGAGCCCACCATGCTCTGCAACTTCGATCTCTAGCCCGACCTGTCGGGCAAGCGTCTCAAACGACATAACGACAGGGTCGCGCCTGCCCCGCAACCACCTTTGAAGTCGCAGTTCGACACCTAGGGCTACTTCAGCGAGGTCCAGGGCCAAACGCCAGTCGAGCAGGCCATGCGTGAACCGGTTGCCGTAGTTTCGTAGGCAATCTGGGCACGAGCGATCGCAGTCACGCGAGTGTTGGGGGTGCTCCCACCTTTGCCTCTCTCTCGCGTAGTGGTTTGTCAGCCATTCGGCCAACATGTCGGGGTCCGCGGCCATTCTAGAGTAGCCGGCGCCGTTCTCTAGCGCATCCGCGAGAAACAGCTGCTCGGTGCGAACTCCGTCGAGCAAGAGTTCTTGCCGGCCCAGCCGAAACTCGTCCGGCGACACATCGAGTTCAAATGCAACTGCCTGCTTTAGAAACTCTCCGAAAGACGCGAGCGCAGGTCGAGCCGACGGCTGGCGGATGTCCAGAATGCCTCGCTTCCCTATTCCCGGCGCCTCGCGGAACACGCAGCTCATTACGTCGGTCGTAAAGACTGCGCCGATTGCGCCTGATTCAAGTGGCTCGCCCTTCGCGGCTTCGTCCTCGATGTCCTTATCCCGGTAGGGGATGTCCCTCACCACCACGCGATCTGAGGATGCACGCACGAACTTGAATAATTTGCCGTCGTTATCGTTCACTAGGGCGATCGCATCCTTCTTGAACGATAACTGGAGCGGTCCGCACGCCTTGTCACGGTCGTAGATTGGCTCAAATGCCAAGATAGGCGGTGGCAATGCCGGTCCGCGCGCGCGTAGGCCATCGTAGTTTCGAGTGCGCCAGTAGGCCATAAACCCGCGCGGTTGAAACAACGGAAAGTCGAGGCTCTCGTTACCGCATACGGAGCATCTCTCTGCAGAGCCGTGCGCAATGGCACCGCAGTCTGGGTCAATGCACCTAGTGTAGCGGAGGGACGGGCCGAGCGGATCACGCTCATTATACACCCCCTGATGGCCGTCGCGCTTAACGGCGAAGCCATAAACCGTGTACAATTGCTTATCCTTGGGAATCTCGGCTCCGGGGGAAAATGCCCATACGCCGTGGTCGAGTGGCCTATCGCTGATGACGAGATGCTCAGCCCTCCTCGCGTCGGCGCGGTCATGAAAGAGAGAACGCACCTGAGTGGGGAAGCCGAACATCGGAAGTATGCCAGCAACCGCTAACCGATGGCTCAGGTCTTCCTGAATGTAACGAGGATCATTTCGTGCTGCGTCAATTTCAGTGATTAGCCTGTTTCGAAGAAAGTCCCTGACGAGATCAATATCACGTTGCGTGAGCGGCGTCAGCGCGGAGAATCGTTCAACGATCTTGTCGACGTCTGGGTTGGTTGCGAGCCACTGCCCAACCTTCTCCCTATATAACTCTGGCCAGTCCTGCGCCTTGCCAAATGCTCCGTGAGTGCTTTCCGGTTCGCGTCGTGGCTTCGCCTCGCCGAGCGAGGCAAAGGCCCTTCGTAGGCATTCCGCGGCGGCAACTCTTTGGAGAATCTCGATCCTGCACAAGTCCAGCTTAGGTTGGGGCGGCACATCACCCGTCATCCTTTCCGGGTTGTTGAAATAGTATTCGTCGTGCGCAGCGCCACGCGACACGGTGACAGCGTATGAAAATGCCTGCCCTGCACGACCAGCCCGGCCCACGCGTTGCTGGTAGTTGAACCGCTGCGGCGGCATGTTTGCCATCATCACAAGCTTGAGTGATCCAATGTCGACGCCAACCTCCATGGTCGTTGTTACCGAAAGGGCATCGATACCGTGCGTAAGTTCGCTTTCTTCGCCCATAAACGCCTTCCCCTTGAAGAGGCGTTGCCGGCGACGCTGTTCCGACAGCGGCTTAGTCTGGCCCGTGAGCTCCCATGTCGTGAGCCTGTGCGGCTCCTCGCGGGCGGCCCAGGAGTAATAGTCCTCGCCAACCGAGCGGACCAATTCAAATCTGCGAGAGTTGCAATGCGGCGTCGTGCAAACGTCAACTGGAAACACAAGGCCCAGACGCGAGCACTCGGCGCACCGCTTCAGTTGTCGCTCACCAGCCGGTCGAACCTCGATTCTCGAACTTGCGTAGTCGCCCGTGTTGAGTACCCAGTTCTCATCTATTACGGCCAATCCTCTTAACCGTTCGCGAACACCCTGCTCCAGCGATCGAGGATCGAGCCCCATCGCACGCGCCACCTTCTCGATGTACGATCTCGCATCCGGTGGGCAAGTGTCAGCAGAGCGGAACTTGTCGCTGCCCTTGAATAGCTTTGCGTGACCAAGAAGGCGGACGACGTTGGCGAGCACACCGTCGGCTTGATCGCCACTGAGGCCGAGCATGACGGAATGGTCGCCACGAACGCCGATGTACCCGATTCCCATTGACTCGATGTCTCGACCCGCTCGATCAAAGAGCGCGCCGGCGATCCTCGCCGCGCAACGCGACGTAAAGTACTCAAATCCCGACTGCTTGAGCTCGTCATCAAGCTCCTGCCATTTGGCACCCTCCGGTCTGGGAAAGAACTTCCACCATGGAGTCTTTTGGTGCGTCTGCAGGTGATGCTCGGGGCCGGCCGGATTGATTCCGCGGCAGACCATATGGTCGCGGACCATTGCGACAAGCGAGGACCATGTCCGACCCTTTGCTCGACTAGCCTCGTCGAGCTTATCGAGGACTGCGAGATCGTCCTCCTCCGCCTCGCCTAACCGTGCAAGCTTAGCAGCTTTCCAACTTCCTGGAGCGGCGCTTTCCGCGGCCTCGCGCGCCATCTCTTCCTCGGTCGTGAGATCCCTGCTTTTTGAACTGCCTACTATTGCAAGGAGATCAGCCCGGGTTGGCACCTTGGAAGGCTTCACGGCAGCCTGAACCAGTTGGCGCACGAGATCTCGGAAGTGGTACAGTTCCAGACCGGCCGCAAGATCCGCCGCGTCATCGCGGCTGTCCGTGAACGCGATCATCTTTTCTGGGGCCCCGTCCTCGCTTATTGCGATTGACGAGCGATCAGCAACGAGTTGAGTCGTGGCATTAAGACCGGTCCGCAGACCTCTAATCGGCGACTGGACCGTGCCGTCGTAGAACTGCTCAAGATTCTTGCTGTTGAAGAAGCTCTGATCGCTTCCACAACGAGGACAGCACTCCGGAAGGCCGGCAACTGAGTGCTGATCCAATGGCGGACAATATATAAGCCCGGTGCGGTCTTCTTCGCCGTGGGCTGGCCTGAGTAGGCCGAGCCGAGGATCTAGATGCCCGATTCCGAATGAGAAGGTGCACTGGCCGTTGCCGCCAGGTCGTTGATGGTGCCATGGTCCCATCCCAGACCGGAGCGAACCACCTGGCCAATACCAACGGAACTGCCGGTGCGGTCGCTCATAGACCATGCCCGGGGGGCTCGTCCCTGCACCTGCTTTAGTGGACTGCAAAAACACGCTGTCCCCCAGCTCCACGCCCGGGGGGTGCACCACGAAGCCGCCAAGAAAGGCCTCTCCGCAATCGTAACAGTAAAGCAGTTCGAGCACCTGTCCGCCGCAGGCACACTTGATCGCGGGCGCCCGAAAGAGTCTGCCGATCTTGCGGCTCTCATTCCTAAATTGATCTTCAAGTTGGTCACATTCGGGGTTCGAGCAAGCCCAGATCCCCTGCACCTGTCGCAAGAACGCGTGTGAGCGGAATGAAGGCTTAGGCGCCTCCCACGAACCTCGGTCCTCGTGCTTGGCAGCAACTAGTAAGGCCTCAAGGCCTCGCTCGGGAATTTCAGGACCGAATAGTACTCTTTCGATCGCCGACAGTCGAGCCGGCTTTTGGGGCCCGCCATCGGTTGTGCCTGCGACGCGGCACGCCGATGCCAACGCCTCGCGCGGAGAGAACGTCTCCATAAGTCGACGCGAGGCCTCCCGGGCCTTTCCATCGTCCCCCGAAAGCAGGTCGGCCTTCACTTCTCGCAGGGCAGCCGTCGGAACGGGAAGTGGCAGGTCAAATGCCCTCGGCATTCCGGGGAGAACGACAAACGTTGATCGGTCTACACCAAAGAAGTGCTCAAGGTACTCCTTGCCACTTTCCCCGTCGAGAGATGCGCTCGTGCCGATGCACCGGAGTTGGGAAGAGTCGGGCGCGAGACCGAGCCGATCGAGCAAGTTCCTAATTACAAAGGCGACTTCGGTACCTTGCGTCCCACGATACCCATGCAGCTCATCGACTACCAAGGTGAACGTCGCTTTTGGTTGCCTGCGGAGCCAGTCCCTAGTTTGCTCGAATATCGGCGCCTCAAGGTCGCGCATGAGCATCACGTTGAGCATGCTCGTATTAGTGATGAGGATATCTGGCGCTGCGGCAATCATGTCCCATCGGGTCAACATCTCGCCACAGTACGGATCGGGAAACTGGGCAAGCGTCTCGACCCGGTCACCGTATCCGCCGGGGTTCGTCTCGATGGCCCGTTTGAGCTGCTCGGCTTCGCGCGCCATCTCTTGGAGCTCACGCGCGAGGGTATTTATTCGCTTGCGGTCATCACCACGGAGCCGCATCGGGGGGAACGTGGTGCCGCCTGGCGTGGCGCCAGTGTACCTCCCGAAGAAGAAGAGGGGGGCGCCCAGAAGCTCGGCGCCTCTGATCGCAGCCTGCCGCAACCTCGCCACCTGGTCTTCCACGAGAGCGTTCGTGGGATAAAGCACCATGGCTCGCATTGCAGGCGTTACAAGTTGCGACGAGGAACTCCTTAGGTCCCTCCACTCCTGATCAGAGCTTCCTAGTTGTCGTTCCCACCATGGGTTGATCGATACCCCACCGGCCGTAGTCGATCGTTCCTCAACAATTTGCGCCAGAAGCGGCAGAAGGAAACTCTCCGTCTTACCGGAACCAGTCCCTGACGTGATAACGACATTCTTCCGCCCATCTTTGTCGCCCTTGATTGCATATTCAAGGGACTGTGCCTGATGATGCCTCAATTTGATTTGCTCTTGGCCAAATACTATTTGTCCCAAGAGTTTTCCCGTGTGACTTGAAAGCTCCGCTCTCTCGCAAGCCTCCTCTACTGGCACCTCGGCCGGATAGACTGGAACGGCCTCAAGCAACACTTCCTGTGCCATCACGCCAGGTTCGAGGAGAAGTGTCCGACGCTCCTCCATTATGGATTCATCGCGCATCCAGAACGCGGAATCATAGTACCGGAGGTACGACTCGCGAATGTAGTCCATGACGGAAACTGGCGTCCTGGAACTCTTCATGCGGGTAGATCTCCATCGTAAAGGAAGTGGAGCACGCCCGCGGCAACCGCGGGCGGAATGTTGCAAAAAGTGACGGTTCGATCCTCGATTGAAGGCAATTCCCCGCTGCAGGCCACGAGAGCACGTCCGAGCAGTCCGGCGGGTTCACACCCCACCGGGCAACTGAACCGCCTGCTAGAGGGGTCGTAGGCATGAAGCTTCACGCCTTCCGTGCGCGCGGCCGCCAGCTTTACCAACTCGCGTGGGCCGGAATAGGCGCGCCCCGACGGGGTCAAAAACACGTAGCTCGTGCCGGCCTGATAGACGCGATACGCCCCGCAGCCCGATGCGCAGTCGACGCTTCTCCACCGATTGGAGTGCGCGTCAAATCGCTGAACTGGCAACCCACTGCCAAGGGAGACAGGCCGAAATGCAGCGTCAATGCCGGCATGCTCCCGAAGGAATGAGAGAATCTTGCCTGGCGCGTCATCAACCAGCGCGAACGCTCGGCCATGAGGGTCGCGCACCTTGGATGCGACGTCTGCCAACTCCCTCCATTCCAATCCCTCGATAGCTATGACGGTGGGTTGCTTGGGACGGCGAACCTCTTCGACTTGTCCACCGCGTTGGGAAACGAGATCGTTGATCTCGTCTATGAGCGAACGGCAGCGAAATCCGGAGATAACGGCCCGATTGGGACTGGTGAGATAGATGGCGGGAGGGCTGACGCTCCAACTCTTCGGTCTATGAGTAGCGCCCGTCTCGACATCCACGTGGCCAAGCCAGACTAGGTCTCGTAGCGCTGGACCGGCCCGCCAAGTGTCGACGCCCGCCGATGCGGCAAACGTCTCGAATACGGAAGCTGGGCCGCTTCCAAGGAAACATGCACCATCTAGCCAAAGGTCATAGTCGATTTCGCGTGTTGCGACCTCCGCTCCAGAGTTTTGGCTCTCGGGAATCTCGCGTTTCGTCCGACGCACAGGGGCCGACTTTGCCGTCACGCGCGGGCGATGGAGGTAGGTGATCCCACAATCGAGACACTCGACGTCGACCGGGGTACGCTTAGGTGTTCCGGGAACGACCGTCGCGAATTTGAGACGATGGAGTCCGCGCACCGCACACGGCAGGACCAGAACCTCTTCGGTCGACAACCCTCGAATAGAAACTACTGCCTCGCTCGATCGAGTCAAAGTTTGGGGGGCATCATCCGCGAAGCAAGGAACCGAACTCGGAAGAGAGGTAAAGTTCTCGAGCCTGAAATCGAAAGCTGTCGCCGAACCATCGCCTACGACTAACATCCCGCGGACGGCTGACGGGTCGTCGCTCTCACCGGTCTGGGTGGTCAGGATCCCCGTGTATGCGATTTCCGCACGGGCCGATCGGTCCCGGGGTCGCGGACGGTTCGCCGACCTGAAAAGAAGGCTCGCCGTCGCAACGGTGGATTTGCCGATCTTGCCCTCAATGTAGACGTTACCCCCTTCAGGAACGTTGCCCGCAAGTACTAGCGACGCCGCGTTTCCATCGTTGGTCGCCACGCTGATTGGTTCGCCTTCTGCGGACGTCCCTTTCCAGGCTCCGAGGAAGACGTCGGCTTTGCCGCCGTCAAGGTGGACCGTGGGGGGACACCACAGGTGCCATATGCCCCTCCCGAGTTTCATGCCCCCTTCGAACCTAAGACTCGCGGTTTCTCCAACAGGTGACAGGACGGCCTCGAAACCACGCAATTGCGCGAGAGCTCGGTGCACGATGACCTTTTCGTATAAGACCCACCCGGGGGGGAGGCCCTTCAACCTATCTTGACTCGCAATGGTGTACCCAGGAGTAGCAGCCTCCTCCAAGGCGCTCTCGATCGCTTTCCTGATCGATTTGTCGTCGCGAACAAGGACGATATGCTCAACGCCGAGCGAGACTCGACTTATTTCCGTCCAATATCCTTGATCCGACCGGCTTAGCGGGATCGCCGGACGGCCCTTCCACTGGTAAGCGGGGGCGCCATCTCGTGAGAGATGAATACCCTCAAGCAAGCTTCGCGCGATAGGAATGCTCGATCGAGGCTCAAGAGTGGCAAATCCCGCGAAGGTGGTATTGGAGAACTCGAGCTTTGTGGTCTCGTCCAGATCGAGCTCAATTGGGTCGGTCGTTTGTTCCCGGCCAAAATAGAGGCTGACTGACCGTCCTGTGAGATCGTGCCGAAAGGCGAGTGCAAGCGATAGTCGGGCTGTACCTGGCGTGCCAGTGGGCCCTGGCCGTCCTTCCCCTGCTTGCCAAGTTTCGAGCTCAGACAATGCGGCTTCGCAGATCCTCGACCGGAGCTCAGTCTTCTTCCATGCTGCTTTCAGTTGCCGTGTGGGCAGGCTGCTACCGATCCAAGTCGAGATGTATTGCTCGATTTCCGTCTCGGTTATCGCGTCGGTGTCAGAGAACCCGTACTTTTCAAACATCGAGTGGAAGCGCTGTCGATCCGCCTCTCTCACTATCGCCTGCGACATCGCAATACCGACGTACTTGTTCGAGTTGACCGCACGAGCTGTCGGACGTCCAAAGGTAAAGTCCTTGTCGGCCAGCCACCCATTGAACGCTTTCCAAAATTGCTCAGTCGACCTTCCATATTGTGAAAGCCTTTGGGAAGGGACGTTCACCAGCGCGGAGAGCCGATTGTAGTAGTTGCCCGCCGTGAACTCCTCGTCGGACACCATCTGCTCGGCGGCATGGGACAGAGTGAAAAGGAGCGCCGTGAACGGTGGTAGTGTCTTCCGCCCTGCGAAGACCCATCTCCACAGTTCCGTCTGAAACCCTGAGTACGGATCTCCGTGCTTGGAAAGGTGTCGGCCGACCTCTCTGCAACAGAGCTCTTCCACTTCGTTGGCGCTAACCCCAAGCAGTTCCGCAAGCTGGTTACGACCGGAGTTGTCCAGCACCAGATAGAGCGGCCTCGAGTCGAAGCGCCCATCCAGAAACACTTTGTTCAGCGCGTCGTTGACCCGCCCAACCATGCCCCCCCCGCTCCTCGTCTTCGATATGCCAGAACGATAAAATGTCCAGCTTTAGCATTGTGCTAACGCGAGCCAGACCGGTCAGCTGGAATGAGTGCCAACCGAGAATGAGGAGACATGCGGAAATTTGCGCGCCATGTGCCGGGGTACCCTTCTGCATGCACCTGCAGGCGGATTTGTGCGTTTGACCCTAACACCGGAAATCGTCGAAATTCGGGTCGGCAGAAAGACTGAGGTGGTCCCGGAAATTTGGACAGGGTGCTAAGCTAATCCCGACCTGAGGAATGGACGGGAAATGAAGAAGACGAGGAAGCGCTACAGCGCGGAGTTCAAGGCAAAGGTGGCGCTGGAAGCGATCCGGGGTGACCTGACGCTG
>Ga0065721_10052141_pt1 | contig 12588 bp, 8 predicted proteins | sample Mesricmetagenome_FD_59108 | JGI IMG/M metagenome (GOLD analysis project Ga0065721, IMG submission 59108) | Mesophilic microbial community from rice straw/compost enrichment Sample: eDNA_1 v2 (version 2) | ecosystem: Engineered > Solid waste > Grass > Composting > Bioreactor | place: USA: Davis... | reverse complement strand
GCCCCACCTTCCAGCCGACGATCCGGTGCGGCCACAGCGCAATGGCGGCATCCTGCACCGCGTAGGCCTCGGCAAGGGAGTCGGGCAGGCGGCCGCCCGGGAAGCCCGGCAGGGCAGCCCCGTCCCGCCGCGCGTCGGTAAAGGCCCGGGCGATGGCGGACCGGCTGGAGGAGGAGGGAGAAAACGCCTCGGTGACTGTCATGTTACGTCCTGATACCTTGGGTGAAGTAAACCGGTGTCATTTCAGCGGGTGCGGAAACAGGGGCGTGGTGCGCGGCGGCTACTCCAGCGCCGCCTGGCGCATATCGGGCACCAGCAGGTGGATGATGGCGAGCGCCAGCAGATAGGTGGACCCGGCCAGAATGAACATGGGCATGTAGCTGCCGGTGGTCTCCAGCACCCAGCCCGCGAACTTGGCCATGCACATGCCGCCCACCGCGCCGAGCGTGCCGCCGATGCCCACGATCGAGCCGACGGCGCGGCGCGGGAACAGGTCGGACGGCAGGGTGTAGAGGTTGGCGGACCAGCCCTGATGCGCGGCGGTGGCAAGGCCGATGATGCCGACCGCCAGCCACAGGCTGTCCGCACCGATGGCAAGGCACACCGGCAGCACGCACAGGGCGCAGGTGAGCATGGCGGTCTTGCGGCCTGCGTTGACGCTCCAGCCCCGCTTGATGAGGCGGGAGGAGAGCCAGCCGCCTGCGATGCTGCCCAGATCGGAGAGCACGTAGATGGCCACCAGCGGCGGGCCGAAGCTCATCAGGTCGAGCCCATACTGTTTGGCGAAGAAGTCCGGCAGCCAGAACAGGAACATCCACCAGATGGGGTCGGTGAGGAACTTGCCGATGGCGTAGGCCCAGGTCTGGCGATGGCGGAGCAGCGCCAGCCACGGCGTGCGGCCGGGCGTGTCGGCCGGGTCGCTCTCGATATAGGCCAGCTCGGAGGCCGTGAGCTGTTTGTGCTCGCGCGGGCGGCGGTAGATGCCGAGCCAGGTCGCCAGCCACACCAGCACCAGCGCGCCGGAGACATAGAACGCGGTCTGCCAGCCGAAGTGATAGACGAGGAACGGGGCGATGATCGGCGTGAGGATGGCGCCCACGTTGGCCCCGGCGTTGAAGATGCCGATGGCGAAGGCCCGCTCCTTCCTGGGGAACCACTCCGCCACCGCCTTGATGCCGGCCGGGAAGTTGCCCGACTCGCCCAGACCCAGCACGGCGCGGGCGAACATGAAATCCACGGCCGAGCGGGCAAGGCCGGTGCCCATGGCGGCCAGACCCCAGATGCACGCCGCCAGCGAATAGCCGAAGCGCGCGCCCAGCCGGTCCATCAGGCGGCCGAACACGAAATAGCCAAGCGCATAGGCGGTCTGAAACCAGAAGACGATGTCGGCGTAGGTGGTCTCGCTCCAGCCGAATTCCGCGGTCAGCGTGGGCTTGAGCACGCTGATCATCTGGCGGTCGATGTAGTTGATGGTGGTTGCGAAAAACAGCAGGCCGCAGATGGTCCACCGCAGCCGGCCGCCAGGTTTGGGCGCACTGTGCGCACCGGTGGGCGCCTCTGTTGCGGCGCGCTCCAGGCTTGCCTCCGCCATTGGTTTCCTCCCCGTCTGGTTTTTTATGTCTATTCTTGACTTCTCTAAAGGAAACCGGTGTCATTGACAACACAGGCCCACGCAAAAACGACGCGGGCAGGGAAACAGGCCTGACAGAACGGCCGGAAACCGGGGAGGCGAGAATGAAGGAATCCGCCAGAATTGCGGCGCTGCGGGCGCTTGCCGCCGGAGTCGCCGTCGTGGGTGTGGGCACTGGCACCGGTGCATCCGGCGCGGCGATGGCCGCCGGGGCCGCGCCGGCGCGACCGGTGGTGATCGTGCCGCAGCAGGCGGTCGTGGCGCGGGAGACGCCGCCCCACAACGGCACGGGCACGAGCACGGCCTATCGCTATTCGGACGGCGTCGAGGGGCGGTCCATGGAGTTCCGGGTGCGGGCGCTCCATCCGGGCGCGTCCATCGGCGAGCATGTGCTCAGCCACGACGAGATTTATTACGTGCTCTCCGGCGAGGGTGACCTCATCGCCGACGGCGTGGTCACGCGCATCGCCCAGGGCACGGCGGTTTACATCTACACGGGGAACAATGTGGGCATCCGCCAGGCGGGATCGGATGATCTGGTGCTGGCCATTGCCTATCCCCTCACCGGTAAAGGGACGGCGCGATGAGCGGAGAACGGGGTATTCTGTTGCGTGCGGCGGCGGGCACGGCGCTGGCGCTGGCGTTGACCGTGATGCTGCCGGCGGGCGCGGCGGCGGCGGAGGCTGATCCGGCGTCTGCCTCCGCAGCGGCGCAGCCGTCGCGCGAGGAGGTGCTCGCGGCGATGAAGCGGGCCACCCGGTTCATGGTGGAGAAGGTCTCCACCAACGGCGGCTATGTCTGGTCGTACCTCCCGGACATGTCCCGCCGCTGGGGCGAGCTGGAGGCGCGGCCGTCCATGATCTGGGTGCAGTCGCCGGGCACGTCCACCATGGGCCACCTGTTCCTCGACGCCTATCACGCCACCGGCGACGAGTACTACTACGAGGCCGCCGAGAAGGTGGGGGCCGCGCTCATCTGGGGCCAGCACCCCAGCGGCGGCTGGCATTATTTCATCGACTTCGCGGGCGAGGCCTCGACCCGGCACTGGTACGAGACCATCGGCGCCAATGCCTGGCGGATGGAGGAGTTCCAGCACTACTGGGGCAACGCCACCTTCGATGACAGTGTCACCTCCGAGGCCGCCCAGTTCCTGCTGCGGCTCTATCTGGAAAAGCTCGACCCCAAATACCGCCCGGCGCTCGACAAGGCGATCAACTTCGTGCTGGAGAGCCAGTATCCCAACGGCGGCTGGCCGCAGCGCTATCCGCTGCGCCACGAGTTCGTGCACCACGGCCAGGCCGACTACACGTCCTACATCACCTTCAACGACGACGTGGCGGCGGAGAATATCCGCTTCCTGCTGATGTGCTACCAGACGCTCGGCGACACCCGCGTGCTGGACGCCATCCGCCGGGCGATGAACATGGTGCTCGCCACCCAGCAGGCCGCGCCGCAGGCGGGGTGGGGGCTGCAATACACGCCCGATGACCTGAAGCCCGCCGCCGCGCGCACCTACGAGCCGGCGTCGCTGTCGCCGGAGGTGACCGCCGCCAACGTGCGCAACCTGATGACCTTCTACCGCCTGACCGGCGACCGGCGCTTCCTCGCCCGCATCCCCGAAGCGCTGGACTGGATCGAGTCCACCCGCCTCAAGGGCGCGCTCGGGCGCAGCGACAGGCCCTATCCCACGTTTGTCGAGATCGGCACCAACCGGCCGCTGTTCGTGCACCGGCGCGGCTCCAACGTGGTCAACGGCCGCTACTACGTGGATTACAACCCGGAGAAAACCATCGGCCACTATTCCTCCACCCGCGCCATCGACGTGGCGGCGATCCGGCGGGAGTATGAAGCGCTGATCAAGATGCCGGTGGAGGAGGCAACGAAGGACTCGCCGCTGCTCTCGCCCGATCCCAAACCGCTGCCGCGCTTCTTCGTCGGCGCGAACATCGACGGCTCCGACCTCAACAGCCGCAGCCTGCCCACCGACCCGCAGGCGGTGCTCGCCAGCCTGACGCCGGAGGGCTGGTGGCCGACACCGCTGGTGGCGACCAGCAACCCCTACCGCGGGCCGGGCAGCGCCACGCCCAGGCCGGGCGACTACGCCACCACCCGCGTGGGAGACGAAACCGATACCTCGCCCTACATCACCGACACCCCGGTGATGGGCATCTCCATCTCCGGCTACATCAAGAACATGCTGACGCTGATGCAGACGCTGGGCCAGCCGGACTGAGTGGGTTTGCTTCAGGGAGAATTGGGGGGATTTTTTTGCAGGGGTCTCGGACCCCTGCGCCCCTTTCGTTTTTCGGGCCGCGTTTCCGGCGCGCACGGGAAACACGGCCGCAGAATCCCCGGCATATAAAAAGGGACGTGCCCGTCATCACGCGCACGTCCCTTTAAATCGAAAGGGAGGTTGCCAGGAGGGTCCGCGACCCTCCTGGCAAAAAAAACCTTCCAAACAATCACTCGAATTCGAGGATGACTGCGTCCACCGCCAGGGAGTCACCCTTCTTGGCGTTGATGGACTTCACCACCGCCGCCTTTTCGGCGCGCAGGATGTTTTCCATCTTCATCGCCTCGATGACGGCGAGCGGCTGGCCCGCTTCCACCTTCTGGCCGACCTCCACGTCGATGGAGACGACGAGGCCCGGCATCGGGCAGAGCAGGAAGCGGGAGAGGTCCGGCGCTTCCTTCTCGATCATGTAACCCGCCAGCTCCGCCGCGCGCGGCGTGTAGGCGATGACGTGGTGGCTGGAGCCCATGTGGGAGAGGGCATAGCCGAGGGCGCGGCGGTCCACCTCGATGGCGACCTTCTGGCCGCCGAGCGACGCGTGGAACACCGGCTCCGCCGGGGTCCAGTCCGTATCGACGCTGACGGCCCGGCCGTTCACATGGACGGTGTACTGGCCGCCCAGGTCCTCGACGCGCACCGGCACCTGTTCCTTGTCGATGCTGATGACCCAGTCCTCGCCATAGACCGCGCCATGGCCGCTCAGCTGGTTGTCGATCAGCCCCTCGCGCTCCTTCTCGATGACGTTCATCACGGCGGCCGCCACGATCAGGCGCTCGCGCTTCTCCGGCGTCAGCGGGCTGCCGGCGAAGCCTTCGGGATATTCCTCCGCGATGAAGCCGGTGGTGAGGCGGCCTTCCTGGAAGCGCGGGTGCTGCATCACCGAGGAGAGGAAGTGGATGTTATGGCCGATGCCGCGAATGTAATACTCGTCCAGCGCCTCGATCTGGAGCCGGATCGCCTCGTCGCGGGTCGCGCCGTAGGTGATGAGCTTGGCGATCATCGGGTCGTAGAACATGGAAATTTCCGAGCCCTCGACCACGCCCGTGTCGACGCGCACGCCTTCGCGCTCCTCCGGCTGCCGGTAGCGGGCCAGGCGGCCGATGGAGGGCAGGAAGCTGCGGTAGGGGTCTTCCGCGTAGACGCGGGTCTCGATCGCCCAGCCGTTCAGCTTCACGTCTTCCTGACGCAGCGGCAGCGGCTCGCCCGCGGCGGAGCGGATCATCAGCTCCACAAGGTCAAGGCCGGTGATCTGCTCGGTGACCGGGTGCTCCACCTGGAGACGGGTGTTCATCTCGAGGAAGTAGAAGCTGCGGTCCTTGCCCGCGATGAACTCCACCGTACCGGCGGAGTTGTAGCCGACCGCCTTGGCCAGCTGCACCGCCTGCTCGCCCATCGCCTTGCGCATTTCCGGTGTGACGAACGGCGAGGGGGCCTCCTCCACCACCTTCTGGTGGCGGCGCTGAATGGAGCACTCGCGCTCGCCCAGGTAAATCACGTTGCCGTGGTTGTCGCCGATCACCTGGATTTCGATGTGGCGCGGCTCCTCGACGAACTTCTCGATGAACACGCGGTCATCGCCGAACGACGACTTGGCCTCGTTGCGGGCGGACTGGAAGCCCTCGCGCACTTCCTGCTGGTTGTAGGCGATGCGCATGCCCTTGCCGCCGCCGCCGGCGGAGGCCTTGATCATCACCGGGTAGCCGATCTCGTCGGCGATGCGCACGGCGTGGTCGGCGTCCTCGATCTCGCCGACGAAGCCCGGCACCACGGAGACGCCCGCGGCCTTGGCCAGCTTCTTGGACTCGATCTTGTCGCCCATGGCGGCGATGGCGTTGGGGTTCGGGCCGATGAAGGCAATGCCCGCATCCGCCAGCGCCTTGGCGAACCACTCGCGCTCGGAGAGGAAGCCGTAGCCCGGGTGCACCGCTTCGGCCCCGGTCTGCTTGCAGATCTCGACGATCTTCTCGCCGAGCAGGTAGGACTGGGCGGCGGGCGGCGGGCCGAGGTGGAAGGCTTCGTCCGCCATTTCCACGTGCAGCGCGCCGGCGTCCGCGTCCGAATACACCGCCACCGTCTTGATGCCCATGCGCCGCGCGGTCTTGATGACGCGGCAGGCGATCTCACCACGGTTCGCAATCAGGATTTTCTTGAACATAAAAGCGCTCACGAATTGGCGTTAAGGCTGTGGGGTGGAAGGGAGAAGCCGTCAGTCACCGGCTTCCTCCTCACCCAGCGGCGGCATGTTGTGGCCGAGCAGACGCAGGGTCTCGGCCGCCGAGTCCAGAATGTTGGTGCCGGGGCCGAAAATGGCCTGCACGCCATGCTCGCGCAGGAAGTCGTAATCCTGCGGCGGGATGACGCCGCCCGCCACCACCTTGATGTCCGGGCGTCCGGCGGCCTTCAGCTCGCGCACCAGCTCGGGGATCAGCGTCTTGTGACCGGCCGCCAGCGACGAGGCGCCGACCACGTCCACGTCCTTCTCGAGGGCCAGCTTGGCCGCTTCCTGCGGCGTCTGGAACAGCGGGCCGACGGTGACCTCGAAGCCGAGGTCGGTGAAGGCGCTGCCCACCACCTTGGCGCCGCGATCGTGGCCGTCCTGGCCCATCTTGGCGATGAGGATGCGCGGCGGCCGGCCCTTGCGGCGGGCGAAGGCCTCGATGCCGTCCTTCACGCGCAGGAAGGCGCTGTCCTGACCGTAGACCGCGCTGTAGACGCCGGTGACCGACTTCACCTCGGCGGCATGGCGGCCGAACACGTCTTCCATCGCGCTGGAGATCTCGCCCAGCGTGCAGCGGGCGCGGGCCGCTTCCACCGCCAGCGCCAGCAGGTTCGCATCGCCCGCCGCGCCCTTGCGGATGGCGTCGAGCGCCGCCTGGGCGCGCGCCTCGTCACGCGACGCCTTGACGGCGTTGATGCGCGCGATCTGGGCTTCGCGGACCTTGGTGTTGTCCACCTCCAGGATTTCGATCGGGTCTTCCTGCGCCAGCTTGTACTTGTTGACGCCGACGACCACTTCCTCGCCCCGGTCGATGCGGGCCTGACGGGCGGCGGAGGCTTCCTCGATCTTCAGCTTGGGCAGGCCGGCCTCGACCGCCTTGGTCATGCCGCCCATTGCTTCGACTTCCTGGATGAGGGCCCAGGCCTTGTCCGCCAGCTCCTTGGTGAGCGCCTCCACGTAGTAGGAGCCGCCCAGGGGATCGACCACCTTGGTGATGCCCGTCTCTTCCTGAAGGATGAGCTGGGTGTTGCGGGCGATGCGCGCCGAGAAGTCGGTCGGCAGGGCGATGGCCTCGTCCAGCGCGTTGGTGTGCAGCGACTGGGTGCCGCCCAGCGCCGCCGCCAGCGCCTCCAGCGTGGTGCGGATGACGTTGTTGTAGGGGTCCTTTTCCGTTAGCGAGACGCCGGAGGTCTGGCAGTGGGTCCGCAGCATGAGGGAGGACGGCTTCTTCGCGCCGAAATCCTTCATGATCCGCGCCCACAGCTGGCGGGCAGCGCGCAGCTTCGCCACTTCCATGAAGAAGTTCATGCCGATGGCGAAGAAGAACGACAGGCGGCCGGCGAAGGCGTCCACGTCGAGACCCTTGGCGAGGGCCGCGCGCACATACTCCATGCCGTCGGCGAGGGTGAAGGCCAGCTCCTGCACCTGCGTCGCGCCGGCTTCCTGCATGTGGTAGCCGGAGATGGAGATGGAGTTGAACTTCGGCATGTTGCCCGAAGTGTAGGCGATGATGTCCGCAATGATCCGCATCGAGGGCTCGGGCGGATAGATGTAGGTGTTGCGGACCATGAACTCCTTCAGGATGTCGTTCTGGATGGTGCCCGAGAGCTGATCCTGGGAGACGCCCTGTTCTTCCGCCGCCACGATGTAGAACGCAAGGCACGGAATGACCGCGCCGTTCATGGTCATGGAGACGGACATCTTGTCGAGCGGGATGCCGTCGAACAGGATCTTCATGTCCTCGACGGAATCGATGGCGACGCCCGCCTTGCCCACGTCGCCGACGACGCGCGGGTGGTCGGAGTCATAGCCGCGATGGGTCGCCAGGTCGAACGCCACCGACAGGCCCATCTGACCCGCCGCCAGGTTGCGCTTGTAGAAGGCGTTGGATTCCTCCGCCGTCGAGAAGCCCGCGTACTGGCGCACCGTCCACGGCCGGTTGGCGTACATGGTCGCGCGCACGCCGCGGGTGAAGGGGAAGAAGCCGGGCAGGGTTTCCTCGATGTCCGCCGTGTCCTCGCTGGTGTACAGCGGCTTCACCGCGATGCCTTCGGGCGTCTGCCAGGTCAGGTCGGCGAGCGGCTTGTCCTTCAGCTCCTTCTGGGCAAGCTCTTCCCAGTCTTTCACGGTCTTGCGGCTCATCAGTGGGCTCCCCCCGACTTCAGCGTTTCCATCAGCTCGACGAGCACACCGCCCATGTTCTTCGGGTGCACGAAGATCACCGGCGTGCCGTGCGCGCCGATGCGCGGCTCGCCCAGCACGGTTGCGCCCTTCGCCTTCATGTCGGCAGCGGCGGCGTGGATGTCCTCCACCTCGAAGCACACGTGGTGCTGACCGCCGAGCGGGTTCTTCTCAAGGAACTTGCGGATCGGCGACGTCTCGCCATAGGGCTCGATCAGCTCGATCTGGCTGTTGGGCGTATCGACGAAGCACACCCAAACGCCCTGCTCGGGCATGGCGAACTTCTCGTGAATTTTCGTCGCGCCCAAGAGATCGCGATAGATCTTCACGCTCTCCTCGATCGAGGGCGTGGCGATGCCGACGTGGTTCAAACGGCCAATCATCGTTGCTCTCCTCCGCCTCCCCAGCTTACAGCGGAATGTTGTCGTGCTTCTTCCACGGGTTCTCGAGCTGCTTGTTCCGCAGCTTGCGCAGGCCGATGGCGATGCGGCGGCGCGTGGAATGCGGCATGATCACCTCGTCGATGAAGCCCTTGGAGGCCGCGACGAACGGGTTGGCGAAACGCTCCTCGTACTCCTTCGTGCGCTCGGCGATCTTCTCCGCATCGCCGATGTCCTTGCGGAAGATGATCTCCACCGCGCCCTTGGCGCCCATCACCGCGATTTCGGCGGTGGGCCAGGCGTAGTTCAGGTCGCCGCGCAGGTGCTTGGAGGCCATCACGTCATAGGCGCCGCCATAGGCCTTGCGGGTGATGACGGTGATCTTCGGCACGGTCGCCTCCGCATAGGCGAACAGCAGCTTCGCGCCGTGCTTGATGATGCCGTTGTGCTCCTGGGCGACGCCCGGCAGGAAGCCCGGCACGTCCACGAACGTGACGATGGGAATGTTGAAGGCGTCGCAGAAGCGCACGAAGCGGGCGGCCTTCTTGGACGAGTTGATGTCAAGGCAGCCGGCCAGCACCATCGGCTGGTTGGCTACAAAGCCCACGGTCCGCCCCTCGATGCGGCCGAAGCCGATGACAATGTTGGCGGCGTGGTTCGGCTGAAGCTCGAAGAAGTCGCCCTCGTCGCAGACCTTGGTGATCAGCTCCTTGATGTCGTAGGGCTTGTTCGGGTTCGGCGGCACCAGGGTGTCGAGGCTCATCTCGATGCGCTCGCCGTCGTCCCGGGTCGGGCGGAACGGCACTTCCTCGCGGTTGTTGAGCGGCAGGAAGTCGAAGAAGCGGCGCACCTGGGCGATGGCTTCCACGTCGTTCTCGAAGGCGAGGTCGGCAACGCCCGACTTCACCGTGTGGGTGGAGGCGCCGCCCAGCTCCTCCTGCGTCACCACCTCGGCGGTCACGGTCTTCACCACGTCCGGGCCGGTGACGAACATGTAGGAGCTGTCCTTCACCATGAAGATGAAGTCGGTCATGGCCGGCGAGTAGACCGCGCCGCCCGCGCACGGGCCCATGATGACCGAAAGCTGCGGAATGACGCCCGAGGCCAGCACGTTGCGCTGGAACACCTCGGCGTAGCCGGCGAGGGAGGCGACGCCCTCCTGGATGCGCGCGCCGCCGGAGTCGTTGAGGCCGATGACCGGTGCGCCCACCTTCATCGCCATGTCCATGATCTTGCAGATCTTCTGCGCGTGGCGCTCGGAGAGCGAGCCGCCGAACACGGTGAAGTCCTGGCTGAACACATAGACCAGACGGCCGTTGATGGTGCCCGAGCCGGTGACGACGCCGTCACCGGGGATCTTCTGGTCGGCCATGCCGAAGTCGATGCAGTTGTGCTCGACGTACATGTCGATTTCTTCGAACGTGCCGGGGTCCAGCAGCAGGTCGATGCGCTCCCGCGCTGTCAGGCGACCCTTGGCGTGCTGGGCGTCGATGCGCTTCTGGCCACCACCCAGGCGGGCGGCGGCGCGGCGGCGTTCCAGTTCCTCGATGATCTCTGGCATGGCTAAATCCGGCCTCTTGAACTTTGAACTGTCTGTTCCCGCCGCGGGAAATGGTACCATCTCGCCGCTTTGGAAACAGTCTGCGCGAAATCTGTCATCCGATAGCGTCACTGCCGTGCGCCTGGCACGCAAAAACTGGCCAAGTTGTGAAAACGGCTCTATGCTATTTCGCAAACAGTGGCTTTGCGAAGGGTGGCACCATTGGCGCGGGCAGACAAGATCTTTGCGGGAAACCGCCTGAGAGCGGTACGCGAACGTCACGGACTTTCACAAGGGGCATTCGCCGCCCGGCTCGGCGTCTCCGTGAGCTATCTCAGCCAGATGGAAACGGACGTGCGCCCGATCACCGTCTCGGTGCTGCTGGCGCTGGGGCGGGAGTTCGCGGTCGATCTGTCCGAGTTCGCGCAGGACGATGCCTCGCGGCTGGCCGCCGACCTGCGCGAGGCCCTGGCCGACCCCCTGTTCGCCGGGCACGCGCCGGGCGTGCAGGAAATCAAGCGCATGGTCAGCCAGGCGCCCAACCTGGCCCGCAGCTTCACCGCCCTGCATCAGGCCTACCGCCAGCTGAACGAGCGGCTGCAAACCATGGACGAGGCGATCAGCGCCAACCGTCCCGATGGCCACCTGCTGCCGTGGGAGGAGGTGCGGGACTACTTCCACTACCGCGACAACTATGTGGGCGAGCTGGACGAGGCGGCCGAGAGCCTGGTGCAGACACTGGCCAACCCGGAGGGCGTGATCGGCCCCCAGCTGGAAACCCTGCTGCAGGAGCGCCACGGCATCGCGGTGCGGCTGCGCGCGGCCGCGCCGGACGACTTCACCATGCGGCGGTATGACCCCCAGCGCCGCGAAGTCATCATCGACGCCCACCTCAGCCCGGACAGCCGGGCCTTCCTCGTCGCCCACCAGCTGGCGCTGGTGGAGTTCGCGCCGCTCATCGACGCCATCGCAGCCGCCGCGCCGCTGCGCACGGAGGATGCCCGCCAGATCCTGCGCGTCGGCCTGGCCAACTATGCGGCGGGCGCGCTGCTCATGCCCTACGGCCGCTTCATCGAGGCGGCGCGGGCGCTGCGGCACGATGTGGAGCAGCTCCAGCAGCAGTTCGGCACCAGCTTCGAGCAGGTGTGCCACCGGCTGTCCAACCTGCAACGGCCGGGGGCGCGCGGCGTGCCGTTCTTCTTCGTGCGGGTGGACATGGCGGGAAACATCACCAAGCGCCACTCGGCAACGCGCCTCCAGTTCGCCCGCTACGGCGGCACCTGCCCGCTGTGGGTGGTGCACGAGGCGGTGGCGCTGCCGGGCGAGATCAAGGTGCAGGCGCTGGAGATGCCCGACGGTGTGCGCTACGTCTGCATGGCCCGGGGCATCATCAAGCAGTCCGGCAGCTTCCTGAAGCCTGCGCGCCGCTACGCGGTGGCGCTGGGCTGCGAGGTGACCTACGCCTCCCAGTTCATCTACGCCGCCCGACTGGAGGGCAGCACCGCCGCGCCCACGCCCATCGGGGCCTCGTGCCGCATCTGCCCGCGCGAGCGCTGCGCCCAGCGCGCCTTCCCGCCCGCCGACCGCCGCACCCTCATCGACCTGCACAACCGCGCCGTGGTGCCGTACCGCTTCGAGTGAGGAGTTTCCGCGCGGTGAACGGTCCGTTGCCGTTTTCCGCGCGTGCGCCGCATTTTTCTCGACCGTGTAAGAGTATACAATGCGGCGCCTGCCGTAACCGAAGCGAGACCCCCCATGCGCCAGACGAGCCCCTCCGCATCCCCGGCACGCACGGCCTGGATCACCGTTGCCTGCGCCGCCATCATCGTGACGCTCAGCATGGGCGTGCGGCAAAGCTTCGGCCTGTTCCTGCAACCAATCAGCCTGGATCTGGGCAGCGGGCGCGAGGCCTTCGGCATGGCCATCGCCCTTCAGAACCTGCTGTGGGGGCTGGCCCAGCCGTTCGTCGGCGCGCTGGCGGACCGGCACGGCGCGGGCCGCCTCGTCGCGTTTGGCGCGGCGCTCTACGGGGCGGGGCTGTTCCTCGCCGCCCACATCGGCAGCACCTTAGGCCTGCACCTGTCGCTCGGGGTGATGATCGGCCTTGCGCTCTCCTCCACCACCTTCGTGGTGCTGCTCGGCGCGGTCGGCCGCGTGGTGCCGGAGCACCAGCGCAGCCTCGCCTTCGGTATCACCACAGCGGGCGGCTCGCTCGGCCAGTTCCTGGTGGTGCCGGGCGCGCAGGCGCTGATCGGGGAGCTGGGCTGGCGCGTGGCCCTCATGGTGCTGGCGGCCGTTCTCGCCGTCGCCGTCGCGCTGGCGGCAGGCGTCGCCGGCAAGCCGCAG
>Ga0065721_10052140_pt1 | contig 12588 bp, 15 predicted proteins | sample Mesricmetagenome_FD_59108 | JGI IMG/M metagenome (GOLD analysis project Ga0065721, IMG submission 59108) | Mesophilic microbial community from rice straw/compost enrichment Sample: eDNA_1 v2 (version 2) | ecosystem: Engineered > Solid waste > Grass > Composting > Bioreactor | place: USA: Davis... | reverse complement strand
CAGCTTCTGGATGCAAGACATCTTTCTGTGAAACGAACGTGCGCCCACGTATCAACTCGGCCACCGTGTTGTACGTCGGCTGCATCACTTCCTGATTCATACCAAACAGTCTCGTCAATTTTGTGAATAGGACACTAGCCCGAATAAACTCCGCTCCGTCAACGTCATATTGCAGGCAAAACCGGTTATTTTTATTGAGCACGTTATTAAATAGATACGACAGTCGGTTGTCTTCAAGTAAGCGACGTGTATTCGGATCGCCCGCATCCAACAGCTGCTCTGCACCTTGCACGATCGCATCTACCACTACGCTACTGTTACGTAGTTGCGACTCTAGAGCCCGCACCGCATCAATCACATCTCCGCCATATACATCTAATAACGCTCGGCTATAGGCAGAAATATCTGGCTGACCATTGTATACGTTACGGTATTGCTCAACTAGTCGTTGGAATGCTGGTAAGTTTTTTGGTGAAGTAGCCTGCAGGCCATAATCAATCAGCGCAACTTTATTGTGTGGCAAAAACTTGATGTTGCCTGGATGCGGGTCGCCATACGTCGTACCGTACGCAAACGCGCTCAGCAGCAGCTCGGTACCAAACGCAATCATCTGGACAGCCAAATCACTCCCAGTCATTTCCTGAATATAGTGTCGTACATCAACACCCTGATCCTGCAATCGCAGCAAATTGCTCGCCGAAACCCCACCAACATATTCCTGACATATCAAGTGGTTGGTCGAAATTTCGCGAAACGTGAACGGAATAACTAAATTCGGATGATTCTGGTAGCGTTTGTACATGGTGGCTGCATAGTCTGCCTCGAGTATGTAATCTGTTTCAGCACGCGTTACGCGAATCAAGTCCTTGCACACCCGACGGGCACTGACCGCACTGTCCGCGCTTACTAAGTCGATTAATCTGCTCAATCCGCTAATCAAACGCAGATCAAATGACAAATGTCGCTGTACGCTTGGTCGCAGCACCTTCACAATAATATCTTGCTCCTGATATGACGCACGATATACCTGACCGAACGAACCAGCTGCAAACGGGCGGCTACTGACAAGTCGTATTTCTGTTGCTTTCTCGCCCAGCTCACTCCATAGCAGCTTCTCTATGTCGATATCATCATACACAGCCTGGTCGTAGACATCGTACATGTCATAGTCAGCAAGCGATCGAAATGCCTCAGAATGCACCACCAAAAGTTGCAGGAATTTAATATACACCCCACCCAGCTCACGTAAACCCACGTAGACCGTCCCTGCTAACTCTTCTCTACGTCCGCTTAGCGTCATGCGCAGACATCGCATGCCGAGTTTTATTATCTTCCATAGTCGAGATGAGTTAGACATGGTCTTACGTCTTCCTCGATGTAAACCCGATAATGTACATGCCGACGGTGAAAATCATCAACGCAAGATAGAGTAGCAAGCGATCTTCCGTCGTAATCGAAAACGTTGCCACGATAGCACCCACTGCCCACGCCACCGCGATCGAGAGCAAGACGAATGCGTACCTCATTGCCTACATTGTACCAGATGAAAACTGACCGCCATCTGTCAAGCTGGGCGGCTGATTCAACGGAGCCTGACCGACTACCAGCTCGTTGAAGCCAGTCTGTGGATCTGGCTCACGATTAAACACGATGCCCTCATCCGACCCAATCACCAGCTCAACGGTTGTCTGTACAGTTGTACCTTCCTTCAGATGGCCACCGAAGACTGCGCCTTCGCGAGTCGAAAACGCAATGTGCAGGTGCGCCTGCCCCGACCGCGTCACCGTGCCAGTCAGCGAAACTATCTCGAAATCACCCTGATAATCGCGCACATCTTCCTGCCCCGGCATCGCACCAGCCATACGTACACGGGCACTACTGAGACTCCCGCTGGCGCTTAATATTACCGCCGAGGTCAGCTGATTCGACACGACAAGCTGAATGATAGTTTGCTTCAAATCCGCACCCGGGTCGATGCGTGATGCGATCATTTTCATGCGCAGATCCTCCTAGCTCTTGAGCGCTAATTTTATACGTTCTTCTGTCGGCAGCTTCGGATCCACTTTTTGCAGCGCAAGCGCGGCATCATTTGGCGCATAGCCCAGCGCTACCAGCGCCTCGACGGCCTCATCTTTAAGCAGTAGATTTTCAGACTGCAATAGCCCACTTGCACTCAAGTCTACACCCGTTAGACCCACTTTGTCTTTCAGCTCGACCACCACACGCTCTGCCACACGCTTACCAACACCTTGGGCAGCGGTAATGTACTTGATGTCGCCCGTCGCAATTGCTTTGCGCACATCATTAGCCGTACCAACACTGAGGATACTGAGTGCCATTTTCGGCCCCACACCATTCACACCTAGCAGCTGCTCAAATAATTGTTTGGTATCCAAACTTATAAAGCCAAACAGATCGTGTGCCTGCTCACGAATATGCTCATATATGTATAGCTTTGCCGCCTCACCCTGATTCAGTCGTCCATAATCTTCACTGGTCACCAGCAACCCGTAGCCTACTCCACCAACATCCAGCACCACAATATCCGGCAATTTCTCACTCACCACCCCATTTAGTGTCGCTATCATAAACCTATTGTCTCATATTCTGCGCGTGCGTGAGTGCCGCAGCAATAGCATCGGCGCAGTCGTCAGGCTTTGGCACATCTTTTAGGCCAAGTATCACGCGCACCATTTCCTGGATTTGTTTTTTGTCAGCCCGGCCGTAACCTGTCAGCGCCATCTTAATCTGCAGTGGCGTGTATTCATAAATCGTCATGTTGGCTTGCTTGCCTGCAAGTAACACCACGCCGCGCGCCTGTGACACGGTCATTGCTGTCGTCACATTTTGCGCAAAGAACAGTTTTTCGACCGACATAATGCCAGGCTTGGTGTCACGAATAATCTCGGTCAGCTCGTCATAAATTGTCTGTAAGCGCACCGCATCGTCTTCCTTGACCGGCGTCCGGATAACCCCAGCATCCACCAGCTGCGACTTACCTCGCACCACCTCAATCACCCCAAACCCCAAGATACCGGTTCCGGGGTCAATTCCAAGAATTCGCATGCTCTTAGCTTAGCAAAGATTCGTCGATATCGAAGTTGACGTGCGTATTGACCACGTCATCGTGCTCTTCAAGCCGTTCCATCAGGCGCATGACTTTGCCGGCAGTTTCCTTATCGGTGATTTCAATGGTCGTGTTCGGCACAAATGTCTGCTCAGCCTCAATCACCTCAATTCCTGCTTCCTTCAGTGCATCACGCACTTTTGAAAGCTCCTTCGGGTCGGTATAGATAACCGACTCATCGTCCTCTTCCTGCACATCTTCAGCGCCGGCATCGAGCGCGGCCAGCATCAACTCATCACCACCACCCTTCACACGCACCATACCCTTGCGGTCAAACTGGAAGGCGACCGCGCCTTTTTCAGCGATATTGCCGCCGTGCTTACTGAATGCAAGGCGTACTTCTGGGTACGTGCGGTTGACGTTGTCTGTCGCGCACTCTACCAAGATTGCAACACCTCCCGGACCATAACCTTCATACATGACTTCCTGAATTTGTTCACCACCAAGCTTGCCTGAACCGCGGTCGATCGAGCGTTGGATATTGGTGTTTGGCATATTGGCTGCACGCGCTTTTTCAATCGCAAGCGCGAGCGCCGGGTTCATATCCGGATCAGCACCGTTTTTTGCTGCTAATGCAATTTGGTTCCCGAGTTTTGTAAACAGCGCGCCACGCTTCGCGTCTTCAACCGCCTTGCCGCGCTTAATTTTAGACCATTTGTTATGTCCGGCCACACTAGCTCCTTTTGCTTTTCTTATCTGTTAGTATAGCATAATCTGGCACGAAATGCTAAACGTACAGCATACTGCCAGGAACGTAACGTGGGCTCAATATTCAGCTGTTCAGTTTACCAGGAAGCTTATGCCGGGGTGCGACTAGTTAATTTTTATCGATTTAACTAAGGCGTCAATTTGTGGTTCAAATTTTCGAAAATCCCCAACTGTTTTGCCGTCAATCACTTCTACTTCATAGGTGCGCGTATTGATATACACAACCTTGTTTTCATGTGCTATCACGTAGTTTATTTCGGTTATTTCGCTCGAGCTCGTTTTCCAGAAATATGCGTCGTATCCGTTGATCCGAGCATGGGACACCACGTCTCCAGCAGGGGCGAGCCCTCCATCAAAATCTTGCTCAAGCCACAGCTGTGGCGATCTTTGATGCGTGTTGTTATACACACCCACTCTTACACCGAAGTGCTCAGTACCGCTACCGTAAATGGTTGGTAATTTTTCATCTGGCAATACCCACGCACCTTCAATACAATCTACGTCACCAGTGGCTGACATCGGACAATAGCCCTCAGTATCAACTTCATATGTCCACTTTTCAGGTAGTGTCAATGCGACAGAATCCGACGCAAGCCTTAATACGTTGTTCTCGTCGAGTACAGATTGCTTTTTTGCAGTATGCGTCTGTTTTTTTGTATCACTAGTCGGGGTTTTATCCTCTTGGTTTTTACTCCATACATACCAGCCTGCAAGGCAAATCAATGCTACCAGAGTCAGTACAAGCAGAGTCTCGATAAGTGTAAACCCTTTCTGCTGTTGCTTCATAGGCCTGATTATATGCTAAACATAAGCGTAATACAAAGATGTTTCAGGCTGCCGGGACAGCGCTTCCCTCGCTTTGCTCGTCGCTTCTCCGTTCGCTGTGCTCACATACGCCGAACCCGTTCGTTAGCCCCAGTGAAATCACCAAATAAAAAGCCCCATCTTCGATGAGGCATTTTATTTGGAGGGCCCACTGGGACTCGAACCCAGGACACCCTGCTTAAAAGGCAGGTGCTCTAACCGGCTGAGCTATGGGCCCTCGTCGGAGCAAGGCTTTGGCTTGCGACGACGAACAACAAATAAATTTATTGTTCCTCGTCTCCAGCTCCCACCTGCTCCTCCTCTCAGTTTTCCAAACAGCAGTCAAGCTGCTTGGTTTGAAAAACTGGTTTAGAACAACAGATTTCCTGGCTGCTCTTTTCCCTACGTGTTGCAGGGATTGTTTACTTACCGGAAAGTAAAAATAACTCCTTATATTATCCAGATTTTTGTAAAAAAATCAATACTAGTGGTGGGCGACTATCCCCTCTGAGCAAGTAAGTAATATTTTGTAAGCATGTCCTAAGTAAAGAGCCTCCTTTGTGGGGAGGCTCTTGGGTTCCTGCTGTATTTAATTATAGCGAAGCCCTAGTTAAAAGTACACCTGAAAATACAAGTGTACGTGTTCAAAGTGCTTTAAATTTACTTGTTCTATAGGGAATAAATTAAAGTGTTGCAAATGTACTTATTCGCTGCTATAATGAAAGGTAAGATGAGATACACCTTTGCCCAATTTAAAGCAGAATACCCGGACGACAATGCTTGCCTTAAGGCTGTACTTGATAACCGCTACGGGGACACGTGCCCACGCTGTGGCGTTGTAGGTGTAAAGTGGCACCCTATTACTGGCCGCCAGGGTTTTGTATGTTCAGAGTGTGACCGTCATGTATACCCTCTTGCAGACACGATATTTCGCAAATCATCTACAAGTCTTTGGAACTGGTTTTATGCAATCTACCTATTCTCTGTGGCCAAGAACGGTGTATCTGCCAAAGAACTAGAACGTCACTTAGGCGTAACCTACAAAACAGCTTGGCGCATGGCTAAACAAATACGTTTGCTTATGGAACAAGAAGCTCTGGAGCTTACAGGTGAAGTTGAAGTAGACGAAACGTATATAGGTGGTAAGCGTAAAGTAGCTCAGAAGTATAACAATAAAAGCGCTGTGTTTGGTGCAGTAGAACGTGATGGCATGGCTAAGGCAAAACATGTTAAAAGTACAGGCGCACGTGTCCTTATACCTGAAATACAAGACACGATTGACCCGAAAGCAATCATTTACAGCGACGAATGGCAATCTTACAAGCGATTAAACAAGCTAGGTTATACTCATACGACCGTAAACCACAGCAAGCTAGAGTATGTACGTGGTACAGCTCATACAAACACTATTGAAGGATTTTGGGGTCAGTTAAAGAGGTCTTTAGATGGAACATACCACAGTGTTTCGCCTAAATATCTTCAATCGTATGTAAACGAGTTCGTATTTCGCTACAACCTTAGGACTGTTGCTGTTTGCCCGGTGCTTTTGTCTCAGGTTGGGAAGCCCGTTTCACGAGTTTCTTAAATAGTTTCTTGCTCATTACTTCTATTATAACGCAGCGAGTATCTCGTCTTCAGTAAAGCCCCAGTCCATAATAAGACTCTTAAGTATAGCTTTTCTAAGATTTCGATCCTTGCGCAAGTCAGTGGGTATTACAATGAATGGCCTTAAGGCGTGCGTCTTTCTAGTTGGATGCTTATATCTATATTGGTGTTTGCCGGGAGGGCAACGCTCGAACCCTAATCGCTCAAGGCATTTACACATTTGTTGACAGTCAAATTCAGGAAATGTGTTACGCATTTACTAGTGCTTATGCAAATGCCGCCTCTTTATTTGTAACAAGATTAAATGTATCAGGTTTATTTACAGATTCCGGCTCAGGAGACTCAACTGCTTCAATAACCATTGCTTTTGAGAGTTGGTATTCCTTAGGAACATCAAAATATTCATAAATTGCATATTTAAACTCATGAAGAGCTTGCTTTGGCGTATCACCAGTAGCAAAGCAGCCACTCAACTGGGGCGACTCTACCCAATAGCCACCATCTTCTGCTTTATGTAGTTTCCCTTCAATTGGAAAAGCTTGAATAAGCTCTTTTATTTCGCGTGGCAATTTATGGTTTGAACCAGAGTTTTTCATAAGCGCTATTATACCATGTTTTTAGTATTTAACAAAAGTGGTAATGCGTATGTAGGCACACTTACCATAACCATAATCACAGTGTAGCACTCCTTTCTATATAAATCATGGCTATTTTTATCACACTATACTGTAAGAAAGCTTACTTGCCGTAAGGGGATAGTCGCCTAGTGGTGCTTGCCGTGCTTTTCATCTACTTTTTTGCGCATCCGCAACATCACTAGGCTTATCACAGTGCCTGCGACCACAATTGCCGCCTGATACGTCATCAAATATCCCCATGCGTCGCTTGCCTCAATCGCCTCAGTTACCGGTGGCGTCAAGAACGGCACAGTTAAAATAGCTCCCAGCAGACCCACTGCAAGCGCCGGCAACGCATTTACAATCCTTTGTTTTGCCGAAATCGTTCGTGCCATAAAAATTGCCACTAATATAACCGGCAACCAAAGCAGCAACAGACTAATCACACTTTCTGTCAACCGACTGTCTGGCGCAACATAGCCCCGTAGTAAATTCACGGTATCTCCCGCCACGTAAGACCCCAGTACACTACCGAGGCACAGCGCCAAAAACGCCGTCGCCGCATTGGCACGCACTAGTGTCAGAATAACCACTGGCAAGAGCACAATAATGCCAATGATAAGCATTGGATCCATGTCTTAATTTTAGCATGAGCATCTTGAGAATTAGTCGAGCGATACTTTGCCGTCTATCGTCAATCCCAACCCTTTAGCTTCCCCAGCATTCAACTCAAGCACACGGTCGGCGTCATCGGCACAAAATGTATCAGGGTATGTCTCCGGTGCAACATTTTCTGCAATTTTCACAATCTTGTTCGACTTGTCCAGCCATACGATGTCGATAGAAAACCGCATGTCTTTCATCCAGATGCACCGTTGCCCTGACTCGCTGAACACAAACAGCATTGCCTTGTTCTTAGCTAAACTTTCACGGTCGCTTAGCCCTTTGCGCTGCAACTCCGGCGTATCAACCACCTCAAAATCCAACACCTCGCCAAGTCGTATTATCTCAGACTCTTGTTTTGGTGACTCCGACCGTTGCATTACCGCCGATAATATCACCGTCGTAAAAGCCAGCAAAACTACGATCGCGAGACCACTACGCGCCAACTTTATCTTTTTTGTGGCGTTGCTTTGCGTTGGTTTCGACATATTCTATTATTTTACTCGCAACGTCACGTCCTGTAACCAATTCCGGCGTTTTGAGGCTTGCCGACGAGTTTACCTCGAGCACTAACGGGCCACGCGATGAACGCATCATGTCTACGCCGCAAATTGGCAAGCCCATAGCCTTTGCCGCCTTTATGGCCGTCTTCTTCTCCTCAGGAGTCAGTTTTACCGCCACGCCCATGCCGCCCTGGTGGGTGTTGCTGCGGAAATCATCATCGAGACTTTGTCGCTTCACGCTCGCTACCACACGATTTCCGACAACCAGCGCACGGATGTCTTCACCGGCTGATTCCTTCACGAATTCCTGTACCAAAAAGTTCACGCCTTCAACATAGAAGGCCTGCATTACCGCCTTGGCAGCTTTTGGAGTCTCGGCTAGCACCACGCCGTTACCGTGTGTGCCGCGTGCAACTTTAATAATCAGCGGCGTACCGCCGGCGAGCGCTATCACGTCCTCAAAGTTTGCAGTTTCGCGAGCGAACACTGTGCGCGGAATACCCACGCCCGCCCGCGCCAAAATCTGGTAGGCACGCAGCTTATCGCGCGAGCGCACGATCGCGAGCGAGCTTGCGGCACTATACGAACCCTGGGCCTCAAACTGACGTAGTACTGCCGTTCCGTACTTGGTGTAACTCTGAGCGATACGCGGAATCACCGCATCAAATTTATCGAGCGTTTCACCTTTGTAGCGGATTACTGAGCCGTCTTTTTCAACTGAGACATAACACTTCGCGTAGTTCAAAATCCGCACTTCATGTCCCCGCGCACGAGCTACCTCCTTCAAGCGTCGAGTCGAGTAGTTAGCCCCACCCTTTGAAAGTATTGCAATTTTCATACGTCAGCCTCCTGACTATAATTACCGAGTTCTTCCCTTAGGCGTTGCGCTCGCTCCTTTTCTTCCTTCAAGAGCGGCTGCCCCTTCGATACGTCTACCAGAAACTTATGTTTTAGCAAGCTTCTTCCTAGTAGAATTGGGTACAGCTTCTTGCTGCGATCAGCGAGCGTGAAGGTGCCGTTGATTATCCGCTTCTTAACTTTAATGCGCAACTTCACCTTATATCGTATCTCTCTTTGACCAAATGAATTTGCTACCCGTGTGACCGTAAATTCATTCGGTTCAAACACATGCTCCTCGCCCGTATAAAATTCACTACCTGGCCCGAAAAATACCACATACAACTTGCCCTCTCTCACTTCTGCCACATCAGCCCACAGCGAACTCGCGTCCGCACCAGTGTCAATTTTCGCAGGCACCCGTAATGCGCCAAGATCAGGCAACCCAATCTTTTCCGCTCGTCCGATTATAGTTAACTCTCGTCGTTCACTCATACAAAATCCGCCTGAAATGTCTCCCTAATAAAACCAATCGACCGCTCAATATCATCATTCACAATGACCACCACAACGTCACCAGGCCTTGCAATCTCCGCAGCCCGCTCCAGTGCATAGTCCTCACGCATTATTTGCTCAACAGCTTCATCTCCACGCTTATCTTTAAGCGCATCAGATAACCACCCGGAAATCTTTCCGACCTCCTGCGTGAACTGCCGTTGCCCCGTTCTAAACCTACTGCTCGGCTGTCGCCAATAACCATCAATCTTATCGTAGATAACAAACCTATCATAATCTTGTGCAATGAAATCAGCAGTTTCTCGTACCAACTGCTCGGTACGATCCCACGATAAGCGGAGTACACCAATAGTTCGGCCCTCCGGCTGCTTCAAGTCTCGTGCCAATGCGGCGATACTTTGCAACGACTGCTTCTCGTGCGCATAGTCGGCCAATATCTTAATGCCACCCTTTGTCTCAAGCAGCGTCAGCCTACCGCTATACGGATCGAGCTTTGTTGCTGCGATTTTTTGTATAAGATCGTCTGAAAATGCAAAATCATTGTAGGCGAACAAGGCAGCGCTAATCGCCATTAGGTTATATAGCGATGGTTCATACATTCCTTCAAAAGCCCAAGATACATCAGCAATATCCATAATCTGAGTCTTAGATACTTTATGCAGTAACACAAGTTTTTTGTCTTCTATCGTTAGCGCGTAACCGCCAGAATCAAGATGACCCTGGAGATCAAAATAATCAAAACTCCTACCAAATGGCAGTAAGGTTACACCAGGCTTGCAATGCTTAAGTTCGCCACATACTACATCATCATCAGCATTAAATACAGCTGTGCCGTCACGATTTATACGAGAAAATATAAACCGCTTACTTGCCCCTATATCCTTCCTGCTTACCAGGTCTGGTCGTGAACCAAGATGATCTTCGTACACGTTCGTGAATATACCGATATCATGGCCGTAGTAACCGAGTCCGCTCACCGTACCACAACCCAAAGACGCTTCTAGTACCGCAGCGCCAGGCAGTGTCACATGATCCATGCCGTCTTCAGCTAGATCATTATCGTCTACCATTAAGTACAGGAATCTTCCTGGTGCAACAGTCGGAACTACATCCCACATCTGCTGACTTTGTTTCTTAGAGATTTCCAGCTTACCATTTACGTATGCACCGTTAGTATCTACGTGCAGCACCTTCGGTTCGATCTGTCGTAACACTGATGCAAGCACATTGCTTACTGTGGTCTTGCCCTTGGTACCCGTTATCGTAATTTTCTTCATGATTATATTCTCCCACTCTTTGCAATGCGTGCTATTTGATCGGCTTGTAGATTTCTAAAGCGCAAGCCAGTTTCCATGTCTACATCTGTTCGTATAACATACGGTTCTGCGTTTATTTCCATAACCTGCCAGGTATGCTCTGGCTGACTTGCACTTCCCGCGAACACGAAGTCAACTGTCTGTATTGTATCTTGCGAACCAGTCTCCATGTTAACTCTCTCGCGTACTTTGTCTGCCAATTCATACACCTCCTGGGGAACTGTTCGATCATCTACAATTACCCACTCTTGGCCTTTTTTCTCTAAAACACCCTTCTCCGAAATCCTACCTCCTGGATACCAATCGGATCCCACCCCAAACGAATACATCCTTAGCTCCGTGTTTGCGTGGTGGTCATATGCATCTTGTAGTTTTCTTTGCTCGGCCTCATCTCGACCCCGCACTCCCGGCATAGGCTTATCAAAGATGAGTCGCTCTTCAACGATATAGTCTTTGTCAATTTCCTTTAGCGCCTCAGCAATTTCATGCTGTTCGCCAGCGATTAACCCTTCACTCGCAAAACCACAATTAGGCTTAGCAACCAAAGAACCCCTTACACCACCAGCTTCGTACGTCTCGTCTGCTGGCACGAATACGCATTCCCTATATAGATCGAGGGGCTGCAAAATGGTACGGGCAGTTGCAAACTTGTCTCGCCCCAACGCACGTAAGCTCGTAGGGTTAAGTGTCACAACTAGGTTATCAGTCGATGCCATTTTAACGTACGTGCGTAGAACCCCGTAGCCTTGCAGCATTTGGTCGCCGAGCCGATGTAAAGTGTTCACGCTTGATCCTGCTATATCATACTCTGGTCGCGCTACGCCTAAAGCAAGCGCCCTTTCAGTATCAAGTGCATCGTTTCCTCGAATGACATGCACATCGACTCCCCTGTCACGAACTGCAGTAATTAGCTCTGGTCGCTCACGTATTTCTAGCCCGTGTTCTTCCGGCTTGTCTTTCCAGATGCCCGGGAGTGCAAAAAGAGCGGTCCCATCAAAATTTTCTGTATTCGCAATCACCGGTATATTATACCAAATATCAGGGGTTATGTCAATTGGTGCAGTTGTTACTGGGCGTTGGCGACGCGGGTGTAGGCGAAATAGATAATAGCTACGACAATCCCAAGGATCGTAAGGAGAAGCGGGATCAAACCTTCTTGACGGCGCCGGAGTGACGCACGAGGCTTTAGCGTAAGCTTTTTCATTAGTTTTATTGTACGAAAAACCCCTCTGTTTGCCTAGATTTATCGGCTAACTTGACTTTTTATTACGTTTATGCTATAATGTAAATATGACTTATGAACGTCAACCCTACGAACAGCCTTATCTGGACCCGGAAGATACAGATGCATTAACGGGTCTGGCTAATCGCAGGTGGCTCAATGACAACCTACCCCTATTTTCTGCTTTGCCGGCAGAGTTCGGGCTGCATTTCCTTGACCTTGATGGCCTTAAGGAAACCAATGACACTCTGGGGCACGAAGCAGGTGACGCACTAATTCAGAGAGCAGGCAGTACGATTTCTAAGTATGGAATCGCCGTACACCTTAGTGGTGATGAATTTGTACTCATAACTAACTCAAAAACACAGGAGGAATTGACAGCTGTTGCAGCTGAGGTTCAGGACGAATTAACTATAAACAATGCGCCTGCCTCAATCGGTAGCGCATTACATACAGAGGCAGAAGATGCGAGCAAGATATTAAAAAATGCAGACTCTGCGATGTATACAAATAAAATGCAGCGGAAGCTTGAATCATATTCTCTCGAGCAGCAGGCGGTTATTCAACTTATTGGTGAGCTTGCAACAAAAGCAGACATCCGTTTACGTGATGTTCCATCAATGCTTGATGCAATGCTTAAGTCGCCTGAAAACTAGAAAAATTTCTTCTT
>Ga0065721_10005604_pt1 | contig 12589 bp, 9 predicted proteins | sample Mesricmetagenome_FD_59108 | JGI IMG/M metagenome (GOLD analysis project Ga0065721, IMG submission 59108) | Mesophilic microbial community from rice straw/compost enrichment Sample: eDNA_1 v2 (version 2) | ecosystem: Engineered > Solid waste > Grass > Composting > Bioreactor | place: USA: Davis... | reverse complement strand
GCGTCCATCAGCTGGACAATGTGATCCAGACAGTCTCGCAGATAAATCTGTGATTCCGGGCTGATCAGGGGAGTGTCCTGCCGGACAAGAGAACCAAGGGCATCACGGTGCTGCCAGAGGATCTTCCGCAGCAGGACCAGTTCCCGGCGAATTTCGTGGAGACGGGCTGTATGGGCCCGTCCCCCTTCTTTGGTGATTTCTTCATCGATGCGGTCGATCTCAGCCCCGATCTTTTCCAGACGGGGGAAGTAGGCGTCGATGATGGCATCCAGCAATCCATAAACCAGATAGTCGGCACCCCGACTTTGAATCCGTCCCTTCTGCCGGATGCGCTGACGGATAATGTCAAAGCAATCTCCCGGGTCCTCCTGCAGGGTAATGACATAGTTGGAGCCAAGGAAAATACTGACCTGTTCAGTGATCTGCGGCGAATTGTCCTGTAGCATCCTCGCTACAATAAACAGGTAGTCGGGATACTCTTCCGCTTTGGCTCGCTGATGGATGTGGAGCACGTCTTCCAGTGCCAGCGGGTGCAGACCGAATCGCTGCCCGATGGCTTCGATGACCTTCGCATCGGCCAGACCGTTGACATCCAGCCAGAGAACTTGCCCCGATCGTGGGTGAGGAATGTCTTCGACCCGTTTCAGACGCTTTTCGATCAGCTCTCCATCCCCATAGAGCATGAAACCGAAGCGGGTGGGATGCTTGGTACTGTCCGAGACGAGTGTTCCGGGGGCCGCTCCGGGAGACGTCCGCCGATGGAACTTTCGTCGCTGCGCCAGTTGCATGACCGAGCGGGGAACATTGCTGACACGCTGAACGAGGCCCAAGAAAACCTCCTTTCACGATGGATCGTTCCGACGTCGATCGGATGTCTCTAACAGTCTGGTTTCTGTTCGCCTGGTTGCAGTGCAGTGGTTCGCGAAGTTCCTCTGTCCGGATGGGGAACCCGGGCGGAGGAAACGGAATCATCGCTATTCGTCGAACGTGTGCCACTTGGGAACAACAGTGATTCCGGATTCGGTCACCGTCAACCCGCGTGCCCGATCCTGTTCGGGATCAAACCCGATTTGGGTATGAGGAGGGATCTGGACCCCCTTGTCAACGATCGTTCGTTTCAGGTGGGAATGGCGGCCGACATTCACCCCTTCGAACAGGATGGAGTCCTCCACTTCGGACCAGCTGTTGATCCGCACGTTAGGGGAGAGGATCGACCTGCGAACCGTTCCTCCCGAGAGAATACACCCCGAACAGACAATGCTGTCCAGTGCATGACCGACGCGCGCAGGCGTTGAGTCCTCATCGGCAAACACGAACTTGGGGGGAGGGAGAGGGGGGTGGTATCCCCGAATCGGCCAGGTGTAGTCGTACAGGTTCAGCAGCGGCTCGACCGCCACGAGGTCCATCTGGGCTTCATAATACGAGTCCAGAGTTCCTACGTCCCGCCAGTAATACTCGCGGCCTGTGTTGCGATCGTGGAACGGGAAGGCTTGAACTTTATGAGAGTGAATGATCGCCGGGATGATGTCTTTCCCGAAGTCATGATGACTCTCCTGTACGGTCGCATCACGGCAGAGTTCATTCATCAGAAACCCTGCCTTGAAAATATAGATCCCCATCGACGCAAGGCAGCGGTCCGGATCACCCGGAATGGGAAACGGATTTTCCGGCTTTTCGACAAAGGTGTGGACCCGGAAGTTGTCATCGACTCCCATCACTCCGAAAGCCTTTCCCTCTTCCAGACTCACGGGAATACAGGCGATCGTGCAGTCCGCGTCATTGCGAATATGGTCAGCCACCATCTGGGAGTAATCCATCTTGTAAATATGGTCTCCCGACAGGATCAGAATGTGGTCGTGCGCGTATTGTTCAATGGTATAGATGTTCTGGTAGACCGCATCCGCTGTGCCGCGGTACCAGTGCTCTCCGAGTCGTTGCTGGGGCGGAAGCACATCGATGAATTCCCCCAGTTCCCGACAGAGAAAATGCCATCCCTGCCGAATGTGACGGTCCAGGCTGGCGGCCTTGTATTGAGTCAGAACCAGCACCCGTCGAAGGTGACTGTTCAGGCAATTGGACAGCGGGAAATCGATGATGCGATACGTTCCCCCGAACGGCACACTCGGTTTGGCCCGATCGTTCGTCAACGGCTCCAGGCGAGTTCCTTTTCCGCCTGCGAGGATCAGGGTGAGCACATTCTGCATGAATCACATCTTCCGTGAGGATGAATGAAGAGAATCCCGTTTCGACACTGTTGCGTCCCCGCTGTTTCCGTTCGATTCCCGGCAAAACTCTCCAGACGGAGGTTGCATTCGGAGTTCTTCTGGTTCCTTCGATCGATTCTGGTCTGACAGGCCGGAAGGGGGGCTCACGCACCGCACGAAGGAGAACAGTACGAAGAGTGATCAGCCGTTGACCGGACGGAAGGACCCCGCTTGCTCGGGCGAGCCATCGGGATGGGAAGGAGGGACAATCATCGGTTTGTCAGTCTGGTTTATCTGACTCTCGCATCGTATCGACTTCAAAGAGGCATGCCAGTCATTGTTTTCAATTGAGAGAGAACTCTCGCACTTTTGAGAAGGGAAAACTTCTTTAGAAAGAGGACGACCAAAACTCGCGGTCTGGTCATTTCCCCTGTGCTTCGGACGCTGCGACCTCCTCAACGGGCAGGGAGGTCGTAACAGGCCATTTCGGACGCATTTCGAACAAAGAGGCGTCCCCGGCACAAGACAAGAGGATTCCAGTTTCGTCCTTCCGAAAGGACTCTCATCGACGACAGTTCGACCAGCTTCTCCCGATCTGGTTGGACAAGAACAGCCTGCCCATTTTCGGTCAGAGCGAGAATGAGACTGTGCGTCGTGATCAGTTGCCCATGATCGTATCGCCCTCGCAGTCCGGTGCGTCCCCCCTTCCAGAGTCGTTTCCCTGTCTCCGGATCAAGGCAGACCAGAATCCCTTCGTCAAGTCCGTAAATCAGGCCGTTCACAAGAACCGGGCTGGTGAACTTGCAGCGAAGATTCCGGTTGGCCCAGAGTTCTTCGACGTTCCAGTTGTCGTCCTGAAAGGAGACCCGAATCATCTTCGAGCCGACGTCGTAGCTGGCAGAAAGAAAGACGCGCCCATCCTCGAAAACGATCGGCTGGGCAACGTTCACCTTTGGACCGTTTTCAAATGGAAACGACCAGAGCCGTTTTCCGGTCTCCGGTTCGTAGGCGTTGAGGGCGGTTCCATCCAGGTTAAGGATGAGTCGTTTGCCCGCGATTTCCGAGAGCTGAGGGGAAGCATACCCGGGGACCGCTTTGGGAACCGATCCGGCCGGAATCGCCTCGTTCCCGGTTTTGAATCCGGTTGACGGGATAACCGCGGGGGATAGCCCGTCCGTCTGCCAGATCAGCTTGCCGGTTGTGATCTCATATGCTGCCAGCCCATTGCCGGCACTCCCGCCGACATTCACGACGACGCGTTCCTCGTCAACAAGAGGGGACGACGTCATCCCCCAGTCGGTGTTCCCAAGCTGAAACTGTTGAAGAACGTTCACGTGCCAGTTGGGCGTGCCCGATCGAAGGTCGACGCAGTGCAGATCCCCGCACGCCCCCAGAGTCACGACCCGATCCCCCTCGATGGTCGGGGTGGATCGGGGGCCGGGGCCTCCCATCGCTTCGAAAAACCGGGCCGGGTATTCATAGGACCAGATTTCCGCTCCGGTGGAGGTCTCGTAACAGACGATTGCTTCATTCTCTTCCCGCTGTTCCAGCGTGACGAGAAACTCATCGACAATTGATACGGAGGCATATCCTCCGCCCACCGGATGTCGCCATAGCTCGACCGGGGGATGAGTGTTCCAGTCGGTTCGAATCTCCGGGCCGGTCACCTGCCCATCACGGTGGATTCCCCGATAGGCGGGGATGTCTTCCGGCTGAAGCTCGGGCACAGGAACCTGACTCCAGTCTTTCCCGGACGGGAGAGCGGAATGAGCCCGAAATTCCTTGAGTTTTTCGGAACGGGGCGTCTCCCACCGGTAGTGGAAGGTCAGCCTCATGTGGCCATCGACCTCGACTTCCCGGATCGACACTCCCCATGCCACCAGAGCGAGAACGATGAAAAGTCCGATTCCGAAGCGGTAGCGACGAGGGACCGGGGCATAGATGACCCACCAGATCAGCAGCAGGAGTCCGCCGATCACCAGCTGACCGACGGTGACCACGTTCTTCGCGGATTCGCCCCATCGCGGCTCCCACACCGTCCAGATGAAAATCTGGCTGATCGCGAACAGAACCGGAATTCCGATCAACAGGGAAGCGACAGCACGGTGAAACCAGCGGGACCAGCCCACCCGGTTACGAGGGGACGTTTCCGCGGGGGGATTCTCCATGATCAACTCTCCCTGAAAAGACGCTCCGCACACCCTTGCGTGGCAGCAATGTTCTGCCAGCGATATTCTGCCACTTCGGAGCCGGTTCGTATATGGAGCCTTGCCGTCGTAGATCAATTTGTCCACTGTTGTTGATGAATGGCGATTTGACCGCAAAGGGGGTGACTGGTGTTCATGCCCGGGAAGTTCCACGAAGAATCACGATCCGGACCACTGAATCTCTGTTCAAAAGATGCTCTAATTTGAACTGTCACGGCCGGGAAATCGGCCAGGTCTCCATTTCTCTCCTGCTCCTGTGGGGTGGTCGGCATGAAAACAGTTCTGATGACACTGGCAATCGCCATGACTCTGGTTGTCGCCCGTCCCGCTTCTGCCCAGCGAGCCCCGAACACGGAGACTCGCTCAGGAACCGTCACGGAAGTTCAGAAGAAAGGACGCACCCGGACGCTCGTCGTTTCCATTGATGGACAGGAATATCAGTTTCCGATCACCCCGAAAGTCAATCTCCAGATCCAGCTGGAGGGGGGGGATGAGAGCCTGATTCAGCAGGGGGTTTATCTGGAAGGGGAGGGGACGCTCACAAACAATCGCTTGTTTCTCGAATCGGCCCAGATTCGGCTCCTTCCAAACGGAGCACGGGCCCCAGCGTCCCGGATGGTGAAACCGGAGACACAGGTTCCGGGACAAAGCGTCAACGCTCGCTTCATCTCCGGGGTGGTGATGTCCCGTCAGACATCGGCCGATTATCCCGAATATGAAGAGGCTCTGCTGAGGCCTGCTCCGAACGTTCCTCCGATCTTTTTTCAGAAAAGCATCAAGCCGAAAGTGGTCACGAGCGATCCCGACCAGATTCATGGGGGTGAATCGATTGAAATGCAGGTGATCGCCGGGCGCAATGACAAGCTCACTCTTGTTTCTGCGACGGTCTCAGGAGGAACGTATTCTCCTTCCGATCCCAAAGAGAAATAAAAACTTCCCAGATGCAGGAGGATCAGACACATCAGGATGGAGTTGTCATCATGTGTCTTTCGTCCTCAACCCGCTCGTCGTACTTTTTGAGTCATTCCTTTAGCTCGATCCTGCTGCAATGTCTTCGCGCTCTATCCCCGGCAAAGTTTACCTGGTTGGAGGCGGTCCTGGTGACCCCGGTCTGCTGACGTTGAAAGGGAAACGCTGNCTGGAAGAGGCGGATCTTGTCCTTTATGACGGATTGGTGANCCCTCTCCTCTTGAGGCACACTCAGGCCCATACCGAACGGACCTGTCGTGTCGGCGAGGGGACCGCCCGTCGGTTAGATCAGGAAGAGATCAACCGGCAACTGATTGAGGCAGCCCAGTCTGGAAAAACGGTGGTCCGACTCAAAGGGGGAGACCCGTTTATCTTTGGACGTGGGAGCGAAGAAGCAGCTGCTCTGGCAGAAGCAGGGATTCCATTCGAAGTCGTTCCCGGAGTGACGGCCGCCATTGCTGCAGGAGAATATGCGGGAATCTCGCTCACCCATCGCCAACTGGCGTCCGCAGTGGCATTCATCACCGGCCATGAAGACCCAGTCAAGCCGGAATCCGCATTGGATTATCATCAGCTCGCCCACTTTCCGGGGACGCTCGTCTTTTATATGGGGCTGCATCATCTTCCGCAGATTGCAGCGGCCCTGATGGAGAATGGGAAATCTCCCCAGACGCCAGTGGCTGTCATCTCACGGGGAAGCACGCCACTTCAGCGCACTGTCACTGCTCCTCTGAATGAGATTGCGGCACAGGTTCAGTCGGCCCGGCTGAGTGCTCCGTCGCTAATTATCGTAGGGGAGTGCGTCACACAACGGGACAAAATCAACTGGTTCGAGAAACTTCCCCTCATGGGGGTCTCCATCGGGATCACCCGCCCGGAGGGACATGTTGATGAGGCAATCGAACAGGCTCTTGCGCTCGGGGCGAATCCAGTCTTGATTCCGACCATTGGAATTGAGCCGCTGCACGACTGGTCTGAAGTTGATGCAGCGATTCAGCAGCTGGCTGACTATGACTGGATCATCTTCACCAGTGTGAATGGAGTCGATGCGTTTCTGTCGCGGCTATGGACGATCGGAAAGGATGCCCGCTGGCTTGGTCGAACAAAGATTGCTGCCATTGGACCATCCACCGCGGCCCGGCTGGAGAACTATCAACTTCGCGCCGATCTGGTTCCCGAGGAGTACCGGGGCGAAGCCCTTGCTGAGGCTCTGGCTCCGCACGTGGAAGGGAAGAAAGTGCTCTGGGCACGCGCCAGCCGGGGACGAGATGTCATCCCCAGCCAGTTACGACAGGCAGGAGCAGACTGTCGGTCACTTGTGGTTTATCAACATGTTGATGTCAATGAAGTTCCTGCATCGGTCCATCGGCAGATCGAGTCGGGGGAACTTCACTGGATCGCGCTGAGCAGTCCCACCATTGCCCGCAATATCACCCGGTTACTGGGCGAAGAGCGTCGCCGGAACATCCGGTTTGCTGCCATCAGCCCGGTGACAGCAGAGGCAGCCAGAGAGGCGGGACTCGAGATCACTGTCATTGCCAGAGAATATACCTGGAATGGCCTGTTTAATGCGATTCTTGAAGAAGAATCCCGTCGATCAACCTGATTTCCGTCATGATGGTGAAATTGGAGGACCCATTCTCCTCTCACGCTGCTCCTGCGAGCTTCATCACCAGAGCGACGGTCATGCCGATCAGAAAGAGGGGAACCGCCAACGTGAGTGTTGCCATCAGGAGATTCCCCAGACCACCCCAGCCGGATCGGTATCCCTGCACTTCGGCAATCAGTTTGTAGGTCAGGATGAATGACCACAGGGCCATCATGCCTTGGTCAATTCCGTGGCAAAGAGAAGATTCAGCTTTGCGGGATCAGCATCAATAATGGGAGTCTCTTTGGTGAACATCTCGCTTTCAAAGGTCACGATCTGAATCATCCAGATCACCAGCGATGTTGCGAGCGGAACAAGGGCCCATGACATGGCCGATCGCAAGGTGAGGCGATCTGCCTGGCCGCCCATCCTCTTCCCGGTCCAGTGAACGAGATGGGACCACATCCACATGGAAAACAGTCCTCCCAGTGGTCCGACGATGATGCACGCCAGAAGAATGGTCGAGAACGAGATCTGATCTCCGAGATGTTGAACGGACGCCCGGTTCAGCGAGCTGACAATCCCGGAGAAGCACAAGATCGGCGTGACATACAGATTGGGATCTTCGGCAAGAATTCCACGGATGGTTTCACGCGGCTTGAACCAGATGGATGTCAGCGGACTGTCAGACATGATCGGGACAATTCAAAACAGGAGTGGACAACGAGAGGAAGGAGCCAGCGTTGGCGTGGCGTTTCGGGCTGTGTGCCGGGTCGTGGGATTCTGAGGGGCTGCCTTCCGCCTGTCGAGTCTGAGGGCAAAAAGTCCGCAAATCCGTTCATGCAGGTGTCTTGAGAATCAATTCCATAAAGGCTTACTCTTCTCGAAATTGCCCCGTTGGAGTATCGTGGCAGTGCTGAGACGATGATCAGCCCAGACCGGACGATTTCCTGCGAGCGTTTCCTGAATTGTGACTCGTTGAGGAGCAGCAGGGAAATTGATTGTCCGGATTTGACAGTCTATTACGACATCAGCATCATTTTTTGTATCGAAAAAGGAGCAAAACTCTCATGGCCATGGATATTGATGAAATTCTGCTGGATGCGGAAGAACGAATGGTAAAGGCTGTGGAGGTGTTCCGGAATTCCTTACAGGGGCTGCGAACCGGCCGGGCGTCTCCCGGACTGGTCGATTCGGTCCGTGTGAACTACTACGGCTCTCCGACTCCGCTGAAGCAGGTTGCTTCGGTCAGTTGTCCTGAGCCTCAGCAGATCCTGATTCGTCCCTTCGATCAGGGGACTCTCAACGACATCATCAAGGCGATTCAGTCCAGCGATGCCGGACTGGCTCCGAACTCCGATGGACGGGTGATCCGGATCAATGTTCCCCCTCTCTCTACCGAGCGCCGCCGGGAAATGGTCACCCGGATTAACAAGTTCGCGGAAGAGGCCCGTGTTGCCATTCGGAATGTTCGACGCGATGCCAACAAGCACGCTGAGCAGGCGGAGAAGGAAAAGGCCATTTCTGAAGATGATCTGAACAGCGTGAAAGATCAGATTCAGGATCTGACCAAGAAGTTCGAAGGTCAGGTGAATGACTTCGCGAAGGAAAAGGAAAAGGAAATCATGGAAGAGTAATGGAACAATTCCATCGGCTCTGCCATGATTGATTCACGGTCTTAAAAGACTCATGACGCCGCCCTTTCATCGGGGCGGCGTTTTTTGTTGCTTGGATGGAATGTCTGAAACGGTCGTCAGAGGACAACCTTCACTGACGGTCTGATGGCCGGGAGAACTCCACTTTCTCCAATTGGGGTGAATGATCAATTGCCGTTGATTTGTGTGGCTGCTGCAGTCCTTGAGAGAGCAGTTTTGTTAGACGGTTGTAAGAAAACATCCTCTTTCCAGTGCCCTGTCGAAACTCAGGCGTTCGACTCGATTACATTTCCGCAAGAGTCTCCGACACGCCCATTCTCACCGGCCAGATTTCGATATATTTCATTGATCCAAGGATCAGAATGTTTCCCTCCTGCGGACATTCTCTCGCGGTCAGCAACGATACTCCACTGAAACACGCCGTTGCCGATCTCCTTCCTGAACGCTCCTTCCTGTGAACTTCATGGACTCCCGCCAATGAGCCAACCGTCCCAGACGAAGATCGTGTCGAACATCGGTGACGTTCCTCAGGGAAATCTCAAAGGGTTTGTTCGATACTTCCGTGAGGACGTCATTGCCGGGTTCCTTGTGTTCCTGATTGCACTGCCGCTCTGTCTTGGCATTGCACTGGCCAGCGGGTTTCCTCCCATGGCTGGAATCTTTACCGCCATTATCGGGGCGATCGTCACCTCGATGATCAGTAACTCCGAGCTGACCATCAAAGGTCCGGCAGCGGGATTGATTGTAATTGCTCTGGAGTGTGTGAACGAATTCGGGGGGGATGGCTTTACCGGAGGATTCTCCAGCGCCGATCTGGCCGCATACCGGGCAGCTCTGGCGGTTGGAGCTGCAGCAGCAGTCTTCCAGATTGTTTTTGCATTGATCCGTGCCGGAGTCCTCGGCGAGTTCTTCCCGTTGTCTGTTGTTCACGGGATGCTGGCAGCTATCGGGGTGATCATCATCTCCAAGCAGCTTCCTGTCGTCATGGGAGTGACCGAGTCATATTCCCCTCTGGAGTTATTGACTGATTTTGATGAACTCTTTGAGGACGCCAATCCCGCGATTGCGCTGATCGGACTCTCCAGCCTGCTGATCATGTTTCTCTGGCCGTATGCCAAAAATCTGGCTCAGGGGCTCCGGCTGATTCCTGCCCCCGTGGTCGCTGCTCTGGTTGCGGTCCCAATGGGAATGATGTTTGATCTGACCCATCCGCATTCCTACTTCCTGAGCGGCCATGAATACGAACTGGGTGAGAAGTATCTGGTTTCCATGCCGGATCAGGTCTTTGGCATGCTGAAGGAAGTGACGTATCCGGACTTCTCCGCACTTGGGGAACTGAAAGCGTGGAAATGGGTCTTTCTGTTTTTCGTGATCGGGACGCTGGAATCGGTCCTGAGTGCGAAGGCGATTGACATGATCGATCCCTGGAAACGAAAGACCAATATCGATCGGGACATTCTGGCAGTTGGGGCCGCCAATCTTTGCAGCGCGATGGTTGGGGGACTTCCAATGATCTCGGAGATCGTCCGCAGCAAGGCCAACATCGATAACGGCGCCCGAACCCGTTTCGCGGACATGTGGCACGGGATCTTTCTGCTGATTTGTGTGGCCCTCATTCCGATGGTCCTGCACCTGCTGCCGTTGGCAGCATTGGCTGCCATGCTGGTCTACACGGGATTCCGCCTCGCTCATCCCAAAGAGTTCCTGCATGTTTATCAGATTGGGCGGGAGCAGCTGGTCATCTTTGTGACCACGCTGGTCGGCGTCCTCGCGACGGACCTTCTGATTGGTGTGGCCATTGGGATTGCGGTGAAACTGATAATTCACGTTGCCAATGGTGTCCCCCTCAAGTCGTTGTTTGTTGCAGATCTTGATGTTGAACCGAGTGGAGAGAATTCCTGCCTGATTCGTCCCCATTCAGCGGCAGTCTTCAGTAACTGGTTGTCCGTCCGCAAGAACCTCGAAAAGTTTGGCCTCGATGCCGGGAAAAACATCCTGCTGGATCTCTCCGATGTCCGACTGGTGGATCATTCGGTGATGGACAAGCTGCGGGGAATGCAGGCAGACTTCGAGCATCGCGGGTTACGACTGGAGCTTCTGGGACTGGAATCGCACGTCCCTCTGTCCCGACACGAATCCTCTGCCCGAAAGCGGGGACTGCGGCGTATGCGTCGCGTCACCATTTATGCAGATGCTGAACTGGAAGAGACAATCGTCGAACAATTCGTCCGGGCGGGAGCCATCGGTTACAGCTCAGTCCCCTGTCACCGGACAACCCAGCGATGGATGGTTTGTCAGAGTTCCAGAATGCCTGTCAATGAGCAGGTCCGACTCGAGTTTCTCGTTGCTATGGAGGCATACATTGATGTGCTCCAGTCCGTCCGGAAAGAACTCCCCGCTGCTGCGGGCGTGAATATTTGCGTGGAGACGGTGGAGGTGATGCAGGGGGCTCGGCAGATCGACCATTTGGTCGACACCCGGAATGGATCGTCCTTCAACGAGTCGATCGAACAACCGACGGCGATCTAACCATCGGCAGATTCTGCAGTTTGAATATTCAAGCAACACCCTCCCGTTCTGTCTTCGAAGTGAGAGCGCGCTGATTCAAAGAGATGACCCATTTCACCGGGGATCAGTCATGCAGGAATCGGTAAACGTATCGACAATGTTGATTCCAAACGTTGCGTAACTGATTCCTGTGGTTGAGACTTCCGTCGCTCCTCTCAATTTGGTTCTTGAAACCGTCGACACTCTGCCAATGATATGGCACATGACATGCAATGAACCCGACGATCATTGGTCGTGTCCCTCCTCAAAACTTCTGCCCAACGTATCACACCATGCTATGACCCGATTTCCCGAATCGGCGTCCGCCAGATGATCCACTTCGCATTGATTCAAACGTAGATCAAGACATGAACGAATTCATTTCTTCCTGGGCTGCCGTGACCGGTCTGTCTCCCTGGGCCTTTGTTGGTGCCTCGATTGTTGGGGCCGGGGCTGGGGGCTGGTTGTATCTTCAGGTGCTCCGCGTCTTTCCAAAATTGAACCTGGTGACATTGATTGTGGGAGGGGCGCTTCTCGTGCTGCGTCCCGTTCTGCTCTCACTTTACGAAGCATTCGTTTTGACATCAGAGCATTCCGGAGCAACAGCTCTCGGCATCTTTCTGGTTGGGATTGGAGGAGTCGGCTCCTACGTCGTCCGTCGCCAATCCCGGCAGGATCGCAAACTGCGTCAGATCTGGGACCGGTTTTATGACCGGGATGTCGCGATGAATGCCGGACGCTGAAGAAAAAAGAAAGATGAGCGAACGTCGAGTGGATCCGTTCGCTCATCTTCGAATGATCGCATTGCTGCCGTCCGCATCAGGCTGCTAAGAGTCGGACGAGTTAATGGCGTTTCACAGAATCAATAGCCAGTTTTGTTTCTCTGCCCACACCCAGGACAGAATGCAATTAAACCTGATGCTGTGAATCTCGCTGCTGTTTGTTCTTTATTCCTTGGACTTTGATTTCTTCTTTTTGGTCCATCGCCACAGAACGCTGTCCAGTGCAAATCCGCCTCCTCCGCAGATGAGGAGCGTGAGGTATCCAGACAGATAGAGGGCTGCCAGCTCTTTTGCCTGCCACGGGTCCTTGGCATGAATGACCGTGATGGCGACGAGCATGGTCACGATTAATGGAATGGTTGCCAGTCGCGTTCCGATTCCAAGGATGAGCAGGACGGAGCAGAAGAACTCTGCGAAGATCGCCAGAATCAATGAAGGAAAGCTTCCCACACCCAGCGGATCCGGGAACGAGCCGGCAAGCTTTTTGAAATTCTGGAGCTTCATCAGTCCGTGGCCTCCCAGCATCAGCCCTCCCATGGAGACTCTCAGAAACAGCAGTCCCAATGACTGTACCCAGGATTTCATCATGGTGATCCTTTTCAGAAGAGGACGGGATACATGCTGACTCCGCTGTTCG
>Ga0065721_10052139_pt1 | contig 12590 bp, 10 predicted proteins | sample Mesricmetagenome_FD_59108 | JGI IMG/M metagenome (GOLD analysis project Ga0065721, IMG submission 59108) | Mesophilic microbial community from rice straw/compost enrichment Sample: eDNA_1 v2 (version 2) | ecosystem: Engineered > Solid waste > Grass > Composting > Bioreactor | place: USA: Davis... | reverse complement strand
CCCCGCCGTTGGCATATGTGCAGCCGTAAGTCTCATTTCGGTCCGCCAGTTTTGCCTGCCGCATTTGGACGAGGCAAGTTTCACTTGCGGTCGCACTATGGACAACGGCGGCGGGAATATGTTCGGAAAGAACCCTGGCAGACCAATCCAATCAGAAGGACTCCACCTGAGCGGCAGCCCGGGCAGAAGGTGGAGCGCAAGGGTTGGGTTCGGAACTTTTGATAAGTTTAATCCAGAAACAACTTCCGGTGCCCGGACCGTCTGAAATCACGCCTGCGTTCCCGCCAAGTCGTCGCGCCGCCTGCTGGACGATGGCCAGTCCGATGCCGGTGCCTTCAGGCGCACGACCTGGATGCAGGCGTTGAAACGGTTGAAAGATGATTTCCTGGTGGGCGGTGGCGATTCCGATTCCCCGATCCTGGATGCGGAGGTGCACTTCGCGTTCCGAGGCTTCAAATGAGATGTTTATTTCCGGTGTCCTGCCGGGCGTGTTGAATTTCACTGCATTTAAAATCAGCTCCATCGTGATCTCGCCCAGGACCGATTCGTTCGCCCAGACATCCGGCCACTGTTCTGCGAAGGAAACGTTCACCGTGGCCTTCGCTTCTGAAAGATCGGGATCCAGCGTTTCCAGACTGCGGCGGACGATAGCTCCGAGATTGAGTTTGCGGCAGGTGAAATCGCGATGCGCCAGCTGTCCGAGTTCCAGAAGATCGCGGATCAGGTCGTCGTTGTGCACCGCAGCCCCGGCAATGCGCTGGAGCAGTTCCACGCCTTCCGACGGGAGGATGGAGGCATAATCCTCAAGGAGAATTTCGGCAAAACCCGACAGCGCACGGTTTGGAGCGCGCAGGTCGTGAGCGATCGTGTAAAGAAGTTCCTCCAGCGATCGGACGGTGTGCTGAAGCGATTCCGTCCGTTCGGCTACCCGCATTTCCAACGTGCGTGTGTAGCCTTCAAGTTGCCTCTTTGCCGAGCGAAGCTGTTCTTTGCTTTGCTCCAGAGCAAATTCATTTCGCAACCGCACCTTTGCGAGAACCACATAGCGCGTGACGGTCTGGATAAACTCAATGTCTTCGCTGTCGAACCGTTCCTTCTTGCGCGACCCGAGGGAGAGTGTGCCGAGCAGTTCACTCCCATTCAGAAGCGGATAACACGCGTAAGTCCTGAAGCCGAGCTGACGGACTGCCTCCAGGCGGGGATGATCTGTATTTTGAATGTCAGTAGCCAGCAGGGGAGTTCGGTTGGCCGCAACAGCGCCACAAATAGCCTCACCGAATTCGACCCGTGAGCAGGACGGATATGCTCCTCCAAGAATTCCAGTGGATGACCTCAGTTCCAGACTTCTGCCATCCGCCCCTGTGGCATAAAAAACGTAGCCGTCGAGCTGCAGATCGGTTGCGATTTTCGAATAAACCTCCTGCATCATTTCCTCCGGATGCTCGGCTGCCAGAAGCAACTCGGCAATTTCGGAAAGCAGCCGCAGCCGGGTATTGTCCTTGCGCAGAAGCATCTCGTTCTGCTTGCGGCCGGTGATGTCGCGATTCGATTCGAGAACGCAATGTTTGCCTCCAATGTTCACAAGGCGCATGCGGGAATCGACGATGATCTTCCGGCCGGAGCGGTCGGTGTGTTCGAGTTCGCCTTCCCACGATCCTGTTTGCTCCAGCGAAAAGACAAAGGACGGCGATGTGGGAATCAATTGCTCGGTGTGAAGGAGGATCGTCGGACGATGTCCGAGCGCTTCGGCGGAAGAGTAACCGTACATCAACTCCGCGGAATGGTTCCAAATCACTATTCCGCCCGGACATTCCCAGGCGAAAATTGCATCGTGGCTTTGGTCCAGCAACGCAGCCAGTGCACCTACGTCCATCTGGAGGTCCGTATGCAATTGTTTCTGGTCCTTACGGCGGGGAGTCGGGTTCTGACCTACAGTCTGACAAACGAACTGGAAAAACAAGGCGCGCGAACAAGGTATTTTGTGAATACCACCGCCATGAACCGACGTGTGCAAATACAGGACAGGGAATTTCCCATTCTGAAAGCCTTGTGGATCCGCGGACTTGAACGCTGGATGTAACTGGAAGGGCGTAGAAACTGCTTGCTGTCCGAATCGTTCAATGCAGTATGCGACATCGGATGCACGCAGTTGAGTCCAGAGAAAAGCTGTTCCAGACCGGTTCCCGACCGATGCTGGCTCTGTTTTTCCTTGGTCTGTTCCTTCTGCTCAAACTCTTCGCCGCTTCGGAAACGCTGCATTCCAATCTCCACCAACATTCCGAAACTGCAGGACATCAATGCGTTCTTACGCTGATCGCCCAGGGGCACGTTGACGTTCCGGCGTTTGTCAGCATCCTCGTTTCGGTTGTCTTTGGTTTCCTTCTTCTCGCCGCCGTTCATCGCGCCTCCGGATTTTACTCGCTCGACCAGGCGCTGGTTCCAGTGCGTGGACCGCCTTGCCGCTGATCCGTTTCGTTCTCATTCAGTTGGAGATTTGCTGTCCTGATCGACGGTGAATCTGGTTCGGATCGAACATTTGGCAGTTTATTCTATGAAAATTTTTTTGGCGGTTGCTTTGGCGGGCATGAGCTTGCCCGTGTGCGGATATTCCCAGGAAACGAATGAAGTTGAGATGTTGAAATCGGAACTGCGGCGAATGCAGGAAGATTTCAATCGCATTCAGCAGGAACAAAAAGCGCAGATCAATGCGCTGCAAAGAAAGGTGGAGGAACTCAGCAGGCGGCAGGTCGTCGTCGCAACCAACTCGGTCCTCGCAGAAACCGCGTCGGAGTCTTCGCCTGAACCGGAATCAATTGCGTCCAGTTGGTCTCCCTCAGATCCGGTTCGCCTCGGGGCTGGACGCGTTTATGCCGACATCGGTCTTGTGGCAACGTTCGCTGCCGGGTCATCGACAGCAAATGACATCGCGGGCGGAACACAGCTTGGAGGACACGATCCCAACCAGCGTGGATTCACCATGCAGGGCGCGGAGTTGAATATTCAGGGTGCGGTCGATCCTTATCTGCGCGGCAATGCGAACATTCTTTTTTCCATCGATGAGGAAGGGGAATCGTTCGTGGAACTGGAGGAAGCGTGGGTGGAAACCGTTTCCTTGCCTGGCAATTTCCAGATTCGCGCCGGTCAGTTCCTCAGCGAATTCGGAAGGCAGAACACGCTGCATCCACATGCGTGGGCCTTTGTCGATGCGCCGCTCGTGACCGCGCGCCTGCTGGGCCCGGACGGATTGCGCAATCCGGGTGCACGCATTTCCTGGCTCGCGCCGACTCCGTTTTATTCCGAACTGTTCTTTGGAATTCAGAACAGTCATGGCGAAACCGCTGCGCCTTTTCGCAGTTCTGGCCACGGCCACGGACATGACGACGAAGAACTGTTGCCGTTTGGTTTTCGTCATCCGGACAACGATCGCGGCGTAAAAAACTTCAGCGATCTCCTGTTCACACCTCGCTACGCAATGTCGTTCGACCTGACAGATTCGCAGACTGTTGTGCTTGGATTTTCGGGTGCATTTGGACCGAATTCGAGCGGGGCAGGGGGCGATACACGGACGGAGATTTATGGCGCCGATCTTTACTGGAAATGGAAGCCGGCCAATGCGCGCAGCGGATTTCCGTTCGTTTCGTTCCAGACGGAAGCGATTCTGCGCCGGTATGAACTCGGCGCGTTCGACTGGGATGAAAATGGCAACGGCATCGCCGACGAAGGCGAAGTGATTGATTCTTTAACCGGTTTGCCGGCGGTTTTGCGCCGGGAAACTGTCACCGACTGGGGATTCTATTCTCAAGTGCTGTATGGATTCAGGCGCGGCTGGGTTGCCGGGCTTCGATTCGATTACCTCACCGGAGAAAAAGCGGATTACGAACGCGGCGGACTTTCGCTGGATGGCGATGCGCTGGGACGCGATCCGGTCCGAAACGAGCGCTGGAGGATTTCTCCCAACCTGACGTGGTATCCCACCGAGTTTTCGAAAATTCGGCTACAGTATAACTATGACGATCGCCGCGGCATCGGAACCGATCATTCCGTCTGGCTCCAATGTGAGTTTCTGCTCGGAGCACACGCAGCGCACAAATTCTGAAGTGAGGTTTTCATGAAAAATATTTCGATCATTGCGGCACTGGCGGGGCTGTTCCTCCCGTGGGTTTCTCACGCCAAACTGAACGTGGTGGCCACGACGCCCGACATCGCGTCGATTGCGCGGGAAATTGGCGGCGACAACATCGACCTGACGACGCTGGCACGTCCGACTGAGGACCCGCATTTCGTCGATCCGAAACCGAGTTTCATCGTGAGGCTCAACAAAGCGGACGCGCTCATTCACGGTGGAGCTGAGCTGGAATCGGGCTGGCTGCCGAGGCTGCTCGAACAGGCGCGCAACGCGAAGATTGTTTCCGCGGCGAAGGGGGATGTGCGTTGTTGCGAAGGAATTCAGATGCTGGATGTGCCCACGCAGCTGGATCGTTCGAAAGGCGATATTCACGCAGCAGGAAATCCGCATTACCTGATCGATCCCGAAAATGCGCGCATTGTGGCGCATCACATTGCCGAGGCTTTTGCGAATCTCGATCCCGCAAATCGTGCCTCCTACGAAAAGCGTTCGAAACAGTTTGCCGAAAATATCGATGCGAGGATGAAACGGTGGCAGGAGAGGCTCGCTCCATTCAAAGGCGAGCAACTGGTCGCGTATCATAATTCGTGGATTTACTTCGCCCGACGGTTCGGTTTTGAAACCGGTATTTTCCTTGAACCAAAGCCGGGAATTCCTCCGTCGCCGGCGCACCTTGCAAAGGTGATCTCGGAAATGAAGGAAAAGAAAGCGCGCGTGATTGTCGTCGATCCTTATTTGAATCGGAGAACGGCTGAAACCGTCGCGCGCAGCACCGGTGCGAAAGTGGTGGATGTGTCGCAGTTCCCGGGTGGAATCAAGGGAACTGAAGCCGGCTATGTGGTGCTCGTCGATCGACTGGTCGAAAGCATTGCCGCAGCGCTGGAAGAGAAACGCTGACTTCGAACGCAATCACCTATGACGGACATTTTGTCGGTAATGAAGTGGCCGATGATTGCCTGCCTGTTGCTGCCGGGCATTCTGGTCTATTACGGGCTTCACATCATCCGGCGTGAAGTCATTTTCGTGGATCTCGCGCTGGCGCAGGTGGCGACGCTGGGAACGTGCGTCTGCCTTTATCTCGGGCACGAGGCCGACGATCCACACAACTATGTCTGGTCGCTTGGCTTCACACTGGCGGGAGCGTTGTTGTTCACGTTCACACGCCCGGCCAAACACGCCCGGGTTCCGCAGGAAGCCTTGATTGGCATCATCTACGTTGTCGCCGCCGCAGCGGGCATCCTGTTGTTGAGCAAGAGTCCGCATGGGAAGGAGGAATTGCAACGAACGCTTGTGGGCGATCTTCTGACGGTGTCGCCGGATCAGATCTGGAAAACCGCCGGCCTCTATGCGGTGATCGGTGCGGTTCATTTCGTTTTTCGCCGACGGTTCATTGCGCTGTCGTTTGATCACGCCCGCGCTGAAGCGTCAGGCATGCGCGTGCGGCTTTGGGATTTTCTGTTTTACGCATTGTTCGGTTTGATCGTGACGAGCTTCGTTCAGATCGGGGGCGTGTTGATGGTGTTTTCCTACCTGATCGTTCCGGCGGCCTGTGGAACGTATCTGGGAAATTCCCTCGGGGCGCGACTGGTGATTGGATGGATTACCGCCACTGCGGCAAGCTTTGCCGGGCTTTACGCTTCATTCCGGCTCGATGTGCCGACTGGCGCAGCGGTGGTGTGCATGCTGGGCGTTGCGCTTCTTGCGGCGGTAATCTCCGTAACATTTCGCGGCAAACGCGCCGGGGTCTAGTTCCCGAAACGCACGAGCGCAATCACGCCAAGCACGGCAATCACGCCTCCGACTACGGAACGGACCGAGGGTCGTTCGCCTTCGAAGAGGTAGGCCATCGGGATGACGACGATGGGCGCGGTCGCGATGATGGGAAGCACGATTCCGGTCGGCGTGGTTTCAAACGCTTTTTGCATGCAGCTGACACCAAGGGTTTGTCCGGCCAGGCTGTTCAGCACGATCCAGAACCAGACGCGACGCCACTTGTTACGCGTTTCCTCTGTGACGCGCAGACTGGCGTCGCCCAATTCCTGTTTCACCAGTCGGCTTTTCACGATCAGGAGCGAAATGGCTGAAATGATGCAGCCGCCCAGCACACGTTGGAATCCGGCGTCCATCGGATGAACGGTTTCTCCAATCGACTGGAGGGCGGAATAAGCTCTTCGGCTTAAAACGGCCCCGCCCGCACCGCCCAGAGCTGCGATCACTCCCGCAACGATGCCGATGCTCCATTGCTTTCGCGTGAGACTGAGATGTTTGTCCGGTGCGAGCGCGATTCCCACCCCGCCGAGAATGATCGCCGCGCACAGAACCTGTGCTGCGGTCAGTGTTGTTCCCAGCCAGATCCATTCGATCAACGCGCCGAACGGTGCCGTGAGGCACTGGACGATCAGCAACGTCAGGCGCGGACCGAGCCTCGGCAACGCTTGAAAGTAGGCGACGTCACCCAGGCCGATTCCCAGCACGCCGCTGAACAGAAAGATCAGAAGAGCTGAACCTTGAAGTCCCTGTCCGAAAAAGAAGGACCAGATCCAGAGAAAGAAAGTGGCAAACGTGATCCGCCAGAAGTTGGCTTCAGTTCCGCCAATCAGCCGCACCGATCGATGCCCGCAGATGGCGGAGAGCGAAAAGAGCACGGTTGTGAGAAACGCGGCGAACACCGGCACACGGTGCCAGACGCGATGATTGAAATCGAGCGGCCGGTTGGGGTTATCGACTACCTGATTTGGCGAGTCCCTTTGCGTTACGGTGAATCAGCCAACAATGCGCGAGATCAGAACAGCACCGATTGAGAAGCGTCCGCCTTCCAATCCGAGGAACAGCACACTGCTGGCGCTCGTAATCGTTACGGTCGTTCTTTATTTCGCACGGGTGGTGTTCATCCCAGTTGCCCTCGCGGTCCTCCTGACCTTTCTGCTCGCGCCGCTGGTGATTCGCCTGAGACGCTGGCATTTCGCCAGAGTTCCCGCTGTGCTGTGCGTTGTGGGACTGGCTTTCCTGGTCATCGGGATCATGGGCGCCCTTGTGACAGTTCAACTCGGCGACCTTGCGGGCCGGCTTCCGGAATATCAGGAGAACATTCAAAAGAAGGTTCATTCTGTCCGCGAATCGAGCAGCGGCGTCATCAACCGGCTGACGAGCGCCGTACATGACTTCAGTGAAGAACTGACTCCGCCGGTGCCGCGAAAAAATACTCCGGGCGAAGTTCCGCCTGTGCCCGTCGAAATCCGTCGCAATGCTTTTTCTCCATTGGAAGCGGTGAGCGGAATTCTCGGCTCCGTTATCAATGTTCTTCTCACGGGCAGCATTGTGGTGGTCTTCGTCATCTTCATGCTCTTTCAACGGGAGGATTTGCGTGACCGGCTGATCCGACTGCTTGGCGCGGGTCAGATCAACATCACGACCAAGGCCCTCGATGACGCCGCGCGACGTCTCAGCCGATACTTGCTCGCGCAGCTGGGACTCAATGTGGGATTCGGCGTTCTCGCGGCAGGCGGGCTTTTTCTCATGGGCGTGCCAAATCCAATTCTCTGGGGCGCACTGGCGGTTTTGTTGCGATACGTGCCGTATCTCGGAATCTGGATTGCCGCCGCGATGCCCGCGGCCATTTCGCTGGCGACGAATCCCGGATGGCTCGAACCGATCGGCGTGTTTGTTCTGTACTTCGGCATCGATCTGCTGGTGATCAATTTTCTTGAGCCGCTGGTTTATGGCGGTTCCACCGGCATTTCACCGATGGCCATCCTCGTTGCGGCGATTTTCTGGACGTGGCTTTGGGGGCCGATTGGACTTCTGCTTTCGACGCCTCTGACAGTTTGCGTCGTGGTGATTGGAAGGTATGTGCCGTCACTGGAATTTCTCAGCGTGCTGCTGGGGGACCAGCCGGTGTTGACGCCGGAAAAGCGTTTCTATCAGCGGCTCCTTGCCATGGACAGTGAGGAGGCGGCTGATATTGCGCAGACGGTTTTGAAAGAGAACAAGTCGCTCGAGCGTGTGTACGACGAAGTGGTCGTTCCTGCGCTCGTTCTGGCCGAAGAAGACCGGCATCGCGGGACGCTGGATGCCGCCCGCCAGCAATTCATCATCGAGAACACGCGATTCATCGTCGAGGATCTGGACGAAAGAGCAGACGAAATTCTCGCCGCGCCGAACACTCCTGTTCATGTGCCCCCGCCGTTTCCGCTGCGGAACGGGACTGATCGGGATGTCTGTGTTCTGGCGATTGCCGCGCGGGATGAAGCGGATGAACTGGGCGCGATCATGCTCGCGCAGATGTTGGGCCGCAAAGGAATCTCCACCAAACCGGTTGCAGCGCTCCTGAGTTCCGAACGGCTGGCCATCGCGGCCCGGGAACGCGCGCCGATCATTTGCATTACGGCTGTTCCACCTTCCGCCTATCTGCACGCGCGCTACATGGCCAAACGGCTGCGTCAGCAGTTTCCCGAGGCGAAGCTCATTGTCGCGATATTGAACGGAGGAGATGTCGCCGATCTCCGGAAACGGCAGCCACAGATTCCAGCCGACGAATTGGTGACGAGTTTGCAGCAGGCTGCGGCAACAATCATTGCGCTCACGCCCTGCGCAACCGAGCAGCAGGAACAGACTGCGTTCAGCTCATGAACAGCGCGATGGAGGCAGTCGAGACGCTCAAGGATCCAGTCAAATCCGCGGAAGCGGTCGGGCTCCGATACGTCACCGACGCAACTCCTGGAATTGCACGGGAACGGTCGGGAAAGGGATTTCGGTTCAAAGATTCGAAGGGTCGTGTCGTTGCCGACGAAACGACGCTCAAACGAATTCGGTCGCTTGTCATTCCGCCCGCGTGGAAAGATGTCTGGATTTGCAGCGATCCCAACGGACATCTCCAGGCGACAGGGCGCGATGAACGTGGACGCAAGCAATTCCGTTATCACAGTCGCTGGCGCGAGATTCGGGATGAAACGAAGTATGCACGCATGGTTCTCTTCGCCAAAGCGCTGCCGTCCATGCGGCAAAGGGTGGAACGCGATCTTTCACTTCCGGGTCTGCCGCGTGAAAAAGTTCTCGCCACCATCGTCCGGCTTCTCGAGACGAGTCTGATCCGTGTTGGCAATGATGAGTACGCGAGGAACAACGATTCCTTCGGTCTGACGACCATGCGCGACCGGCATGTCGAAGTGAACGGTTCGAAGGTGCAATTTCGTTTTCGTGGAAAATCCGGGAAGTGGCACAACCTGGACGTTCGGGACAAGTGCCTCGCGACGATTGTGAAACGTTGCCAGGATCTGCCGGGACAGGAATTGTTCCAGTTTTTGGATGAACAGGGAGTGCAACGCGATGTCCGGTCGGATGACGTGAACAGCTATCTTCGCGAGATCAGCGGACAGGATTTTACCGCAAAGGATTTTCGGACCTGGGCGGGAACTGTGCTGGCGGCAATGGCGCTGACTGAGTTGCGGAAATGCGATACGAAGGCGCAGATGAAAAAGAACCTTGTCGCCGCGGTCGAGTCGGTCGCAAGCCGCCTTGGTAACACGCCGGCAGTCTGCCGCAAGTGCTACATTCACCCGCAGATATTCGATGCCTATCTCGACGGAACCTTGCTCCGCACGTTGAAGCGCCGCGCCCAGAAGGAGCTTTCCTCCAGTGCCAGGTTGCGACCGGAAGAAACTTCTGTGCTCCGATTGCTGGAACGCCGTCTTTCGCTGGAAGAAAAACTCGGCGCAGCATTGAAACGGGAAACTCGACGAACAAAGCGTGCGGGTTCGCCAACAAAGCGCCGAAGGCAGGGCTCGATACGATTCCAGGCTCGCCCACGAAGTCACCGGCCGGCGATTCCAGTCGCACTTGGACCCGAGCGAAAAAGATCAGGCCTGAAGCAGTTCTCGAAAAGAAGTTCGAAGTAACCGCAGAGCGCCTACTCGGCGCGCTGCGGTGACTAAAGCAGTGATTAAACCGTCAGCACTTTTTCCAGCAACTGATTCAGCCGATTCAACATCGCGCGGGGATCTTCGAGGAGACCGGCCGCGACGCGGGCATTGTCAAGAATCTGTTCCGCCACATTGGCCGCGAGTGCCGAATCTTTCTGCCGCATCGCGTCCAGCCGGGCGATGATCGGATGCGCCGGATTGATTTCGAAATCGTATTTCACCGGCACAGAATCTTCCGGACCGTCCTTCTTCATCGCCTTCATGATTCGCCGCATGCTCGAAGTCATGAACTTGTCGGCATCGACGATCAGGGCGGGACTTTCGACAAGGCGCTGTGAAACGCGGACTTCGCCGATGCGATCTCCAAACGTTTCCTTCATCCACTTCGCCAGTTCCTTCGCAGCGTCTTCGGACAGTGCGCCGTCCTTCTTCTCAGCCAGGTTCAGGTCGGCCTTTTCCGCGAGGCGCAAAGTTTTGTTCTCGAAGCTGTGGAGATGTTCGATGACGAATTCGTCCCAGGGATCGTACAGGAACAGAACCTCGAATTTCCGTTCGCGGAACACTTCGAAATACGGGCTGCTTTCCGCCGCGGCGCGATTTGCCGCGAGCAGGCAGTAAATTTCCTTTTGATCGGACGGCATCCGCTTCACATAGTCCGCCAGCGAAGTGAGCTTTCCTTTCTCCAACGCCGACGATTCGAAGCGAAGGAGTTTTCCAAGGGCATCCTTGTGAGTGAAGTCTGTGACGACGCCTTCCTTCAGGAAGCGCTGATATTCGGCGTAGAATTTTTCGTAGGAAGGCGCGTCTTTTTCCGTCTGTTCTTCGAGGAACTTCAGGAAGCGGCCGGTGAGCACCTTGTTCAGCTTCTGCATGAGCGAGGTGTCCTGCATCGTCTCGCGCGAGATGTTGAGCGGGAGATCTTCGCTGTCCACGACGCCTTTGAGGAATCGCAGCCAGTCGGGGAACAGGCCTTTGGCCTTCGCCTGGATGAGCACCTTGCGGCAGTAAAGATTCACTTCGGAATCGATGCGGCCCATTCCCATCGATTCAAAGTTCCGCTGCGGCACGAACAGCAAAGCCTGGATGGAAAGCGGCGCGTCGGCGCTGAAATGCAGCCGGAAAAGCGGCTTGTCGTGGTCGTGTCCGACAAACGTGTAAAACTCGTTGTATTCCTCCTCCTTGATCTCATTGCGGTTCCTGGCCCAGATCGCCTGCACGGTGTTGAGTCGCTTGCCGTTCAGTTCGATGGGGAAGGGGACGAAGCTGGAGTAGCGTTCAATGATGCGCTCGATCGTATGTTCCTGCGCGAACTCTTTGGCGTCATCCTTCAGCTCGAGTGTGATTTTGGTGCCGCGTGGAAGATCAGCCGCCGGTTCCAGTTCGTAGCCGCCACCGCCTTCGCTGGTCCACTTCCAGCCCTGTTCCTCGGGCACAAAGGAACGGCTCAGAACCGTCACGCGTTTTGCGACCATGAACGCCGAATAAAAACCAACACCGAACTGGCCGATCAATCCAACGTCCGGTTTCTTTTCCTCGGCAAGCTGCTTGAGAAAGGCCTTCGTTCCGGAATGCGCAATCGTGCCGAGATTTTCCACCAGTTCACCATGCGTCATGCCGATGCCGGTGTCCGCGATGGTGATGGTTCCGGCCTTGTCGTCGGTCGTGAGCGAAATGGCCGGAGCGATTTCGGACTGGAGGACAGCCACTCCGGACGACTGGCGAAAGCGCAGTTTTTCGCAGGCATCCGCGGCATTTGAGATCAACTCGCGAACGAAAATTTCCTTATCCGTGTAAAGCGAATGAATGACGATGTTCAGCAGTTGCTGAATCTCCGCCTGAAAATGATGCGTTTCGGTTGTACTCATGGGCGCATTGAATATGAACTGAAGTCCGCTACGTCAAGCGGGTGAAAGAGTGTGGCGTCCGGCAGGATCAGGCGCATCCAATGCAATCTCGGCAGAAAGGCAGAAACCAGTGGCCACAGAGGCGCACAGATGCGCACAGATAAATCGGAAAATTCCCGGCCGCTGCAAAGTCGCACGCGAAGGACGCAAAGGACGCGGAGAGAATTACTCCATCTCGATAGGGCAAAGCTGCCGCTTTGCCGAATATTCCATTCCCGCGCCAGCGGGAATAACAAATAGAACCTTGTGCGAAGGGGCCGTCGTCGCGCTGGACAGTTTTTCACGGGGACTTTCGAGTTTGCGGTTTGGTCGTCTGGGGGAGCGCGCCCGCCCCGGGCGCAGCAGATTGCGCCCCGCGATCTGCATTTGGGTGAGGTTCCACCCATTTAGTGGACATCGGGAGGTGGGTGCGAGAAAAAGAAAACCCCCAACCTTCAACCGGCCACTCGGAGCAGCGATTGCGTTGCCCGCATTGCGGCGCAATGGCATTGATTCAGGTGGAGGAAGTGCCGCGGAGATTGAAGCAGGGTCTTTCGTTTTGAATTCATAAGTTGGCGAGGAGCTGCAGGCAGCGGCGGGAACAAGCAGCCAGAGTTTCGCGCAATGCCGGCAGGGATTTGTTTTGGACTTGCTCGGAAATTA
>Ga0065721_10005601_pt1 | contig 12593 bp, 11 predicted proteins | sample Mesricmetagenome_FD_59108 | JGI IMG/M metagenome (GOLD analysis project Ga0065721, IMG submission 59108) | Mesophilic microbial community from rice straw/compost enrichment Sample: eDNA_1 v2 (version 2) | ecosystem: Engineered > Solid waste > Grass > Composting > Bioreactor | place: USA: Davis... | reverse complement strand
AAGTCTGTAGTAGCACCGCAGTTGCGTTGAAAGACCACGACCTTCTTCCTGCCATCCGGTGATACTGCTTCCTTGATCACGTCATTTGCGCACATGCCGCCAAATAGTGATGACATGGCCAACGCGGAAATGACGATGAGCACAATGCAACCACCAAGAAGCCAAGCGACACCGACAAGTAGCTTCTTTAGCGGCTTCATGCGGCCCAACGCTGGAACTCAGCCGCGACGAAACCGCGTAGCGGCTCTGGCGTCGGCTGCAGTGACTTGTTAGGCATTTTGCACGACCACGATAGCACCTTCATCTTTGCATGGCTCCTCAAACCCTGCGGCGAAACGCACCAACGTATCTTGGTCGATTGCGAATGCCGCGTTTGCGTTGCGGATTTGGTTGCGCACCTGCAAGCGGCTACGTAGTACTTCGGGATTCGCGCGAAGATGCAACAACGTGACCTTGCCCCCACGTGACTCCACGAACTTCCGATAGAGCGTGCGTTGCGCCCGGCTCCAAAAGCTATAGTCGAGGACACAGGCGACACGCTCCCGAACCAATGTATCAAGCTTTTTTAAGTTGGACTCCTCAGCAACTTGTTGTAATTGACCATACTGTGCCTCCGGGTAGTCCACACCAAAACGTCCGAAGTGCTCCCATATGTACTCGTCAATGGATATTCTTACGAAGCCTTTTGCTTCGAGGGCTTTGGCGTACGTTGTCTTTCCGGAGCCTGCAATACCGCACATCATGACGACGTGACCCGATGTCGGTTGCAAACGCTCGATAATTGAAAGGTTCATCAAGTGCCTAACGCCGCCGCTGTGCCGCGAGCAACGGCGCTTCGCCGTTGCGAGTCGGAACCAGCGGCTTGTTAGACGGCACGCGGCGGGTACCGCTCGAGTGCCGATTGTAGACTGCCGATGATTGCCGGCACATATGTTTGGTCTAACTCAAGCCTGAAGACTAGCGTGTTCCCGGTTCCCGCCAAATCCATGGCCTCACCGCGCAGCTGAACGTGTCCCTGAGCGTCGCAAGAGAGAACCAATTCGAGTTGACGCTCGTACGAGGTGAACGACGCGGTACCACCGACACTACGATATAGCTTTTCCAGTTGCGCCTGGAAATCCGAAAACGCCCATGAGTTAAAGTCCGCCGAATAGCCGCCGCGGAATCCGCCGACCGCGACGTGCACGTCAGCTGAGAACCAGCCATCCCCGTTATCGCGAAGATTCGCAACCCGAACGTACTCCGAAGCCTCGCCACCGATATGAAACGCAAGCACTGTGCTCTCCGTGCCGTCTAACGCCGCCGCTGTGCCGCGAGCACCGGCGCTTGGTCGGTGCGAGTCGGAACCAGCGGCTTGTTATACGCCATGTTTGCCACTGTGCCTTCCGGCACCGAGGTATCGTGCGATCAGCCATCGTCCGATTGGATCGCTACCCATTGGCATCATAATCCTCTCCGCTTGGCTGCGACTAATGGTTCCACTGACCGACCGGAGCCAGACAACGGAAGCGACCGTCATTGCCACAAGCAGACATGCCAGGATGTATGCGCCCCAAGCAATGAGCTGTGCTCCTTGCAGCTCGGTCGACGGCAACACGCCGAACAAAAGGTAAGGAAGCCCCGCGCCAAGGGCCGCGAACACCGACAACGCGACTGGAAGGTACACGAAAAGGTACAGGGCGTTAGCCTTAGCTTCGGCAACAAGCTCATCCGGTTCTGAACCGCTTTTCCTCATGGCGTATAACGCCGCCCATCACGCGCGTGCGTTTCGCACGTCGCGTGCATGGGCTTGTTAGCGATGCGTTGCCGCCTCGGCGATTTCCTGTGCACGACTGATGCTGATGCCTTCATGAAAGTCCACCGATAGAGGATGATCTGTCTTCTCAAGAATAACTAAGGGCCGATCGCCGCCTTCGCGCGGATGGACGCGCGTCTTAAGCGCATAGGTTTTCTCGTAGTACGGCAAATAGTTGCACAGCCAGCCGAAGTAGCTCTCCGACGTGTCCGGATGATCGTAGGTTTCCACATAGCGATCGAAGCTCTCTTGGCTCAGTGATACCCACACGCCCCACATGAACGGCTCCGAAACGCCGTGGATTGGTACCTCCAGGCAGGCACGAACGAAGAAATGTTCGCCATCTTCATCCGTGTAGCGACAAAGATCACTCCCGAGGCTTCCTGCGTCTTGCACTTCCTTCGGCTGTTCCAGATATGGATCCGGAGCACGAAAGCCGAAGCTCGGCGCGCCCTCGTGGAGTTTTCCGCAGCACGAGCAAGTGAAGCTGAATATCGCCGCCATACTCTTACGCTAACGCCGCCGCTGTGCCGCGAGCAACGGCGCTTCGCCGTTGCGAGTCGGAACCAGCGGCTTGTTAGGGCCGCCGCTAGCCATGCGCATACTCGTGCATCCAGGATCCCTCTCCAGGATCTGCAACGATCAGTTCATTCCGAGCCTCGCTCGTCGCGAACGTAAGCATGGGTAGGTCCGATTCTCCTTCCCCTTCGTCAGCACCATCGAGGATGCTCGTGACCGAGAACACGATGTCTTTGGTGATTTCGTTGAGATCTGCTGGTACACGATTTTCGATCAGAAGGCGAACGTGCCCTCGTACTGCATCCGCAATCCTAGCCACAAGTGCTGCTTGCAACGCGTCATACCGATCGCGGTCCGATGTGACTTTCATTCGAGTTCTCCTGCCCTAACTCTTATGTAGACCGCCTAAGCGCAGCACTCCGAGCCACCATATTTCTGCTCGCCGCAAAAGTGCGGCGTATCCCTCAATCAGCCCCGCGCTGCTTATCACTTTCGTCCGATTTCTCATGCACTTGGGGCACTCACTTGCAATTCGCGAAGCAATACGATCCGTACGCGAGTCCGTTCGATGGACAAAATAGTGCCGCATCGCTGCTATCGTCAAATCTGGCAGATCATCGGGAGGGAAGACGCAGCGATTGCCGCTGATGCTCAATAGATTTCCATTCGGCACTCCACGTGGAGTGCCGAATGTTAAATTCCATCTAGTGCGTCGTCAGGAGGTCAACCTGTCGTACGACGGCAGCCCATGCAGATCGTGATAGCAATTCGCCCGGCTGGATACAAAGAAGGCAAGATCCAGAATGCTTGTCGGGGATGGCCGATACCGGCGAAGGGGTGCGAGGGATCTCAACAGAGATCGGCTCGATCCGCCAGTCAGCGCACCCGCTGCCGATTCGCCGACGTGAACGTCTGGTGCACCTCGCCCAGGGCGACCCGCTCCTGAAACTTTCCGCCGGTGTATTCCGTCAGGATGGTGCGCCAGAAGCCGACGGCGCCTTTGTTGTGCAGAAACTCGGTGATCTCCCACGTGCCGGCGAAGCGATTGAAGATCAGCTGCGCGGCATCTCTGCCGACGCCGAGGCGGCGTGAGCTCGAGGCGATGAAGAACTCGGCCATGCGGAAGTCGACCTGATCGCGGCGATTGCGGGGCGGGCGACTGACCAGGGCAAAGCCGGCGGGTCGTTCATTCTTGAGAATGATCAGCGGATACGAGCTGGCATCGGCGAACCACCGCGCCATCAGATCCATCTGCACCTCGGCGGTGGCCGGAAACACGCCGGTGTTCATGCTCATCTGCGACAGGTCTTCCAGGTACTGCGGGTATTGAGCCTGGATCCATTGACGGTCGCGGGGAGAATTCAAAGCATCGCGGATACTGACGGGCACGGGTTGCTGGCGATCCCTGGCCACCTCCGATTGATGGAGCTATTCCAATCCCTGCTAACGGTACTGTCAAAACGGAGTTGCCGGTATCGGTGATCCCCGTGACGAGGCTCCGGGCGACCCCTCAAACGACACCGGGCGGAGAGCCCGCCCGGTGCAGCGACACTGCGATGACAGATTTGACATCTGTCATCGCGCGCCAGGCTCGATTACTGAGCCGGAGGCGGAGTCGTTTCGCCAGCAGGCGCGGTGGCGGCATCGGCAGGAGCTTCGGCCGGGGCACCTTCGGCAGGAGCAGCTTCGGCAGGAGCAGCGGCGTCAGCAGGAGCCTCGGCGGCAGGAGCTTCGGTCGCGGGAGCGGCCGGTTCCATCGGAGCTTCTTCCTTCTTGGCACAAGCAGCGAGCGACAGCGACAACGCCAGCGCGGCGAGGATCATTTTTGTGTTCATGTGAACGATCACCCCAATGTGGTGTAGGTTGATTGAACAGCAACGGATCGAGCGGCTCGCGCCACCGTTCCAATGCGGCGGCGGGAGTCTAAGATGTTTCACCACCCTTGAAAACAGTCGAGCAACATATCGAGCGCAACGTCGCTCCATGAAGACATCTCACAAATACACATGAAAACCAGAGCCGTGCGCAGCATCGCGTCGATGTCATTGATCTGTCTCGTGCTCTGCGCGTGCAGCTCGCCGGAACGACGCGTCGTTGACGAAATAGTGACATCGTGGCGCGAGCAGCGCACGCTGCCGGAGATTGACGAAACATTGACAATTGATTCCGCGTATCGCGTGCAAACGCGCAGCGTTCGCGAACGACTGCAGGGTGCAAGTCCGGCAGGATTCAAAGCGGGCCTCACATCCGCGCCCGCGCAAGCACGCTTCAAAGCGAACGATGCAGTCGCCGGTGTGCTGTTCAAGGAAGGTGCGCTGCAATCCGCGAGCACGGTGAGCTTGCGCGAACTGCGCGGCCTGCACATCGAAGTTGAGATCGCCATGCGCATCGGCACACCGATCGATGAACCACTCGCAGATGTCGATGCTCTGCGCGCACATATCGACGGCATGGCGCCCGCGATCGAGCTCCCCAATCTCGACTACACGCAGCCGCAGTCTCTCGACGCGACGGCCCTGATCGCCACGAACGTCGCTGCAGCAAAGTACATCGTCGGCGCATTCGCATCGCCTCGCGAGCGTGATCCGAATGCAACGGAAGTTCGCCTGGTCTGCAATGACCAGGAGATGTTCACCGGCAAAGGCACGGATGCGCTTGGCGACCAGTGGCGCGCGGCGCTGTTCCTGGTGAACCAGATGGTGCGACAAGGTTGGCGGATCGAGCGTGGGCAGATCCTACTCACGGGCTCGCTGGGTCGGATGCTGCCCGGCACGACAGGGCACTGCATCGCCAGCTACCATTCGCATCGGACGCAGTGGGCTCAGCTCGAGATCAACGTGACGGAATGACCATGAACGCCCAATCCACAGCTTCGCTGAAAGACCTGTACGCGGCGCACCTGGAAATTCAGCGTCGCCGCACCGACGAGGCGCTGGCCGCCACCGGCCACGATGCGCTCGCGATCTACGCCGGCGGTCAGCACATGCAGTTCCTGGACGACCAGCCCTACCCGTTCAAGCCAAATCCTCATTTCAGATTGTGGACGCCGCTCGCCGAGGCGGCCGATTGCTGGATCGTGTATCGCCCCGGCCAGCGCCTGCAGCTGGTATTCCTGCAGCCGGTGGATTATTGGTACAAGCCGCCGCAGATGCCGAACGACTTCTGGACCGATCAGTTCGACATCAGGATCATTCGTGAAGCGGCGGAAGCGAAAGCACACATCGAGGGCGTGTCTCGCTGCGTGTTCATCGGTGAGTGGCGGGAAGAGTTCACCGACTGGGGATTCACCGGCCGCAATCCCGAGCCCCTCATGCATCGATTGCATTACGTACGCGCATTCAAGACGGAGTACGAGCTCGAATGCATGCGCCGTGCGTCCCGCATGGCTGCTCGGGGTCACAAAGCCGCCGAAGCTGCGTTTCGTGCCGGAGCCTCCGAGTACGAAATCAACATGGCGTATATCCTCGCGACGGGGCAGACGGAAAACGAGCTGCCCTACCCCAACATCGTCGGTCTCAACGCCAACTCCGCGGTTCTGCACTATCAAAATCAGGAGCGCACCGCGCCCGCGCAGCTGCGTTCATTTCTGATCGATGCAGGCGCGCAGTTCAATGGTTATGCGGCCGATATCACGCGAACCTACTCGCGTGAGAACGATGACTTCGCGGCACTGATCAAAGCGCTGGATACCGAGCAGTTGGGCATGAGCGCTGAAGTGCGCGCCGGCGTCGACTACGCGGATATCCATCTCGGCGCACATCGGCGCATCGCGAAGATTCTGCGTGACTTCGATGTCATCGAGGCGTCGCCGGACGAAGCGCTGGCAACTGGACTGAGCAGCGTCTTCTTCCCGCATGGCATCGGACATCTGTTGGGGCTGCAGGTGCACGACGTTGCCGGCTTTACGGTGACGCCGGACGGTCAACAGAAGGCGCGTCCGCAAGGTCATCCGTATCTACGACTCACGCGCACGCTGGAGCCGGGGTTCGTCGTGACGATCGAGCCGGGCCTCTACTTCATCGAGCAGTTGCTGAGTGAAGCGCGCACCTCGCCGCTGGGCAAGCAGATCAACTGGCAGCAGGTGGAACGGTTCAAACCGTACGGCGGAGCCCGCATCGAAGACGATGTCGTCGCGACGACCGGCGAACCGGAGAATCTGACGCGCCCGGCGTTCGCCGCGGTTTGATCGACTGCCGAGCCCTCCGCATCGGGAGGGCCCGGACGGGCAAAAAGAATCAGCGCTGCTGCTGTTTGAGCAGATCGCGAATCTCCTCGAGCAGCACCTGCTCGCGAGGCGGCGCGGCCGGAGCGGCCGGCTTCGCTTCCTCGGCACGACGCAGGCGGTTGATCAACTTCACCAGCAGGAAGATCGCGAAGGCCACGATGATGAAGTCGAACGTCGCCTGCAGGAACACTCCGTAGCGGATCGTCGCCGGCTCGACCCCTTCCCGAATCGTCGGCAAGGTGACCGCGAGCTGGGTGAAGTCCACGCCGCCGATGAGATAGCCGAGCGGCGGCGTCACCACGTCGCTGACCAGCGAGCTGACGATCTTGCCGAACGCGGCGCCGATGATGATACCGACCGCCATGTCGACCACGTTGCCCTTGACAGCGAATTCACGGAATTCCTTGACGAAGCTCATTAGCCACCTCGATTGGAGTTGTTAACGCAACGAACGATACGCCATAACGAGGCGTGCGGACAGAATTACAAACGGTGCTCACGGCCAGTCGATGCTGGCGTTCGACCGAAGGACGGCGGGGGACAGAGCGTAGATCCGTCCCCCCGGGACAGGTCGGCTAGGTCAGCCGGTTGATGCCGTTGTAAGCCGCGACTCGATACGCCTCGGCCATGGTCGGATAGTTGAACGTGGTCTGGGTGAAGTAGCGGATGTCGTTGTTCGAGCTGGCCATCACGGTCTGGCCGATGTGCACGATCTCCGAAGCGTTGTCGCCGAAGCAGTGCACGCCCAGCACCTGCATGGTCTCGGCGTGGAAAATGATCTTGAGCATGCCGACGCGCTCATCCGTCATCTGCGCGCGCGCCAGATTCTTGAACGCGCAGTGCCCGACTTCATACGGCACCTTCGCTTCCTGCAATTCGCGCTCGTTGCGGCCGATCGAGGAGATCTCCGGGATCGTGTAGATGCCGCTGGGAATGGTCGCGGAACTGTGCGGCGGAATCGACGGATCGAGCATGTGCTGAATGGCATGCGAGCCCTGCACGTACGCGGCGCTGGCCAGCGCCGGCGGTCCGACGATATCGCCCACCGCATAGATGTTCGGCACCGCCGTCTGGTAGTGCTGATTCACTTCGATCTGACCGCGGCTGTTGGCCTTGAGCCCGACGCGATCGAGCTTGAGCTTGTCGGAGTTGCCGGTGCGGCCGTTCGCCCACAGCAGCAGGTCCGATTTGATCTTGCGGCCGGATTCCAGATGCAGCACCACGTCGCGCTCCCGCGCTTCCAGTGCCTTGAATTGCTCGTTATGACGAATCACGCAGCCCTGCTCGCGCAGGTGATATGACAAAGCCTCGGCGATTTCATCGTCGAGAAATGACAGCAGGCGGTCGTGAGTATTGACCAGCGTCACCTTCGCGCCTAAGTTGACAAAGATCGAGGCGTACTCACAACCAATCACTCCCGCACCGTAGATGGTCACGGAGAACGGATGCTGGTCGTAGCGCAGGATGGAATCGCTGTCTCGAATGCGTTCGTGGCCGAAGTCCACTTCGGGTGGATGGTAGGGCCGCGAGCCCGCCGCTATCACGATCGTCTTGCCGCTGATGCGGGTCGGCTTGCCGGTCGCCGGCTGAATCTCCAGCGTGTTCGCATCCACGAAGCTCGCATCACCGAAGAACACCGGGACCCGATTGCGTTCATAAAAACGCCGGCGGCTCGCCACCTGCGCTTCGATCACTTTATTGGCCGAGGCCAGCAGCTGCGGGTACGTCAGGCGCGATGCCTCGTGAAACTCGCGAAGCAAAGGGTTGCGTCGCAGGTCGTGCAGGATCTTGACCGCGTGACGCAAGGCCTTGCTGGGGATGGTGCCCCAGTGCGTGCAACCGCCGCCCACTTCGAAGTAGCGCTCGACGATAGCGACACTGCGATGACTCTTGGCAGCCGTCAGTGCCGCGCCTTCGCCGGCGGGCCCGCTGCCTATGACCACGACATCAAACTGTTCGGTCGCCATGCTCAATCTCAGACTCTGATTCAACGATTCGAGCGCGCATCATCCCCGACTCGTTGTCGGGGAACAACAGCTCAGTACTGCAGAACGCAACAACAGTGCCACCAGTTCAGCCGGGGCCGGTGGGCCGCCGGGACTGCAGAGCGCTGTCTCCGAATGTGCCCGCTCGCACCCGCCCCGGTTGAATCATTCTGGTGCCTGTCCGCACGTTGCTTTTATGCAAAGTCTCTTTCACTGGCGCTCCGAACTCAGTAGTCTTCGCCGTGCAGGGTATCAGCTGCGGGCTCTCCAGCCCCGCCATGACAAGTTCTAATTGGACCTAGCGTTAGTGGGATCTAAACAAGGGGGATCCATGAAAGATCGAAGCGTGCTGCTGCGTCGAGCAGTGGTAGGTGCATTGGCTCTAATGACAGTACCTGCGTTTGGCCAGCAAGCCACGGATCAACAGCAGGATGCGCGCACCATCGATACGATCATCGTGACCGCGCAGAAGCGTGAACAAAGCCTGCAGGACGTGCCGATCGTGGTGACGGCGGTCTCCGAGCAGCTGCTGCAGGACACTGGCGTCAAGGACATCAAGGATCTCACCATTCTCACGCCCGGCCTGCTGGTGACCTCGACCTCGAACGAATCGGTCACCACCGCCCGCATTCGCGGCATCGGCACGGTGGGCGACAACGCCGGCCTGGAATCCTCGGTCGGTGTGGTCATCGACGGCGTTTATCGGCCGCGCAACGGCGTGGGCTTCGGCGATCTGGGCGAACTGGAGCGCATCGAAGTGCTGAAGGGTCCGCAAGGCACCCTGTTCGGCAAGAACACCTCGGCCGGCGTGATCAACGTCGTGACCAAGCGGCCGTCGTTCGATTTCGGTGCCAACGTCGAGCTCACCGCCGGCAACTACGGCGCCATGGAAGGTGCGGCATCGATCACCGGCCCGTTCTCCGACAAGGTGGCCGGTCGTTTGTATGTCGCCTCGCGCGAGCGGGACGGCTTCCTGGATGTCGTTCGTGGCCCCGGTCCGCGCACCGAAAACGAAGACGTCGATCGCAAGTTCACCACGGCGCGCGGTCAGCTGTTGTTTCAGCCGAACGAGGCGCTCGATATCCGCTTGACCGCCGACTACACCGATCGCGACGAGAACTGCTGTGCAGCTCCGCAGGTCGTATTGACGCCGACGACCAGCGTGCTCGGAGTACTGAACGCCTTGGAGCCGGGCTCGTATCGCAATCCTCCGGATCCGTTCGATCGCGTCGCTTATTCCAACCGCTCCACCAGGCAGGAGATCGAGGAGAAAGGCGCGTCGATGGAGATCAATTGGGATCTGCAGGCGCTCGGCGGCGCGACCCTCACCTCGATCACCGCATGGCGCGATTGGGAAACCATCAACGGTCAGGACGCCGATTTCACCACGGTCGACATTCTGTATCGCAATCCCGACGGCAACTTCGGCAACCGGTTCAAGCAGCTGTCGCAGGAATTCCGGCTCGCCGGCGAGAGCGAGAAGCTCAGCTGGCTGGTCGGCCTGTTCTACGCCGACGAAGATCTGGACTCGCGCGATCAGCTGATCCTGGGAGACCAGTTCTTCGCTTACTTCAACGGCCTGCTCGGCGGCGCACTGAACCTGATTCCGGCGTCCGTACGACCGCTGCTCTACCCGGGCGGCGGGGCCACTCGCGACGTTTATCAACAGGAGTCCAAGAGCTGGGCGCTGTTCACCAACAACAGCATCCGCTTCACCGACGCGCTGGAGTTGACGCTGGGCCTGCGCTACACCGACGAGTCCAAGGACCTCGATTCGGACTATTCGAACGGGCACGGTGGCGTGGGCTGTGCGACCTTGCGCGGCATCCCGCAATTCGTCAACAACCCAGCCGCCGCGACGATCTTCGGCATCGGCTGCAGCGTCACTTACGCCGATCCGATCTTCAATGACGTGGCCTTCTCGCAATCGCGGGATGAACAGGAATGGAGCGGCACCGCGAAGATCGCCTATCGCTTCACGGATGACGTGATGACGTACGCGTCATTCGCGAGAGGCTACAAGGGCGGCGGCTTCAATCTGTATCGCGAGCGCACCGGCAACTTCCTCCTCAATCCAAACGTGCCGGGCGGCCCGGCGGTGGACCGCGACACCAGCTTCAACGAAGAGACCGTCGACTCGTACGAACTGGGGGTGAAAACGCAATGGGCCGATAGAAGCCTGCTCCTGAACGGCGCCGTGTTCTACCAGGATTACACCGACTTCCAGCTCAACACCTTCACCGGCCTGCAGTTCATCGTGACCTCGCTGCCGCAGGTGGTTTCGCAAGGCGTGGACGTTGATCTCGTGTGGTACACGCCGCTCGAGCAGCTCAGCATCCAGGGCGGTGTGACGTATGCGGACACGACCATCGAGAAGTTCGGCACGGCAGAGCAATTCTTCCGTCCCGAGCGTGAGGACGATCAGTTGTCGTTCGCGCCGGAATGGTCTGCGAGCCTGTCGGCCACTTACGAGCAGCCGATCGGTAACAGTCTGCTGTTCCGAGGCAATATCGGAGCCCGTTACACGTCCGAGTTCAACACCGGTTCCAACCTGGACCCGCGCAAGATCCAGGATGCGATGACGCTGGTGAACGCCCGCTTGGGCTTTGGCGCAGCGGACGAGAAGTGGATGGTCGAGCTGTGGGCGCTGAACCTCACCGACGAGGACTATTACCAGGTGATCTTCGACGCCACGCTGCAGGGATCTTCGGCCGGCGGCACGGCCTCCAGCAGCACCGTGAACGGCTTCCTGGGCGCGCCCCGGACCTACGGCCTGACCGCTCGATTCAAGTTCTGATCGACTGGCAGCTCTCGCAGGAGCAAGGGCGGCTTGTAATCAAGCCGCCCTTTTCTTTTGCGCTACCATTTGCGGCATGAAACCGCTGCTATCGATCGTCCTGGCCTTGCTCGTCCTCGTTCAGCCGGCCCGTGCCGAGTGGCTGGAGCGCGTCGAGGACGGGATCATGGGGACGCGCATCGTCGTGGAGCTGTGGGCGAGGGACAAGGCAGAAGGCAACGCTGCCATCGAAGCGGTGCTGGCGGAGATGCGGCGGGTCGATGAGGCGATGAGCACCTACAAGCCGACCAGCGAGCTGTCCATCGTCAACGCGCGCGCGGCGCAGGAGCCGATCAAGATCTCACGCGAACTGTTCGATCTGCTCGCAACCGCGCTCGACTATTCACGGATCACCGACGGCGCATTCGATATCACTTATGCAAGCGTCGGCTACATGTACGATTTCCGGAAGCATGTGCGGCCGGATGAGAAACAGATTGCCGCCGCTCTGCCGGGCATCAACTACCGTCACATCGAGCTGGACCAGAGGAACAGCACCGTGCACTTCGCCCGGCCCGGCGTACGCATCGACTTGGGCGGCATCGGNAAGGGCCACGCCGTCGATCGCGGCATCGCCATTCTCCAAGCNCGCGGCATNGACCACGCGCTCGTTACTGCCGGCGGTGACAGTCGAATCATCGGNGATCGCTTCGGCCAACCGTGGGTGGTGGGCATTCGTCATCCCGATCGCAAGAATGAAGTGATTGCACGGATTCCGCTGGAGGATGCGGCGCTGTCGACCTCGGGAGATTACGAGCGTTACTTCGACGAGAACGGCGTGCGGTATCACCACATCATCGACCCGAAAACCGGCCACTCCGCGAGCAAGGTTCGAAGCGCGACGATCATCGGGGCGACGGCCACGCGCACGGATGGGCTGTCTAAAACGGCGTTCGTATTGGGGCCGGAGAAGGCGATCGAAATATACAACCGGCTCGATGATATCGATGCGGTGTTGGTGACGCCGGAAGGGAAGGTTTTATATACGAAAGGGCTGGCGCCGCCGGATTCGGAATAAGAGCTCGGAGGTTTCGGAGGCGGCGGTGGTTCGCGCGACCTGAGGGCTCCTACCTCGTCCCGGCACCGGGCACGGCCGGAGCGCATTGCGCTCCTCACCGCACGTCCCTTGTATCTTCGGTTTCCGTTAAATTTTGGCTCGGCCTCGCGCAGTAGATCGTCCGTCCCCGGCACCATGAGAGTCCGATCATCAGCTTGATCGCTGCGCGAGATCTT
>Ga0065721_10052137_pt1 | contig 12596 bp, 11 predicted proteins | sample Mesricmetagenome_FD_59108 | JGI IMG/M metagenome (GOLD analysis project Ga0065721, IMG submission 59108) | Mesophilic microbial community from rice straw/compost enrichment Sample: eDNA_1 v2 (version 2) | ecosystem: Engineered > Solid waste > Grass > Composting > Bioreactor | place: USA: Davis... | reverse complement strand
CTATGAATACCATTTCGTTGTGGAAATATTACAGGTTGGCAACGATATTGCCATTTGCCGGTACCGTTATTGGCGGAATTGTTGTGGTAATGGGGCATGATGATAAGGAACTGCAAAACGCAGCGATAGGGGAAGATAATTTCGGCCAAACAATTTTCCTGATGGTGGTGTTTTCGTTTACCATCTGTGTACTCTCCCTCACTATCTTTTTAAGCAAGTACAAATTGGTCACCAATAATCTCCTGCTTCATATATTAAGCTGGATGGCCCTGCCATTGGGTTGTTTGGGTGTTATGCTGATCAAACAAGTGAAGTTCTTACTGGATTTTCTTTTTGATGGCTGGGAGCATCCCGCCGCCGAAACGCAAATGCAGATATTATTTGTTTCGGTACTGATAGCGCATTTGGTGTTCAATATTTTCAGCTTTGTAAAATTCCGAAAGGTGCTAAAGATACAGGCCACCAAACCGGTAAATGACATCAGACGCGAGCGGCCATCCATTCCGCGTCCCACTCATAACAAGGCTGTTACGCCGCATCGTTAAATTTCGCTGGCATACTATAACAATGATGTTGAAACAAGCAGCGGATTGAATATGCCATTAACCTGATTTTTGCCGCTTCGCATAAGGGCGACTGTTTTTTTATTTAAATTGAAGCATTTACCAAAAAATCTTTTTCCATGAAGAAGTTCGTTTATTTATTCCTGCTGTGTATGCTGGTGGTTGCAGCGCCAGCCACTCTTTCGGCTCAAACCAAAAATATCCATGCCGCCAGTGAGCCCGAGCCACATCCCAACACCATTGTTTTAAAATTTAAAGTCAAGGGGCAAACTGTATACCTGCAGTGGCTGGTTTTTCCCGATACCACCATCGACGAATTACGAGAAGTGGTGAGTGCATGGAGCGGCGATCCCGATGTGCGTATGTCGTATAACGGTACAGTGCTGGAAGATGGGTTTACGCTGGCCGATTATGGTATTGGACCTGGCGACATTATCAGTTGTTCGTAACAAGAATCAATATTTCGCCCCTAACGGGGCGGTTTTAATATGGTTGATGGGCTACCAATATTTCGCCCCGATAGGGGCGATGCCTGTTCGTAGTTGAATTGTTTTACTGTATGCGTTTTTTGCGCCTGCTTTTAGCAGGCGCAAAAAACGCATATATTTGTGTATGGAAAAAATCTACCTCAGCGATTCTGGACCAAAAGTATCACCGGCAGTATATGGCTTTTACCGATGGCATGAAGTGGTAAACGATCCGGCCAAAACCATGGAAAAGATCATGAATCTTTGCCTGGAGCTTGGTATCAATACCTTCGATCATGCAGATATTTATGGCAATTACCAGTGTGAAGAATTGTTTGGTAGGCTTATCCAGCGCAAATCTTTCCGTCGTGAAGACATTGTGTTGTTCACCAAATGCGGCCTGGTAACGCCGCATCCCGATATGCCCGATGTGCGGGTCACCCATTACAATACTTCCAAAGAACATATCAATAAAAGCGTAGAGACTTCCTTACGCAGGCTGAAAACAGATTATATTGACATTTTTCTACTCAATCACCTCGATCCCCTGTCGAATATCGAAGAAACAGCGCTTGCCCTGCAACGGTTAAAAGAAAGTGGCAAGGTAAAGAATATCGGCGTGGTGAATTTCACCGTATTCCAGCACCAGTTGCTGGCGTCCTTATTACGCACACCTATTGTTACCAATCATATCGAGCTGAATTTACTGAATACCGCTGCGTTGGACAATGGCCAGCTCGACTATATCAAACAACGATATATGCGTCCGCTGGCGTCGGCGCCGCTGGCCGCAGGCCGTATTGCCAATGGAACCGATGAGCAGGCGGTCAAAGTGCGCGCCAGACTGGAGGAAAAAGCTAAAAAATACGGGGCCGATATTGAATCGCTGGCGGTGGCCTGGCTGGTGAAACTGTGCGCCCTGCCTCTGATTGGCACCACCAACGAGCAACGCATCCGCAATATCGCCAATGCCTTTAGTATACAACTCGATCACCAGGACTGGTACGACCTGTACGCAGCATCAAGAGGCGACCTGGAGGTCAATACTTTCTGATGATGCCAATACATTCACCGTTGCCGTTCTTTATTACGTTTTCGAGCGCTGATGCATTGTGATCGGTAACATGCCGCAGAAAAGCTTCGTAGCTGCTCGGGGAAAAAGTATGGTAATGCACATCGTTTTTTTTATTGATGCCATGCACATGCGCGCCGATCAGTTGCGCATAGTTTTGTGCATTGTTCATTGCGGTTTCCAGGCTTTCCATCAGTTCATGGCCAATTTCCTGCACTCTTTCCTCGCCATTGAGTTCCAGGTTCATCGATTCCCGGATATTACGACCGCTGATGCGAATGAATTCCATCACATGCTCCCGTGTGCCATCAAGGATGGCCTTTTTATTGAGCGAGCTGAATTGTGCATGATCATCCAGCATATGCTGCAGAGGGGTAAGAGGCCGGCCTTTATCGTACGTTTTTTCGGCAATGGGAACGGCGGCATAAATAATGCCATCGGACTTTATTTTTTCCAGCCAGATCAGCAGGGTGCCGTATGGATCGGGCGAATGTTCCAGTGCATGGTTGGCTATGATGAAATCCTGTGATTGAGAGGGAATTTTTTCCAATATAAAACCGTTGTCGATGATATCGGTGTTCACGATGGTTTCTTCGGCCAGTTCGGGATAACGCGCGCGGTTTTCTTCAAGCGTTTTATAATCCACATATTGCACTTTACAACTGTTTTCAGATACCTGCAGAGGTTTGTGCAGGGCGCCAATTTCTATACCATTACCTCGCAAATACAATTGTGCAATGATTGTACGGTTACAGGCCAACTCAACACCGGTAAACTCATCGCTTTCGATGTAGAGAACTCCTTGATACATGAATACAACTTTGACATTCAGCAATGTACGCTGAGCAAACACAGGCCACCAGGGAGTTACCGAAATGGAGCAAAATATGTGCCGTGATGGTTTTACCTGATGAGGGTGACCCACTGGACATCAGGTATAGAGGAGCAACAGATAAGCAGGATGTGGTTTTACATAACGACGGTTACACATCAGTTGGGGTTACAGCTACAAGATAATGGTTATGCGTAAATAATACAAGGAAAGGGGATAAGTTTGATGGCCTGCCGGGGCAGGAAGTTAGCCTGTAACAATGTATCTTTGTGCTGTTTATGAGAACCTTTGAAGATACCTACCGGCATAAAGGATTGCGCAAACAACTGGTTGATGTGTTAAGGCAGAAAGGCATCACAGATGAACGGGTACTGAATGCTATCATGAATATTCCCCGTCATTATTTCCTGGATTCTGCATTCGATAAAGTGGCCTATGAAGACCGTGCTTTTCCCATTGGGGAAGATCAAACCATATCACAGCCATATACCGTTGCCTATCAAACCCAGTTACTGGACGTAAAACCATTTGAAAAAGTGTTGGAGATAGGAACGGGCAGCGGTTACCAGGCCATTGTACTGGCTGAACTGGGAGCCCAGGTATTCACCATTGAGCGGCAGAAAAAACTGTTTGAGCACCACCGCACATTTATACTGCGGAACAAGTATCCAAAAATAAAATATTTTTATGGCGATGGGTATGAAGGACTTTCTACTTATGCGCCTTTCGATAAAGTGATTGTAACGGCGGCGGCGCCTTTTATTCCACCCAAACTCATTGAACAATTAAAAACGGGCGGAAAGGCGGTGATACCAGTGGGAGAGGGGCATGTGCAACGCATGTTGCGGCTTACCAAGCAGGCCGATGGCCATGTTACGGAAGAAGCTTTCGATAAATTTTCCTTTGTGCCTATGGTGGAAGGAAGGAATCATTAACCATGAAGATCGTTATCATTGGAACAGGTCATGTAGCTACCATTTTAGGTAGAAAAATACTGGCGGCAGGTCATGAAATACTACAGGTGTTTGGCCGCAACCGCCTGTATGCAGAAGCCCTGGCCGAAACACTTTCCACTACCTATACCACCGATAAAAGCCATCTTGATTTTTCAGCAGATATCTATATTATTGCTGTAAGCGATACGGCCATTGCCGAAGTGGCCGGCGCCCTGCCACTCGATAAAAAACTGGTGGTGCATACGGCCGGTTCGGTATCGAAGGAGGTGCTGAAACCGTGCAGCAGGAATTATGGTGTTTTGTACCCGCTGCAAAGCCTGCGCCGCGAAATGACTGTACTGCCCGAGATACCTTTCCTGGTAGATGGCAATACAGAAGATGATCGTGCGCTGATAGCCGATTTTGCCGGCACGCTTTCTAACCAGGTGCAATATGCCGGTGATGAGCAAAGACTGAAACTGCATGTGGCGGCAGTGATTGTAAGTAATTTCTCCAACCATCTGTACACGCTGGCGCAGCAATTTTGTATGCAGGAAAAAGTTGATTTCAATATGCTGCTGCCGCTGATAACGGCCATTGCTGAACGCCTTTACCAGTTTTCACCCTTTGAAGTACAAACTGGTCCGGCCATTCGCCGCGATGAAGCTACCATTCAAAAACACCTGGAGGTGTTGCAACAACACGAATCGCTGAAGGAACTATATATAGTATTTACGAAAAGTATTCAATCGGTGCACTGATTATTTCTTCTTCTTTTTTTCTCCTTTACCCAAATATCTTTCCCTGATGATGCGCATATGATGCGCTACATGTCCGGCGGTAACAAAGCCCAGCCCAGCCACACTGATCAGGTTGTTATTGGCATTGCCTGATTGCAGTAACTGCTCTTCGTTGAGGGAGGTAAAGAACAGTTCGGTAGCAGCGCGCAGCGCGCTGAACTCATTTACCAGGTCCCTCCATTTGCGTTGGGATGCTTTGGCAGTGCCGGCCCAGGCGTTTTCGTCGAAGCCGGGCAGTTGGACGGTATCGCGCCGGCTAAAGGTGAGGGCGCGGTACACGAACACACGCTCGGAATCGATGATGTGCTGCAGTAATTCCCTGATGGTCCATTTGCCTTCTGCATAGGCATAATCTATTTTTTTGCGCGGAATTTTTTTCAGCAGTTTGCGAAAGCGGCGGGTATTGTTGATCAGGGCCTCCCGCAGGTCGTTTTCGTGGATGGCGTTGATATAGGTTTTGTAAAAATCAGGTACGGCTACTTCGTATCTTTTTACCATACTTGTTTAGTTGAAAAAGCCCCGGTGCAGCGCACCGGGGCTTGTGAATGTATCTGTGAAATTAATCTTTTTTATTTCTCATCGAAGGCTTTTTCTTCGACTTCTTCTGGGGTTTGGGTGCATCCCCCTTGTTTTCAGGATTGAGCGTAGCGGCAATTTTAGCTGCTTCGTAGGCATTGATGATGCCACCACTCTGGCTCAGGTCGCTCAGCATTACTGAGTCGGCAGTGCCTGGTTTTCTCACTTTTATATCAGGCACCTGGACCGATTTTTCCAGGCAGTATTTCACCTGCTGGGGCGTGAGGTAGGGGAAATATTCCAGCAGCAGTGCAGCGGTACCGGCAACAACCGGGCTGGCCATACTGGTACCCTGTGCATTACCATAGGTAGTGCCACCGGGAATGGTGGAATAAATCTTTACGCCGGGTGCAAATACATCTACCTGGTCTTTACCATAGTTGGAGAAAGAAGCGGTCAGTCCGCCTGCTTTGGGGTCGCCGCTGGCGCCAACGGTAATCCAATTGCTGAATTTTTGATTGGTACCCTTGGCATACGCATTGGGGAAATTGTCGGCCGAGTCGATGTTCTTGGCATCGTTACCTGCCGCATGCACCAGCAATACGCCTTTGCTTTCGGCGTATTTCACGGCTTCGTCTACCCAATGTTTCTGAGGAGAGAAATCCTTACCAAAGCTCATGTTCACCACTTTGGCGCCATTGTCAACGGCATACCGAATGGCCAGAGCCACATCTTTATCGTGCTCGTCGCCATCGGGTACAGCCCGTATCATCATAATTTTTACATTATCGGCAATACCATCCATGCCTTTACCATTGTTGCGCGAAGCGCCAATGATACCGGCCACGTGGGTGCCATGGAATGGCGTGGAGGCCATTACATCGGCGTTGCCATAAAAACGGTCGTTGATATCGGCTTCGTTGTCGCCGGTAATCTCGCCGCGGTAATCCGGTGGCGCTTTTTCTTTGGCCTCGGCCTTTCTTTCTTCACCGCTTACAAACTCACCAAAGCCTTCCAGGAACTCCTTGTTGGTGGTTTCCATCATTTGGTTGGTTCTGAACAAATACAGGAGGCTGGCCCTGGCAGATTTTTCGCTGGTAGTTACTGCGTTAAAAGTATCTATATCGTTACCGGTATAGGTATCTTTATTTAACGCGGTACGCAGAATGCTGTCGCTTTTTTGCGCCATATTTAACGCGCGTTTCAGCATTACCAGATCAACCTGGCCATCTTCTGATTCGCCATCGCCTTCCACTTTCTTTTTCGCTTTCAGCCAGGTTTTGTATTCGTCCTTTTCTTCGGGAGAAAGGGTAGTGGTGTCGATTTCTTTATTGGCGTATTTTACCTTCAGGGTGTGGTATACACGGGCGCCTTCGTAAGAATCCTGTTTAACATTGCGGCCGTCTTTACCACCGATGAAATTCCATCCATGAATATCATCTATGTACCCGTTGCCATCATCATCAATACCATTCCCGGGAATTTCTTTGGTGTTTACCCATAGCACATCTTTCAGGTCTTCATGCAGGGTGTCGATACCTGAATCGATCACGGCCACCAACACGGTTTTGCTCTTCAGGTTTTTCGACTTGAAGAATTCATATGCTTTATCTAAGCTGATACCGTAATAGCCATCTTTTGATTTGTCGAGCAGGTGCCATCCTTTGGGCACATCTGCCGATTTGCTGTTCTTGTCCTGCTGCGCATCAGCCGTATAGCCAGCAATCAAGAGGGCCGTAATTACACCTGCTGCCTTTGCCAGTTTGTTCATTTACGATTGTTTTTTTTACAGATGAGAAACCTTGGTTTTAAGTTGGAATTCAGAGCCTGATCGTCTTGATTTTGCTTATTATTAACAAAATCAGGGTCTGGACCCTGATTGCCGATAAAAGTATAAAATTAAAAGCCACCCCTGTAGCATATTACATGAGTGGCTATAAAAAGTTTACCGGACTGTTATAGTTGTGACAGTTTTAGTTCCACGCGCCGGTTGGCAGCCCTTCCCTGGGGCGTGCTGTTGTCGGCTACCGGCTTTTCCTGTCCGAACCCTTTGGCATTTAACCGGTTAGCGTCAATGCCATGCTGTACCAGGTAGTTTTTCACAGCATCGGCCCGTTTTTGCGACAGGGTCATGTTGAAATCGGGGTTACCCACATTGTCGGAATGACCTTCCACGGACAACCTCAATTCGCGGTTTTCTTTTAAAATGGTCACCACCTCGTTCAGGGCTTTGAACGATGCCGGGGTCAATTTATCGCTGCCGTTGCCAAAAAAGATGTTCCGGGCTGCATAATTTACTTTTTCCACGATCTCTTCTTTGATCACCGGGCAACCATTATTTTCTTTTGCGCCGGCTACATGAGGACATTTGTCTTCCTTGTCGTTCACACCATCGCCATCGCTGTCGGGTATGGGACAGCCGTTGTTGTCGACGGGTCCTGGTTGGTCGGGACAGAAGTCAGACACATCGTTGATGCCATCTCCATCGGTATCCGGAACGGGGCAGCCATGGTATTTTTCGTTGCCCGGTGTTTCGGGGCATTGGTCTTCTTCGTCGTTGATGCCGTCGCCATCGGTATCGGGCGGCGGACAGCCTTTATAACGGGGCCAGCCGGCTTCGGTGGGACATTTATCCACCGCATCGGCCACGCCGTCGCCATCCTGGTCGGGACAACCATTGGTGCGGACATCCCCGGGTATATCCGGGCAGGCATCCAGTTTATCTTCCACGCCGTCTTTGTCGCGATCGCTGGGTTTTATTTCTGTTCGTTTGCCTAACCAGAAACCCACTGAGGCGCCAATGACCCGGTGGTTCATGGTGGCATCGTATTCGGGTTTAAAAAAGTTGATGAGACCCTGGCTGAAAAAAGCAGTCAGCATTACCTTGCCCAGCTCAAAACCGGCACGGGCATTTACACCTGCGTCGAAGGTGGTGGCGTTGTTGGTATGTTTCCCCACCTGTACATCCGATTCAAATTTGCTGTACCTGATGGCCGTATCGTTGATAGATACCCTGGATTCGTCGGTAGATTTGCCGTTGTAGAAAAACGACAGAAAGGGACCGGCGCTGAGCAGGAAACTGCTTTTTTTACTCAGGGGCAGTTTCAGGGCCAGGTTCAGCGGTATATCGATATAATTTGTATAGAACTGGTTGTTGTGAAAAAGGGTATCGGTATGAACCAGCGTTGTATCGAAAAGACGTTGGTATTTGCGGCCTTTGGTCATGTAGAAGATGCCCGGCTGAAAATATAGTTTTTTAGACTGGCCGATGGGCATTTCACCGATGATACCCACGTTGAGCCCGCTGCGTTTGGTGATGTAGGGATCTACATTGGTTTCCCATCCGGGAATATTATTTTTTTCGATAATAGAGGAGGAGTGGGGACCGCCCAGTATGCCCAAACGCATTTGAGCCCGGGCATCATAGAATATTGCAGTCAGCATCAGCAGGGTAAAGAGTTTCTTCATACCAGGATATTAACGATTTGATCACCAATAATATTATATAGAAGTAGGAAGTAAGAAGTGCGCGGGTTTTTCTTACATCTTACTTCCTACTTCTTACTTCTTGCCTCAGACATGGAACTTAATACCCTGAGCCAACGGCAATTGGGTGCTGTAATTAATGGTATTGGTCTGGCGGCGCATATAGTTCTTCCAGGCATCGCTGCCGCTTTCCCTGCCGCCACCGGTTTCTTTTTCACCCCCAAAGGCCCCACCGATCTCGGCGCCCGAGGTGCCGATGTTGACGTTGGCTATGCCGCAGTCGCTGCCCGCTACCGACAGGAATTGTTCGGATTCGCGCAGGTTAAGCGTCATGATGGCCGATGACAAGCCCTGCGGAACGCTGTTTTGAATGGCGATGGCTTCGTCGAGGCTTTTGTATTTCATGAGGTATAAAATGGGCGCAAAGGTTTCCTGCTGTACGATGTTGAAATGGGGCTCTACTTCGGCAATGCAGGGTTGTACATAACAACCGCTTTCATAACCGTCGCCCGCCAGCACCTGGCCTTCCACCAGAAAGCGACCGCCTTCTTTTTTACAGGCTACCAGGGCCTGCTGGTACATTTTTACCGCGTCTTTATCTATCAGGGGGCCAACATGGTTTTGTTCATCCAGTGGGTTGCCGATGCGCAACTGACTATAAGCCGCCACCAGTTTATCTTTTATGGGATCGTATACTTCTTCCTGAACAATGAGCCGACGTGTAGTAGTGCATCGCTGCCCCGCTGTACCTACTGCGCCAAAAAGGGCAGCGCGGATGGCAATATCCAGGTCGGCATGTTGAGAAACAATGATGGCATTGTTGCCGCCCAGTTCCAGCAGGGCCCTCCCCAGGCGGGCGCCCACAGTAGCGCCCACGGCCTTGCCCATGCGGGTGCTGCCTGTAGCCGATACCAGGGGAATACGTTCGTCGGCCGCCATCCATTCGCCGGTTTCGCGGCCGCCAATCACCAGGTTGCAAACACCTTCGGGTACATCATTGCGTTTGAACACTTCGGCCACAATATGCTGGCAGGCGACGGCGCATAAAGGTGTTTTTTCAGAAGGCTTCCATATACACACATTGCCGCAAACCCAGGCCAGCATGGAATTCCAGCTCCATACAGCTACCGGGAAATTAAAAGCGGAAATAATGCCAACTATGCCTAACGGGTGCCATTGTTCGTACATGCGGTGCCAGGGGCGTTCGCTGTGCATGGTGAGGCCGTATAGCTGGCGGGAGAGGCCTGTGGCAAAATCGCAGATATCGATCATTTCCTGCACTTCCCCGTAACCCTCCTGCAAGCTTTTGCCCATTTCGTACGATACCAGTTTGCCCAGGGCTTCCTTGTTGGCGCGCAGGGCATCGCCAATCTGGCGAACGATTTCGCCGCGTTTGGGCGCCGGCCAGGTACGCCATTGCAGAAAGGCTTCCTGCGCTTTGGCCACCACGGCCTCATAGTCGTTTTTGGCAGCGCTTTGTACGGCGCCGATCAGTTTACCGTCTACGGGTGAATACGAATCAATAGCAGCACCATTGGCTTTCAGGAATTGTGAACCGGTAGCTACGCCTGTATTGAGGGATTGTAGTTTGAGCGGTGCAAGAAAATCCATATCATGAAGTTTACCGGCAAATGTAAGGCTTACGATTGTTTGTTCAACTGCTGCCGGCAGTAATCATTAAATTCGTCTTCATCGGCCTCACTTTCTTCATCGTCTTCAATTTCCCTTTGTAATAACCGGTTGCTGGTGAAATCGAGGGTCAATAAACTGTCTTTTAATATGATATTGTTGAACTGGTTCCACCGGTAGCGTTTTTTGAACAGGGAGTTGATAATAATTTCTTTATCAGAAAAACCAATTTCTACGGCATGTTTGGCCTGGTATTCCAGCAAAGTCAGTATAATGAACACAAAAGCCAGCCATTGGAAATAAGGCATTTTCATCCATACCAGGGCGGCAATCAGCAAAGCGCGGCTGTAATACACTTTTTTTTTGCGGGCAATACGGTACTGGTTCCAAATAACCATGCCTGTTACAAAACCGGCGCCCAGCAGGTAGGCCAGGGAGGCGTAACCGGAATAAATTAATGCATGCAGAAAACAGGCCACCGAAAAAAGGCTCAGGATAAGGCCCATGATATCGATATAGCGGTGTGAATTATTTTTTAGTGTAACAACGTATTGGTAGACCATGGGTGGTTAGCTTGGTTTTTGTAATTGAGGTATGAAGCAGGAAGTATGAAGTAAGAAGCAGGAAGTAGGAAAAACTTCAAACCTCCTACTTCCTACTTCCTTCTCCATTACTATATACCAACAGGTTGGCTAAACGCCACAAAATATGCGCGGCTACATTGGCATCCCATTCATTGTTATCGCCTACACCCACTTCTACCAGGTCGAAGCCAAGAAACTGCCGACCGCTTTGAACGATCCTTTTCAGCAGGTAAAATACCTGTTCGGTTTCAAAACCGCCCTGAACCGGTGTGCCGGTATTGGGGCACAATTTGGGGTCCAGCCCGTCTACATCAAAACTAAGCAAAACTTTTTGCGGCAGCTGCGCCACTATTTCATCGGTAATGGTTTTCCAGCTTTCGCCCTCGTACTGGCGTTCCTTGATGTCTTTATCAAAAAAGGTGATCACGCGGCCTTTGCTGTTGCGAATGTATTCGTATTCTTCCTGGCAATAGTCGCGGGCGCCCAGTTGTATGAGTTTGCAAATGGTGGGTATTTCGGTAAGGGCGTTGTACATCACACTGGCATGGCTGTACGTAAAATATTCATAGCTTTCACGCAAATCGCAATGCGCATCTATTTGCAGTATGCCGTATTCGCCATGTTTTTCGGCCATGGCTTTAAAAAAGCCCAGTACAATGCTGTGATCGCCGCCCAGCAAAGCCACCAGCTTGTTGTTATTGAGTAAATCCTGTGTATGTTCGTATACCCAGTTGTTCAGGTAGGCACCGCCTTCGTTGATCTCTTTCAGGCTTTTGCACATGAATAAGTTTTTCTCCAGTATTTCGCCTTTGGATATATAGTCGATGTACAATTCGGCCTCTTTGCGCAGGTAATCGCTTTTCAGCAATACCTTTTTATCGGGCGGGCGCATAAAAAAACCCTGGCGCCAGGCTTCCTGGGTGTCAGGATCGAAAAGGTCAACATGCATGCTGGCCTTGAATATGTGGTCGGCTGCACGGGCGGTGCCGGCGTTGTAACTGACGGTCACTTCCCAGGGCACCGGTAAAATTACCAGGCGGGCATCTTCTTCCGAGAAGGGTAAACCAAATATGTTGTTATTGGGATTACTCGCTGCGTTTGGATCAAAATGAGATAGGTCTGTCATATATCATACTCTCGTACAAAAAAACGGCGATGCAAGGTAGCACTGAATCAGAATGTGGCAAAAAAATTTCACGAGGCTTGCTTACGTTTGTTAGGGTTATGTTTTTTTTAACAAATTAACCGTGTTTGGGCATGCCCCTGACCAAAATCATATCGCAGCCCGATCGTTTTTTGGCCTAACTTTGCGCTGCACTCAGCACACTTCGGAATATGAAAAAGATCCATATTGTAATTCTCGTGGGTATAGCGGCCAGTATCATGATCTTACTGAGTTTTATGGCTGATCTGTCTACCTATGAAACACTCGCCTCAGCCCGCCAGAAAGAAGGAAAAACGGTGACCGTTATTGCGCAACTGGATAAATCGGTACCCAACCCCATTGAATACAATCCGGTTACCAATCCCAATCTCACGCAGTTTTACGTAGTGGATTCGCTGGGCAACAAAGCCCAGGTGCGTTATTATTTCGAAAAGCCTTTTGATATGGAGAAAAGTGATCGCATTGTATTGAAGGGTAAAATGAAAGGCGATGTATTCGAGATCACCCGCAAAGATGGTATCCTTATCAAATGTCCCTCCAAATACAA
>Ga0065721_10052135_pt1 | contig 12600 bp, 11 predicted proteins | sample Mesricmetagenome_FD_59108 | JGI IMG/M metagenome (GOLD analysis project Ga0065721, IMG submission 59108) | Mesophilic microbial community from rice straw/compost enrichment Sample: eDNA_1 v2 (version 2) | ecosystem: Engineered > Solid waste > Grass > Composting > Bioreactor | place: USA: Davis... | reverse complement strand
TCCACCCCATAATTTAAAGGACAATCCGATCTCATAACTACTTGCAAAAGTAAAGTAGTTTTCCCTTATCTTTGCGCCTGCCCCAAAAAAAGGGCTCAAAAAAATGAAAAGAGTGGTAGTAACCGGGATGGGCGCCATTACACCCATCGGTAACGATATCAATTCCTATAAAAATAGTTTATGGGCGGGCGTCAGCGGCGCCGCACCCATTACCCGCTTCAATGCCGAAAAGTTCAGAACACGGTTTGCCTGTGAGCTGAAAAATTTCAACCCCGCCGATCATCTCGACAAAAGCGAAATACGCAAAACCGATCTGTTTACCCAATATGCACTCATCGTAGCCGAGCAGGCCATCAAAGATGCCGGCATCGATTTCTCCACCATCGATCCCTTCGATGCAGGTGTGATATGGGGAACAGGGCAGGGTGGTATGGATACCTTTGAAAAAGAAGTAAAACAATATGTGCAGGACGGTTTTACGCCCCGCTTCAGTCCGTTTTTTGTACCCAAGCTCATCTCCAACATGGCATCGGGCATGATCTCCATCAAATACCGTTTGATGGGTATCAACTTTACGGCCGTATCGGCCTGCGCCACATCCAACACGGCCATCATGGATGCCCTGAACTATATACGCTGGGGCAAGGCCAAAGTGATGATCACCGGTGGTTCCGAATCGCCCATCAGCGATGCCAGTATTGGTGGTTTTTGCAGCATGAAGGCCATGTCGGCACGTAACGACGACCCGGCCACCGCATCGCGGCCCTTCGATGTGCACCGCGATGGTTTTGTAATGGGCGAAGGGGCAGGCGCCCTGGTACTGGAAGAATACGAACACGCCGTAAAACGCGGCGCAAAGATCTATGCCGAGGTGGCCGGCGCCGCCATGACATCCGATGCCTGGCATATGACGGCCACCCATCCCGAAGGGCTGGGCGCCAGCCGTGGTATGGAACTGGCCTTGCAGGATGCCGGTTTAAACAGCAGCGATGTAGATTACCTGAATATGCACGCTACGAGTACGCCTGTGGGTGATATCAGCGAAATACATGCGGTGATGAAAACCTTTGGCAACCACCTCCACAAATTACATATCAGCGCTACCAAATCGATGACGGGACACCTGCTGGGTGCTGCGGGCGCCATCGAGGCCATTGCCTGTATCGCCAGCATCAATGAAGGCATTATACCACCTACTATCAATACACAGGAGCTGGATCCTGAAATACCCGCCGGTGTACAGATCGTTTTAAAACAACCACTCGAAAAGAAAGTGAATGTGGCCATGAGCAACACCTTTGGTTTTGGCGGGCACAACGGCATTGCGGTGTTTAAGAAAGTATAACAAACGGTTGCGCAAAAATTGTTTTTCAAGTGCCCTGTATGGTTTAATTTAACCGCATGGCACTGGCAGTTTCTTTTTTAACCGGCGTTACGCAGCATACCAGCATGAACGAGGTGGCTGCTTTAATGGATAAAGAACCCAAACAAACACTGGCGCATGCGCCCTGGAAAAACTATCCTTATCATCCGCAGGTGCAGTTTTCGATAGCGCATTGTGAAAACGCGGTGTTGTTGCAATACACCGTACAGGAAAAAGCGGTTCGTGCATTGCACAATGCACCCAATTCACCGGTGTATGAAGATAGCTGTGTGGAATTTTTTATCGCCTTTGATAAGGAAGCTGCCTATTACAATTTTGAATTCAATTGTATTGGTACCTGCCAGGCTGGTTATGGCGAAAAACGGCACAGCCGGCAATTATTACCGGAAGAAAACATCCGCCGAATACAATACCTGTCACAATTTTCCAACGGCCGTTGGGTGCTGAGCCTTTCCATTCCCTTTTCCTGTTTTTTTCAACATCATTTATCCACTCTCCGGGGTAAAACAGCCAGGGGCAACTTTTACAAATGCGGCGATGCATTGCCCGACCCGCATTTTTTAAGCTGGTCGAATATCCACTGGCCCGAACCCAACTTCCATTTACCCACCTTCTTTGATGTAATTGATTTTCGTACAGCCTGATACTTCGTTGAAAATTTTTAAATGTGTAAACCGGGATAAATTGTCATGACAATACAAACAATTGGCTCGAAACTTGCGTTTTAGTGCCGATCAATCTACCCTGGAAACTTTACCATTTAGACACAAAAAACCTCGTACGTATGCGAAAACTATTGCTTTTGGGTATGCTGTATCCTGCAGTAGCCGTATCCCAACAGCGTGTACATGTTACCCTCTTTGGAGGACTTTCCAATTATTCAGGCGATCTTCAAAGCAAAAAATTCACCCTGCAACAATCCAACTTCGCATTTGGCGCCGGGCTGATGTTCAATGTCACACCGAAATTTGCCATTCGTGCAGCATTCAACCGGGGATTGGTGGAAGCCACCGATAAAAGAAACGAACCCGCGCTGCGTCCCCGCAATCTGAGTTTTATCACCAAAATAACAGAAGGTACTTTCCTGCTGGAATATACCCTTCTGAATATGGAAGACAAAAAAATTTCTCCCTTTATCAACGCGGGTATAGCCATGTTTAAATACAATCCATATACCTACGATACGCTCGATAACAAGATCTACCTGCCACCCCTTAGCACCGAAGGGCAGGGCCTTCCACAATATCCCGACCGTACGCCTTATAAACTCACACAAATGGCAGTGCCATTTGGCGGAGGCGTAAAATTCCGCATCGGCGCCAATACCATCCTGAGTTATGAGGTAAGTTTTCGCAAGTTGTTCACCGATTACCTCGATGATGTAAGTAAAACCTATGTAGACCAGTTTGTGCTGGCGCAGGAGCGTGGTTTGCTGGCCGTTGATATGGCCTACAGGGGCGATGAACTCAAGGATGGTATTCTTACCAACCCGCCCGATGGCACCAAACGTGGTGGCCAGGATCACCTGGACTGGTATTATTACACCGGCTTTACCCTGTATATTGGTATCGGCGGCAATGGCGGCAGTTCTTTTGGCCGCGGTGTACGGGGTGGAAGAGGACGTATGGGTTGCCCGAACGTATTGTAGCCTGCAAAAAAACGCAACGCAAAAAGGGCCCCGTTTGAACAACGGGGCCCTTTGTGTGTTTGCCGGAATCCGTTAATTTGCGCATATGAGATATTTATTGGCCTGCCTTGTTTTATTATCAGCCTGTGCCCCCCAATCGTCGCCCCATGCCGGCAATACCACCATCACTGTACTCAGCTATAATATCCATCATGCCAATCCTCCTTCCCAACCGGGTGTGATAGATATCGAGGCCATTGCCAACGTGATCAATGCACAACAACCGCAACTGGTTGCCCTGCAGGAACTGGATGTAAACACCAAACGTTCGGGCAGTACGCTTAACCAGGCAGAGGAATTGGGCCGCCTCACCGGCATGCATTTTTATTTCGCGAAAACCATCGATTACGATGGCGGTGAATACGGTATTGGCTTTTTATCGAAATTTCCGTTGAGATATATTAAACAAACCATGCTGCCAACGGCTGCCGGTACCAATGGTGAACCAAGGTGCATGGCGGCAGCGGAAATAGAATTGCCCAACCGGAAAAAGATTTTGTTTGTAAGCACTCACCTCGATGCGCAGCGCAACGATACCAACAGGCTGTTGCAGATACGGGCCATTTCAGATATTTTGCAAGAACAAAAATTGCCCGTGGTCATTGCCGGTGACTTTAATGCTGCACCTTCCACACGCATCATTCAACACCTCGACCAGCATTTTACACGCACCTGTGTTACGGGATGCGGTTTTACCATACCGGAAAAAAATCCAACCAAAACCATCGATTTTATTGCCTACAGGCCATCTGCGGCATTTGAAGTGATGGAGCACCAGGTGATCGATGAGCCCTATGCATCGGATCATTTACCGGTAAAAGCCGTACTAAAACTGAATTAAACAAAACTGCCCTCCCATTTTCTATAATCACAATTCCACATTATGAACAGAAGAAATGCGCTTCGCACTTTAGGCCTTACATTGGGCGGCGCCACCTTTGGACTGGATGCGTTTTCAAAAGTAGGCGATAACGTGTATGCGTACAGCCTTCCTAAAAATCCCGCTCACAAGCCGCTTGCCAAACCCATTACCGCCATTACGCTGGGCGCCGGCGGCCGTGGCAATGTATACGGCAATTTTGCGGCAAAGTTTCCCGAGCAGGTAGACATTATCGGAGTGGCTGAACCCATTGAACTACGCCGCAGCCGCTACAAGGAAAAACACGCTATTCCCGATGCCAATATTTTCAACACCTGGGAAGACGTGTTCAAAAAACCAAAATTCGCCGATGCGGTGATCATCACCATGCCCGATCACCTGCATTACGAACCCTGTATGAAGGCGCTGCAAATGGGCTACGATGTACTGCTGGAAAAACCCATTGCACAAACCGAAAAAGAATGTCGCGCTATTTTGGCCATGACCAAAAAAACAGGCCGCATTGTGGCGGTTTGCCATGTGCTGCGGTATGCACCATATTTTGTAAAGATGAAGGAACTGATAGGGCAGGGCGTCCTGGGGCAGGTGGCAAGTATTCAACACCTGGAGCCGATAGAACATATCCATATGTCGCACTCCTATGTACGCGGCAACTGGCATAACTCGAAGGCCACTACACCCATCATCCTGGCCAAATCATGCCACGACCTGGATATCATAAAATGGATCATCGATAAACCGGCCAAACGTATTGTGGCCATGGGCGATTTAAAATGGTTCAGAAAAGAAAATGCGCCCAAAGGAAGCACCGCGCGTTGCACCGATGGTTGTGCCGTGGAATCTACCTGTCCGTACAGCGCCATCAAAATTTATCACAAAGGCCGCCGTTCGCCCATGGTTTTCGACCTGCCCGATGATAAATCGAAACATGCCGATGTGATCATGGAGCGGCTGAAGACCACCAACTATGGCCGTTGTGTATACCGCATGGAAAACGACCAGCCCGATCATTATGTTACCTCCATTCAGTTTGGCGATAACATCACCGCCAGTTTTTCCATGGAAGCCTTCACCTCGTATCATGGCCGCCGCACACGTGTTATGGGCAGTATGGGCGATATGGTAGGCGACATGAGCGAACTGGTGATCACCGATTTTGCCACCGGCAAACAAACCAAACTGGTGCCGAAGGCCGAAGATGTGGAAGGGTATAAGAACAGCGGTCATGGCGGCGGCGACTGGCTGCTGATGCACGACTTTGTACAGGCCGTGGCGCAGCAAAACCCGTCGATCTTATCATCTACCATCGATGCTTCTATTGAATCGCATATCATGGGTTTTATGGCGGAAGAGAGCCGGAAGTCGGGTAAGGTCATGGATATAAGAATGTAGCCTTACCTTTGCGCCATGGCATACAGAAATCAGCAGCATTTTATCGATACGTTGGAGCAGGCCGGTGAATTGGTGCGTATAAAAACCTATGTTGATCCCAAGCTGGAGATTGCGGAAATAACCGACCGCATCAGCAAAACGGCCGGTGGCGGCAAGGCGCTTTTGTTTGAGAATACCGGGTACGATTTCCCGGTTTTGATGAACGCGTATGGCAGCGAGCGGCGCATGTGCCTGGCCCTGGGTGTAAACCACCTGGACGATGTGGCCCGTGAAATTGAAAAGCTGTTCCATCTTTTATCGGCCCCCAAGGAAAATATCATCGATAAGCTGAAAGTATTGCCCAAACTCAGCCAGTTTGCATCGTGGATGCCCAAAGTAAAAAGCGGACGGGGCGCCTGCCAGGAAGTGGTGATGCAGGAACCCGATATCAACAAATTACCGGTGATCACCTGCTGGCCCAAAGATGGTGGGCCCTTTGTAACGCTGCCTGTTATTCATACAAAAGATCCCAACACCCATACGCGCAATGTGGGTATGTACCGCATGCAGGTTTTTGGACCTGCCTTAACCGGTATGCACTGGCATAAACACAAGGTAAGCGCCAAACATTTTAACGAATACAAAAAGCTGGGTAAAAAAATGCCGGTGGCTGTGGCCCTCGGCGGCGATCCCGTATACGCTTATTCGGCTACTGCACCGCTGCCTGAAAATGTAGATGAATACATGCTGGCCGGTTTTCTGAGAAAGAAAAAAGTGGAGCTGGTAAAATGTATTACCCAACCCGACATTGAAGTGCCTGCCGATGCCGATTTTGTGATCGAAGGGTATGTAGATCCCAATGATGAAATGATCTGGGAAGGGCCTTTTGGCGATCATACGGGTTATTATTCATTACCCGACTGGTATCCGCGTTTTCATATTACCTGTATCACCCATAAAAAGAACCCGGTGTATCCTGCCACCATTGTAGGTATACCCCCGCAGGAAGATGCCTGGCTGGGCAAGGCCACCGAACGTATATTTTTGGCGCCCATCAAAATGACGCTGGTGCCCGAGATCATCGATATGGATATGCCGGTGGAAGGTGTGTTTCATAACCTGGTGATTGCCCAATTGAAAAAAGAATATCCCGGTCAGGGATTAAAAGTAATGAATGCCATGTGGGGGGCAGGCCAGATGATGTTTAATAAAATACTGGTGCTGGCCGATGAAGGTACCCGTATACAGGACTACAAAGCCCTGGCCGAATATGTGTTCAGCAATATGAACCCTGCTACCGACATCTACTTTTCGCAGGGGCCCATGGATGTGCTGGACCATAGCTGCAGTAAGCTGGGTTTTGGCGGCAAGATGTGTATCGACGGAACAAAAAAGATGGAGGAAGAGATCAGTCCGGCTTTTGAATTCCCCGTGCTGAGCACCCGGTTCAACAAAGAGCTGGTGATGCAGCAATTCCCTGATATCAGGGGCATCAACGATGCATTGCCCGCCATTCATATTCCCTGTTTGATCATTGCCGTGGAAAAGAACCGTAAGGGGCATGTACGCGAACTGCACCAGCAGTTATGTGCCACGGGTATGATAGAAGGCATCAAGATGGTATTGTATGTTGAACATACCGTAGATGCCAACGACCTGCCGGTGGCCTTATGGCGTTTTTGTAATAACCTCGATCCGCGGCGCGATCATATTCCTTTTCAGCAACCGGCCCGGCAGATACCCGGTAAAACATGGGCCTGTATGGGTTTTGACGGCACTATCAAAACAAAGGCTTTTGATGATTTTGAACGCGACTGGCCGAATATCATTGTGGCCGCCGATGAAACCATTGCATCGGTAGATGCCAAATGGGGCCAGTTGGGGCTGGGTGAATTTATTCCTTCGCCATCGTTGAAGTTTAAGGACCAGATGTATGGAGAAGAAGCGGTGGTAGGGAAATAAGGAAGAAGAAATGAAAAATAAGGAATGAGAAAGTCGGTTTCTAACCTGGACCCACTTTCTCATTCCTTATTTCTTATTCCTCTGTTTCTTATTATCTAAACTGGATAGCCTTTACCGGCTGTACTTTCTTGACGATGATAATCGGTATGAGCAATACGGTAAAACAAACAATGAACGTACCGATATTCACCAGCGCAATCTGCCACCACACAATATCCACCGCCACCTGCGGAATATAATAGGCATCTTCCGGTAAACTGATGAACCCATATTTCTGCTGCAGCAGGGCCACGGCCAACCCGATCACATTACCCAATACCAATCCAAACAAAGTAATGATACTTCCATGATACAGGAAGATGGATTGTACCGTACTGTTACGGGCACCCAGCGATTTTAATATACCTATCATACGTATACGCTCCAGCACCAGTATCAGCAAACAGGTGATCAGGTTCAGGGTGGCAATCACGATCATGATGGCCAGCACAATCCAGATGGTGCGGTTTTGCAGGTTCAGCCAGTCGAATATATTGGGGTAAATATCCTTGATGGTATTGCTTTGCAAACCGATGGGCAGATAAGGCACGATATCATAATTCACCTCGTACATGCGGTCGAGGTCGTGCAGGAAAATTTCATAGCCGCCTACCTGGTCGGGCGCCCAGTCGTTCAATCTCTGGATCAGCTTCAGATCGCCGATGGCTATCAGCTTATCATATTCCTCGATACCGGTTTTGAAAATACCGGCCACGGTAAGTTTGCGGGGGCGGGGAGGGGCATTGGGCTGAATAAAATAGATCAGCACCTGGTCGTTCACTTTTAGTTTCAGATCGTTGGCGATGGAGGCGCTTAAATTGATCTCGTTGCTGTAGCTGCTGTCGTTAAATTCAATCCATCGTCCTTCCTGCAGGAATTGTTTCAGGTTATTAAAATCATAATCTTTTTCCACGCCTTTGAACAAAACGCCTTCGATGGTCTCTGCCGTTTTCAGGATGGCATTTTTGGTGGCGAATGCCTGTACCTTCCTGATATTGGGGTTGATGTTTTTCAGATCGGTGATGGAATCGCTGCGATGGATGGGCGCTTCTTCGGCGATAGACACCCGGGCGGCATAATAACTTTGAATACGGATATGCCCCCAGAAACTAAATACCTTGTGGCTGATGACCTGTTGAAAGCCGCTGGCAAAGGTGAGCGTTAAGATCATCACGGTTACACTGATCACCGTTGCAGCAATGCTTAAACGGATAACAAAACGCGAAAATGATTTTTGCTGATTAAATGCAATACGACGGGCTATAAAAGCGGCGATGTTCAACCGGCATGATTTTAGTCCGTCAAAAGTACCTATATCGCGAAAAACAAAGAAACTTTTTCATATTTTATGGTAACATTGTAGAAATGATGGCAACCTTACCACTGTTTTAAGCGACATTCTATTAACCGATCATCATGAAATTAATTTGTTTAATAAGCAGTTTTTTTATTTCCCTGATCTCCCTGGCGCAAATTCGCGATGCCGTTTATTCTCCACGCATAAAAACCGTACAGTTGTTCCCCTCCGGTAACCAGTTGGGGCTGCCGGTGCTGAGCCTGAATGGCGGTGAAAGACTGGAACTGCATTTCGACGACCTGGATGGCAATGTAAAGAATTACTCCTATACATTCCAGTTGTGCAATGCCGACTGGACGCCGGCCATGTTAAGCGCCTTCGATTATATCAAAGGTTTTACCCAGCAGCGCATCAATACCTACCGCATATCTTCCGTGGCCTTTACCCGCTACACGCATTACCAGGCCGTGGTGCCTGAGAACAATATTGCGCCCTCCCGATCGGGTAACTATATACTGCGTGTTTTCCAGAACGGCGATACCGCCAATACCATTTTTACTAAACGGTTTCTGGTAGTGGATAACCAGGCCAATATCACCGCGCAGATACAACAGCCCTTTAATGGTGAGATCTTTCGCACCTGGCAAAAAATACTGTTCCAGGTAAACCTGAGCGACCGGGTACAGTTGTCGAACCATAACCAGCAGATCAAAACCGTGATACTGCAAAACAACAGTTGGGAAACCGCCCTGCTGAATGTAAAACCCACTTTCTTTTCAGGAAAAAAACTCGATTACAATACCGAGAACGAACTGGTGATGCCCGCAGGCAAGGAATGGCGCTGGCTGGACCTGCGCAGTTTTCGCCTGCAAAGCGACCGTGTTGAGCGCGCCAATTACCATGCCCGCTCTACCGACATCTTTGTAAAACCCGATGTCAATAGAAGCAGCCAGCGTTTTGTGTATTACCGCGATATCAATGGACTGTACAGCATAGAAACCTCCGAAAATCTCAACCCGCTTTGGCAAACCGATTATGCCACGGTGTATTTTTCTTATATGCCGCCCGACCGGGCGCCTTTTGCGAATAAGGATATTTTTCTTTTTGGCGAGCTCACCAATTATAATGTAGATGACAGCGCCAAAATGACGTTTAACAGTGAGAAGGGCGTGTACGAAAAAACACTTTTTTTGAAGCAGGGGTATTACAACTATAATTATGTGACCATTGATCAAAACGCCGGCAGCCGGAAAATTTCTTTTGATTATACCGAGGGCAATTATTGGGAAACGGAAAATAATTATACCATTCTGGTGTATTACAGACCACTGGCGGGCCGCGCCGATGAACTGATCGGGATCACGAATGTAAATTCGTTGACGGGGAGAAGATTACCGGGACAGTAGAATAAAAGCTAGTGGCAAGTAGCGAGTAGCGAGTGGTATAACTACTGGCTACTTGCTACTTGCCACTAGCTTCTTAATTTTCAATTGTATTCATTTTTTCACTAACTTTGCAACCGGCAGGTCTTACACGACCAGCTCCTGCTGAACCCCCCCAGGGCCGGAAGGCAGCAAGGGTAGGCGGTCGCAGCGGTGCGATGTAAATCGCCTGCCTTTTTCTTTTTTTTTCGACTTGATTGACTATTAGAAAATACTGCCTGCTCAAAGTCAATTAAATTACGTCCACAAATTTTCAAATTCCCCAATATGAAATTTTTCATTGATACCGGAAATCTTGCCCAGATCAAAGAAGCCCATGATTTAGGTATACTGGATGGTGTTACCACCAATCCCTCATTAATGGCCAAAGAAGGCATAAAAGGCGAAGAAGCCGTTATGCAACACTATCTCTCCATTTGCGAACTGGTAGATGGCGATGTAAGTGCCGAAGTATTGTCCACCTCGCTGGACGAGATCATCGAAGAAGGTAAAAAACTGGCAGCTATCCATCCCAATATTGTTGTAAAGGTGCCCATGATCAAAGACGGCGTAAAGGCTTTGAAATGGTTTTCCGACAACGGCATTAAAACCAATTGCACCCTGGTGTTCTCGGCCGGTCAGGCCATACTGGCGGCCAAGGCAGGCGCCAACTATGTATCGCCCTTTATCGGCCGTATCGACGACAGCAACTGGGACGGTGTAGAGCTGATCAAACAAATTGCCCAGATATATAAGATCCAGGGTTATAAAACCGAAATTCTGGCGGCTTCTATCCGCAACCCGCTGCATATTGTAAAATGTGCCGAGGCCGGCGCCGATGTGGTGACCACGCCGCTGGACCCGATCCTCGGTTTGCTGAAACATCCGCTTACCGATATCGGTTTGGCGAAATTCCTGGAAGACGCCAAAAAGATGCAGAAAGAACTCGCAACAGCGAAATAAAAAAAAGAGGAGCAGCGCTCCTCTTTTTTATGCGGCTAAACCATTTCGCGAATTTCTTTTATTGCGTCTGTTGGGCGGCTGGTTCAATATCTCATCCAGCGTTTTCAGGCGCTCCGTAGATTCTATTTTCTTGATATAAATGATCACCTGCCTCCATATGGCGGGATTGTTCTTTAATACGGCCTTTACCGCCACGCTATCGCCCGAAAAGCCCTTGTCGATCACCAGGCTGTTGCCCTCGAACTTGCCGGCCGATGCGGTGAATTCGATTTCTTTGTTGGTAAGCGGCATCCAGCGCCCATCGGTGGTTTTTCCATCCACATTAATGTAGTTATGGGTGCCTTTTTTCAGGCTGTCGGTATACAGGTGAAAAAAGATGCTGTCTACCTTTTGCGCCCGGGTAGGCAGGGCGGCTGCAAGCGCTAATAGTATGCAATAGAATTTGTTCATATGTTGCTGCTCAGACTGCAAAACAACGGGCTGAGTTGATTTGCCAGGTTACAAATTCTTGTTAAAACAGGTGCTGCCCCTAACGGGGCAGATGAATTCGCTGTGTTCTGTTGGCTACCGGTATACTGCCCCTAACGGGGCAGATGAATTCGCTGTGCTCCGTTGGCTACCGATATGCTGCCCCTAACGGGGCAGATGAATTCGTTGTGTTCTGTTGGCTACCGATATGCTGCCCCTAACGGGGCAGATGAATTCGTTGTGTTCTGTTGGCTACCGATATACTGCCCCTAACGGGGCAAATGAATCCGCTGGGTTCTATTGGCTACCGATATGCTGCCCCTAACGGGGCAGATGAATTCGCTGTGTTCTGTTGGCTACCGGTATGCTGCCCCTAACGGGGCAAATGAATCCGCTGGGTTCTATTGGCTACCGGTATGCTGCCCCTAACGGGGCAGATGAATTCGCTGTGTTCTGTTGGCTACCGGTATGCTGCCCCTAACGGGGCAGGGCATCGCCCCGTTAGGGGCGAAATATTGGTAGCTCAGGTATCGTGGTTTTCATCCGCCCCGTTAGGGGCGGGATATGGGCGCCTAGATCACCGCCGGATCATACGAAAACACCTCCCTGTAATGCCGCACCACCGGGTCGTACCGCACCATCATATCCTGCGCCTCCGGCGGCACCACGGCAATATCGGCATTTACCCCGGCAAACTCCTGTATGGCCTCCATATGCTCCCATACCGAAACCACCAGGAACTCCACACCATCGGTGACCTCACGTTTCTGAATACTTGCATTAATAAAACCCTTAATAGACGTCAGCTTTTTAAACGTATCGTTTTTCAGGTGGGCGATGTAATCATCCGCACGTTCCGCCTTCACTACACCTGTCCAGTTTCTTGTGATCATGTTGGTATTTGATTGAATAAAAATTACGATGTTAATAACAAATTGCAAAATTTGAACCGGTCCCGAATTGAGGTCAGAAGTCAGAAGTCGGAAGTCAGATGTGGCTGTATTTCAGACTTCCGACTTCAGACCTCCGACTTCCGTACTAAATTTCCACAAAAGTGTACAACTTTTGAGGCCTGTTAATAGATAGGGCACTATTTTGTATTGCTATTCGTTATTTTTGTCGTTTCCT
>Ga0065721_10008307_pt1 | contig 12600 bp, 9 predicted proteins | sample Mesricmetagenome_FD_59108 | JGI IMG/M metagenome (GOLD analysis project Ga0065721, IMG submission 59108) | Mesophilic microbial community from rice straw/compost enrichment Sample: eDNA_1 v2 (version 2) | ecosystem: Engineered > Solid waste > Grass > Composting > Bioreactor | place: USA: Davis... | reverse complement strand
TCGGCCCTCGGCCACGGAAATTTGGAGATAAATGCGGCTATAAAGGCCCAAATCGATAAACACCTCCATGTAATGGTTTGGGGTGAATTCGTCCAAACAGCCGTCAATAAGTTAGCAACCAAGCTCATTTCGCACCTCCCGCAAAACCTTAACTGCGTATACTTAGTGAACTCAGGGACAGAGGCTAACGAGGGCGCACTTAAACTTGGAAAACGCCTCACAAACCGGTCGGAAATCGTCTCTTTCTACAAATCCTACCACGGGAGCACCCATGGGTCGCTCAGCGTGTCGGGAAATGAAATCAAAAAACAGGCGTTCCGTCCCCTGCTTCCCGGGGTCAGGTTTCTTCATTTCAACGTTGAGGAAGAGCTGGAAAAAATCACCGTCCAGACTGCCTGTGTGATCATGGAAACTGTTCAAGGTGACGCCGGGGTGAGGATCCCCGATAAAGATTTTATGGTCGCCCTTCGTCGCCGCTGTGACGAGACCGGCGCCCTGCTCATCCTCGACGAGATCCAGGCAGGCATGGGGCGGACCGGAACCCTGTTTGCGTTTGAGCAGTTCGGCATCGTGCCCGATATCCTGACCCTCGGCAAAGCTCTGGGTGGCGGCATGCCGATTGGGGCATTCGTGTCAAGCCGCGAACGGATGGAGGCCTTCACCCGCGATCCCATGCTGGGCCACATCACCACGTTCGGCGGTAACCCGGTGGTCGCTGCCGCCGCCCATGCTTCACTTGAGGTGCTGACCCGCGGCGACCTGCTCGCGTCAGTCGAGGCCAAGGGACGACTTTTTGAGTCGCTCCTGAAGCACGATCAAATAAAGGAGGTACGACGAATCGGCTTGATGTTCGCCATAGACTTCGACTCGGCTGAACGGGTCAACCGCATTGTCCAGAACGCTAAAGAAATGGGGGTGATAACTTACTGGTTTCTGTCGCATCCCTACAGTTTCCGGCTCGCTCCTCCGCTCACCATTTCGGAGGCGGAGATCCGCGAATCCTGCGAAATCATCGTGGCGGCGATCGATAAAAGCTAAGCTAGCCGAGCTTTTCGATAACCAGATTGTGGTTGGTATAGATGCAGATATCGGCCGCAATCTTGAGGCTTTCGCGGACCATTTCCTCGGCAGTGAGGTGCGGGGCGTGTTGCTTGAGGGCCAGCGCCGCCGCCTGGGCATACATGGCTCCCGATCCGATGGCGCACACCTGGTTATCCGGTTCGATGACATCGCCGTTTCCGGACAGCAGCAGGAGCTCATCCTTGTTGACGGCAATCAGCATCGCCTCCAGCCTTCGCAGGAACCGATCCATACGCCAGTCTTTCGCCAGCTCTATGGCAGCACGCTTCATGTTTCCACCATAAGCGTTCAGCTTCTCATCGAACCGCTCGAGGAGCGTAAAGGCGTCGGCTGTTGACCCTGCAAAGCCGGTAAGCACCCGTCCTTCCTGAAGCTTGCGGATTTTTCTGACATTACTCTTGGCAACGTAGTTCCCCATGGTAGCCTGGCCGTCGCCTCCGATCGCAACTTGCCCATTATGGATGATCGCAATAATGGTTGTCGCGTGGATTTTACTAAACATACTTTCCTGGCCGGATGTCATAACGTATCGTAAATGAAATGGATCAAAAGAAAAAGTCCTGCCGTCGACAGGACTTTGTATTTAATTTTAGATCAGAATTCTGACCGGATCTTCGAGCAGCCCTTTGAGCGTTTTCAGGAACGCCGCTCCTACTGCGCCATCCACTGCACGGTGGTCGCAGCTCATGGTAACCTTCATGACGTTACCCGGAACAAGCTGACCGTTGCGGACAACGGCAGTTTCCTTAATTCCGCCGACAGCAAGGATACACGCATCCGGCGGGTTGATAATAGCCGTGAACTCCTCAATTCCGAACATACCGAGGTTGGAAATCGTAAAGGTACTGCCCTCCCAGTCTGCCGGTTGCAGCTTCTTCGCATGTGCCTTCTGGGCCAGATCTTTAACTTCTGTTGCGATATGTGACAGCGACTTGTTATCGGCAAAGCGCACTACCGGCACCAGCAGACCATCCTTAACTGCCACTGCAACGCCGATGTGGACGTGGTGATTCTTCCGGATCTTGTCCCCCAGCCAGCTTACGTTAACATCCGGGTGCTGACGAAGTGCAGCGGCCGCGGCCTTGATAACCATGTCGTTGAAGGATATCTTCACCGGACTGATCTCATTGATGCTCTTGCGGGCTTCGATTGCCTTATCCATGTTGATTTCCATGGTAAGGTAGAAGTGCGGCGCCCCAAACTTGCTTTCTGAAAGCCTTTTGGCGATCGTCTTGCGCATCTGCGAAACGGTAATTTCCTCAAAGCTCTCTTCGCCCACCACGCGGGGCAGCACAACTGCAGGAGTTTCTCCACCTTTCGAAGGTGCAACTGCTCCTGTTTCCTTGAAGTTTTCGACATCCTTACGGGTCACCCGGCCGTGATCGCCGGTTCCCTGGATTTTGGATATGTCAATTCCCTTTTCCTTGGCCATCTTTCTGGCCAGCGGTGACGCCTTGATCCGGCCTGTGCTGTGGTCAGACGATGCCTCCGCCGTTTCTTTCTTCGCTTCCGCAGGCTTCTTCTCATCTGCTTTGGCTTCTGACTTGGCCTCAGACGCGCCGCCTGAAGCATTTGATTCATGAGCCTTCAGCAGCGTCTTCCAGTCGGCATCTTTTTCACCGATGATTGCGAGAACGCCATTAACGGGAACAGAGCTCCCCGCTTCAGCGCCTATATAAAGGAGTGTCCCTGTATTATAGGATTCATACTCCATCGTCGCCTTATCTGTTTCAATTTCCGCGAGCAGTTCGCCGGACTTCACCGCGTCGCCAACCTTCTTGTGCCATGCAGCGATTACGCCGTCGGTCATAGTATCGCTCATCTTGGGCATCAGCACGATTTCAGCTTTGATACCTGAGGTGTCGATGGACTCCGCCTTGCTTTCAGATTTCGGCTCGGCTGCCGGAGCTTCTTTCTTATCCGCGGCTTTGCCGTCGCCTCCAGCCCCGGAGCTTTCGAGCAGGGGTTTATAGTCCTCACCTTTCTCGCCCACAATGGCCAATACATCGTTCACGGCAACGGCCTGCCCTTCCTTTGCTCCGAGATAAAGAACCGTTCCTGAGTTGAAGGATTCATAGTCCATCGTAGCCTTATCGGTTTCAATTTCGGCCATCAACTCCCCCGACTTCACGGTATCCCCAACCTGCTTGTGCCACTTTGCGATAACCCCTTCGGTCATCGTATCGCTCATCTTGGGCATGCGAACAATTTCTGCCATTGCGTCTGATAATTTTATGTTACATGAAAAAACAGGATTGCAAACCTTTTCAGAAAGGTGCGACCCCGTTTGAAGCCTCCAAAAATAGGTTTTAAATGAGGATTTTCAAGAAAATTTTAATTCCTTAAAAATTAAATGTACCGATCACCAATTCAATGTTCGACACCGACGGAGTTATTCCGTACGAATACCGCACGCCCAAATCAAACTGAGGCATGAACCGGAAAATATTGAAGTCGACAAAGAGTTCCCCGCCAACTGACCAGTACGACTGATTCGCCCCCCGGAAGAAGGAAAACTCCCCGAACGCGTAATCCGTGAACGCGTTTACGCGGAATCGCTGCAAATTCAGAAGTGGCCCGATAGCGATATCGGGATACCATAACGGGAAAGTGTAATTCGCTGAGAACGTGTATAAGGTCTGGAACCTGCTCAGCGAATGGCCTCGCGGTAGTGGAACCGTGTTCCTGAAGTAGTAGACATCACTTGCATCGGCATCATTAGTAGTACTGAAAATCCGCTGGACAGATGCCTGGCCGTAAAGCCCATGATGCTTCATCAGCCCCGGGAAGTACAGATTCCCCGTCACGGATGCCAATCCCCCGGTAAAGTCGCTGCTGAACGCTGTGTGGTACACCTGTGCGCGGATTGACTGCCCCCACCTGCTCACGATGTCCCTCCTGCTGCGTTTCAGAAACCGCGAAGCGGAAACCGAAAAATGATTGTAGATCAGCTCACCATTGCCAACGTAGTTCAGAAAGCGATACCCCTGAAAGATAGTGTCGTTTCGGATGAGCGTTGGGTAAAACCTGTCGTTCAGAAACTCATTCTCCAGATTGCGTACGCGCGTGTAGCCTATCCGGTTTGAGACGGTGACTCCTGAGCTGAAGCGCGACTTGCTGAATACCCAGGGTATCCGCAACCCCACCGACACGTTTTGTTCCTCCCAGTCAAACACCATATCCCTCACCACGCTCGTAGTGTCGCTGCCGCGGATGATTGTCGTGACGGCGGCGCCCTCATTCACACTTCGCTTTCCCTGCGTATAATCCACATCGATAATAGGATAGAATCCCTGATAACTGGCCCCTACACGCCAGAGCCCCGTACGTTCATTGATGTCGTAACTGTACCCTGCATTGATTTGCGTAGTACTAAGGATATCGCGAGACGTGATGCCAACATCTACCGTTGCAAGATCGTTTTCTACAAACAATCCCCAGCTGAAGGGATTGATTACATTCCATCTGGAATATTTACCAACCGGATAAGCGTTTTGCGGAATGCTGTCGAAAAGATGTGGTCTTCCCTCCTGTTCTACGAGGTGATCATAGAGAGTCCGCCCTTCTCTGTCGGGAACATATTCCTTCCATTGCGTCGGATCGAAAGATATCCGGACAACGTCCATTCCATCGCGTGACTGATCATTATAGTAAATGAAGGCTCCGTCCGCGCTGGGAGCGGGATTATANGCACCGTACCTGCTCGTAGTCACCTGGTAGCGGTGTCGCGTTCGCAAGTCTACAGCGTGAATGTTATCNATTCCGCCGACAGGCGAATTAAAAAACAGAAAGTCTTTATNCAACAACGGAGCGCCGACATTCTCATCCGACTCCGGAAGAATATCTTCGGCTTCACCGCTGCGAACATTGAGAACAGTGATCGCTTTGCCCTTCGGAGTTGTTTTCAGCACAACGATTGCCTGACCATCATCGCTCCATCGTGGCATAGACCAGAAATAATTCTCAGGGTTTGGNAATACCTTGAGGATATTTCCCTCCGGATACGACATGATGACNACTGAATGACGGTATGCGTTATCGGAACGGATGGTAACGATAAANCGTTTGTCGGGAGAAATCGCAGCACTTCCGAGACGCGTTTTCTTGTCGGATACCCGGACCATTTTCTTTTGATGGCTGTCGTAAGCCTTGATCACGGAGTAACTCCTCATCCGCCAACGGGGGTCATACCCGAATTCGTTCCANAGGATCACGCCNTCCTGCGCTGACAACATGCCNGCGTCGTTGATGAATCCAGGTGTAAATATCTTTCTCTCTTCTTTNNCCCTGANGGATACATATTGTTCGATATCACCGATGCCTTCTTTTCTGACAACAACACTTCCGTCGGGCTGGGGCTGCGGATAGAGGTAATCGGTATACGTGGAAGACGTGCGCTGATTGATTCTTTCGAATGGAGTAAAATTCAGTGTGTCGAGTTGTGCCTTCCATTCCCACGTCANCTCTGCCGCCATTTGTTTGTACAGGTTNGTAACATGCAGGCCGGCCTTGTTCTTTATGGCATTCGAGAACGCGAAAGGAACAAAGGGTACGCTCCACGAGCGCGCCGTTATTTTCTCCCAGATATCAGGATCATTGGTTCGCCTGCGCAGGTACGACACCATATGAAACCCAAGCACATAATGATTTGGAATATGGTGTTTATATGATCGGAGATACTGCTTGTGATAATTAAATGTCCTTCCCTCAAGCAGGTTGGTTCTGAACGCCAGAGCAAAATGTGGTATCCTTCCCCGGCCCCCATGAGTGAACGCCGTTTCGGTGGCGACTGCATCACCTTCCCAAAACCAGTCCGGCGCCGCGGCGTGAGCCAGCCCTGCAAAGGAGGGATTTCCAAAAAGATAAAAAACAAGTTTGTTGAATCCCCGGCTCGCATGCCGGTACTGCACGATGTGACGGTATTCATGCGCTGCCAGCATATTCAGCCAGTCATTCGTACTCACGAAATTGTAGTTCTGCGGCGGCATCGTAAAGAATTCCGAACGCCGGGGGAACATGGATACAAATCCGTTGGAGATTGAAGACTGGTTCTGGAGGATCACGTTGATCTTGCGCGGTGCCCTTCCCATTGAATTCGATTCGGCAAGCCGAATGTGTTCGAGCGTATTCGCCATTCGCTGCGCCTGCGCGTCAAACCCTTCAGGGAACAAGACATTGAAATTCGGAGTCTTAACCTTGTACCAGCGAAGACCTGCCGGATTGTTCTCAAAAACTGTCTGACCCAGCAGGAACTGCGTGACAAAACAACAGGCGATCAACAAACAAGTTTTCCTTCGGGCCATACCAGGATGAAAGATGAAACTCCCGTCGGTTAAAAACAAGACCGGCAGAAAAATAGTAGTATCCTTCTGCCGGTTCCCGATTTGTCAGCTTAATACCTACTCAATATGGAGTTCGCCGGTCCGGATGGCGCTGGCCTGAAACAGTCCCAATGCACCGTTTGTAAGATTTGATCGCGGATTCGCGGGCGGAGTTCCGAACAAGCCCCCATCGTTAGTGAGGAGTTTCTGAAGGTCGCGATAATAAACAAAGGCATCCCTTGACAGGCTGTACACCTCCACCCCGGCCTTGTCGCCGAGCCCATAGTATACAGGCAACGGAATGCCGTCGATGTTCTCGCCGATGAGTTCATCGTCCGCAAAGTAAATGTCTGTATCGTACATATATTTCAGGGAATCATTCCGATACGACTTAAACAGATAGTAGTCGCGCGTATCCTGGGGTTCCTTTACAAACAGCAGAAGCTCATAAAAACGTCCGGGATAGTCAGGATCTTTCTTTTCATTTTCGTTGATCCGGTATTCAAGCTTGTCGATAGTGACCAGGCGGAATAGTTGATCCGTTGCTTCATATTTTTCGCCACCTGCGATAACCGTAAGCTTATAGGTTCTTCCGGGCACGCCTTCGAACGGATCTTCGGGAAAATAGTAGCCAATGGAATCAGCATTTGTTCCCTGATAATGGACAAAGTTGTATGTATTTCCGGCGTTATCTTCAACTGTGACCGTTGCATCAGTCACGCGGGTGGTCTTACCTGTGTTGTAGAAACCTGTGGAACGACTGATCTTGACAAAATTCTTCGAGCTCATGTCAGTCACCTGGCCTTCAATAACAATACGAGGCTGCGTCTGTTCCAGGTCCAGCGTTATGGTTTTCTCGCATGCTGTCAGTGCGAAAAGAAGAACAACCGAAAGGATTAATATATTTTTCATACGTGAATGCAGATTGATCGTTAACCAGTTTAGAATTTGAAGTTATATGTCACGAATGGCATGATCGGGAACAGGTAGATTAATCTGGCCTCCTTCTCGGTGCCGTCACCTATGATGTTTCCTTCATCATCCTGGCGTGTACGGGTATAAACAGTAAACGCATTTTGTCTGTTGTACACGTTGTATAAAGAGAACACCCATTGCCCCTTGAATCTCCTGTTTTCATTGCGTCTTGGATTGAGTGTCGCAGACAGGTCAAGGTGGTGGAACGCTGGCAGCCGATAACCATTGCGTTCTGAAACAATATCAGGCTGATAAGAGCCAAACTCGTATTTACCTGAAGGAATCGTGATAGGTCGGCCTGTGCTGTAGGTGAACGTACCGCCAAAAGACCACCGTCCGTTCAGATCGTACGCAGCGGTGACGTTGGCGACGTTGCGTCTGTCGTAACTTGCCGGAAAGCGAATGCTGTTATTAACACCGTCGATTTCACGGAAGGCCTTTGACCATGTATACGTTACCATACCCGTAAGCCTCCCTTGCGTTTTGTTCACCATGAATTCGGCACCGTAAGACCAGCTGTCACCCTGACGGAATTCGGTTGAAAGGTCACGATTCAGCATGATCTCAGCGTTGTCGGCAAAGTCAGTAACGTTGGACATCTTCTTGTAATACGTTTCAACTGAAACTTCTATGGAGTTCTGTTTCAGATTGTGGAAGTACCCTAACGCAACCTGGTCGGCCAGTTGAGGTTTCAGATAATATCCGCTGGGATTCCAGGTGTTAAAAGGCAGCGGTACTGTTCCTGCTGAAACGAGGTGTGTATTCTGAACCATTCTGTTGTACGACAACTTAATCGACTGCTCATCCGACAGGCTGTAACGCATGCCAAAACGCGGCTCAGCATTAACATAGGCGCGGATTGTCTCCCATTGTTTGTAACGCAGCGTATCGATTCTGTTGATATCTGCATTGTCACGCGGATCTTCATACAGGAAAACTTCACCTTCACCTACATTCTGGAATATGGATAATCGAACACCATAGTCGAGCATCAGCTTGCTGCTAAGACGTTGTTGATTGCTGACATAGATAGCGTGATCGAGTGCATACATCTTTGGAAACACGGTTTCCTGAAAGATGGAGGACGATGCATTGGGTTCAATGCGCGCGGGCGAAAATCTGCGTCCTGTGAGGTGATAACCAAACGTGACTTCGTTGGAAGTATTCAGAAACCACGAGAGGTCATTCTTCAGGCTGACTTCCTGCAGGTTGGAAGTCCAGCGGAACCCTTGAATAGGATCCTTGATTTCGAGAGAGTAATCGAAGATACTTCCGATCAGCGTTGTATTCGAGAACAGTCTTTCATTGAAGAGGTGGTTCCATCTCACGGTAACGGTAGAGTTTCCCCAGCCAAAACCAGCGTCGCCACCGTCGAACGAAATCTTATCCCGACCACTGTAGCCTGCGACAAAGAATCGGTTCTTATTGCTTGCGCGCCAGTTTACTTTTGCATTGAGGTCATAAAAATTCACCCCATTATCGGTATCGGCGGCCTTCAGGTATAACCCGAGATTGGAGGTGCGCCCCGACAAGATAAATGAGCTCTTGTCTTTTTTGATGGGGCCTTCAACCATAAGTCGGCTCGCCAGTGTACCAATACCTCCGGCGGCGCTGAAGTTTTTATTATTACCATCGCGCGTGCGTACTTCGAGGATAGACGACAGACGCCCTCCAAACCGCGCAGGAATTCCACCTTTGTACAGTTCGGATTCCTTAATCACATCAGCGTTGAAAACGGAAACCATTCCCCCGAGGTGAGAGGCGTCATATATAGGAGCCTCATCGATGAGAATGAGGTTCTGGTCTGCACCCCCACCCCGTACAAAGAAGCTTGATGTACCTTCACCGGCGGTAACGACGCCAGGAAGCATCTGGATATTTTTTACAATATCGACCTCGCCAAAGAGTGCAGGCAATTTTTTCACCTGATCGAGATTCAGCGAATTCCGGCTCATTTGAATACCGGCCACATTCACGTCGATAGGTTTATCCGTCACGACGATTTCCTGCATTTGGGTCGCTTCTTCCTCAAGTTCTATGTTAAGTGTTACATCTTTCGACAGGTCGACATTGAGTTCGTGGGTGTGGAAACCCAGATAACTGACTTGAACGCGGTACTGGCCAGGCGGAACGGTGATTGAATAGAAACCGTATGCGTTCGTTATGGTTCCTGCCTTCAAATCGGGGAGATAGACGGATACGCCAATAAGTTCTTCCCCATTTGCCTTGTCTTTGATGTAGCCGTTTAGCGTAGCTTTCGTTTGGGCGTCTGAGAACTGAAATCCACAGATCAGACAAAAAAGAAATAAGAATCGGATCATGTTGTTAGGTTATACAATCGGATGACAAGTATCTTAACGAATACCCCCATCCTCCGCGTTAGTTTTTCTTGACTTTTCTCCAGACGGGAAATCGCGCAAATGGTTACCTTTGCGCCGGAAAAACTTCTTATATCGGGCGAAAACACGGATATGTTCAAAAGATTGAAGGAATTGTATAAGGCTTACAAGCCGTATGTGCGGGTTGATCTGATCATGTATGCAGCTCTGATTCTGATGATTTTTCTGTACTTCATCGTATCAGTCCTGATCGAATAGCGTGTTGTTACAACGTTTATCGGACAAACTGAGCTCCCAGCATCAGCAGCACCATTGACATGGCGATCAAGAAACTAATTATTCTCCTTTTCATAAACCAACTATATTCATTTCAAAATAGACAGACAAAAAAAATGCCGTCACAAAAATGGGATGTGACGGCAACCATGGACAATAGGAAGTAATGTTTAATCGGAAATCCGATCTGCCAGTTCTCTGACTTCTCTCTTCACATCCTGGAATGTGTTTCGCGCACCTTCCTTGACTTCATCCCAATTGTTTTCCGTCGATGTTTCGACGCGTTCAATTTCCACGTCTACACGTTCTCTGCGCTCCAGCAATTCATCGTTTCTGTCAGATAGTCGTTCACGGACGTTCTCCCCTGCATTTTCCATCTTGTTTCCGATCTGTTTCAGTTCGTCGCTGATGTCTTCGCGCAATTCGCGCAAGTCTTCAGCGACTTCAGATCGTTCCGTTTCAAAATCTGTTCTGACCTCAGCCGTATTTCTTGAATTATCTGTAGTACAGTTTGTTAGAGTTAGTAATCCATAGGTAAGCATAATGCTCACCACGATTCTCAATAGCGTTTTCATAGAATAGTGTTAATGTACGAGGGGTGGATAAAATTTGTTGCCGGGATCTAACCGGTCAGCCTTTCGCCTCGTTTGCAAGCCGGTTGAGGAATTCCTCAGTATCGTCCTGCGCCAGCCCGGGGTCGCCTTTGATCGTCCCGTGCCGGATTCCATCCACGTACTGACGCACCGCGTCGATGGCTTGCTTCGAATATTTCCGCGATCTGCGGATGATCGAACTCCTGAACTGCGAACCCGAGGTTGGTGCGATCAGCATGCCCGCCGTCATTCCAAGGGCTGTCCCTACAATCAGCCCCACAACAAATGTCCCTGTTCCCTTCATATGCTTTAAATATTATATGGTTTACAGCGACCATTTCAAATCTTCATGCCAATGGTGTTAGTCGTGGAAAGCTGGTGAGTGGTAAGCAACGAGCAGTCACGCAGGCATGATCAACAAATTGTTGAACATTCTGCACAAGACAAGCCGCAATTTCTTGAGATGAAAACGCTTATTCGGGCAAGAGACGCGATTTAACGCATAGTGTTCACGTTGGCACGTTGGTTTCTAAGAACGTTAAAAGTTTTAGTTAAACCAATAAAAATCTATATGAAACTTATAAACGGAGAATTAAGAAATCAGATGATGATCGTCTGTTCAGTGGCGCTGGGGATTTTACTATTCTCATCGAATACACAAGCTCAATCAGGACAAGATTCCATTACTTACCAATCGCAGACACAGACGACGACAACTACCACAACGCAGTCGGTAGACGTCGACACGGATTATGATCGCAACGATCGGTATGAACGCCGGAGTGATGATGTAGCAGCTCCAAGAGCTGGTATTAAAGGAGGTCTGAACTGGAGCAATCTGATTGTTGACGATGCTAATACTCGTCACGACAAGTTCGGTTTCCATGCAGGTGTTTACGGACAGTTATTTGCCAGCCGTGCATTTACTATCCAGCCTGAGGTAAACTTCTCAACAAAGGGTAATAAGATTGAAATGAATTCTGGTGTCATCCAACAAGAGTACAAATTCAATCTTAGTTACATTGATGTTCCGGTACTTGCCGTATTTAAACTTGGCGGAGTTGCTGAAATTCATGCCGGGCCATACTGGTCTTACCTCGTAGGTGCTAACATTGATCAGGATGGAGACCTTGCTGATACTTTTGACCGCGTNGACCGCAACAATTTTGAAAAGTGGGATTACGGTCTGGTNGGTGGTATCGGTTTCAACCTCGGTAAGAGCGCTCAAATCGGAGCCCGATACAACTATGGATTGAAAGATATCGCACGAAGCAGTGCTGCACGCACGATGTTAGGCAACACCAAGAATCAGGTGGGTCAGATCTATCTCGCTTTCAATCTTGCGGGAGGCCATGACTAACATAGCATCGGAAAAATCTTAGAACGAAGGTCTTAAATGAGGAAAGCCGCGGGGGAGCGGCTTTCTTACTTTAACAACCCGTGCACCGGATGGTGCGTGCACCCAACGGTACATCGCGCACAACGGATAAAAATCTTTATAGTTAACCTGCCTCAGTGTCAGCTTCTGAAGCGCGTCTTCTTCTGTTTTCTGGTGGCCTCGTCTTCCAGTGAAGGAAAGATCAATCTGGCGAGTACGTAGCCCACCAGGATGAAGGCACCGTATGCCACTACAAATCCAAAAATCATCGGCATGAAGTCCATATCAATCTGTTTACCAGGCAACAAGAAGAAAATGTAGTGCCCTTTTGGAAAATCTGGGATTCTGGCATTTTNNGCGGCCTCCCCTGGATTTTTCCGGTAACTTTTGTCTCAAAATGGGCCACTTCAGCCTTGCGTTTAGCCCACTTCGGGAAACAATACCTTTGTCGTAGTTCCACCCCTGCGGGAAACAAACACACACAGACTTTTGCATCTAAAGTCCCAGGACGCTCAAACCGAACAGTCAGAGCAGGACACCTCAATGTGCAAACCGACCTTTTTTTGTTGGATAACGATTACTATTTTCCAGCTTGATGTCGCAAAAATCCTTTCGAATAGCCGCCTTTTGCTCGGGTC
>Ga0065721_10052134_pt1 | contig 12611 bp, 10 predicted proteins | sample Mesricmetagenome_FD_59108 | JGI IMG/M metagenome (GOLD analysis project Ga0065721, IMG submission 59108) | Mesophilic microbial community from rice straw/compost enrichment Sample: eDNA_1 v2 (version 2) | ecosystem: Engineered > Solid waste > Grass > Composting > Bioreactor | place: USA: Davis... | reverse complement strand
ACTATGCCAGCCGGGCCCGGGAGATCGGCGGCGATATCGGCCAGAGCCTCGTCAGCGCCTTCCAGTCGGCGGAGAACGCCGTCGGGGAGTTCGTGAAAACGGGCAAGCTCAATTTCACCGACCTCGTCACGTCGCTCATTGCCGATCTCGCCAAGCTCGCGGCACGGCGGTTCATCCTCGGCCCTATCGCGAATGCGCTTGGCGGCATTCTCGGCCAGGCCGGTGGCCTGTTCGCCAATGTGCTGCACGCGGGCGGCATCGTCGGTGTTGGCGGACCGGCACGCATGGTGCCTGCGCTCGCCTTCGCCGCAGCGCCCCGGATGCATGCGGGTGGCATGGCGGGGCTTCGCCATGACGAGGTGCCCGCGATCCTGCAGCGAGGCGAGCGGGTGCTCTCGCGGCGCGAAGCCCAGAGCTACGGCGCAGGTGGCGGTGTCAACGTCACCATCATGGCGCGCGACGCCGAGAGCTTCCGCCAGTCCCGCACGCAGGTCGCGGCCGACATCGCCCGCGCCGTGTCTCTAGGGCGGAGAGGCATGTGATGGCGTTTCACGAGGTCCGGTTTCCCGACAATATCAGCCGAGGCGCTCGCGGCGGTCCCGAGCGGCGCACGCAGATCGTCGAGCTCGCCTCGGGCGACGAGGAACGCAACGCCAGCTGGGCCAACTCGCGCCGTCGCTATGATGTGGCTTATGGCATCCGCCGAGCCGACGATCTGGCGGCAGTCGTCGCCTTCTTCGAGGCGCGCAACGGGCGGCTCCACGGCTTCCGCTTTAAGGACTGGGGCGATCACAAGTCGTGCCTGCCGTCGCAGACGCCGGCCGCAACCGATCAGCAGATCGGGACCGGCGATGGCGGGACGACGGCATTCCAGCTGGTGAAGCGTTACGCCTCCGGCGCGCAATCGTGGACGCGCGCCATCGCCAAGCCGATGGCAGACACCGTGCGCATCGCGCTCGGCGGGGTCGAGCAGCTTTCCGGCTGGTCGGTAGACACCACGACCGGCGTCGTCAGCTTCAGCGCCGCGCCGGGCACTGGGGTCGCCATCACTGCGGGCTTCGAATTCGACGTACCCGTCCGCTTCGACACCGACGCGCTCGACGTGACGCTCGACCTCGAGCGGCTCGGCTCGATCACGTCCATTGCACTTCTGGAGATCCGGCGATGAAGTCGCTCGACCCAAACTTCCAGGCGCATCTTGATGAGGGCACGACGACGCTCGCCTGGTGCTGGCGGATCACCCGTGCCGACGGCGTCACCTTCGGCTTCACCGATCATGACCGGACGCTGACCTTCGAAAGCACCGACTTCGAACCGGAGAGCGGGCTCACGGCATCCGAGGTTCGGTCAGGATCGGACCTCTCGGTCGATGCGCAGGATGCCGAGGGCGTGCTGACGTCCGACCGGATCACCGAGACAGACATTCTCGACGGCCGCTGGGACAATGCGGAGGTGGAGGTCTGGCGGGTGAACTGGACCGACACCGATCAGCGCATGTTGATGCGGCGCGGCGCCATCGGCCAGATCCGGCGCGGGCGGCTAACCTTCGTCGCAGAAGTTCGGTCGCTCGCGCATGTGCTCGGCCAGACGGTCGGGCGAACCTTCCAGGCGAGCTGCGATGCGGAGCTCGGCGACGCGCGCTGTAAAGTCGATCTCGAGGATCCCGCCTTGAAAGGTACCGGCGCCGTCATCGATCTCCTGCGCGACCGCGCCTTCACCGCCTCGGGACTCGCCGGTTTTACCTCCGGCTGGTTCACTTTCGGCACGCTGGACTGGACGAGCGGCGCAAACGCGGGGCGGCGCACCGAGGTGCTGGGCCATGATGTCACGGATGGCGTCGCGGTGCTGACGCTGCTGGAAGCGCCGGTGCGCGCGGTCGCCGAGAGCGACGGTTTCACCATCCGCGCCGGCTGCGACAAGCGCATCGAGACCTGCGGGACGAAGTTTGCCAACACCGCCAACTTCCGGGGCTTCCCGCACATTCCCGGCCAGGACACGATCCTACGCTACGCCACAAGAGACGGCGGCCACGACGGAGGGGTGTTGTGATCCCCGCCGATCCAGAGCGCATCATCACCGCCGCGCGCTCCTGGCTTGGCACGCCATATCACGATCAGGCGTCCCTCAAAGGCGTGGGTTGCGACTGCCTTGGGCTCGCTCGCGGGGTTTGGCGCGAGGTGGTGGGGTCCGAGCCATTCACGATCCCGCCCTACAGTCGCGACTGGGGTGAAACTGGTCCGCGCGAAGTTCTGGCCGACGGGGCGCGGCGCATGATGATCGAGGCCGAACCTGCAGATGTCGGGCCCGCCGCGCTGGTCCTCTTCCGAATGAAGCCCCGCGCCATCGCCAAGCATGTCGGGATCCTCACCGGACCCGACGCCTTCCTTCACGCTTATGAGCGGCTCGGCGTGATTGAGGAGCCGCTCACCCAAGCCTGGCGCCGGCGCATCGCCTTCGCTTTCCTCTTCCCGGAAAAGATCTGATCCACCATGGCAACTCTCGTTCTCGGCGTGGCTGGCGCCGCCATCGGCGGCAGCATCGGCGGGGCCATCCTTGGCGTGAGCGCAGCGACGATCGGCGGCTTCGTCGGCTCCGCCATCGGTTCGGTCGTCGATAGCTGGATCATTTCCTCGCTGGCGCCGACCCAGCGGATCGAAAGCCCGCGCCTCGACAGCTTGCGCATCACGTCGTCCACCGAGGGAGCCGTCATCCCCCGTGTCTATGGACGAATGCGGATGGGCGGCAACATCATCTGGGCGACGGATTTCCGCGAGGAGATCAACACGACCACGCAGGGCGGTGGCAAAGGTGGTGGCGGCGGCAAGGTTCAGACCACCGAGTACCTCTACTATGCATCCTTCGCCGTGGCCGTGTGTGAAGGTCCAATCACCGGGATCGGTCGCATCTGGGCCGATGGCAAGCTGCTTGATACTGCCGGGATCACCTGGCGCTGGTATCCGGGTGACAAGACACAGACGGCCGACCCGTTCATTTCGGCCAAGATGGGGGCGGCCAGCACTCCCGCCTATCGCGGTATCGCCTACGTCGTCTTCGAAGAGCTGCCGCTCGGGAACTACGGCAACCGGCTGCCGCAGCTCTCCTTCGAAATCTTCCGGCCGCTCGCCGATCCCGACACCGCTGAGGGTTTGACGCAGGCGGTCACGATGATCCCTGCCTCCGGCGAATTCACCTATGCCACCGAGGGCATTCGCAGGGGGAGCGGCGGAGAGCAAGCGCCCGAAAACCTGAACGCCCTGTCGGACACCGCGGACATGGTGGTGGCGCTGGACCGCCTGCAGGCAATGGCGCCGAAGATTGAGAGCGTCAGCCTCGTCGTCGCTTGGTTCGGCACCGATCTGCGCGCCGGGGAGTGCCAGATAAGGCCTGGCGTCGAATACGCGGAGAAGACCACGAGCCCGAAGACGTGGAGCGTGAACGGCGTCAGCCGGGCCGCTGCCCATCTTGTCAGCCGCGACGACAAGGATCGGCCCGTATACGGGGGCACGCCTGCGGACTTTTCAGTGGTGCAGGCAATTAGGGAGATGAAGGCGCGTGGGCTGCGGGTGACTTTCTATCCGTTCCTGCTGATGGACGTGCCGCCGGGCAATACGCTGCCGAACCCTTACAGCGACAACGCCGCCGAAACAGGCCAGCCGGCCTTCCCTTGGCGCGGCCGCATCACCTGTTCTCCGGCTGCAGGTTTTGCTGGATCGGTCGACAAGGCCGCCACGGCTGCCGCGCATGTGGCCGCCTTCTTTGGTAGCGCCGACACGTCCGACTTCGCCGTCTCTGGTGAGACAGTCTCCTGGACCGGTGCCGCCGGTGACTGGGGGCTCAGGCGCATGGTGCTGCACTACGCCCATCTCTGCGCCGCTGCGGGCGGGGTCGATGCCTTCCTAATCGGCACGGAAATGCGCGGACTGACGACGATCCGCTCGGGCGCCAGCGCCTATCCGGCGGTGCAGGCCTTCCGTGATCTGGCTGCAGACGTTCGGTCCATCCTCGGGACCGGAACGGAGATCAGCTATGCCGCCGACTGGTCGGAATACTTCGGGCACCAGCCGGCCGACGGCTCCGGCGATGTCTACTTCCACCTCGACCCCCTCTGGGCCGATCCGCAGATCGATTTTATCGGCATCGACAACTACATGCCGCTGTCCGACTGGCGCGATGGCTTCGAGCATCTCGACGCGGAGGACGGCTGGCCCGCGATCTATGACCGCGCCTACCTGCAGGCAAACATCGCGGGCGGCGAGGGCTTCGACTGGTTCTATGCCTCCGAAGTGGACCGGTCGTTGCAGGTGCGGACACCGATCACCGATGGCGCTGCCGGCAAGCCATGGGTCTTCCGCTACAAGGATCTCCGCAGCTGGTGGTCGAACCTGCATTACGACCGCCCAGGCGGGGTGGAGAGCGGGACGCCGACGGCGTGGATGCCGCAGTCCAAGCCCATCTGGTTCACCGAGTTGGGCTGTCCCGCCATTGACCGGGGAACCAACCAGCCGAACGTCTTCTTCGACCCCAAGTCGTCCGAGAGCTTCACGCCGCATTTTTCGCGGGGCTGGCGCGATGATGCGATCCAGCGGGCCTATCTCGAGGCGACGTACCTCTGGTGGGGCAGGGCCGCGAACAACCCGGTGTCCTCGGTCTACGGCGGCCGGATGGTGCATGTGCCGGAATGCGCCGCCTGGACCTGGGACGCGCGGCCCTATCCGTTCTTTCCGGCGCTGACCGACGTCTGGACGGACGGAGCGAACTGGCGTCTCGGACACTGGCTGACCGGGCGGCTGGGGGCGGTGTCGCTCGCAGCGCTGGTTCGGCACCTCTGCGTGCGGGCGGGGCTGCCCGAGTCCCGGATCGACGTCTCCGGCCTCTGGGGCGCGGTCGAGGGCTACGCCATCACCGCGCTCGAAAGCCCGCGGGCCTCGATCACCACGCTGTCGCGGCATTTCGGCTTCGATGCGGTCGAGACCGAGGGGGTGATCCGCTTCGTCATGCGCGGGCGAGCCTCCCTCGCCACCCTCGGGTCCGACGATCTGGTGGCCGCCCGCGAGGGCGACGTGCTCGAACTCACGCGGGGGCAGGAGACGGAGCTGCCGCAGGCATTGAAGTGGCAGGTGGCCCGTGCCGACGAGGATTACGACGCCGCACTCGTCGAGGCCCGGCGCATCACCGTGGATACGAGCCGCATCGCCTCCGAGAGTTTCCCGTTCGCCGTGCCGCCCGAGGAGGCCGAACGGCGCTGCCGTCGCGCGCTCATGGAAGCCTGGACTGGGCGCGAGAGCGCTGTCTTCCGCCTGCCGCCGTCGCGGCTGGCGCTCGATCCGGCCGACGTCATCACGCTGGTTCATGACGGACGTAAGGTCCCGCTGCGCTTCATCTCGACCGCCGACACAGAGTCGCGGAGTATCGAGGCTCTCCGCCAGGACCGGGAAGCCTACGATCTGCCGCCCGGTGCGCCACGCCCCGCGGCGCTGTCGAGGGCCGTTGTCTTCGGCGCGCCAGGGGCAGTGTTGCTCGATCTGCCGCAACTGACCGAGGACCAGCCTGCGCATAGACCCTTCGTCGCAGCACATTCGGTGCCGTGGCCGGGCCAGATGGCCGTTTACCGGAGCCCTTCAACGGACGGCTTCGAACTGCTGACGAGCTTCGGAACACGGGCGCGTGTCGGCCTTCTGGCCTTTGACTTCTGGTCAGGGCCAACCTCGCGCTTCGATCTCGGCAATGTGCTGGTGGTCGATCTGCTCTCCGGGACGCTCGAGAGCGTCACCGACCTGACCCTGATGGGCGGTGCCAACGCGCTCGCCATCGAGAACGCACCGGGCGTCTGGGAGATCGTCCAGGCAGGATCGGCCGAGCTCACCGCGCCGGGCCGCTACCGGTTGACGCGGCTCCTGCGCGGCCAGCGCGGCACCGAAGGCGCAGTAAGCAATCCCGCGCCCGCGGGTGCTCGGGTCGTCGTACTCGACGACAGCCTCGCCTCCCTGCCGATTGCCGAGGCCGATCTCGGCGTGCCGTGGAACTGGCGCATCGGCCCCGCAAGCCGGCCCGTGAGCGACGAGACCTATGCGGCGCAGGGCTTTGCGCCGGAGGGTGTGGGGCTTCGGCCGTTCTCGGTCGCTCATGTCGAGCAGCCATGGCGCACACCGCGCACGGTCGGCGATCTGGCGATCCGCTGGACGCGCCGGTCCCGCGCGCTTGCCGCCAACAGTTGGGGCGGGCTCGAGGTGCCGCTGGCCGAGGAACTCGAAGCCTACGAGATCGAGATCCTCGATGGTGCCGCCGTGAAGCGGGTCCTGAGTACCGGCACCACGAGCGTCACCTACACCGCCGCACAGCAGACCGCCGACTGGGGCGGACTGCTTGAGCCCGGCAACACACTCACCGTCCGAATATTCCAGCTCTCGGCCCTTGTGGGTCGGGGAGCGCCGAAGACTATCACGCTATCGTTCTGAAGGACTCCCATGTCTGACGCCACGACCCATCTGCTGCTGCCCTACATCCTGGCGGCGCAGGCCCAGAAGCACGTCACTCACAATGAGGCGCTTCGTCTCCTCGATGGGCTCGTGCAACTCTCAGTCCTTGATCGCGATCTGACCGCACCGCCCGGCAGCCCCGAGGACGGCGACCGTTACATTGTAGGGTCCGGCGCGACCGGCGACTGGGCTGGATGGAATATGAATGTGGCGCTTTGGGTCGACGGCGCCTGGCTGCGCCTGCCGCCTCGGGCCGGCTGGCGGGCCTGGATCGAGGACGAGAACGTGTTGCTCGTCTATGACGGATCGGACTGGATCGGGACCACGCCGACGGCGCTGCAGAACCTGGAGTTGCTCGGGATCGGCACCACGGCGGACGCGGCTAATCCGTTCTCCGCCAAGCTCAACGCCGCGCTCTGGACAGCCAGGACCGTCGGCGAAGGCGGAACCGGCGATCTCTTCTACACGATGAACAAGGAGGCGGCGGGCGATGATCTCGGGCTCACGCTCCAGACCGCCTATGTCACGAAAGCGCTGCTTGGGCTCTTCGGCTCGGACAAGTTCAGGCTTGCGGTCTCGGCGGACGGCAGCAGTTTCTTCGACGGGTTCGTTGTCGACAACGCCAGCGGCATCGTCGACCAGCCGCGCCTGACGCGCTTCAAGGGCTATACGAACTACGACAACTACGTCGCCGTCGACAGCTGGACAAAGATCGGCATCAACAACACCGACTACAACGACCAGGGTGCCTTCGACGCCGCTAACAACCGTTTCGTCGCGCCGGTCGCCGGCACCTACCTCTTCGGCGCAACGCTTCTCTACAAGGTCAATTCCAGCCCCACCGCGCGCATGCGCGGTCGCCTGGTTCTGAACGGCGCAACCGAAATCAGAGGCTCCTTCGGTGAAAGCTCGGGCACCCACGTGTCGGAGGCCACCGCGCTCTGGCTGCAGACAATGGCGACGCTCAACGCCGGAGACACTGTCGAGCTGCAGGGCACCTTCCGCGTCGCCGACGGCTATTTCGCCGCCGATCACACCTCATTCTGGGGTGCGAAGGTCGGCTGATGAGCGGGAAAGGAGAAATGATGACACCACCCCGTTCCGATCAAGGCTTCGTTCGCATTCCGGAGGGTGAGTTCGAAGCGATGCTGGCGCGCGCCGCCGAAGAGGGCGCCAAGCGTGCACTGGCCGACGTGGGGCTCGAAGGCAAGGAGGCGGCGCTCGATATCCGTGACATCCGCTCGCTGCTGGAATGCATCCGGCTCGTGCGGCGGACGGCGGTGCAGACCTCCGTTCGGATGATCACCACCGGGATCATGCTGGCGCTGCTCGCGGGGATCGCGATCAAGCTCAAGATCTTCGGCGGGACCCCGTAGCCGCACCAACCGATCCGATCGACCAACCGCACCCGCCCTGGAGGCGGGTTTTTTGTGTCCAGAATTCAAGAGGAGAACCGCCTATGAGCACGGCCAAGTTCCAGCGCTGCCATGACGTAACAAAGGCTTGGGAGGGCGGATGGTCCGACCATCCCGCTGATCCCGGCGGCAAGACGATGTATGGCGTGACCGAAGCCGTGTACCACGCTTGGCTGCGCCAGCACGGCAAGCCGGTCCGCCCGGTTCGCCAGATCACGATTGCCGAAGCCGAGCAGATCTACTTCGAGCAGTATTGGGTGCCCAGCGGTGGGCCGACGCTGGCGACCGGTGTCGATCTTGCCACCTACGACGCCTCGGTGAACTCCGGCGTCTCGCGCGGTCGCAAATGGCTGCTCGCTTCGATCGGCGGGCCGGACCATGAGACGGTAAAGCGCATCTGCGCCATCCGGCTCAGCTTCATGCGGTCGCTGAATATCTGGAAGACCTTCGGCCGCGGCTGGGCGCGTCGCGTCGCTGATATTGAAGCCAAGGGCGTGGCCTGGGCACTGACGGCCGCGAACGACAACAGCCATTTGGTCAGGCAGCAACTGGGTGACGAGGCGAACAAGGCGCGCTCTCAGGCAGGTAAGCAGACCGGGGCCGCGGCTGGGGCTGGTGGCGGCGGCGCAATCTCCATCGATCAGGGGGCGCAGCTCGGCGACTGGATCCTCGCGGGCATCGCCTTCTTCGCATTCGCGGCGTTCGCCTTCCTCATCATCCGCGCGGTGATCAACACCCACCGCGCTACCGCCTACGCCCGGGAGGCCGCAAATGCTTAGTTCCCTTGCTCCTGTTCTTGTCAGCCTCGGCGCGCCGATCCTCGGCTCGATCCTGCGAACCAATGTTGGGGGGATCGCTGGAGAGGCTTCCGCACAGGTCGTTGAGGCGCTCGCTCAGGCCTTCGGTGCTCAGCCCACACCGGAAGCATTGAAAGCTGCGATCGAGGCTGATCCCAAAGCCGCCACCAAGGTGCAGGCGATCGAGCGCGAACGAAGCGCCGAGTGGGTTGCTTATCTCACGATGGCGACCGCGCAGCGCGACCACATGCTGGACCGCGAGGACCAGCGTGGCAGCGTCTTCTCCTGGGGCTGGCGCCCGGCCATGTCGTGGATGTTGCTGTTCCTCTGGTCATGGAACGGCGTGATCTTGCCGGTTGCGAACGCAACCGCCGGCACATCAATCGTGCCGATCCCATGGGAGCACCTGCTAGGCTTCGCCGGCCTCTGGCTCGCGATCTATGGCGGTGGTCACACGATCAAGTCAGTGTTGGGGCGGTAGGCACAATGCTGAATTGGCCAGTACTGCTCTGCCGCAACAGCTTTCCGTGCTATCAACGCGGTGACCCCGCCAAGGGCGCAGGACCATGTCCGAACGAAGAATGGAGCAAGGAAAGCTGCAACGGGAACGACAAAATCACTCAATAGGCCTGCTCCAAGAGAATCTCTCCTTTCTCCTGACCGTTTCGACCGTCCTCGGAATGCTGCTGGCCATTCTTGGGGAATGGCCTCTCCGAGGTGGCGCAGCCGATGTCTCGTCGCTCACCGGCCTTACGATTGTGTATCTCGCGGGCGGCTTGCTGCCCGCCTGGAGAGCACTTTCCACCCTGTGGAACGAGCACATCCTGGACATCGACCTGCTGATGGTCGTCGCTGCGGTTGCGGCTGCAGCCGTTGGAGCACCGTTTGAGGGCGCGATCCTTTTGACGCTGTTCAGTGTCTCTACCACATTGGAGGAGCGGGCGATGGGGCGCGCCCGCCGCGCCATAGAAGCCCTGATGGCTCTCCGGCCCGAGACTGCACTGCGGAGGGGGCCGGACGGCTCAGTCACGGAGATTCCTGCCGCTGAACTGTCTGTGGGAGATACCGTCGTATTGCGACCAGGGGCTCGTGTCCCCGCCGATGGGACCATTGTCAACGGCCGGGGCGCACTCGACGAGGCGAACATCACTGGCGAGTCCATGCCGGTGACCAAGGAGCCAGGGGCTCAAATATTTGAGGCGACGGTCAACATCGACGGTGTGCTTGAAGCGAAAGTGATGAAGACGGTGCAGGAAAGCACCGTTGCCAAGATGATTGCTTTGGTGACCCAGGCTCAATCGGCCAAGGCGCCCTCCGAGCAATTCAGTGCGTGGTTCGGGCAGCGTTACACGTTTGCGGTGATGGTCGGCGCCGTCCTCGCCTTCGGAGCTTTTTACTTTCTCGGAAGCACCTGGGAGGAGGCGCTGTATCGGTCGGCGACCCTGCTGGTTGCTGCCAGTCCCTGTGCGATCGTTATTTCTGTGCCGGCCGCCATTCTGTCGTCGCTGTCTGCTGCTGCGCGCGGAGGCGTGCTGTTCAAGGGTGGTGAAGCACTGGAAGCGCTTGCAGCAGTCGACACCTTCGCCTTCGACAAGACAGGCACACTGACAACGGGCAAGGCGGCCGTAATCAATGTCGTGGCCCTCGATGGCGACGAGAATGATTTCCTGAGGCTGCTCGCCGGGCTGGAGGCCCAGTCAGAACACCCCAGCGCCGCCGCGATACGGCGGGAGGCGGTCAGCCGCGGCCTGCAACCTGCCAAGATCCTGGATGTGGTCAACAGACCGAGCGAGGGTATCGTCGGCAACGACGGAAAAACGGTGTTGTGGGCTGGCAACCCCCGCATCGCTGCGTTCATGGGCGCGTCCATCGATCACCCGGCTCTGAAGGTTATGGCCGAGGACAGTCAATCGATCATCTATGCCGGGCGGGACGGGCAGGTGCTGGGGGCAGTGACCATCGCCGATCAGGTGCGCGTGACCTCCCGGGCCACGCTTGCTGCGCTAACGGAAGCAGGGATCGGCAGGATCGTCATGATGACCGGCGACCGCCGTCCCGTTGCGCTGCGGATAGGCGAAGAGCTCGGGCTACAGCCCGCACACATCCATGCCGACATGCTTCCTGAAGACAAGGTCACCATGGTGGGTGAGCTGGCAGCAACGGGCAAGGTTGCCTACGTCGGCGACGGCGTCAACGACGCAGCTGCGCTGGCACGCGCCGACGTGGGTATCGCCATGGGTGCAGCGGGTTCGGATGTGGCGCTGCAAGCAGCCGATGTGGCCCTTTTATCTGAAGACATGGGGCGACTGGCAGAAGCCCGTCGACTGGCGCGCCGGACAGCCCTCATCATCCGTCAAAATCTTACGTTCGCGATATGCGCCATGGCAGTGCTGGTGACCGGCGGGCTGTTCTTCGAACTCCCACTCCCGCTTGCAGTGGTCGGGCATGAAGGCGGAACGGTGCTGGTGGTTCTCAATGGATTGCGGCTGCTCCGAGATCCTATTCGGCGAGGCAAGGCAGCGCCGCCCATGCGGATGTCCAGGTTGGCCTCCTCCGAACGGGCCCCGCCAGATGCGAGCCGGGCGTATCGGAGGAAGGTAACTCGGACAGCAGGCTGACGTCCCTACGGACGGCACTGTTCCCAATTCAGGAATTTGCAGGATTGACTTGGATAGAACTTATCATCGGTCTTGGACTGCTGCTCGGTGGTGGGGAAGCCTTGGTCAAGGGCAGCGTCAGTTTAGCGACGCGCCTCGGTGTCTCCCAACTGATGATCGGCCTGACCCTCGTCGGCTTCGGAACCTCGATGCCCGAGCTTGTCTCAAGTATTCAGGCCGTGCTGCGCGGAGCACCTGAAATCGCTGTCGGCAACGTCATCGGCAGCAACATCGCGAACGTCCTGCTGATCCTGGGGTGTTCCGCACTGATCCTGCCGATTGCGACAAGAAAAGAGGCGTTCCGTCGCGATGGTGTTGCCTTGATAGGAGCCAGCCTGTTGTTGCTCGTGGTCGCCCTGAGCGGCGAGGTCGGCCTTTGGGAAGGCGTGCTGCTGCTGATGCTGCTGGCCGGTTACCTCGGATACACGTACGTAACCGAGAGGACGGTGCCCGACGCGAGCGCTGAAATGCATGGCGCCCACGCCGAGGCTTATGCGGGGCAGATGTCGGTCTGGCTCGCGCTTGTGCTCGCTGTCGGCGGTATCAGTGGAGTTGTGTTCGGGGCGGACCTCCTGATCGGAGCGGCTATTGAACTCGCGCCACGCCTCGGACTGTCCGAGGCAGTGGTTGGCCTGACACTTGTGGCGGTCGGCACGTCGATGCCGGAGTTCGCGACTTCGGTTATGGCCGCGATCCGCGGCAAGGGGGATGTTGCCTTTGGCAATGTCGTGGGCAGCAACATCTTCAACGCGCTCGGGATTCTTGGCGGGTGTGCGCTGATCTCACCGGTGACTGTCAGCGCGGAGTTCCTTCGCTTCGATGTCTGGGTGATGGCCGGCACGGCTGTGCTGCTCGTTGTCTTTGCAGCGACCGGCTGGCGCTTGAGCCGGCGCGAGGGGGGTGCCTTCCTCACCGCCTACGGGCTCTACCTGGTGGCGCAGCTTGCCACGAGCGGGGCATGACGCAACCGGCCAGATCTGAACATCGATCCGACCAAGGCCCCGATCGGCATCTGGCCAGACTCCTGCTAACCCAGTTCGAGCAAGCGGCCGAGAACGTCTTCGCGGCGCAATATCCCCACGATCTGTCCCGATCGAAGCACAGGGAAGGCCCGGTGCGGCTCTGACAGAAACATCTCGGCGGCGGCAACGATGTTCGCTTCGGCCTCGATCGTCTTGACCGGATGGCTCATCTGCTCGCCCACGGTGCCCCGCCACTGCCGGTAGTAGCTCGCCATCATGGCGGGGCGGAAGCAGTCCTTCTGCG